>ENA-OFCD01000471-OFCD01000471.1-metagenomes-genome-assembly--contig:-NODE-471-length-25729-cov-20.045221_pt1 | contig 25729 bp, 34 predicted proteins | sample MGYA00153392_OFCD01 | MGnify analysis MGYA00153392
GGATTAGCGATCGCAATTTCAGTCCGAACGCCTGGTTTTGGCTCGATAATTCGAGTTTTTAATCCGGCATCTTGAAGCTGCTGCTGCAATTCTTGAGGACCACCTTCGGCTGTGAACGCTTTGATCAAAATTCCTTCAAAATTGATATCCCCACCCGCAGCCGTCGGCAACATCACCTGAGGATTGACCCACTTTGCAAGTTCGAGCGAACTAGACATCCCTTTAATAAAAGAACCGACGACCGGCAACTTCAAATCAATCATGGGCGTGAGGACCACATCAATCTCACCCATCTCTTTGAGCTTCGGTGAATGAGAACCATGCGGCTCATAATATAGCGTCGCACCCGTTAATAAATCGCGCATCACATAGGCATTTTCCTTAGTCGTCGGACCTACGGTCGATCCTTCTAATGCCTGAATTTTGACCCGATCGTCTAATGTAAATACTCGATCGTGTTCTAGCGTTGTCACGTGTGTAAAGCCCAAAGCAGTTGCGACCTTTGCAGCAGCCGGAGATCCCACAACTGGAATTGACTTATCCAATACTTTCAACGTCGGCGGATGGGCATGATCTTCTAGCCCTTGCGACAACACAATCAGATCAATATTTTCAGGAATCGTGCGATCGCTTTTGCGAAATCCCCGAAAGAACCACTTCGCATTGCCAAACATCAGATCCCCCACCAACCAAGGGTCCATCAACACCCGAGTCGTCCGATCGCCCTCCCCAAACTCTACTAGCCAAGAATTACTGTCTAACCAAGTCAAATACATAATCAGCTCCACTTAAATTCTAGGGTTGTAATTTTCAAGTCCTAAGCCCAGGCATCCGCTCCGGTAATCTCAACTGTAAAGGTTTCACCTAAAATATCCACTAGATCACCTTGGCGTAATTTCCGACCTCGACGCGTCTCTATAGTGCCATTCACTCGTACTTCCGCTGACTGAATTAGCACCTTCGCTTGACCGCCCGTTCCCACAGCACCCATCAGTTTCATGAACTGATCTAGCTTAATAAACTCCTCTGACGGTCCAAACTCATCTTCTGACCATCCATCCGGCACTACATCACTCATCCGATCGCTCCTGTCCCTAAAAGTCGTATAAACTAACAATCGCCTCATCCCTCTAAATTGTCCCACACATCATGCCGACCCTGACCCAAATCCTTCAACGCATCGACGGAGCTAGCTACAGGGCATACAACGATCTCAAAGGCGCACATACCTTCCCAGATTTTACGCTAATTTTCGATCGCATCCAGGGCGACCCGTTTGCATCGCCGAGCCAATGCCGCGTCGTCATGAAAAATACAGTTGCACAATTTCCCAAGCATTTATTCTCCAACGAAGTCCGGGCGATCGCACTACGGGACTATCTCACCCGCGAATTTCACACGAATTCCGCCTCATCCCAAGCCAAACGCGGCAGCGGCAACAGTGGACGCCTAACGATCGCCCCCGCCAGCCAATCCGTACTCGACAGGTCTGCTGCATTAATTAATACAACCGAAGTTGAGTTAAGATTCTTAGTCGGACTCCCCGCCTATGGCAGACGCATCGCTGGACAAGAAGCGAATGAATTGCTGTGCGAAGACTTACCAAGACTTATCGATCGAGTTTTAAAATACGCGAGTCTCAATGCTAAAGCGATCGAACGTCACATCAACACCGTAGAAGATACCCATCACCTTCGCGAACAGCTTGAAGCCCACAATCTCATCGCATTCGTCGCCAACGGTTCCATCCTTCCTCGAAGAAGCGGCGTAGACGATCGCCCACTCACAGCAGACGTCATCCCCTTCACCTCACCCCAATCCTTAGAAATCACTCTTTCAACGCTGCATCAAGGCGACATCACCGGAATGGGCGTTCCTAACGGCATCACCTTGATCGTCGGCGGTGGATTTCATGGCAAATCAACGCTCCTCCATGCGATCGAACGCGGCATTTATAACCACATTCCCGGCGACGGTCGCGAGTGCATTGTCAGCAACCTCACCTCAGTCCGAATCCGCGCCGAAGAAGGCCGCGCCATTACTAACTTAGACCTCTCACCCTTTATCAATCACCTACCCTTCGATCGATCGACCACCCAATTTTCCACCCCAAATGCTAGCGGCAGCACCTCCCAAGCGGCCAACATTCTCGAAGCCCTCATTTCAGGATCCCGCGTTCTCCTCCTCGACGAAGACACCTGCGCCACCAATTTTATGATCCGCGACCGACGAATGCAGCAGCTTATCGCCAAAGCCCAAGAACCCATCACGCCCTTCCTCGATCGCGTCCGCCAACTCTATGATGAACAGGGCATTTCCACCATTTTGGTCATGGGCGGCTGCGGGGATTATCTCGACGTTGCAGACACGGTTATTGCAATGGATTCCTTCCAGGCCAGCGACGTAACTGAATATGCAAAAGCGATCGCCCAAGCCAACCTAAACGATCGCACCATCGAAATTACGGGACAATGGAATTACCATCACAAACGAACGCTAGCAGCAGGATTTCTAGATCAAGTCGATCAAAGCGATCGTCGAAAAATTAGGATCGACGGCGTGAATGAAATTTCGATCGGTGATTGTAAGATTGACGTATCCCAAATCGAACAACTCGAAGAATCCGGCCAACTCCGCACCATAGCCGCCCTAATCCAAACCCTCAACCAACATCTTCCTAGCAACCCCGACGTTCAGCAAGCGTTAACCCATTGGAGTCAGCAACCCTTTGACGACCTCACAAGCTATCCTCAGGGCGATTTGGTGCGGGTTAGAACCCTTGAACTCGCAGCGGCGATCGATCGGATGCGATATGTGACGTAACGTGCGATCGGCACCGTAGATTAATATTCTTCCAAAGATAGTAGATTAGAATTAAGGATTAGACGGACATATGCAAATCATTCAAAAAACGCCAAGTCAGCTAATCATAAAATATTCTCCGATCGGAATTTGGATAATCTATACCTTGCTACTAATGGCTGGGGCAACACTTCTAGCGATACCAGCTAACTCACCCGAAGAGTCTTTGGGAACTCAAATTACTGCTTACGCTTTAATTGTATGGGGTGGAATTCTACTATTCACATCTCTCAGATCAATACTTTGGGTATTTGATAAATCTGACAACTCTTTCCTAGCTGAGTAGGAAAAACTTCTAACCACTAAAACTTCAAAATACGACCTGATAGAAATTAAATACATTCAGATAGAATCCAAATCGGATGGTGAAGGAACGGAGACTTTTGGGATTAAAATCAATTTAAAGGACAAACAAGAACTCCATCTTTCTCCTGACTTCAGACTCTCCGAATTCACGGCTAAAGACGGAGTGCGCTGTATATCTAGCTTTTTAGAACTATGACTTTAGACGATTAGTTCCAATACAAAACTAGGATCCAGATTTTGACTCCTGAAACTCCAAAACTTTGGCGTACAGACTTGACACAGATTCTTGCCCGAAAAGTTCTTCCTTAAGTTTCAGGTAGTCTCCACTTCCCGAATGACAAGCCGCCCAAAACTGAGAAACCTTCGATGGCTCCATATTCACAAGTAGAATTCGCAGCCCTTCCTGTAAAACTTGTTGCTCATTGCTAACCTTGATCATTCTCACTCACCTCCAAAACAAAATCGACTGGATTGACGACTTTAAGCCATAATTCCGCACACCGATTAATTAGTCACTTGTCACAAGTAATCAGATAATCACACCTGAGTGTCTCAGCGCAAGCAACGTGCAACGCATCTATAGCTTTGACCCCATTATGCCCCAATTCTTTAGATCTCTGTAGGATTGCTTCATCCACCATTTGTCTTGCGTCTGCCATCTGAAGATAGCGATTCATTGCTTCTTGTTTGAGAGGGTAAGGGTTTTGACTGTTCTCATACTCCAGTACTGAAGAACTGACTAACTCAACTATTTTTGTCTCTACCATTTGTAGAATTAGTGTAACAGCCTGCGATTCAAGAAAGATTTTAGGCTGGGTTTGATCGTCAAATGGGCGATTGTATGTACTAGTATCCAAATATACTTTTATCATGTAGTTGAACTGAGCGGACTTATTTTATTCTATCTCGCCGATCGCCGCTAAGTTGCTATGCTATGAAAGCGATCGCAGTTCTAGGTCACGCGCATGTCTACTCACCGCCGCATTCTCAAGCCCGACCAGTCCTACACGTTCCACAGCTACTTCACCTTAAAGTTTGCCATAGCCGATATCCTGCGAGAACTGGACGCCACCTATCACCTAGCCCATCTCATCCTGCCCGTTTCTCCCATTGGAACCATCCCAACGATTGTAGAACTTAGTCACCGGATCGATCGCACTCGTCAACAGGTTAGTTTAGAAAGTGAAATGGCTCGACGAGAAGTTTTGATATCGCCAATTTTGTTAGAAGTCGCCACGTCAATCAACGCTAGAGTCAACATTGAGTACAGCATTGATGTCAGCCAATACCTCAAAGGAGAACTAGACTACTACCTCGAATCCACCGATCAACTCCTCGTCATAGAAGCCAAAAAATCAGACCTCACCCGAGGATTTGTTCAGCTTGCCGCCGAACTCATCGCCCTAGACCAATGGACCGATCGCACCAATCCACTGCTCTACGGTGCCGTCACAACAGGCGACTCCTGGATTTTCGGATGCTTCGATCGCGCTCATCGCACCATCACCCAAGATCTCAAAATCTACCGCGTCCCCGAAGATTTGCCCCATCTCGTTCTCATCCTAGCGGGCATCCTTACCAACGCCGATCGCCTTTAAATCCTTTCATCCAAAATTCTCTCATCGCACTTGTATTATAACGATCGTTCGATATACAGTAAATTTGCTCTGAACTCCCCTTTGCTCATGCCCAAAATAGTCGATCGTGAACGGTACCGAAACGAACTCCTCGATCGATGTTTCTCGCTATTTACCGATCGAGGGTATGCTGCCATTTCCATGCGACAGATTGCTGAAGGATTGGGCGTTTCGACGGGGACGCTGTACCACTACTTCGACAGTAAACAGGCCATCTTTGAGAAGATAGTGCTCAGTCGAATTGAGAAAGACCTACGGGAGTTTGGGGATAGATTGCAGCATCTAAAATCCATAGAAGCCAGAGTAGAAATCGTGTTCAACTATATTGGTACTTGTCAGGATGAAATCCTTAAGGAAATCAGTCTTTATCTAGAATATTACCAAACTCAACTCAAACATGAACCCGGAGAACACACGATTTTGAATCAAGTTTACGATCGACTTTTCCCCGAAATTGAAGCCATTTTAGGCATCACAAACCTGATCGCAGCTAAACTGCTGTTTAGTAGCATTGATGGATTGCTGCTATCACGGATTTACGGCTACATCATTGATTGGGAAGGTCAAGGGAAATTAATGGGAAAAATGATGGCTATCGTTGGAGGTTCTGAATCATGAACTCGATCGCAAACTCCCTCAAAAAACCCTAGATCCTCGGTCTTATTGGCAGTGTTACACTCACTACAATATCCCTAGTCGCCTACGTCTTCACCTAAGCCAAACCCGCACCGCCCTTCGAGCTTCAAACACAACAACCTGCCCGAGTTTCCGCCCTCGGACGCCTGCAACCTGAATCCGAAATCCTCAAACTTGCGGCTCCTTTGGCTCTAGATGGCGATCGGATTCTTGAGGTCAAGGTTAAAGAGGGCGATACGGTGGTAACGGGTCAAGTGATTGCCATTCTAGATTCACGCGATCGGCTCCAAAATGACGTCAACCAAGCCAAAGAACAAATTGCTATTGCACAGGCCAAACTGAACCAAATCAAAGCAGGCGCAAAAACAGGTGAAATCGAAGCTCAAACATCCACCGTCGATCGCGCTAGAGTGCAGCGCCAAAGCGATCTCATCACCCAACGCGAATCACTTGCCAAACTAGAAGCTCAGTGGCAAGGCGATCGCGATGCTCAACAGACAACTATTGCAAAAGTCAACGCTGAACTCAACAATGCCCAAGCCGAATACGATCGTCACCGCGAACTCGAACGCAACGGCGCAATCTCTAAATCACTCCTCGATACCAAACGCCTCGCCGCCCTAACTTCAACCCAACAGGTCAACGAAGCCACCGCCATTCTCACGCGCATCGACGCCACTGCCAACAGCCAACGCCGCGAATCCCAAGCTATTTTCGATCGCACTGCTCAAACAGGAACTACCCAAATCGACGAGGCCCAGTCCAATCTCGATCGCATTTCTGAAGTGCGTCCCGTTGATATCCGCCTCGCCGAAGCTGAAGTAAATCACGCCCTAGCCCTTCTTAAACGAACTGAAACGGAACTCGATCGAGCCTACCTCCGTGCGCCGATTACAGGACAAATCTTAAAAATTCACACTCGCGCTGGGGAAAAGCAACATGCAAAAGGCATCGTAGAACTTGCTCAAACTAACACCATGATTGCGATTGCTGAAGTCTACCCTTCAATCCGAGTAGGGTTCTATGGCATTGATGCCCCCTACGAGTTTGGAATGTGTCCTAGATTTTGGGACTGAACCTGTCGATCGACTTAGACCCAAACAACTCGCGATCGACAAACCAGGTAAATCCCGGTAACAGAATAGCTTGCGTCACTAAAACCGTCACGGCAACCTGAATCAATTGCACCTGCATGTTTCCACCTGCGTATTGCTTCCCAATCAATACCGTCACTAAGATCGCAACTGAGAAAATCCCCACAAAAATCATATTCCAAATCAAATCAAGACGAATTTTGTCCACAGCCCTTAATATCTGTGATGTCGATCGTGCAATGGCTAACGGAATAGCCGATAAACAAATAATCATTACGATCGGAATGGCCCCATTCCATTGACTTCCCTTCGCTAAAATTGGGATGTAGAATTGCGCTAAACCGACTTGAAGCAGGACCAATGGCACGATGATGATGCCGATCGTCTTGAAGGTTTTGAAGAGCTTTTGGCGAAGCAATATGGCGTCCGATCGCACAGCACAAAACTCTGGATACCATGCCCCTCCGATCGACCATAAAACGCTTTGACTAATCCCTAACCCGGCATTAAACGCAAAGAAATAAAGACCCAACGCCTCTGTTTCCATAAACCCCGCAACAATCAAATAATCAATATTCATCCGAATGCGGTTTAATAACTCCACACCCAAAACCCGAGACCCAAACTGCGCAATCTCACGCCAGTTCTTTAAACTAAATCCCTTGGGTCGCCACAGATGATTGCGACGCATAATGTAGGAGATAGCACAATCCTAATAGACACAAAGGACCGACTAACGCTGGAGTCCTGTAGAACAAGGCGATCGGATAGGCCATCAAACATTGCAGAACGAAAATACCACCCATCAACATCCAATTCATCCAATAGACGCTATTCGCAACGTCATCCACTTCCTCGTCGCTCGCCTGAAGAATCTTGCTGCCGATTCCTTCCCCCAAGGAGAAGACTAAGGCAAACTCAAAGGTCGTGTAAATAGCAGAGAGCATCCCATAGTCCGATTTGCTAAACAATCGGATAAGTGTAATCGTCGTCGCAAGCCGAAAAACGCGATTGATCAGTTCTGCCCCGCCTAGCCAGCCTAAATTTCTAGCATAGCGGCTGGAAATTAGAGTCTTGATTTTGCGAAGTGGATTAAAAGCTGACATGTCATCACACGAAATTAAAAAGGAGAAGCATTAGAAAAGCAAACGTTGACTCTATATTAAGACCAACCTATCCAAGACAGATTTTCACCTTTCCCTAAAGTCTCCAAGATCACGTCTCGATAGGATTGAGCAATAATGGACCCACTAAATCGTTGCGCACTCGAATGGCATCGGGTAAACTTAACATGGATTCCAGGGTAAGTTCCATTCGTTTATGATTACTCCGACTCAGAGAAGCGACACAAAGAATCACCGATCTTGGAAGCTTAAAATCCACCCGATCGCCACTCGGGTTAAAGCGATGCAGATCGATCCCTATCGTAGGGGTCGATGCCATTGCCCCGACTCGCTATTCAATTCAACCATCACCCAAATCTCCTACAAAATCCACCGTCATCGATCGCAATCGAAACGGACATTAACCTGTGCAAACTTACTCTCAAAAATTCCCTTAGCCTTAAAGATGTAACTCAATCATTTCGCGGTATTGGCTCTTCTGCTTCACCCCGATCATCTCACCCACTTTATCTTTGTTCTTAAAAAACTGAATCGTTGGAGTTCCAATAACTCCGGCGGATTCGGCGATTTCAGGATCCTCTGTAATATCGATTTCAATATAATGAATTTTCCCTTCAAACTCAGCCACCACCTTATTCAAAATCGGACTCAAACTATGGCAAGGACCACAGCTCGGTGACGCATATTTCACCATGATTAACCGATCGGTCTCATGGTAAAGCTTCCGCAGCGCAAATCCACCCACATAGCGAGTCGCCGTCGCATCAAAATTTGCTGAAGTCGTTACTGCCGGGGTTGCAGATGCTTGTACAGATTGCTCTACAGACGTTTCTTTGGGGTGGACTACTGCCGCATCTTGAGCTTGATGAAACTCAACTTCTAACCCCTTCATCGACAAATAGCGTTCAGCCAAAAGTGCCGCTGCACAGCCCGTTCCCGCCGCCGTAATCGCCTGCCGATACTCATGATCTTGCACATCTCCCGCCGCATAGACGCCTTCGACTGACGTGGCGACCGATCCCGGATGGGTCACAATATAACCCGTGGCATCCAACGTCATTTGCCCTTCAAAAAGATGTGTGTTTGGGTCATGTCCGATCGCATAGAACAATCCCTTTGCGGCAATATCAGTGTCAGCCTGAGTCACCCGATCGCGGACCTTCACCCCCGTCATATACCCGCCATCTCCAAACACATCCACCGCTTCAGTATTCCAATGAATTGTCACTTTCGGATTGTTTAAAACCCGATCTTGCATTGCTTTACTCGCTCGTAATTTGTCCGTCCGTACCAGCATATGAACCTGGGTCGCATACTTCGTCAGATACACCGCTTCTTCTGCCGCCGTATCCCCGCCGCCAATAATGACCAACGGCGCATTTTTAAACAACGGCGACGCGCCATCACAAATTGCACAAGCCGACATTCCCGCATTCCAATAGGTCGGCTCACTCGGCAACCCAAGACGCTTGGCCGTTGCCCCGGTTGCAATGATAATACTGTGCGATCGAACGGTGCGATCGGTGGACGTAATCACAAATGGACGGACCGACAAATCCACCGTTACCACATCTTCAGTGTGCAACTCCGTGCCCCATCGCTCCGCCTGCGATCGGATTCGCTTCATCAACTCAGGGCCAGTAATCCCGTCGGGAAAACCCGGAAAATTCTCTACCTCAGCCGTCGTCATAAGCTGCCCGCCCGGTACGCCACCTGATTGTTGCCCCTCAAACATCAACGGCTTCAAATTTGCCCGCGCCGCATAAATCGCAGCGGTATATCCAGCCGGACCTGAGCCGATGATGACCACATTTTCAACGATCGAAGAGACAGCAGATTGCGTCATAGGTAAACTCGTAATGACTTCGCTTAATTCATAGCCAATAATACCCTAAAAAATTAGGTACCGATCGGTTGATCAAGGTGTTGATCAGTGAGTTGATTAGGGTGTTGATCAGTGGGGAGATCAGTGGGGCGATCGCACGGACAGTTTGCGTACCCCATCTTGGCTTTCAAAAACGGAGCCCCCCCATCGCGCACCTGCACCTCACCCATCCCGAGAAACTCCAGCGTCTGAGTCGAGGCATTGAGGTATTGCACGCGGTAATGCTGATTCAGCACCCAATCCTCAATCGGCGGCCCAATTCTCTGGCCATTACACCAGCGCCAGGTTTGTTCAGCATTTAAGTTGAGCGACGGCAATCCCATAAGCGGTTGCTCAACGCCATACAGCGAAAATTCATCGGTCTCTAAGGCTGCTTCAAGATCCTCAATGGTCCAGCTTTCGCTGATATCAAACCCGCTGCTATAGGTGCGGATCAGTCCCGCCAACGTCGCGCCCGTACCCATGACATATCCCAGATCCCGCGCGATCGCCCGAATATAGGTCCCACCGCCGCAGGTAATATCCAGGTCCACTTCTGGAAACTCGCCCGATCGCCAGTCCAACACCTCAATCTGTGACACCTCAACTTGGCGCATCGGCACATCCACCACTTGCCCTGCGCGGGCTAGATCGTAAAGCCGCTTCCCGTCCACTTGAATTGCACTAAACGCAGGCGGAACCTGTTGGATGGTGCCTTGAAACTGCGGCAAAACGGCTTGGATTTGGTCTAGGGTTAGGTCGGGGCATGCCTTCTGCGTAAGACGATCGCCTTCGAGATCATCGGTCGCTGTCGTCACCCCAAACCGCACGATCGCCTGATATCGCTTCCCCGTCGGCAAAAACTGTAACAGCCGCGTTGCCCGTCCAATGGCGATCGGTAACACCCCCGTCGCTGCTGGATCCAAGGTTCCCGCATGGCCAACCTTCTTGGTATGAAAAAGACGGCGGACTTGGGCGACACAGTCGTGGGACGTCCAGCCAAAGGGTTTATGAAGATTGAGAAAGCCGTCCATAAATTATGTCAAAAGATAATTAGCTCAAAAGACAAGTCAAAAACATCTGGAGAATGTCGATCATAATGGATTAATCGTGACAGAAGGAAGATTTATGTTTTTCGAGACCTTGTTCAAAGATCCTATTTATTTCTTCAGACTGGTTGCAATTCTGATTATCTCAATTGTGATCCACGAACTGGCCCATGGAATAGCGGCCCTCTCCCAGGGTGACGACACGCCTCGCCAAGAGGGCCATATGACCCTAAACCCTGTGGTCCATATGGGCTATGAGTCGCTGATTTTCCTGTGTGTGGCTGGGATAGCCTGGGGATCGATGCCCGTCAGCCCCCACAAATTCCGTCATCCGAGATGGAGCGACATTCTGGTTTCCGCCGCAGGTCCGTTGTCTAATCTGGTGCTTGGGACCCTGTGCATTACCGCCATCATTGCAACGCGGCGAAGTGCTCTCCCGATGGTGAGTCAAGATTTTTTGTTTATGGCCGCCCGAATCAATATGCTGCTGTTTTTATTTAATTTATTACCGATTCCACCCTTGGACGGCTTCAGTGTTTGTGAAAAACTGTTTCCAGCTTTGAAGTTAGACCGATTTCGCAATAGCCCTTTCGCTCTTTTTTTCATGATGGCGCTATTTGTGCTCCCGATTACAGGCATGGTCTTGTCGAGCGGTTCTATGTTCATGATGAGCACCGTCACTCGGCTGATCGGACCCTTGTTTAGGTTGTAGTCTAAGCTTTTTATGAATCTTTCTGAGTTTTGACCCGGTCGATCGCGCTTAGAGAATTGATCCTACCGATCGGTCGCTTTTAGCATTTGCAACGCCTCCTCCACCGATTTCAATCGCCGAGTTAGGTTGGTCTCCGTGATGCTGTGCAGCCACGTCACAAAGCTCGAACTCAGATCGCCTGACGAAGACAAATCGTAATACCCCTTTTGGCGTGGCAGATCTGTTGGGGACTTGCCGGTGAGCATCGCAATTAGCGTCATTCCCAGGCTGTAGAGATCCGACGCCAGCACCGTCCGGCCACTGAACTGCTCAGGCGGCATGTAACCATAGGTGCCGACCATGGTAAAGTTCACGCTCTCCATACTTTTCAGCATTTTGACCGAGCCAAAATCGACTAAGTGAGGCCGTCTGTCGCTTCCCAATACAATACTGCTGGGCTTCAAGTCCCGATGCAGGATCGGCGGGTTTTGGCTGTGAAGATGGCTCAGGATTTTGAGCAAGATGACGCCCATTTGCTTCACTTCAGGCTCCGTGAAGGTCCGACCTCGATCGATGATTTGCTGAAACGATTTTCCAGGGACGTAGGTCTGAACCAAAGCGATCGCATGGCTCGTGGGCAGAATCTCTTCAAAATACTCTAAAAATTTAGGAATACACGGATGGTCAATGGACTGAAGGGTCTCGACCTCGCGCCCAAATAACTTAAGATCTTCCGGATCCAGCTCATCATCTAAAAATAGTAATTTGACGACCACTTGAATATTCGTCGTTAGGTCACGGGCCAACACCGTCCGACGTCCCGCCTGTTTCCCCAGCTCTTCTTCAATTTCGTATCGATCGCCTAAAAGTTGCCCAGCCATATTTTAAAATTCTCTAGGGGTGTTAACGGTGTTCTTAAGCAACGGTGTTCTGAGCGGAGTGGGCCGCAATTTTGTTACAGTCTCAATCACTTCAACATCTATCCTCAGCAAGCAGTATTCTAGAAAAGGACTCTGATGCGCTTTGCCATGACTTCAAATACTTCCATCCGCTCCGAACAGCATGTGACGATTGGGCAGCTCGCCGATCGCATTGATGCCATTTGGCAACGAACCCTCGACCTATCGCCCTACGTTCTCCCGGAGGATTTAGACTATGTTGAGGGGAAAATGGAGGGTGAAAAGCTCATCATTGAGAACAAGTGCTACCAGACGCCCCAATTTCGGAAGCTCCACTTAGAGTTGGCGAAGATAGGGAACGGCCTAGATATTCTCCATTGTGTTATGTTTCCCCGTCCAGAGTACGCACTACCGATGTTTGGGACTGATTTGGTCGCAGGGCGCAAAGGCGTCAGCATGGCGATCACAGATTTGTCGCCCATTAGCGGCGATCGGATTTTGCCTGCTGGCTATGTGACGGCGCTAGAGCGGTTGCCAGAATTGGAGTTTGAGCAGGTGCGGCGGTTCCCGATGTGGGGCGATATCTTTTCACCATTTTGTCTGTTTATTCATCCAGAGGGCCTCACCGAAGAAGAGCAGTTTATCGATCGCGTTGCCGACTATCTCGAAATTCACTGTACCCAAGCCGCGCTCACCCAGGCTACCCCAGAGCGCACCAGTGAAATCCTCGCCGCCCAAACTTACTACTGCACCCGCCAGCAAGAAAACGACAAAACCCGCCGAGTTCTAGAAAAAGCCTTCGGAACCGCCTGGGCCGATCGCTACATGACCACCGTCCTCTTCGACATGGCAAGCCCATAGCGTCAATGTATTAAACATGGTTAAGGTAGCCTAGCAGCAATTCAGAAACTGTGCAGGATTTAATCCGTATTTATACTTGAATTAAAATCCTACCCATGCATACCTTAATGACACTATTTTTTCAAAAAGATGTCTCAAACCCTGAAAGCTGTTGCTTTATGGGTTTTCGCTTTAGATGAGCGGCTACAAATTAAGTAATATTTATCAAATGTATAGTGAGACACAGAATTACTGCTCTAATATTGATGAAATTCAATGAGTAGGTTGCGGATATTCCAATCGTATAGCGAGGCTGAGTTTCAGTCACAACGCGCTTGACGTAAGGCCGCTCATTGACCCTTTTATTTATCCTCTTTTTACTCATTTGTGTGTGGTTCTGTAAGGTAGTGAAAACGTGCTAAACATTTGTCTCAAAACAGGACTCGTTGCGATCGCGCTTCTGCTTGTTCCTCTGATCGACCCTGCTTGGGCCGCAGATCCGACCCCGGTTGAGGCGGCCAAGGCTGCGGCTGATGCTTCTCAAAACAGTGCGGATACGGCTTGGATGCTGATTTCTTCAGCACTTGTTTTGTTTATGACACCGGGACTTGCCTTCTTCTACGGCGGTTTTGTTCGGGCTAAGCACATGCTGAATACTGTCATGATGAGCTTTGTCATGATGGGCATCGTCGGCGTTATCTGGACGCTGTGGGGGTATAGCCTAGCCTTTGCACCGGGCAACAAATTAATCGGCGGCCTAGATTGGCTGTTCTTGAGCAAGGTCAATCCGGAGGCCGGGTTTTATCTTGCAAAAGATGTGATGACGAGCCTTGGTGATGTTGGTGTGTTTGTTGTGGATGCTGTGAAAGGTAGCCCGACAGAAGGATTTGGATCCTATGCGCCTACTATTCCACACCAGCTCTTCATGGTGTATCAGATGATGTTTGCCATCATCACGCCAGCTCTTATTTCTGGAGCGATCGTCGAACGAGTTAGCTTCAAAGCCTACTTTTGGTTCATGTTCTTGTGGGCTGGGATTCTCTATCCCATCTTTGCTCACATGGTCTGGGGCGTCGGCGGCGCACTGGGCGTAAACGGCGGCCTCAAGGCACTGGACTTCGCAGGTGGAACCGTGGTTCACATCAGCTCGGGCGTGTCGGCGTTGGTCGCGGCATGGGTCATCGGACCGCGTAGAACCTATCCCAACCAGCCCTCAGCGCCTCACAACGTGCCCTTCATCCTTCTGGGTGCAGGAATCCTGTGGTTCGGATGGTTTGGCTTTAATGGAGGCAGTGCGCTGGCCGCTAACGGCATCGCCACGACCGCCTTCGTCGCGACCCAAATCGCGGCAGCAACTGCCGCACTGATGTGGGTGATTCTGGAGTGGGTGTTACGGGGCAAACCGACGGCGGTCGGCATCGCGACTGGAGCGGTTGCAGGTCTTGTGGGGATTACGCCTGCAGCGGGATTTGTCAATCCGATCGGCGCATTGTTGATTGGGGCGATTACGTCAACGGCTTGTTTCTTTGCAGTTAGCATCAAAGCAAAAATGCAATTTGATGACTCCCTTGACACCTTCCCAATTCATGGCGTAGGCGGAACAGTCGGCGCAATTTTGACGGGTATTTTTGCCACCAAAGGCGTTAATCCAGTCTTTGGGAAAGACCTTCCAGTGGGTTTGGTAGATGGGAACGGCGCTCAAGTGCTGAACCAATTAATGGCGATCGCCATCACCTATGTCGTTGCAGGCGTTGGCACCTTCGCGATTCTGAAGCTCTTGAGCGTCTTTATGCCGCTCCGTGCCAAGGAAGAATCTGAGTACGAAGGTCTTGATATCAACGAGCATGGCGAAGAAGCCTACGGTGAAGATATCGCGCCTGGATTAAGCTACAGCGCAAAGTAACTCACTCAGTCATTCATTAAGATAAAAGGAGACCCCGATCGAACTAACTATCGATCGGGGTCTCCTTTTGATGACGAGGGTCTTCTATTTAGATCTAGATTTAAGACGGGTTTCACGCGCCGCATCCTCCCGGCGACGACGATCGCGCCAGCCGGTAAGAGTTAGATAAATCACGCCACAGGTGATGCCACCCATGAGCGTCGCGGCCATCAACTCGATTCCAGTAAATAACGTGCTGCTCATTAGAGTCCGTTACGACCCCAGATCACCATCGCGATCGAGAACGTAAACACCGACAGCAATCCAGCCCAGCCTAATGTCACAATATCCATGGTGTAATGACTCGCTTACAATACGTGAAAGTTACTTAATCTCTATCATATCAGGGCAAGGGGAACGCGAACCGATGTTGACTCAGCAATGGATAGAACGCATTGAATCCATCAAATCAGGCGTGTTAAGTGCCCTCGCTCTAGCCTTGGTGTCCGCCGTAGGCAGTGCGATCAATCCAGTCTTCATCCACCGTCCGACGATCGCCCTTGAAATCGGCATCGCGGCTTTTTCAGGGTTTCTGTTTGGCATCACCTATCGCCACTTGGTTGGGGCAGGCAAGGATGATCATCTCCAATCCGGTGCAGTCGGAGCGTTTGCTTTAGTGCGCGGCCTTGCCCAAGCCGAACTCTTTTGGGCCTACGGCGAAAATCTCTGGACGGTCGGCATCGCCATTATCGAAAGCTTCGTCATGTTTGGGGTTGCGGCCCTCGTTCTGGATACTGCACTACAACGAAACTGGATCCAACGTTTTGAGGGATTGCGATGAACTTCACTCATTGTCTTACCGATCGTAGAACGTCGCTTTAGTGGGATGATAAATGAACTATGAACTCTCTATGTAATGCCTGCAATCAGACCCGATCGGTGGCTGAATCTGACGGAAGAACACGTTAACCAATGGCTTCAGCCGACCCAAGTTCGATCGCGGTTTGGGCGTCTTCCTGACTACATCCCTCGCCTCGCTGAGCTACCCCCAGACTCCTTAGCCATTGCCATTCACGGGGTAGCTCTTCCAAGCTTGGAGCTAGGGCATCTCGATCGATCGTTTGTGTTGATGAGCATTATTAAGCCGTTGATGCTGCTGTACTTGCTTCACAAGTTTGGCATCGAACCTATTTTTTCCCGCGTTGGCGTCGAACCCTCCGATCAGCCCTTTCACTCCATCACTCAGCTTGCCTCCGATCGAGGTCGTCCTCGTAATCCTATGATCAATAGCGGGGCCATTTCTCTTACCGCAATGCTTCCTGGCAGCACCGCTGAAGTACGATGTGAAAGCTTAAGGCGCTGGCTCAACGATCGAGCAGGCTGCAATCTTCAAATGGATCCTCTCATGCTCGCGTCGGTCCAGTCTCTTGGCAATGAAACCAATCGTGCGATTGCCCAGTTGTTAAATCGATCGGGCTACTTAGAGGAAGCCGATCTCGTCCTAGACACCTACAACCAAATCTGCTGTCTCTCAGGCACTGTGATCGATTTGGCTCGTCTAGGCATATTGCTCGCCATCGCGCAGCCCAACCTCGAACCTGATTACCAGCGCATCGTCAACAGCCTGATGTTGACCTGCGGACTCTACGAAGCCTCCAGCAAATATGCTATTCGCATCGGTCTACCGATCAAGTCCGGCGTGAGTGGCAGTATCTTAGCGGTTCTGCCTAACCGAGGCGCAATTGCCATTTACAGTCCGCCGATTGATGAGATGGGAAACTCGGTCGGGGGTTTATTCTTACTTGAACAACTCGTCCAAGACTTTCATCTAAGTTTGTTTCAAACCGATTGAGAGGTCAAAACTAAATTCAAGCCTTCTATTCAGCTACTTTTCGCCAAATTTTGCCTTGGCTTTGTCGTAAATGTCCGGAGTAATAGCCGTGGCACCCATCTCTTGCGCCAGTTTCTCAATTTTCTTTCGCGCGCCGGGACGAACGAAAAATGGGATTTCTTTTAGCTTTGCTTCGGCTTCGGGCGTCCATTCCATGGCGATCGGATCCTCTATAAATTAGTGTGAGTGTGGATAAGCTTGAGCATCTTTATTTTACCAGCTTTACTCGACAGGGCCTTAGTCTACCGATCGCGCACTCACATCAACTGCCGTAACATCCAAGACATCCACCGCCATGACATCAATAGTCCCTTCCTGGGCCGATCGAGTAAAGGTCCCAACACCAACTTGCAAGGATTCGCCACAGGAGTTGCAGGAGATCTGGCTTCCCTTAATTCCAGCTAATTCAGAACCGCAAACCGGACAGTCGCCCTGAACGACATTTTGGGTCAACCACCATTTCAATCCAAAAAAGCCAACGATCGGCACCACAATCACCAGCCCCACCAGAATGAGCGAAAACTTCACAAGCCAACCCAGCCCGATCGCCCCTAACAGCCATGCGAACAGCAGTAGCCAGACCACCTTTCGCAGCCCATCGCCCAACGGCGTTCCCGATCGCCCACTACGCCCACTGGTATTAAAAGAGGCGTTAAAGGATCTACTAAATGGAGGGTTGACCCGATTATTATCTTGAGGAAGTGGGTTCATAGTAGATAACTCTTCTCCAGAAACGCAGTGAAGTAACTTAGCTTTGACTTCCTTTAGGATACGAGATTCTTAGCTAGTAGAAAGGCGGCGATCATCACTGCCGCCCATACGTGTCCCCGTACTGCTCCATCGCTACTCAATTTTCTTGTGAAGCTTGGGTTTTCCAATGGTCTTGGGCAGGGAAGAAGTTGGATTTTCAGATGATTCAATCGGCAAAAAATCCAGGGAAGGTTCCTTTCAGTAATCTGCTTTTTCAATCTCCGATCGAATCGCATTGAGATCGATATAGCGATCGGTCGCGTTTCGCAATTCACGCGCAATCATGCCCTCGGTCGAAACCACCGTAATATGCGTGTTTTTTGCCCGTAATAACTCGATCGCCCGCTCAAAATCCCCATCTCCGCTAAACAAGATCACCCGATCGTACTGATCGACCGTGCTAAACATGTCCACAACAATTTCAATATCAAGGTTAGCCTTCTGAGAATAACGACCAGACGTATCGTCGTAATATTCCTTAAGAATTTTAGTTCGTACCGTGTAGCCCAAACTAATCAGAGCATCTCGAAATCCACGCTGGTCTTGAGGATCTTTCAATCCGGTGTACCAAAAGGCATTGACCAGCTCAAAATCAGTTTTTTTGCCTGCAAAGTGTTCGAGCACTCTTTTAGGGTCAAAAAACCACCCATTTTTTTGCTGAGCATAAAACATATTATTTCCATCTACAAAAATAGACAGACGATTTAACGAATAAGGCATAGTTGACAAAATAAATCCAAGTTATCCAAGGAGCGTTGCAATAGGGGTCGATCGAGAAGTAGATAGTGAATGATAAATAAAGAAGCCGGCAAAACCGTTTATCTACTTTAGTCTGATTTTCCTCAGAATGGGAATGGGAAGGGAAGGATTCATGGGATGCCAATATATTATGTTTGCATAGTATAAGATGGAGACGTCTCCTCCCTGGACCCTAGTTTAGAGTTATTTAGCCGAAGCTTAATAGATATAAGCATCAGACAACGTAAACATTAAAGGAGATGAATCAAAGACCCAAGGTGTTTTTTGAATTCGACCTCAGCCGATCTTGGTATAAGTCGGCTGTTATTTAGAGACAGGCTTCTTTTCTAAAGGGCAGAAGATGATGTGAGGTGTTCTGATGTGCCTTTCCCTAAAGATAGAATCTTTTACATTGGAAGTCTAGAGCATTTACGAAGAGTAAATAAGAGACATCTTTTGTCATCAAACGTAGTGGATTGGTTACCGTGATTGATGTGATGACTTAGAGCTTCAGGGCGCGCCACGTCGCTTCACCCACGACTCCATCGGACTCAAGGTTATATTTTTGTTGGGCTGCCTTGAGCGCTAGCTCCGTTGCAGCCCCGAAGTCTCCGTCAGCCGGGGTTTGGAGGAGACCGATCGATCGCAGGCGAGTCTGAAGCCTAACCACCGCATCTCCTTTAGCACCTTTACGGAGAATGGGATATTTCGAGGATGCGGGTTCAGTGGCTGGGGCAGGTTTTGGGTTCGCAACCGCAGCAGGAGAGGCGGGTTGGGGCATGGATTTTGCGGGTTTAGTGTCGGCGGGTTTAGTCTCAGCCGGCGGGAGCGCTTCGGCAGCAGGCAAGAGTTTTGCCCAAGTTTGCAAACCGAGAATCCCGTCTTGGCTTAGTCCGGCTGCCTCCTGAAATCGGGTTACGGCGATCAGCGTACTCTCAGCATAGCGACCATCTACAACATCCTCGTAATAGCCGAGGAGTTTAAGTAATGCCTGGACCTCCGTTACGTCAGCTCCCTCAGCACCAACTTTGAGGAGGGTACGGGTTGGGTTAGCGATCGCTGCAACGGGGATGAACGTAAGCAGTAGAGCGAGCAAAGCAGTCCAGCGCATGGGCGAGTTCCTTGGTACGATGTGGATGGATTGAAGGCGATCGGAGTCATCTTCGCATGAAGAATTCACTTTTTGAACGATGGTATGGCGGTTTGTTGGGTGGGGCCGTTGGCGGGGCAATAGCACAAATGGATTGGATGACGGACCCGATGACGCAATCTCTGCCCGATATTGACCCAATACAAGATTTAATTTTAAGCGGCGATCGGACCCTAGAGGGTTCCCTAGCCGACGGATTATTAGACAGTGATGAAGTTTTGGCCTTGGAGGTTGCCTTTGAAGCGGTGCGGCGATCGTTTGGAGATTGGACTGTTGCGTTTCCTTGGGCGATGCCACGAAGTCCGCATCCCTGGCTTACGGGAGTTTGGCTCGGCACTCAACTTGGAATGAACGGTGGATCTCGATCGATTCCCATTGAATTGCGCTTAGCCCATCGGGACTTTGGGCTTCAACTGCGGGCCAAAGCCGAAGCACGAGTCCGATCGCAGAGTGGCATCGGCGCAATCGCCTTGCCGATCTTGATGCCTTAATTGACCAGACCTTCACTCTTCATTCTGGGTGAACATGGGGTTTATAATAGCTTAAACGTTATATCCACCCCCCAATTTTATGTCTCTCGATCGCGCCACCGTCCACAAAGTTGCCACCCTTGCCCGATTAGCACTCACTCCAGAGGAAGAAGAACAATTTGCTAGCCAGCTCACTGGAATTTTGGACTATGTTGACCAACTCAATGAATTAGACGTGACGGGCATTGAACCGACCACCCGAGCGATCGATGTTGCAAATGTGACCCGAGCTGATGTCATGCGCGTATACGAAAACCGCGAAGGATTGATGGAAAGCGCTCCCGATCGGGATGAAAATTTCTTCAAAGTCCCGAAAATTGTTGCAGGGTAATGGATTCGGGACAAATTACTTATACCGCTTACGAGTTAACTCCATAAATCGTGGCTCATTTCTCATAAATTCAAACTGCGGATCTTTGGCGGCGATCGGTTGATATTTTCGAGCATTGAGCCGGAATGCAGCGTCTAGTGCTTCTAGTGCTGTCTCTAGCTTAAATTGGTAGGCAAAACAGCACGCCTTGTTGTATTGACCATTGGCGTGCTTGGGATTAATCACGATGGACTGCTCAATGCTCACGAGTGCCTCGGCATATTTCCCAAGCAGCACATAGGCGTAGCCTTGGTTATCCCACGCTTCATAATTTGTCGGATCGGCAGCCACGGCTCCATCGTAGGCTGCGATCGCTTCTTCTGTGCGTCCTAATCGCCGCAAAGCCAGACCCATATTGTTCCAGGCACTGCTGATAGAGGGATCGAGTTCGACGGCTTTTTGGTAGTGAACGATCGCTTTTTCTTCTCGCTTGAGATCGCTCCACACATAGCCCAAATTCGCCCAGCCCTCGGCATAGTTTGGATCAACTTCAATGGATTTTTGCAGGTTGTCTTTCGCTTTAATCAGCCGTCCTTGTTGGATATTGGCACAGCCTCGATGGTACCAGCCGTTGGGGTCCGAGGGATCGAGTTCGATGGCGCGGGTAATGCTACTTAGCCCTTGGGGATAGCGTTTGAGTTGGACGAAGATAAAGCCCTGTGCGATTGTTCGGTTCGATGGCTAACAGACGATCGAGGTCACTAAGTCCTTCGTCGTAACGCTTAATATTGCCTAGTGTCAATCCGCGACTGCCCCAGGCCCGAAGGTTGTCCGGTTCGAGCGCAACTGCTTGATCTAGGAGCGGCAATGCACTGGCAAAGTCCTGCTCTATGAGATACCGTTCTGCGCGATCGATGAGCAGTGTGGCTTGGGCTTCAGGCTGAGACATAAGGGATTCAATTGGGTTGCGCTGTAGGTTGACAAGACGTTGACGACCAAACTCCAACTCTTATTATGTAAAGCTTTCGATCGCTAGCTTAAAAAAGGTCTATTGATTACCAGTTTAAGCGATTTGACAAAAGAAACGGGCAATGCCGGGGCTGCCTCGATCGCACACAAAAAAGGCGACCAGTTTTACCCTAGTCGCCCAAACACTTAAATTTTAGGATTAATTACTCAAACGCCTAAGACTTCATACCCGCCGCCCGAACTGCCTCAGCATCGTCAGGATGAATCCCTAAACGGGTCAAGTTAATCCGACCTCGGTTATCGACTTCGCGGATTTTGATCACGACTTCATCGCCGACAGCCACCTCATCTTCCACCGTCTTCACACGGTAGTCCGCCAACTGCGAAATGTGGATCATGCCTTCCTTACCGGGCAAGAACTCCACAAAGGCACCGATCGGAATAGTCCGAGTGACCCGGCCAAGGTAGACATCGCCTTCTTTAAGGCGCTTGGTCATGCCTTCGATGATCGCCTTCGCCCGAAGCGCCTTTGTTCCATCAAGACCTGAAATAGTCACAGTTCCATCATCGTCAATGTCGATTTTGGTGCCCGTCTCTTCAGTAATAGCCTTAATGGTTTTACCGCCCGGTCCAATTATCATCCCGATTTGCTCAGGAGCGACTTTCATCGTCATCAAGCGAGGGGCCGAGGGCGAGAGTTCTCCGCGAGGCTCTTCTATGGCTTCTAGCATTTTGCCTAGAATGTGAAGACGGGCTGGGAGGGCATTGTTGACCGCCTCAGCAATCACCGTCATCGGCAACCCCGGAATCTTCATGTCCAGTTGAAGTGCCGTAATCCCATCTCGGGTTCCCGCTACTTTAAAGTCCATGTCACCCAAGAAATCTTCAATTCCTTGAATGTCCGTCAAAATACGAATCTCTTCGCCTTCTTTAATCAGACCCATGGCCGCCCCGCCAACGGGCTTCTTCAGCGGCACACCGCCGTCCATTAGACACAGAGTGGACCCACACACCGATCCCATCGACGTCGAGCCATTAGAAGAAAGTACCTCTGACACGATGCGAATCACGTAGGGGAAATCGACCTTATCGGGCAATACAGGAAGCAACGCCCGTTCAGCCAAGGCCCCGTGACCGATTTCCCGACGACCCGGCGATCGCATGGGTCGCGTTTCACCGACCGAATACGGGGGGAAGTTGTAATGGTGAAGGTAGCGCTTCTCGGTCTCAGGATGGAGATCGTCCATTTCCTGAGCATCCCCCGGAGTCCCCAAAGTCAAGATTGACAGCACCTGCGTCAAGCCCCGGTTAAATAAACCCGATCCATGGACTCGGTTAGGCAGCACGCCAACTTTGCACGAAATTGGACGAATCTCATCTAATTTGCGACCATCAATCCGCACGCCCTCTTCAATGATCTGACTGCGCATCAGCTTCTTGGTGATGGACTTAAAGGTCTCTGAAAGCGCCTTCCCATTTGCACTGACGGCCACTTTGACCAGATTCGCGTCGTCCATCAGAGCAATGTCAGCCACGATCGTCGCTTTCACGGCATCAAGAGCCGCTTCCCGAACTTTCTTGTCTTTTTCAAAACGAGCGATAACCTCCTTCACCGGAGCCGTCGCCCGTTCTGCCACGTAGTTTGCCAGGGTCTGATCCGTGACCGGAGCCTCTTCGCGAACGATTTCAATGCCTAGCTCTTTACAGAGTTCTAACTGCGCCGAGATGAGTTCACGAACCGCTTCATAGCCAAAGTCGATCGCCTCAATCATGTCCGCTTCAGGCAGCTCGTTTGCGCCCGCTTCCACCATGATCACGCCATCTGGAGAACCCGCAACCACGAGGTCCAGATCTCCATTCCGAATCTCGTCGTAGGTTGGATTGAGAATAAAGTCATCCCCGACCAATCCCACCCGAACCGCTGCCATAGGACCATTGAATGGAATTTTGGCGAGAAGGGTTGCAATAGAAGCCCCGGTCACAGCCAAAACATCCGGCGGCACTTTCTCATCCATCGACATGGTGGTTGCAACGATTTGCAAATCATCTCGCAACCAGCTTGGGAATAATGGACGCATTGGACGATCGATCAACCGACTCGTCAAAATAGCCTTCTCAGGCGGACGGGATTCCCGACGATGAAAACTGCCTGGAATGCGACCTGCCGCATACATTCTTTCTTCATAATCGACCGTCAACGGCAGGAAATCTATGCCCTGACGAGCCGTGGAGCGCGTGGCTGTCACGAGGACGGACGTATCACCGGACTCAATTAACACCGAACCACCCGCTTGAGGAGCAAGGAGTCCAATCCGCAGTCGAATCTCCCGTCCGTCGAACGCTATCGACTTCACAACTTCTTCCATGTAGCGCGCTACCTTCTTTGCTCTCTTTTTGTTCTGTGGCAATCCTAACACTTATGTATCCATTCAATACGGACAACCGACATCCCCTGTCTCTTCACCGACTCTTTCCTAAGTGGCCCTCGATCGGGCGGGTTTGTCCATAATCTATCGATCCAAATGTTCACATGTCCAGACAAAGCACCCATCGCACGGGTAAAGCGACTGTGACTGTTATAAGATTAAGGGTGGTTTATAGAAGCCAACACCACCCCTCTGCACGTTTAAAATTTTCATCTCCATGATCGACCTTGCCCCTCCGCTTCCCGACAGCCTTCCTCTCACACTCATGGATGTCGATACCGTTGAAGACGCCTTGCAACGATCGAGAGCTTCGGTTTATCGCTACGCCAACACGGACCTGAATGAGCTGAATTTGCCCTACAACCCCAAACGGCTTAACCCCGAATTGCGATCCCATCACACCGAACCCCTTGTTTTCCATCCCAACGAAGTGGCTCGGTTTGCTAAAGATGTTCTCAAAATCAAACAAGTCACGATCGAAGTCCAAAACCGCGCACCGGATCCAGTCCCCGAACTCCTCAGCGCCATCTTGAACGAACTCAAGGATATTCGACAAATCCTGATCGATCGTCCCTAAGCCCATGGTATTCCGGCGCTGTTCCCAAGCCCTCCCCCAAAATTTACAGCAGGCGCGATTCAACTGTGTAAATTTTATGGAGAAGTATGTTCGGGTACATTCTTTCGTGAGGCGCAATCGGTACAATAGGAGCATCATATAGCTTCACAGCTTCTACACAGTATTTTGCATTTCGCAAAATTTTACCCTGAAGCTCCCATAAACTTAGAGCACCCTGTTTTAACACTTCCATTATTCACTTTTACCCCAAGCTTTTATGCAACCTGGCAGTTTACCCCAATCCTCTAATCGATCCGTCTCAGTCAATCTGGACAACCGCAGCACGCTCTCCGACTTTTTCGGAACCCTAATTGCCCTGTTGACTCTCTTGTTTCCACTGTTGCTGATCTCCCAGACGTCTGTCACCACCACCGCTCCAGCGCTTCCTAACCCGATCGCCACCGTCACCCTCCCAGTCCAAGACTGAAACCCGAACGCAGCAGGGCGGTCAAACTGACCGATCGCCCTTTGGGACAATGGATTATGATAGGAAAGAACTTTTGTAGCGCGCTCTAGTCGCATTCGATTTTAGGGGTCTCCAATTGTTCTGCAACCCCCCATCGACCCCTCGTTGTCCCGTTTATCTGGAGTAGGTTTATGACATCCTATGCTGCTTCCAACGCCCGAGCAGAAATGGGCGAACTCCGGCGATTAAAGACCCTTCTTCCGCCGGAACTTCAGAGCTGGGTCACTATTGAAGTGGCGACGTCAGTTAATCCAACCCTGATTACGAGTGAAGAAATCGGTCGTGATGAAGTCGAAATTCAAATAGACATGCCCAAATGGGATCGGCTTGCCCTAGATCAACGAAATCTTTTGTTTTGGCATGAAGTCGGGCGTGTTCAGGCCGACACGATTCCCAGGGATGGCTGGGAAATGGCGGCTCTGGCGATCGGTTTAGGGGGCGCAGTAGGTGAACTTTGGGTCCAAGATGGTTTGCTCTTAATTTTGGCTGCTGGACTCTCTGGCTTTGCGGGCTGGCGACTATACAACAAAAATAATGGTGAGAAAGTGACCCGCGAGGCGATCGAAGCCGATGAGCGAGCTATTTCGCTGGCGACTCGATTTGGCTATACTCTGCCCAACGCCTACAAGAGTTTGGCTAGCGCCCTTAAGACCCTCATTGAACAGACTCCCAAAAAGCAAGTCCGTTTACGCTACGACGCAAGATTGAACGCCTTAAAGAAAAGCGCCGCCAAGGCCAAGGAGCGAATGCAGCAGCGAGGTAGTGCTGGCGAGTTTCAATCGTACTAGCTAAAACCATGATCCGATTTTGGCTTGAGAGGACCTTATTTTGGTCCTCTTTTTTTGATCGATGTTGGCCCAAAATCCTAATTTGAGTCTGGCTTCTAGGCTATGCTTCCCACAGGATTTTCGTAGCTACCATTCATCACACTATTTACTTAAAGGATCAGCGTGAAAATAAAGTCCCTGGCGAAGAGGCCCCCGAGAACCCAATTCTGGG
>ENA-OFCD01000472-OFCD01000472.1-metagenomes-genome-assembly--contig:-NODE-472-length-25647-cov-3.338192_pt1 | contig 25647 bp, 16 predicted proteins | sample MGYA00153392_OFCD01 | MGnify analysis MGYA00153392
TCACTGCGGCTTTCAGATCCGCGAGCCACGCGCGATACACCGGGGCGCCCAGAGGATCGATCTCGGACTCGTTCTGTAGACCCCACAGGATTACCGAGGGGCGATTGTGCTGGTTCCAGGCCATGGTGAGCGCCATTGCCCGCGCCAGTCCGTACGCCTCGGTCTGTTCCCGTTCCTGAGTGGTATTCAGCCACATGGTGTCGATATCATCCATAACCATGACGCCATGCTTGTCGGCCCACTCGTACACGTACGGATGACGGTTGTAGACGGTGTTTCGTATGAAATTCGCGCCAATGTCGAGCACTCGGCCCAATTCGACGTCGTAATCCGGAATGGTCATCGCTCGGCCGTGTTCGGCGTTCTCTTCGTGCCAGCTCGTACCTTTTAGGAAAAGAGGAGAGCCGTTCATGAGGAGCTTGCCGTCGGCCACCTGAAGTTTACGAACACCGTAGCTCGTAGATAATCCGTCCACCGGACGATTGCGGTCGACTCCCGTGTGCGGATCGCCGAACAGCGTGGCTCGTGCGGTTAATAACTTCGGTTCTTCGGCGCTCCAAGTCGGCGCGTGCGGGAGAGAGATTGTGATGGGAACCACGAGAACCGAGCCAGCCGGCACCGTTACCGGTGTCGACACGGGAGGGGAGAGCGAATCGATCCCGGGGTCAAGCCGCACGCTGCCGACGAAGTCGGTGGCACTATCGTTCTCGAGAATGATCCGCACATCCAGAATCCCATTCGCCGCAGCCACGAGAATTTTACTCACCGATACAGAGGCGACGCTTTCCAGCCACACCGACCGGGTGATCCCCGCATAGGGCCAGTAGTCGACTGGCTTATACGGAATTTCGCGGTCGTCGGAGACAGGCTGACCCGCAGCGCCGTACGAACTGTACGACGCACGCCGAAAGACTCGCAGGGCTAACGAATGGCTCTGTCTGCTCGCGATAGACCGGGGCACCGGCATCGAGAACGGAGTATTCGCCCCCTCGTGCTTACCGAGGTGCACGCCGTCGAGCCAGACTTCCGCGCTATAGCCGACCGCGAGAAAATTGAGTCGCAGATGTCGATTCTGTCCTGCACCGAAAACTTTGAATGTGCGACGAAACCAAGCGTATCCGTCGAGAAAGGCAGTACCTTCGCCGAAGTGACTACCGTCAAGAGTGCCAAAACCTGGAGTGTCTAACAGATCCCACGCGGAAGGCACAGAGATGGTCTGCCACGACTGATCATCAAAATCGGCCGAGTTCCAGCCACGTTTCAGGCCACTTGCGTCAGGATCGGCCGAAAAACGCCACTGGCCGTCGAGGTCGACGTATCGCCGTTCTGGTTCCCGATTGTTCCAACCGGCGAAGCTCGGCACGACAGCCCCATAAGAGAAGAGCACGTTGGTCTCGCCGACCCGCCGAATATGTGTTCCCGAAGGCTCGGTGGCTGGGTGGCTATCGAGCACTGGCGCGCCGGTCGCTGCCGAGGCAGCTGCTGCCTGAGCGAGCGACGGCCAGGCCGGAAGTGCGACGATACCCGCACCAGCCAAGGCCGCGCCGAGAAAGCTGCGGCGCTTCATTCCCAAACCAACGGGCCGCGGCGGGTGGTGAATATTCATGATGCCTCCATATAGTTCAGCGTTGAGCTAGATCAGGAACTTTGACAACAAGCCGTAATTTCTGGGGCCGATGATGCCTCACCTTCCCTCGCCTCGCCTACGCTCTGGCGCTCTCGCGGAGCGAGAAGAGTTGGGCGCGGATGGTCGCTACCTCGCGGTCGCGATCGACCTCTGGGGGGTCGACAAAGAGAAGCATCGAAGGGAGGCTCGTGGCAAAGAAATCGACCTCAGCCGGAGTGCGTGCGAAGTCCTCCACCCAGGCACGGAGTTCCTCAGAAAGATGGTCTGCCTCGTGATCTTGATGGAGTCGCCGCAGAGAAACAATGGCGAAGTATGTGCGAGAACTGAATCGGGCTAACGCCATCTGAGAGAAGTCACCGGTCGATTGGGCGGCTCGCTGCCAGTGCGCTTCGGCCTCGAGCTGGTCGCCAGAAGCAGCCAGCGCATCCCCCAGGGCAACTTCCAGTTCGGACACATTGGCCAAGGGATGCCTGTCTTCGCCGAGGGTGATCGGCGGGTGGAGCGCTTCGAGCAGAATTTCTATCGCCCGATGGGGCTGTCCAGAAGTCATGGCCTGGTGCGCACGGGCGTGGGCGGCACGCTCCCACACGGCAAGAACTTGACCCTCACCGCCCTCCCACGGCTGGAACTGCCGTCCCGCGAGCACGCTGTGCGCGTCCGCGGCCCGGCCGAGGTCGATGAGTAACTGCGCGTACTGGACGGTGAGGTCGTCTCGCTGAGAGACAACATCGAACCGCTTTTCCAGCTGCGCGAATCGGTCACGGCTGGTCATTCCCCGACGAGCACAGAGCTGGTCGAATTCACACCAGAGCTTTGCGTTGCCGGGATCATCCTCAAGTGCAAGGCGGTAATGGTGCGAAGAGGCCTCAGGGTCACGCAATACGTTGTAAGAGGCTATGCCCAGATTGCGGTGGACGATAGCGATAATTTGCCCCGTGGGCGCGCAGTCGAGCGAGCGCTCCCACAGGGCAATGGCCTCGTTATACCGCCGACGGTCGTAATACCAATGCCCGAGAAGCGCCGACGCGAGAGCGTTGACCGGCCCGTGATCAAGCGCCGACTGAAGCACATCGACATCATCGAGGCGAGACGGAAGAGCCAGCCTCGCTGAGGCACGGCTGACAGCGTCGAGAACATCGTTCGCCTCGCTCGCTCGACCTACACGGCGCAACACAGCTGCTCGGTGAAACTCGATAATCGGCCCGACATTAACCTGCCCACCGGCCAGATTCGGGAGGAGGCCGGCAGCTTCGCCGAGCGTCACCAGGGCTTCTTCCAGTAGTCCTGCTGCCGCGTACTCGAGCGCGACATCCAGAAGTATCGTGGCATCGCCTGTCACGATTTCTCCGGCGAGGTGCAACGCCCAAGCGTCAAGGGGATCCCGTCTGAGGGTTTCGTGAAGTATCGCGTCCGCCTCGGCCTCGGCCCCGGCCCTCCGCAGCAGAATGGCGAGCAGGTCTGCGGCCTGCAGGTGCTGTCGATCGGCGTCCACTACTTCGCGAAGCATCGCCACCGCCACATCAAACTGGCCAGCTTTGGATCGTTCTCGTGCAAGCAGGAAGCGCGCAGGGACCGAATAGGCGGCGTCCCAGGACGCGCGAGCGAGAGCATCCATCGCTTCTCGCCCTCTTCCCAGCCTGACGAGTGTCAACCCGAGCAGGTAGTGCGCCGCGCCATCAACCGGGGTGGAGGCCCATTCCGTGCGTCGCCGGACACTGCGGGTGAGTAGTTCATTCGCACCCGCGTAGTCGGCTCGTGCGTACAGCAATGCCCCCAGGGCAGCGGTAGCACGCGATTCATCCGGATCACGGGCCAGGACCTCCTGCCAGTACGGTTCCGACATCCGCGTTGCGTGACGATACTGATCGAGGTAACTCGCGATCTGCACGAGCTCGTCGACGGTAGCGACTTTGGCAGGGGCGGCTGGCTCGACCGCATGGTGCGGTTCGTCAGTGGCTAAATCCTGCATTCGGGAGTTGAGCCTAAGGAGGGTCGACTCCCCCATGGTGATGGTCAGGACCAGTTCGAGCGCCGAAGAGTTTACGACAGTAACGTCGTAGACGAATGGCTCGTTCGGCCACAGATCCCGAACGACCTCGTAGATGACCTCGTCACCGCTACTAACGCGGACTCGCGCGCCAGAGATGATCTCGGACGCAACAATACCGATCCGCGCGCCGGAGTCGATCAGATCCAGCCGCGCCGCCACATCCGCCGTCGCCTCGTGCGCTGGACCGATCTTGCTGATTGGATACCAGAACTGGCTAAAGGATTTTGTCTCACCCGGAGACAGATAGGCGAAGTCGGGTTGGTTGTCGGTGTACACACCGGCCATTAATTCAACATAGGGTCCATCGCCATCAGTGAGGTTCCTGTCCCAAGCCCATCCGAATGGTGCGTTTCCCCATGTCCACTGTTTTTTCCCCGGAGAAATATCCCGGCTGGCCCAGTGCACAAATCCGACATCACGACCATGGTCGTAGCCACCGAAGAACTCTCCCCGGGTGGCCATCGCCATATAAGAGGTAGGGACCGGGATGTTTCGATACCAATCCAAACGATCAGCATCGAGGTGCTCGGCGGTGACCCGAGACGGATAGTCGACCCCGTAGTAGAACGATCGCGCCTGGGGGAAGCTCACAACGGCGCGCTTGGCGTGATCGGCCACGTAGTTGACGTCACGAGGGAAGAAAGACTGGTAGTCATCGCTCACCGAGGCAGCCACGTTTGCCCACCAGAGAAACGTCTGGCGCGTCTCCGACCGGTTATACAGGCGCACTCGCGCTTCTATTTTCGAACTATCCGGACGAAGACGAATGCCATGCATTCCCTTCATGCGAGCGAACGGATCATGGTCCGAACACCACACTGTTACTGAACCATCCGCTTCGTGCTCGATGCTGACATCGGTGGGAAGGAATGTTGCCGGTCGATGATGCTGGGGCCAGTTGAACTCGACGCCGCCCGCGATCCACGGCCCAGCAAGACCCACGAGCGCGGGCTTGATCACGTTATTTCGATAAAATATGTCATACCCGGCTGACTTGTCATACGCGATGTGAATTCGACCGCCGAGCTCCGGAAGAATTACTAAGCGGAGCCACTCATTTTCGAGGTGGACGGCCTGCCACAGGTGCGCAACTTTTGTCTGGCTCACTCTTTCGATAAAGGGCAAGGGGAACACCCGCCCGGACGATCCCTGATACACCCGGGACTCCAGGAAGGCAGGAAACTGATCTGGCAGCTCCGGCAGGTAGGTGTCGATGCTGAGCGGCTCCGACCAGGCCGCCACACGATGGTCCGCCAGATCTTGAGGAATCGGGGGAAGGAAAATCCGGGACGCCTCGGCGGGCATTTCGTTGGGCATGACACGACCTTAGAGTTGGCTTGTGGGCGATCGGAATGCACTATTCGGGGACTTACCTAGACGAACCGACTGTAAGTAACAGTGTCAATGAGATGTAAAACAAGCTCTACAAATTTTTATATAGACGAAACCATGTAAAAGAGACTCTGCCTGGCTTGCTTCCTTGACCAGACACGGATGGCACTAATGCGCCGTGAGAAAGAGCCTGTTCATGCGCCGCTGAAAATTAAGGTTGTTCCAGCCGGGATGATGTGGGGCTGAGTTGGAACCCGTGAGAGTGCCCCAGTAGCCGAGCTCGATGCAGCGCTGCACCGCGTGAGCGGCCACGAACTGGCCGACTGCGCCGTCTTCGAAGTCCGCCTCGAGCGGCGTATAACCGATCCAGCCCTCGCCAATCACCGCAGGCACGCCATGGTGTCCAGCCCAGATTGAAACAGCCTCAAGCCGGGCGTCAATAGCCTGGAGCATGGCCGTCTCAAACTGAGCGAAATGCCGATACAACCAGGCATCCCAGGCGATCGGATCCACCCAGTCGTAGGCGTAAAACATGCTGGTAGAAATTCCGGTCGCCTCGAGGCGCCACGGTTCGATCGTTGTCGTCCACTCGGAAAATGTCGGCGCATCTTCCCGAAGAAGTGATTTGAGTTCATCGGTGGGAAACGTCGGAGGGGATGCTCGAACCTGCGCCCATGCTTCGAGAGCGCCGAGCACGCCATAGACGTAAATGTGTTGATGCGCGACTTGCGCGTTGTCAGGAACGGACGCCAGATCGAGATAGGGCGGAATGCCGTAGCACACGGTCGACAAAACATTCGGATGAGCATCCTGCAGCATCGCGAGCGCCTTTTCGAGGTACGGGCGCTGTGCCCAAAATGTGTCGACGCTGTCCGAGGTAACCTCCGCCAGACGCGATAGATCGACCTCGTTGTGAATTTCCACGTATGCGATTCGGTCATCCAATCCCTCGGCCGCCAGATAGCTGACCAAGCGGGCCTCCGCACGCGCAAGTGCCTCATGACGCTCGTCGGCGGGGATCGCACTCAACATGTCGTGCCAGGACGAATCCGCCAAAAACGCCGGACTCTGCTGGTACTCCCACGATGAGACGATGACAAAACACTTGTTGCGTTTGGCCGCCTCGAATAAAGCGCGGAGGTGTGCTCGTCCATCAATAACGGCGCCGCCGGTGGCGTCATACCAGCGCGTACGCTGGCCGGTGTCGCCACCCATATTGACAAAGCGAAGCGCGGTCGTATCGATATCGTGCTCGCCGAAGAGGAGCAGCGGCGCGGCACAAATCCGAACGGTGTTATAGCCACGGTCAACAGCTTCAGCAAACGCACGATCGAGATCGGCAAAGGGTTCACCCTGTGTTGTCTGGGTGTACCAGGTGAAATCCCACAGGCTTATCGCCAGTTTGCGGGGAAGGTGTGCGGGAATTTGAGAGGAGGTCATGGCTCTTTCTTATTTAATAGGACGAGCAGGTCACGCGCGCTTACCCCTTGACACTTCCCTCGGTCAGCCCTGCCTTCCAGAATCGCTGCAGGCTGACTATCGCGATCATGATCGGGATAACAGAGAGGAATGCGCCCCCTACAGCGAGTTGGTAGAGCTCTGGATGACGATCGGAGATGCTCTGCCACTGCGTCAACCCCAGGGTTATGGGATACAGCCTTTGGTCCGAAAGCATGACGAGTGGGAGGAAAAAGTTGTTCCAGATTCCAATGAACTGAAAGAGGAACACTGTCACGGCTGCCGGCATCATGAGGCGGAAACCAAGGGTGAGAAAAATACGGAACTCTCCCACTCCGTCGAGTCGAGCCGCCTCCAAGAGACTGTCCGGCACCGCAGCTTTCGCGTAAATGCGGCCAAGGTAGACGCCAAAGGGGCTGACGAGCGATGGCAACAGCACCGACCAGTAGGTGTTCACCAACCCGACTTGACTCATCAAAAGAAACAGAGGAAGAGCAAGCGCAGTGCCCGGAATCATCACCCCGGCGAGAATGATGTTGAACACCGCTTCGCGACCGCGGAAATCGAACTTTGCGAGGCAGTATCCGGCGGCGAGAGAGCAGACCGTGGCGACGAGCGCGCCTATCCCCGAGTAGAGAACACTGTTGAGTGCCCATCTTCCGAATATGCCCCCGTCGTAGGTCACAACTTTGGCCAGGTTGCTCAGGAGCTGCGGGTTATTGAGGACTAGTCCGGATGACCCGAAAAGGTCGCTCGTCGACTTTGTTGCTGCAATGGCGAGCCAATAGACCGGAAACAGGAAATAGATCATGGCAACAGCGAGCGCTGCGGTGACGCCAATTCTCCATGCGGGGCTACGGCGGATCTTGCGGGGGGCATCCGCTAAACCTGATGACTTCTGTACGGTCGATTCGTCAGCCGGAGAAACGGGCGCAGTGACCACAGTCATGATTCTCCCCCGCGTCGTGTCACGAGCTTGAGAAAGCCGAAGGAGAACGCACACGCGACTAACGCAAGGAGCACGGACTCTGCGGCGGCGAGGCTGTAGTTGTTGTTCGTGAATGCCTCGTTGTAGGCCGAGAGGTTAGGGGTGAAGCTCGAGGTGATGGCGCTGGAGAGGGGCTTCAGAACGAGCGGTTCCGCGAAGAGCTGGATGGTACCGATGATTGTAAAGACTGTCGTCAACACGATGGCGGGCCGGATCAGGGGCAACTTTATTCGAGTGATCATTTGCCACGCATTCGCGCCATCAATGGATGCGGCCTCGAACAGGTCCGAATCGATGGATTTCAATTGCGCGACGATCACCAGCATGTTGTAGCCGGCATACTGCCAGGTCACAATATTGGCGATTGACCAAAGCACCGAACCTCCACCCAGGAAGTCGATGTGCAGGCCGACAGCAGAACCCAGGCTCACTAGCGGACTCAGCCCCGGCGTGTAAAGAAAACCCCAGAGAATTGATGCGATGACCCCCGGCACTCCGTAGGGGAGGAAATACACGGAACGGAAAAAGGGGACGCCCCACGCCGAGGCCGCATCGAGCAGGAGAGCGAGGGCCGTCGCGAGCAGGATCATCATAGGCACCTGGACGACGGCGAACAGTAATACCCGTCCGAGGCTTTCGACGAATGCCGGCGTGCTGAGGGCGGTTATGTAGTTCGTCAACCCGACAAAGACGGGACTTGCGCCGCCTTCGCCAAAGGCACCGGAACGCTCAACCCCCGTCACACTTTCGTAGAGTGCAAAGAGAAGTGGCAACACCATGGTGAGCGTGAAGATGAGCAGGAATGGCCCGAGCAGTCCGGCTACCGTCATACGATTTCGAGAGCGAGTGGATGTCGCCACTTGAATTCTCCGTTTCGATTCGTGGATGGGTTTGCGTCATTCTGGTGGGGCGGTAGCGGGGACCGGCCGGGGCACGCTCGGTGACCCGGCCGGACATTTTCCGTTACGAACCGGCGCGAACCTTGAGTCCCTTTGCCTTGAGGTCAGCGATCGTCGCGGTTTGGGCGGCCTTGACCGCATCCACGAATGTGCCTTTGCCCTCGATGGCGGCCTGGAAGCCGTCGTTCAAGTGGGTGTAGGTGTTCGCGGTTGTGGGAATCCATCCCCAGGAGGTGTCGATCGAGGAATTCGACTTCCTGAACACGTCCTTGTTGGCGTTTTGACCACCGAGGAACGGGTCCGGTGCGTCCAGGGACGACCCTGCGAGTGCGTTCTTCGTGGCCGGCCAGCCGTAGCCGCCCGCAGTGAGCAATTTCACGCTCTCCGGGTCGGAGTTGAGCCAGACCGCGAACTTCAATGCCGCTTTTGCATTGGAGGTGCCCTTCAGCACTGCGGTGCTTGAGCCACCCCAGTTCGCGGACGTGTATTTCGCGCCCCACTGGGGTAGCGGTGCTACTTTCCACTTACCCACCGTTGTGGGGGCGTTTCCGGCAATCATTGGTCCACCCCACTGGGCGGATGGCCACGCTACAATGTTGCCCTTCTGAAGGTCGCTGTACCAACCGTTTGCGAAGTCCGGCTCTGTCTTAATCAGACCTGACTCCCGCAGCTTGTCCCAGTACGAAGCGACCTTGAGGGTCACCGCGGAGTCGATGTTTACCGTCCAGGTATCCCCACTGCGACCAAACCATTTCGCGCCGGCCTGCCAGGCGAGGGCGGTGAACCACGCCGAGTTCCCCGGGGGGAAGGTACTGATGAACTGGTTGGGGTTGGCGTCGTGGATAATTTTCGCATCCGTCGCATACTCGCTCCACGTGGCCGGAGCTTTCAGCCCAAGGGAGGAGAAGATATCTTCCCGGTAGTAGAGCCCCATCGGTCCGGACGCCTGTGGCACAGCGTAAATGGATTTGCCAAAAGTCGATTGAGCCAACTGCCAATCGACGAACTTGCTGCCGCTGACATCCATTCCCAGCGGCTTGAGATCCACCAGCCCGTTTTCCAAGACAAATCCTGGCAACTCCTGGTACTCGATCTGAGCAAGATCGGGTGCACCTTTGCCCGCTTTGAGGGCGGCGTGCATCTTGGCATATGTTCCCCCGCTTCCTGATGGGGTTTGCTCAAGCGTGACCTGAATTTTAGGGTTCTCCTTGTTCCAGAGATTCACGGCTTTGTCCAGTGCCGGAACCCACGTCCAAAACGTGAGCTTCGCCGTATCCGAAGACACGGAGGACTGTGGGGTAGACGTACCCGTGCAAGCTGAAGTTGCAAGCACAGCTGCCAGCGCGGTGATCACGGCGATCGTTCTGCTGCGTTTCATGGGTGACTCCTCGTTGAGTGTGAAGACGAATGTGCTGACGTTTGCTGGCGGTCGGGACGGTCGGAGTGCTGTCACATCCGCTTCCAGCGCAAGCTCTCAATGCTGGCTGGGATGCGAAGTGACTCGACCTGAATGTCGACCACCATCTTTGTGATTTGTGGGTGCCGTGCTGGGGCTAATACTGAGAGGTTTTCTCCCCTCAGGGGAGAGTGTATGCATCACGGTGCCGGGGCGTAAATGATCGAACTTACGGAAACACTGGACAAAGCACCGATACAGAGGTGTCGTAGGATCACCGCCGTTGACAGCCGTATCGATCGTGTCCACACGATGGGACGGAGATCGGCCCGATGTGAAAGCACACACGACCCCGACACAACCGAAGGCTTTCGCCACGACGGCAGTGCTGCGGACCGTGCGACACATGCTCGCCGCGATCGTCATAATGAAGAGTGATGTCCGTTCCAACACCCGACCAAAACACATAGTTTATGGTGGCTCCCGGACACCTGCTTCGCGAACATTGTGGCGCAGAGAAACTGAGTTGGACCAGAGCAGTCGAGTGCTGGCAGTGTTTTCTTCCAGTGAAGGGCGATTGGCCTAACTCCGGCGCCAACCCGAGGTCAGCACGGTACTAGTCTGGACGAAATCAGGATGCCACCCTGCTAGAGCGTCCTCAATTGACCGTTGATGTAGGAAAAAGGATTCGCTACCATTTTGTTTTTTAGCTCTTCGACAGATGATCTTCGCCGAAATTTTCCGGTGGCGAAATCAAGGGAAATTCACGCTCAAGACCGTTACTGCGGGCGGTGTCACGACACGCGCGGTCTTGAAGGGTCAACCGAAATCGAATCCACACCTTTCGTGGCTGCTGGTAGCCGAGCCACGACTGGTAGATCGAATGCTTCGGACCCACTACATGTCTGGATCGCAGAGCCTGCCGTCTCAGGTGAACAAGCACTAATCGACGCGTTCGAAAGATCTCAGCCGAGTAGAGAGGTCGTCCTTACCCGATACGTCGACACTAACGACGGAAATCTGAAAGTCGACACTGCTTTGAAGGATGGAAGCGACATCGATGCTTCCTTCACGTATTCGGTCAAGTCGCTGGCTCAGCGGTCCTCGTCCGGCATCATGGCAGACCTACCGGAACGCCTCCGGGCCGACGAAAGAATTACCGGATATCTTGGTAACGCGATACCAAAGTCTTTTCGGGTAGCAGGCAAGGTCAGAGTTCTCTCCGTGAGACGCTCTCCCCTGATCTCTATCGTGAACGATGCGCTACGTGAGAAAGTATTCTTCGACCTCCCACAGGAACGGGATCTGACTGAGTTTCGTCAAAACTCCATGAGAATGTCGGAAGTTGCCGCGGTCAGCGGTGGGTTAGCCATTGTCGACATCGCGCGAATCGCCCTAGGTCCCAACCACTGGCACACGAAGTCGGGAAACTTGAAATTCTCCGATCCTTTCTTCCGGAACTCGTTGCGAACCGGACACGAGATGATTCGAACTGGTGAGGCCTATTCGTGGACCGAAGTCCTGTCGCGCCATCTCAATGAGATCGTCAGCTACCCTCACGACTTCACCGTCTCGTTTGCCCCACTCCCCCGCGTGCAGTCAGGTACGTTCTGGAAAACTGGTCTTTGCGGCGACTTCATAGCTGTCAGCGAGAAATCTCAGCGCCAGGAACTCGCGTGGGAATTCCTCTCGTTTTGGATCATTGAGGGTGCATGGCTGATGCTGTCCGCCGGCCGCCTCCCTGCGCTCGAAAGCCTCGTCGATGACGACACGATCGTTTCGGGGATGCTCACAAACGACGCCGAGAAGTACGTCGACCCCGATTCGTTTCGCCGGCTTGCAGTCGAGAAGCTACCGAGACTGGTCATCGACTCAAACCTCACCGCCTACAAACAAATAGCACCTGTCGGTGCCAAGGTTCATCTATTTGCAGAACCTTGGATCATACGATCGCCTCCGCGCCCTCTGTCTGCCCGCTATGTTCGCGGGACTCGGCACGTTTCATATGCGCCAGTACTTTTTCGGGCTGCCGGCCGAATACGCCGACGCGGTGAGGACCGACGGGGCAAGCGAATGGGTGATTTTTCATCGAATCTATTTCCTGAAGGCCGTGCCCGTTCTCAGCGCTCTGGGCATCCTCTCGTTCGTCTGGTCGTGGAAAGACTATGAGTCACCGTTGTTCGCGGTATTTCTCGTTCTCCAAAAACGACTTGAGCAGGCAATGAGTCGCAGCGGACTCAAAAGACTCGCCCCGCCCTAAAGGAAACCAGTGACTGGCACCCCGCAGCTACCGCACGAGGCCTCTTGGCCGAGAAATAAAAAAGGAATACCGACATGAACACCACATTTGCAGGCGTTTCTCGCGACGACCTCAGCAATCCTGGACCGGGCTATGGGAACCATCCTGCTCGCGCGCGTTTTCGAACCACACTGCCGGAGCTCGTGCTTGACGGTGAGTGGTCGTTCCGATGGACGGCGAGAGTTGTCGACGCGCCAGATGACCTCGGAGGTACGTCAGTGGAGGGTTGGGGAAGTATCCCCGTCCCTTCGAGTTACTCGATGCCGATCCACGGCCATGGGACCCCTGCCTACACGAACGTCGTTTATCCGTTTCCCGTTGAACCTCCGTTACCTCCTGACGATAATCCCGTGGGCGATCATCGGCGCGTCTTCGATGCCAGCTCCGAGTTTCAGAATGGGGCCTTGCTTCGCTTCGACGGAATCGATTCCGCAGGAGAGGTGTGGTTGAACGGTCTGCAACTAGGAACGACTCGCGGGAGTCGACTTCCGACGGAGTTTGATGTTTCAGGCATCCTGCGTTCCGTAGCAAATGTTCTTACGGTCCGCGTCGTCCAGTTCTCTGCGGCGAGCTACATCGAGGACCAGGACATGTGGTGGCTTCCCGGTCTTTTTCGGAGCGTGACATTGCTCGCGCATCCGACCGGCTCGATAGAGGATATTTTCGTCCAGACGGCGTTTGATGAGGCGGGCGGGCACCTGTCGGTTGAGCTCGATGGGCCTGTCGGCGCGAAGATGCGGATCAAGACACTCGGACTTGACGGGCTTATCGCTGGCCAAACGATTGCAGTAGAACACGCCGAGCCGTGGTCAGCTGAGCAACCAACGCTGTACGACCTCGAAATCGTCACACCGCTCGAGACCGTGACGATTCCGATCGGATTCCGGACGGTCTCGGTGGCTGACTCGACCCTCCTGCTCAATGGCCACCCGATCCTTCTTCGGGGGGTCAACCGACACGAACACCATCCCGACTTTGGCCGAGTGGTGCCCTACGACACAGTGGTGGCCGAACTCCATCTGATGAAGCAGCACAACATAAACGCCATCAGAACTTCGCACTACCCTCCGCACCCCGACGTTGTTGAGCTTGCGGATCAGCTCGGCTTTTACCTGATTGATGAATGCGATCTGGAGACCCACGGCTTTGGACTGAATGAATGGCGGGAGAACCCGAGTAACGACCCGGCTTTTCATGACGCGCTCCTCGACCGGATGCGGCGCATGGTTGAGCGAGACAAGAATCACCCCAGCATCCTCTTCTGGTCACTCGGAAACGAAGCTGGCCATGGCGAAAACCTCGAGGCGATGGCGGCTTGGGCAAAAGACCGCGATCCGTCGCGTTTGATCCACTACGAGGGTGACCAGCGCAGTTACTTCGTCGACGTGTATTCGAGGATGTACGCCTCCCACGATGAGACAGCAGCCATTGGTCGATTCGAGGAAGAATCGCTCGACGACCCAGCCCTTGACGCGCATCGACGCAGTCTTCCCTTCCTCTTGTGCGAATATGCCCACGCCATGGGCAACGGCCCAGGAGGCCTTACCGAGTATCAATCGCTTTTTGAAAACTACCCGCGCTTGGCGGGAGGCTTTGTCTGGGAGTGGCTGGAGCACGGTATTCGAAAATCCGGCGCCGATGCCAATTCCGGCTATGCCTATGGTGGCGACTTCGGCGAGCCGCTCCATGACGGTGCTTTCGTCATCGACGGACTCGTCTCGCCGAATCGCATACCCCGGCCCGGCCTGATCGACTTCAAGAAAGTGATCGAGCCGATCAGGATGAAGCTCAATCTGGAGATCGGGTTATTAGAGATCCACAACCTTTACGATTTTGACGATCTTCGCCATCTGGTCTTCGACTGGATTTCCGAGTCCTATTCTGGGGCAATATTCCAGGGCGTCATTGGACGGATCGAGGTAGCTCCGCGCACGTCACTGCTCCACCCCCTCCCACCGCGCCTCCTTGCAGCAGTAGCAGAGGGAGGGGTCGTGACCCTCAGTGCCAGGCTTGCCTCGCCCTCACCCTGGGCAGACGCCGGTCACGAAATCGCGTGGATTCAATCGCGGCCCGCAGAACCACTTGTCCCAGTTCTCGACGGCGCCCTCACCGAGTGCATTCAGCGACAGGGAAGCATTGAACTAGGGCCTGGTATTTTCGACCGACGCACAGGTGATCTCCTTCAGTTCGCTGGAACAGAAGTGACCGGTCTTCAGGTTATCCTGTGGCGTGCTCCCACCGACAATGACCTAGGGGTGTCGTGGAACGAAGGTCAATCGATCTCGGAGGAGCAGCGGTGGCGGGAGTCCGGCCTTGACCGGTTGGTACGCCGAACAATTGAAGTAATTCCTGGATCTGACGCGCTCACTGTTACGAGTGTGATCGGAGTTGCCGGGCAGGATCATCGGGCACGAGTCACGATGCGCTGGTCCAGCGACGGCGACTCGCTACTTTTTGAATTCGCCTTCGAACCTGAGGGCGACTGGCCAACGACTCTGCCCAGGGTGGGGGTCGTCTTGACCCTTCCCGACCGATTCGAAAACGTCTCCTGGGTTGGTTTCGGGCCAGGACAGTCTTATCCCGATACCGGTCAGGGCCAGCGGTGGGGGACTTTTTCGCACGCCATCCGCGACCTTTCTGTCGACTATGTTCGGCCACAAGAGAACGGCTCTCGAGGCGGAGTGAGCCGTTGGTGCCTCCAGGACGCCACCGGAACATCCTTTGCTGTCGAAGGTGTCAATCTCCAGGTGAGCAGCCGAATGTGGTCCACCGAGGCGCTGACGGCGGCCCGCCACTCACACGAACTCGTGCCGGACGGCCTCACACACCTGGAAATCGACTTCGCCCAGCACGGAATTGGGACGGCCGCTTGCGGGGCAGGACCCCTCCCGGCGTTCAGACTTGCGCCGGGTGGTGTCCGAGGCGCGCTGCGCCTTCGCTCCAGGTGAGCCGGGTGGCCATTCGGAAGGTTGGATGGCATGAGATCCGTGACCAGCAGGCCATTGAAAGGGCGAGCACCGGAATCGCTACGTCCATAGGCGCCTGATCCAATGCGGCTCGTCGAAGGAGCGCGTTTCACCGCTTCCTGAGCCACCGTGCGGCTGGCGGACTTTATTGTTGGCCACGGTCATGCCCTCGGCGAGATGTCGATCACGGACCTCTCGGCGGCCGCTCAAGTCTCGCAGATGACCGTCACGCGTCTTGCGAAGCTCCTGGGATTCGACGGGTTTCCGCAACTGCGAATTGCGTTCGCACGAGAATCGGGGCGCGGAGTCGAAGCAGGATGGATGGACGACATTGGGAGGGATGTTCGTGCAGACGATAACCCCCAGCGGGTACTCGATGTCGTCAGGGCTGTACAGTCTCACTCCCTTCGCCGTGCGTCGGAAGTCGTCGACACCGAAGCGGCTTCGCGGGTCGCCGACCTCATCGTGGCTGCCAAGCAGATCCTTATGTACGGAAAATGGGGCGACTCTCTGGCCGCGATCGAGTTGCACATGCGGCACTTCTGGATCGGCCGGCCGGCGTGGCTGGATTCGGGCGTGCAAGCGGCCACCGTCCAGGGGTCGCTGATGAAGCCGGGAGACATCGCAATCATGATCGTGCACTCGGGGGATGATCCTGCGGCTCGACAGATTTTGCGACGTGCTGCCAGTGTCGGTGCGCACACCGTCCTCGTGCCAGAAACAGCAAACACACCCCTCGGTCGCGAAGCGGAAATTAAGCTGCAGACGCGCTCTACGACAAGCGACGCTGTGTTACCACTGTTCGGACGCGCCCCGGCCAGTCGCTTGTCATGGGCTATCTGTGGTTGTTAGTTGCTCAGCGGATGCCCGAGACCGCGGCCGAAGCCACCGCGTTCATCGGAAAAAGATAACCCCTTCTATTTTTTTCTCGGTGTTCGACTGATTTTTTTTGTCGCTCGGCGTGATCATGCCCTCTTCACGTCGAAACGGGGTGACCAATGCGCCCCGCAGCTCAGGCTAATGAGGGCTTAGAAATCCCGAAGGGAATCCTCACCTCTCGGACGTGGTCATTCTCGACGCCATGAGTGCCGAGGCAAATATTTGCCTTTATCTGAACACGGATGTGCAGGAAGTCGAAGTCACAGCCAACGATGGCACTCAACGGATCAATCCCGTGACCGGGTAGCAGGCGGTATCAGAAACCACCGTGCCTTTAGAGTTCCATTTTTATCAACACCATAGGCATCACGCGAGGTGCACTTGCCCGGGACGTTGGTGCAATCGGTGCGATGACGAAAGACGTTGAGTAGTAGCTCGCCTCAGCCTGCCTTGAGTGCGTTTGATCACCGAGCATCTTCGTCGACGTTCCGCACAGCGCGCGCTCATGCCGCGGGGCGGGTCACCCGAAAGGTGAATGACGGGCCGCTTGCCACACTCAATGCCGGACTCGTGCGCTATCGCGGTAGCCCAGCGATGTCGGACGCAATCGCACCCTCAACGGCCCTCTCGGCTAGGACCGTGTCGAGCACGTCGGGAAAGCAGGGCGAACCGGGCCCGAGGCGAGGTCGATTCGCTGCACTCCGGTCAGAATCGGAAGCCAAGCGTCGGTGACCACGATGCGATCGGTGTGCCCAGTGCCCGAAATGACACGGGAGAGTTGCGCGTTGACGTTCGCTCCGTTGCTCCTCTTTGAGTTTCAGCTTTTTGTATTTGGGCGTGGGTGACCGTGAAGGATTCAGGGGTTCAGGTTCACTGAGTCGCAGGCGGTGGGCCGGAATCCGGAGGCGCAGTTACCGCCGGTCGGTTGACCAGGGCGTCGACCTCCGCTGCGAAGGGCAGACTCGGTGAGGCTCCGCGGCGAGTGACCGCGATGGCTCCGGCAGTCATGGCACGGATAATGGACGTTTCCAGCGAATCGCCCGCGGCCAGAGCCGCACCAAGGTATCCCGCGAAAGCATCGCCCGCCGCGGTCGTGTCGATCGCTTCAACCCGGACAGCCTCAAATGTCGTGCTGCCATCGGCAGTGACGAGCACCGCGCCGGCAGAGGCCAGGGTGATGACCGCTGTTCGGGTTCCCCGGTCGAGAAACCATCGCGCAGCCATCGCTGCGCTCTCCGCGTCGGTCACCGTGACTCCCGTGATCGTTGATGCCTCGGTCTCGTTTGGCGTGACGATGTCAATGCTGGCCCATATCTCATCGGGGAGCGTCGCGGCGGGGGCCGGATCGAGCACCACGATCAGACCGGCCGCGCGAGCACGCCGAATCGCGTGCATCGCCGTCGGCAGGGGAATTTCCAGCTGAGTGAGCATCACGGACGATGTCGGAGCCAAGGCGCGTATGGCTTCGCTGACATGGTCGAGGTCGAGCAGCGCGTTTGCCTTCGGAACGATCACGATGTCGTTCTCGCCGCTCGCATCCACTCGAATTTGGGCGACGCCAGTTGCGCCCGGCATCACACTGACGTGGTCAAGCTCAATTCCTTCTGAGCGAAGCCCCTCCAGTACCAGGGACTGGAAGGCGTCAGAACCGACACACCCCACCAGTGCGGAGCGGGCACCAGCCCGGGCCGCAGCGACAGCCTGATTCGCCCCTTTACCGCCGAGAACCAGAGTGACATCGTCGCCGAGAATCGTTTCACCGCGGAGGGGAAGCCGTGTCGAGAAGGTGGTCACGTCGACCGTCACGCTTCCCACCACAATCACTCCCCCTCGGCCAGCGGTGGAATGGGGCATTTCAACAAAACCGTTCATGAGCGCTTCATCTCCCGTGGTGTGGCTGTTGACTGGCGAACAACGAGGTTCACCGGAAGGGTCCTGACCCGCCCCGCCGGTGTGCGCTCGCCCGAAATGCGATCGCAGAGCAGCCCGGCTGCCTGCGCACCCTGATCCATACCTGCACCATGCCGGGAAGATGGTATCGGCGCACCATTCCCCGTCCGATGTTCACGCATTTGTCGAAATACGCCTGAAATTATCCGGGTGTGACGATGTTTCACCAGACCATATTGGTTGCATTAGCGACAAGTGCACAAGCCCAACGTCAGCCGTCAAGCGTGTCCGGATACCGTGACCCGTCGACGAAGTTTCCGAACAGCGGCCGTTCGCCTTCGGTGACGGAGTCGACGAGCAGGTCCCCCCCAACGAATGCGCCACGCCACGAGGCACCGCGACCACCGAACACCTCTTCCCGGTCACCACGGGAACGAGCGCGGTTGATGCCGAACTTGAAGGAATGCACTTCTTCCCGCACGCGCGCGGCGAACGCACGGTCATCCGTTGCGACAGAGGAGACCAAACTTCCGTTCGAGACATTCATCGCGGCGATGAATTCCGCCTCGGTGTCGACCAAGACAATGGAGTCGATCGGTCCGAATGGCTCCGAGTGGTGCAGGGACCATGCTCGAGGTGGCTCGAGCACACAGGCCGGCGCGACGTAGGCGGCGACGTCCTGCCCTGGCAGGAACTTTCCCTTGGACAGATCCCCGTGATAGAGCGGGATACCACCCATCGTTATCGCCTCGTCGTACTGGGCCCGCAAATCGGTGGCCTTGACTTTCTGGATCACGGGACCGAACTCGAGATCCGGCAGGTCGTCAGCGGCATCCTCGACAGCCAGCGGATGCCCGAACCGAAGGTTTCCGATCATCTCCAGGTACATCTCGAGGAACGCCGGAAATAGTCGCCGCTGCACCACATAGCGGGGGTACGCCGTGCAGCGCTGTTTGGCGTACTCGAAGCCCTTGCGGAGGATTGGTGCGAGCTCATCCCAATTCGAGTAGTCCCAAATACCCCAGGCGTTCAACCCTTCCTGCTCCAGAATGTGTCGCTTATCGAAATTTGCGAGGGTCATGGCCGCCGCGCGCCCATTCGACCTCCCACCCACGAATGCGAGTGCGCCGAGATCCGGTGAGGAGACGAGAGCATCCGCCAGCTCGGCCCCTACGCCGGACAGCAGCGTAACGGGGAGGCCGGCACGTGCCATCATCGCGTGCGCCAGCGTAAGTGCGTGAAAGCCGCCCTGTGAGGGAGTCTTGGCAATGACCGCATTGCCCGCCAGCAGTTGCACGAGCTCGGCGTGCACCAGAACGCTCAGCGGATAGTTCCATGATGCGATGTTCGAGACCGGGCCCGACAGGGGTCGCCGACCCTCAAGTTGCCGTCCGATCTGGCCGAGGTACCACTCCACACCCTCGATGCAACGGTCGATGTCCGCACACGCGATCTTCCAGGGCTTTCCGATCTCCCAGACCAGAAGCATCGCGATCGCGTCGCGGCTGTCACGAAGCCCGTCGAGAGCGGCCCTGACCCTCGCGACCCTGTCGTCAAGCGGTACGGTGGCCCACTCCCGGTGTTGGCGAACAGCGTCGGCCACGGCGGCGACGGCCGTATCGTGGTCCACCCGCGGGGGCCCGAGGATCGGTGACTGGTCGACCGGGCTGACGTGCTCGCCCGTGGTGCCAACAGAACGCCAGTCACCCCCGATGAGGTTGCGGATTCGATCGCTGTCGAAGGCTTCCGGCGCGAGTCGCCGTGCGGTGTCGGTGACAGTATGCCAGTCGGTACCGGGCTTGAGGAGTAACGTCATTGTCGTTCCGATCCGAGAGCTGTTGTCTCTGGCGCGAGGGTGGTCGGGCAAGCCTAAGTCGCTCCCGCCCGTGCCTCACTCGTTCGCCGAGCGATTGACAGCAAAGGCGGATGCTGGGTCGGCGAAAGCCCACCGCTACGACCACGTGAATGCACCACGCGCGCTCGACCATCTCTCGTCCCGAGAGTCCTCAATCACCTGGTGCAGCTGCCGTCAGTGGCTGAAAGCGCCCCGGAACTGCCGGCCGTAGTGGGTCGGCAGCAGCTCGTCTTGGCCGCTGAAGCGGCTGCGCAACGTGCCGGTGGACGGCTCATCCTTCACAAGTCCGCGCTTGGCGAGCGTCGGCATGACCTCGTCGATGAAGATGTCGTACGAACCGGGAATCGTCCAGTTCATTACGTTGATGCCATCGACCCCGGCGCGCTGGAACTCCTCGAGGCGATCGGCGATCTGCTCCGGGGTCCCGACGAAACGTCCGCGCACCCTCGCCGTGATCTGTGCAAGGTCCCGCACCGTTGGTTCGCGGTCGGTCATGGTCTGGCGCAGCCAGGCGATATGGCTCAGGCCGCCCTCTTGCTTGATGTCCTTCAGCGGCATGTCCGGGTCAAGCGGTGTGCCCGTCTCCTGGTCTAATCCGATGTTGATGTGGGCGAGGAATCCATCGGTCGAGATGTAGCTGTCGACCTCCTCCTCCGTGCGCTTCGCCTCCTCCTCGGTCGAACCGACGATGAAGGTCAGCCCCTGCAGAAACTGGATGTCGCGGGGGTTCCGGCCGGCCTCGACGGCGAGTGCTCGAGTGGCGTCGATGTCTTTCTTCGCGATCTCAGGTGTCGGCGAGAGCAGGAAGACACCCTCCGCGTTGCGGGCCGCGAAGGACCGACCGGCCGGAGATGCCCCGGCCTGGAAGATCATCGGCGTGCGCTGCAGCGACGGCGACGGTAGGTGCGGACCCTCGACGCTGTAGCGCTCGCCCCGGTGATTGATCTTGTGGATCTTCGTGTGGTCGGCGTAAATTCCGTTCGCCCGATCTTTGAGCAGAGCACCGTCATCCCACGATCCCTCCCACAGCTTGTAGACGACATCCATGTATTCCTGGGCCCAGCGGTAGCGCTCGTCGTGCTCGATCAGGCGGTCCATCCCGAAGTTGCGGGCAGAATTCTCGAGTGAGCTCGTGACGACGTTCCAGCCGATCCGTCCGTTCGAGATGTGGTCGAGCGTCGACACGCGGCGGGCGAATTCGAACGGGTGCGCCTGGATGATGGAACTCGTGAACGCGAGACCGAGCCGCTCTGTCGACACCGCCAGCGCAGAGAGCAGAACCGACGGATCATTCGACGGAATCTGAAGACCCTCGCGCGCATTCACCTCATACGAGCCGTTGACGGGACCATAGAGCCCGACGACATCCGCGAAGAAGATGGCGTCGAAGTTGCCGGCCTCGAGTTTCTTCGCGAGCGTGATCCAGAGGTTCACGTCGTTGAAGTCGGCCTGCTGGGCTGACGGATGCCGCCACAGCCCGTGCTGAATATGTGAATTCGTGTTCATGACAAAGGCAGAAAAGTGCAGCGGTGTAGCCATAACCTCAAGTCTGGTGCCCGCGACCCACAACTTCGTCACACGGCGTAGCTCTACGCAACATCGTTTAGGACGACCCAGCAGGGGGTCTGTATCGTCAGCGGTTGTTAGTGATCAGTGCCTGTCCGCAATCTCAGCTCGTTACCGTAAATTCCTAGGAGCCCCGTGTTGAAAACCCGAATTTTTGCCGTAGGCATCGCCGCGACGACCATCGCGCTCATCGCGACCGGGTGCGCCACCACGTCTTCTCCCGTGTCAACGAATGCGGCAAAGAACATCACGACAGTCAAGGTCGGCGCCACGTTCCCCGCCGACGAAGTCCTCAAGTACGTCGCATCGAGCGGCCAGGCCAAGAAGGCGGGCATCGAGATCCAAGTGACGTCGTTCACCGACTACACCACCCCGAACTCGGCGCTGCAGGATGGCTCTATTGACGCGAACCTCTACCAGCACCTTCCCTTCTTGACCAACTTCAACAAGGCCAACGGAACCGATATCGTGCCCGTCGGCAAGGTCTACTTCCCCGCGCTCGCTCTCTATTCCAAGAAGATCACCAAGGTGAGCCAGATCAAGAATGGCGAAACCATCTCAATCCCGAGCGACCTTCCCAATGAACTCCGCTCACTCAACCTCCTGCAAAAAGCGGGCCTGATCACCGTCAAGGCTGGCGCGACCGGAGTTATCGGTGATATCGCCACCAACCCGAAGAACCTGAAGTTTCAGGAACTGGATGCCGCAACTCTCCCCCGCGCAATCGACGAAAACGTCGCCGGTATCGTCAACCTCACCTACGCACTCCCGGCCGGACTCACCGGCAGCGAGCAGATCTACAAGGAGAGCGTTGAGGGCACTAAGTACACGAACCTGCTCGCCACCAAGAAGGGCCACGTCAACGACCCGAGCATCCAAGCGCTATACAAAGTGCTGACCTCGCCCGAGACCCAGGCCTACATCAACAAGCAATACAAGGGACTTATTACCTCAGCAAGCGGGCCGGCCGAATAATCCCCTCTCGTAACTGAGCAGCAGAGCAAATTCGTGATCGAGATACGCGACCTTTATAAGGTGTACCCCGACCGGCGAGCGAACAGCTCGCCGGTCGAGGCCCTCCGCGGCATCGATCTCACCGTAAAACGCGGGGAGATCTTCGGAGTAGTCGGCCAGAGCGGCGCGGGCAAGTCGACGCTGATCCGCTGTGTGAACCTGCTCGAGCGACCGACGAGCGGCAGCATCCTCGTCGATGGCCAGGACCTGGCGAAACTGTCCGACGGTGGGCTGCGCGCCGCGAGGCACGGCATCGGCATGATCTTCCAGCACTTCAACCTCCTCGCTTCGCGCACAGTGCAGCAGAACGTGGAGTTCGGACTCGAGATCACCGGTGTGCCCCGCGCTGCCCGACGCACGAGAGCCGCAGAGATCCTCGACCTCGTGGGACTGGCGGATCGGGCATCCGCGTTCCCTTCGCAGCTCTCCGGCGGCCAGAAGCAGCGGGTGGGTATCGCACGAGCGCTCGCGGGTAACCCGAAGGTGCTGCTCTCAGACGAGGCGACGAGCTCGCTCGATCCGGAAACCACGGATTCCATCCTTGAGCTGGTGAAAGACCTCAACGTGCAGCTCGGGCTGACCGTGCTGCTCATCACCCACGAGATGGAGGTCGTGAAACGCATCTGCCACTCCGCGGCCCTCCTCGAAGCCGGGCGAATAGTCGAGAGCGGCAACATCATCGACCTCCTCAACACCGCGGGCTCAAAGATCTCGCACGCGCTTTTCCCACTCGGTGAGAGCATGGGTGCCCAGGGCAACACGGTGATCGAGATCATGTATGCGGGGCAGCTGGCCGAGGAGCCGATCGTCGCAAAGCTGTCGCGCGAGTTCGGGATCGATGTGAACATCCTCGGTGCCGCGGTCGAGGTCGTCGGCGGTACACGAGTCGCGCGGATGAGGCTGGAACTCCCCGGCAACGCCGACCGCAACTCTGCGCCAATCACCCGACTCCGCGACAGCGGCCTGTTCGTCGAGGTCCTGTCCGCTGGGGTCCTGTGCGCCGGTTCCCTGTCCGCGGAAGTCAGGGAAGCGGGCGCATGATCACCGACTGGTCGGCTATGCCCGCCATCCTGCTGCAGGCTCTCGCGGAGACCGGCCAGATGGTCGGGATCGCGCTGGTCTTCACCATCGTTTTCGGGCTCGCGATCGGAGTGGTGCTCGTCGGTACCGATACCGGTGGCATCATCTCCGAACCGTTCCGTTCGCCCCGCCTCGGAGCGGTCATCCACGCGGTGCTCGGCTTTCTGGTGAACGTGGGAAGATCGCTGCCGTTCATCATCCTCATGGTGCTGCTCATTCCGGTGTCCCGCGCTATCGTCGGCTCATCGATCGGATCAGCCGCTGCCGCTGTGCCACTCACCGTTGCCGCCATCCCCTTCTTCGCCCGCCTCGTGGAGATCGCGCTCCGGGAGGTCGACGAGGGACTCGTGGAGGCGGCAAAGTCACTCGGTGCCCGTCGCGGAACGATCATCGGGAAGGTGCTGCTCGCCGAGGCCCGCCCGGCAATTGTGCTCGGACTCTCGACATCCGTCATCTCGATGATCAATTACTCGGCTATCGCCGGAACCATCGGGGGTGGCGGAATCGGCGACATCGCCATCCGCTACGGCTATCAGCGATACAGCATCCCCTACTTGGTGGTGACGATCATCATCTTGATCGTGATCGTGCAGGTCGTGCTTTGGATTTTGGCGATTGTGGTGATCGCTGCAGCCCTCGCGGTCTGCATCACTGCGATCCGTTTTCGCAAGTCGGCTCTCGCGCTCCTTGCCGCGCTCCCCGTGATCGTGGGACTGGTCGGGCTCGCGTTCCGCTCCGGGGTGCCGGCGCCCAGCACCGCCGTCGCCGTGGTCGCTGGCATTCTTCTCGCACTACTCGGCATCATCGGTGGGAGCCCGATCACCATGGCCGTGCTCGGCTTCTCCCGGCGCGGGTCGGTGCCGTCGGTGGACGGTGAGCACGGCGGAATAGTGGTGAGCGAGGGGACGGCGCCGGAGATCCATCGTGCTGAGGTGCTGCGCGGCGGCACGATCATCGGCTATCTCGAGCGGCTAGCACTCATCGCGGCCATCGTGCTGGGGCACGTTGAGATCGTGGTGGTGCTGATCGCCGTAAAGGGGCTCGGCCGGTTCTCCGAGCTCGACAGCCCCGAGATCCGCGAGCGATTCATCATCGGTACCCTGGTCAGCCTGATCTGGGCGGGAGCCTGCGCGTTACTCATCGTGCTCTAAGAGCGGTTCGGCCCTCGAGGGTCACCTTCGCACGTTCCCGAGCTTGCCCAGGATGCGAAGTCGGCACCTCGCGGCAGGGTTTCAGGGGTCGGTTGGAGCACGAAAGACTCAGGCTGGGTGAGCCGGGCGCTTCTTCGGCAGGTGCGCCCGATAGGGCGAAACGCTGCGCTCTCCCGGCAGCCAGAATCGCCACGGGTAATCGCGGGAACCTCCCACACCGGACACTCCCGTTCGCGGCCCGGTCTCGAACGGGAGTGGGTGAGGCGGGAGGGTCAACTCGAATGGCGGCGCAGCCAGATCTGCTCCCCCGTGTGCGAGGGTGATACCGAGTGCCACCACGAGGCGAGCGGGCCCGCGGGCCAGGTCGGCATCCGCCTTCGAAGTCCGGCGGCGAACACGGGCATACTCGATGCCTTCGATCACCTCGGCACCGCGCAACAGCACCGCGGAGGCCGTTCCCGCGGGTGAGCAGGTCACGTTCGCGCAGACGTGCATGCCATAGGTGAAATATGTGTAAAGGTGCCCCGGCTCGCCGTACATCACCGCGTTGCGCTTACCGGGTCCGCGATACGCGTGGGATCCGGGATCGGCCTCCCCGAGATACGCCTCTACTTCGGTGAGACGAACGGCGACCGTGCCCTCGGGGGTGCTGTGCCGGAGCACCGCTCCGAGCAGCAGAGGGGCTATTTCGAGGGACGGCGCGTCGAAGAACTGCCGGTCGAACGTCGGCCGCTTGGTCAGAAAAGCCTCGCACCGCTGGTGACGAAGAGGATCGCGGCAATCACGAACAGCACGCCGGCCACGCCGAAGATACTCCACATCACGATCTTCTGCGTGCGGTTCTGTTCCGGCTTCTCGGGACGGTTATCTTTGCTGAGGGTCATTGCCAGGCCTCCCTGAGAGATCGAACGCGGCGGGTAAGTGCCGCGCGCTGTTCTGCCACGCGCTCGGGGGCGGTACCACCGGCACCGGTTCGACTGCCGATCGACCCACTAACGGCGAGCACACTTCGCACGCCGGGCCTGAGGTGCGACGAGATCGACAGATACTCGGCATCGGTTGGCTCGTCGAGTTCGAGACCACGTTGCTCGCAGAAATCCACTAACGAGCCGCTGATCTCATGGGCCTCACGAAATGGAACGCGTTGGGTGACGAGCCACTCGGCCACATCCGTCGCGAGCGAAAAGCCCTGGGGAG
>ENA-OFCD01000473-OFCD01000473.1-metagenomes-genome-assembly--contig:-NODE-473-length-25622-cov-7.225447_pt1 | contig 25622 bp, 26 predicted proteins | sample MGYA00153392_OFCD01 | MGnify analysis MGYA00153392
GGTACCCTGGATCTATGCTTTTACTAGTATGTTTAAATTGGTGCAAGATGTGAGTATAGCAATCCTATTTGAGTTCCTAAAAGCAGATGTAGGGTGTGTCAGGCGGAAGCCGTAACGCACCAGCACTCACTCTCAAAGATCTGATTTAGGATCGCTATAGCAATTCTATTTGAGTTGCTAAGAGTAATGTTAACTTGTAGGATTGCTTGCTATCGTGTCAAATTAGATCTCTAGGCGAGTGAGTGAATGGCTTGCACTGTTGGCGTAGCCTTGCCTTTGGCATAGCCGTTGGCGTTAGCCTGCCGTAAGCATAGTGTGGATGGTGGGAAGGGAGTAATATCCTCAGTTGATGAGTCTAGTAGCATTGATTGTTGACCATGACAATTTCGGGTAGGATCTAGAGAAAATAAATCCTCATCGTCGATCGATCCAATATTCATCGGAAAAGTCGATCGAGCAACACATCCTTGACTCATCATGAAGTTTAAGCTGTATATCGGAAAAGAAATTTTATGGATCGATCGCGATTACCGTCCGAGCGGGCGATTGGCTCAGTTCGAGACGAGACACAAGCTTCAAACACTCCAGGCATCCGCTTACCACTAATCATCATCATCAGCATCCTGACGATCGGTGGCATTTGGTTTTTTCAGCAAGCTAGTCTCAGACATCTAAACGATCGAATTAATCAATTTGGGCAAGACATCAATAAATTGCCAAATGGCAGTCTCACACCAGTAGATCGGATTAGTCTCGAAAAAGACCAAATCGTACTCGAACGCGATCGGATTAATGCCCAAAATGGGGTGTACAACCTCTTATTTCAAGGAGTTGGGCTGAGTATTCTCAGCGGGCTAGTATTTACTAGCTGGCACTACTTACGCCGTACTGACGCACTCTTTCAAAATGCTAATGACAAGCTGATAACCGATCGATTCAGCCAAGCAATTTCCTACTTAGCTAGCGACAAAATGGCAGTTCGCTTGGGCGGTGTCTACGCACTCGAACGCCTAGCTCAGGATTCCCCCTCCGAGTACTGGCTGACGATCGAAGTTCTCTCCGCTTTTGTCCGCGAACGATCCTCTCGGAGCGCGATGGTGGAGACAGATGCTTTGCAAATCCCCACGCCTGGAATCATCGATCGATCGCCAACTACTACTCGCACCGAGGTACCAGCCAGTCGCAAACAGCCGCATTCGATCCGCATTCCTACCGATATTCAAGCAGTAATGACCGTTCTCAGCCGCCGCGATGTGAGTAGAGATCGACCAGATCGAACCATCGAACTGCGCGAAACCAATCTCCGCGCTGCCGATTTAAGTGGCATCGAGTTGTGGGGTGCAGATCTGTGGAAAATCAATTTGCGGGAAGCCCAATTGTGGAGAGCTAAATTGGTGGGTGCCTTTCTAGGACGTGCCAATCTCAGCGAAGCCAGTCTGTGGCAAGCAGATCTCGAAGGTGCTTACCTCTGGAAGGCAAATCTCCAAGGTGCCAATCTAACTGAGGCAAATTTGCAGCAAGCAAATCTCGAAGGCTCAAATCTCAAGGGTGCTAATCTCCACCAAACCAATCTCATTAATGCCGATCTCCGCAAAGTTGTCGGACTTACTCGCCAACAACTCAGTCAAGCAATCTGTGACGAAACTACTCAATTACCCGACTATTTAGAATTTGTAACTAGTTAAACAGTTGATAGTTGATAGTTGACAGTTGATAGTTAATATAGCAGTCCTAAATGATTTGTCAGAATACTGTAGGGTGTGTTACCTTTGTAGGGGTAACGCACCAGAGCCAATGTAAATCTCACTAAACGGTGGGGGATTTAAACTCCTACTCTTTGTTAACGAAGAACAAAAGCTATGGCTTCGGGGTTGAAATTCCCAGTGAGATAACCTAATTATCAATCATCAATTATCAATTATCAATTATCAATTATCAGAACCGATCTCAGCATTTTGCATCACCATCAGTTCCTGAATTCCCTTATCGGCTAGATCCAACAATTCATTCATTTGGTGACGGCTAAAACTACCCGACTCAGCCGTACCTTGAACTTCAATTAGTTCCCGATTATCAGTCATCACCACATTGAAATCTACATCAGCAGCGACATCTTCTGGATAGTCCAGATCCAGAAATGCTTCACCTTGAATCAATCCCACCGATACCGCCGCGACTTGCCGCACTATCGGCGATGTATTTAGTTCGCCGCGATCGATTAGCTTGTCGATCGCTTGCACCAATGCCACGTATCCGCCAGTTATCGAGGTCGTGCGAGTACCTGCATCCGCTTGGATGACATCTGCATCAACTAGGATTGTTTTCTCCCCCAGGATGCCAAAATCGAGGGTCGATCGCAAACTCCGCCCGATCAGCCTTTGAATTTCTTGAGTACGTCCTGACAATTTGAGGACTTCCCGCTCGTGACGCTGAGGCGTTGCGCCTGGTAGCATCCGGTACTCTGCTGTCAGCCACCCAGTCCCCGAACCCGCTAGAAATCTCGGCACCCCATTTTGGATCGTGACGGTGCAAAGTACCTGAGTGTCTCCACAATGAGTCAAGACAGAACTGGTGGAAAATTTTGTAAAGTCGCTCTGAAATCTAATCGGGCGTAATTGCCCTGGTTGACGGTGTTGGCGGTTGTGCATTAGAAGGTTCGGTTCGATTGGGGGATGATGTTTTTGGCAGTAATGATTAATTTTTACTCAGGTTCTAAATTGATTCTCATCTCAGTAACCCATTAGATTCTAACCCCTAACACCTCATCCCTCACCCCCAATTCCCACTTGACCGATCGCATATTTAGTGTTTCACTGGATGAACGCTCAGACCAAAACGCTATATATTGTCTAATATAGAAGACTGAGGGGGGCACAAGCAGCCCATGAAAAAACACTTTTTGTAATAAAATCCGGCTCATTTTACGTTGAATACGATCGCCCAACTAAATAGTCATTCAGAAAATACTTCAGTTACTCGTAGCAGCTCACTCCATTATTCTGCTCCACACAAACAGATTCAGATCATCGACACACCAGCCGATCGATTTTGTACAGAAATCGTCGCTGACGCACTCAAGATCGCCAGTACCGGAAAACGCGTTTTGATCGTCCAATTACTCAAAGGTGGTATCCGTCAAGGACACGATCGAGTCATTAATCTCGCTCAAAATCTAGATTGGATTCGGTGCAATTTGATTCGGAATATTTCAATATCAGATTTAAACGATCTAGAGTTACACAATTTCGAGCAGTTATGGAAACACGTTCGAGGTGTAGCTCGATCGAGTGAATATTCCATCATGATTTTAGACGATTTGAGTCTGGCGATCGAGTTAGGTTTGATTAGCATCGAAGCCGCTACCAATCTTCTCACCAAGCTTCCAGAAGATCTAGAAATCATTCTCACAGGTACAAATCCACATGCAGCAATTGTTGAGTTGGCGGCGTAAATTAGTTGACAGTTGACAGTTGACAGTTGACAGTTAAATTTTGATAAAGCAGAGGAATTAGATTCCTAATGATTAGTAAACATAAAACCCGCTCTTCCGATGAGAAGAGCGGGTTTTTAGCGATGATGGCATCAATATCCACACCACTCTCACAAAAACGCTGTCAACTGTCAACTGTTTATCTGTAACTTTCGCGGTTTTCGCGATCGTCGGCTAGAGCGCGACTGCGAGGAGATGTCCGAGCGCGATCGACTTTATCTTTAGCCTTAGTAGCACTGCGTTTGAGCGCGTCGAGACGGGATTCGTAGTGCTTGCGTTTGCTCTTTTTGGGAGTGTCATCGGTCAGAGTTTTTAAGGCACTGCCCAAGCTCTTGTAGGCATTAGGGAGAGTGTATCCAAAGCGGGTGGCTAGGGCGATCGCTTTTTCATCAGCATCGATCGCTTCTTTGAGATGGCGATCGCTGTTATTGCGCGAATACAGTCGATATCCAGACACGCCACACAGTCCTAAAGCTAGAACCAATAATAGTCCATCTTGTACCCACAACTCACCGACAGCACCACCTAACCCGATCGCTAGCGCAGCCATTTCCCAGCCGTCACGAGAGATCGTATCATTTTGGACTCGTGCGACCTCATGCCAAAATAACAGATTTCGTTGATCGAGAGCCAGACGCTCCCACTTGACTAGATCGATCTGGATTTCAACTTGATCTTTACCCAATTCTTCACTCCGAACTAGGGGAGGATTGACTTCGACGGTAGTTTCTACCGTCACCCAGCTTTGGAGTTCGGGTGGGAGCAAACTTTTGAGCCGACGCAGTTCACTCATTTCAGCGCGAGCAGAAGCAGCGGAATAGGATGTCATAGTGATAGTCTCGTTTGCGTAGCGGATGGTCGGCGATCGATCTCACTCTTTATTTTAGCTAATTAGTGACCAAGGATGTCAAAATTTACTTGTTTCCAAATTACATCCTGATATGAGATCGATCGCAGTGAATTTTAAGTGTAGATGCCATCTTGGATTTAGCCGCCCGTGAACATGTTCGCCAGTGGCGACTCAGGATCGATCGGAAACAGCCAAAATTTATTAAATCCACATGAAGTATTGTTTTTTAGGCACTTTATACGTATTAGCTACCGTCATCGGTATCACAGCAACAACAGCTCACGCTGATATGAGCCTGACTAACCCTACGAAACCACCCGTTGGCGTTGACGAAGCAGACGCTGATGCACCAGCACAGTCAAGCACGGAGACGAAGCCAGTCAGTCAAGTCACCCCTCAATCTACCCCTGCACCTGTGATGAATAGCATAGAATTAGCGACCTATGACTTGGTAAATAAATATCGCCAATCCCGCAGTTTAGCACCACTAGTCGCCGATCCAGATATCTCAGCTCAAGCCAAAGCACATAGCGAATACATGGCTCGATCGGGCAATATGAGCCATGATGGTTTCAAAGATCGAGTGGCGTTAGTCTCCAAAACGATCGTTTACCGCAGTGCAGCAGAAAATGTCGCTGTCAATGCGGGTTATGGACAACCCGATCTAGTTGCTGTCAAAGGCTGGATCGAAAGTCCCGGACACCAACACAATATGGTCGGTCAGTACGATCTAACTGGAATTGGGGTGGCTAAAAATGCCAAAGGTGAATATTACTTCACGCAAATTTTCATCCGTAAGGCTTGGTATGTAAAAGACGCCGACTAGTGAGTCAATCCTCTACTATATAGATGGTTTCCTCTCTCTATCCCTCAACATGGAAGATTTTCAAATTTGCGATCGAGATTTAGATGATGCTCTCACCGAGAAGTATCTACAGGCGGAATCGATCGCTGTAGATACTGAGACGATGGGACTAAACTATATCCGCGACAGGTTGTGTTTGGTACAATTATTTTCGCCTGGATTGCTGACAGTAATTCGGATTGCCAAAGGACAAACTTCTGCGCCAAATTTACAACGGGTGATGGAAGCTAGTTCTGTTACCAAAGTTTTCCACTTTGCTAGATTTGATGTGGCGCAATTGCGTCACCGTCTGGAAATCGAAACTCAACCGATATTCTGTACCAAAATCGCTAGTAAACTAATCCGCACCTACTCGAACCGTCATGGCTTGAAAGAATTAGTTTCTCAACTCGAAGGTGTAGATCTCGATAAGTCCGCTCAATGTTCGGATTGGGGTGATGCTGAAAATCTCTCAGACGCACAACTCCGCTATGCTGCTAATGATGTCCGCTATCTCATTAGTATGCGTCAAAAATTGACTACTAAGTTGCAACGCGAAGATCGCTGGGAATTAGCGCAGGATTGTTTTAAGGTTTTACCGACGTTGGTTGCGCTGGACATATTGCAGTATGAGGATATATTTTCTCATCATTAAATATTAATATTTCTCATTATCATGTTACCAATTTCAGTGCGCCAAGCTACTCTAGACGATCTTTCGATAGTTTCAGAGATATTAGCTGAAGCTGCGGCATGGCTCGAACAGAAAAATATGGTGCTATGGCAACAGGAGCATATATCTTCATCAGTAATTCAGCAAGACATCACACAGGGTTTATTCTACATCGCATTTTGTGAAAGCGTTGCTGCTGGTGTCGTTATATTTCAAACCGAAGATTTGGTGTTTTGGCCAGATATTATTCAATCGGATTCGGCATTTCTGCATCGATTAGCAGTGCGGCGAAGCTTTGCAGGTGGCTCGGTTTCCACACAGATATTTCAATGGGCGATCGCATATAGTCGAGAATTAGGAAAACATTTCTTGAGATTAGATTGTGTTGCCGATCGTCCGCGTTTACGTTTAGTATATGAGAAACTTGGATTTAAACATCATAGCGATCGGCAAGTTGGAGCATATTTTGTGGCACGATATGAATATGAGATTTGCGATCTGATAAATTAATGGCTCAATATAAACACGACAGATTTTTTAAATTTTACCTGCGCTCCTTATATCAGTCCAAAGGTGAGACAATTCAGAATATCCAAGTCAGAAACGATGAAGATCTAGAAATAGATTTCATGTTTGTCGCTCAGTCGGATAAATTTGGCTGGGAGCAAGAAGATCTAGGATTATTCGATGCTCTGATGAAGGTTCATCCGACGATTCTTATCGAGCATTACAGTGGCTACGCTCAGGAAAAGCACATCCACAAATCCATCACGCGCAAGAACTTATATTGGGAGCCGAAACAAGCAGAATTAGCCACAACTCTCAAGCAAGCACAACAGACAGCCAAATATCAACAACTATCACCCCAATCGCTCCAGCTCATCGATAACCAAAACCCGTTTACCTGGATTTTGACAGTCAATTGTAGTCCCGAACTGTTAGAGCTATGTGGAGCCACACCCCATCCAGAATTCGGTGTTGGCGTGTATGAAACAGTCAAACTTTTGCGGATGGGCATAGTCGTCATCGAACAATTAGAATACAGCCCAGCAACGATGTGGTTGAAGCTGCTGGGGAATAAGGACTCCGCTCGTCGAGCGTTTGGGGGCATCGAACAGTTATCGCCACGTCGGGAGAAGAATGATACAATACGGGCAAGCCTCAAATATTGCGTATATCTCCAAGACTTACCAGCAAACAGTTTAAGTGCAGAGGAGCAAGAGTTTATGAGAACGATGGCAGAGATCGATGCTTGGTACGATGCCGAGATGGATAAGGCGGAAAGCAAGGGCAAGCTAGAAGGTAAGCTGGAATCTGCCACTAGAGTTATTGGTGTGAAGTTTCAGGGGTATGTACCAACGGAAAATGTGACAAGTCAACTCGCGGCTTTAAATGAGCAACAACTAGACGATTTGATTGTGGGAATGTTTAGCTGGCAGACGGTGGCTCAGATGGAGGAGTGGCTTAATTCAGTTGATAGTTGACAGTTGACAGTTGACAGCTAATAGTTGAACATTGCGATCTAACGATCTGAAAAATATTAGTATTAATTCGATCGATAGTAGAGATTGAGGATATAGAATCGATCGCAAAAAGCAGACGAAGCTATCGATATCCATCATTTTAGCGCGTGGGCACTACCACCCTACATTTCTATAATCACCCTACTTCTGGCTAACACTTATTTATATAGATAGGAAAGCTTTCGTTAATTCCTTCTGACACCAGATTAATCATTTCTACCAATATCTTTCGCTCTGGTTCATAATCTATATTATTAATAGGATCGTCGATAGGTATTTTTGCATTTTCTAATTGAAATAAAACTTCTTCAAGGCATGGAATTTGCCAGTTTTTTTCTTCATGCCAACCTATTAATAAATTATTGTAGTAGACTAATCCAGTCCAATCCGTATCTGGAGGTGTTTGTGTCTGACGTAAAATTGTACGAAAATAACCTATCCACATTCTGATTCTTTTTGTGTGCAATTCTCTTGTTGAGAAAAATTCAATTTCCTCTTCGCCTTCAAACCCACTATAAAAATCTATTTCAATATTATTCATTTTGAATACTTGTTTTAAATTTCAAAAAAAATAGAAAAGAATGGTGGGCATTACCCACCATTGAAATTTTATTGTTATTCCAGAATAGGAAGCTTGACTATGCCTAATTATTCAATCAGGTAACTTATATTGAGCGACAATCTTCTTCGCAAACTCTGGGACGTGTTGCTCTAACTTTTCAGGATAATTGCGCTTGGTAAATAGATAATTGCGGGTAAAGTGAGAATCGATCGAGAACCGCGCATATTCCAATCCTTTGGGGCCGATCTTATCGATGACTACGCCCATGATTTTCGCCACCCACATTGGTAATGTGACGGCTTTATCGTAGGCGGGAATGCTTTGTTGAACGGCGGCTGTACGATCGCCTTTGGACATGACAGCTTGAGTCTCGATCGCATCATTTACTAAATCTAGCATCTGTTGACCGCGATCGTTTCTAACTACGATCCATTGCCAGCCAAATGGTGCGCCCATATATCCGACGACTAAATCGGCGAGTGAGTTTACATAGTCGAAACAACTCAAGCAGGATGGGGCGAAAACGTCTTTTAATTCTTTGGTATTCAAGCCGAAAAATGGGACTAATTCTGTCGAACCATCTTCATGTTTGAAGTGGACGTTAAAGTCCTGCATGAACTCATAATAAACTACCGTTTCGGGCGATCGACTGGTGGTATCTAAAAACTTCTGTAAACCTGCGCGGGTGACATTATCGGTACAGGGGGTGCCGAGAACATATAGTTGCTCCAAGCCTAATTCTTTCTCGACGGCTCGTAATGCTTGAATTTGACAGCCGACACCGATGACTAGGAGCTTCTTCAAGCCTGACTCGGCGATTTGTTCGAGGATCGATAGGTTGGGCGAGAGGGTAGGTTTATTCACCTTAGCCGCGAGAATTTCCGCTCTAGTCCGTGCAATTATCGGCATTGGTGTAAACCGATCTTCAGGCGTATTTTGGACGCACACAACGCCTTCTACCAGCCCCTGCTCCAACATTTCGATCGCGATCGTACTGACAATTCCCGTCCACTGGGCACCAGGGATCGGCTCAATTTTTCGCGCCGCCATCATCTGCTGATGGACACCAAAATACAAGTCGTCTTCTTTATCTAAATCCCGACTGCGCCCGTGGGTTTGAGTCTCCAAGGTGGGAATTTGCTGGTTGAGAAAAGCACAAGCCGTTTTGACATAGTGGATATAGTGGGTATCGCACAACCCGCATTCGCTGCATAGTTCTTTGGCGGGGCGTTTGCTATTGGGTTTGAGGGCTTTGGCTTTCTGATGTTTGGGCGCAGCAGTCATGGGGACACTCGATCGATTGTTTTGTTATTTTATACGCAAATTCCAGGTTCTCGATCGGACTTGGCTGGATCGATACTTAACTTAAATCGAAATTTGGGGTGGGGGCAATTCATAAATTGCCCCCACCCCAAATTAATTAGCCCACGGTGGGTAATTTAATTATTTTTTACAGGTACAGGAATATTTGACTGCTGCGGTTTTTGGGGATTGAGACTGCGGAAATACATCCCCCCGATCGAAACCAGAAATCCGATGTAAGCTATTGCTTGAACCAAGTAGAGTTTGTCGGTATATCCAAATAATGCGCTCAGTAGCAAACCAGGAAACTTATCTTCTGGTAGTACTTTACTCGCATTCCAGACTAATCCACCCAAGTTACAAGAATGCACTTTGGTAAATTTTTCATAGAAAACGCACATACTCGCTGATTGTCGATCGCTTTGTGCGATGGTCGCGATCGCCGTATCAAAATGCCCCAATGACGATACCACTAAACCCGATACGATCAGCAATAATAATATACCCATCACTTGGAAAAAGCGGCGAATGTTAATTTTCACCCCCCACTTAAATAACAATGCCCCAATCCCAGCCGCGACACTCAATCCCGCCACCGAACCGAGGGACGGAATCAACCCTTGTTGAAACTTCGCAACGATAAATAACACAGTTTCAAATCCTTCTCTCAAAATCGCGACAAATACGAGCATAAATACGCCCCAACCCGCATTCGTCGCCATTGCCTGCTCGATGGCTCCCTCTACCTGCGCCTTCATAAATCTGGCTTGCTTAGTCATCCAGATTAGCATCCAACTGAGCATCACGATCGCGACTAGCCCAAAAATTGACTCTAGAAATAGTTCTAGTGTCGCCGCATAGGGATTTTGGGATTGCGCCAGTGCTTGCGCTGCTTGGGATAGGGCTACCCCCACGATCCCACTCGCGGCAATCCCCGCTGTGACGGCTGCATATACCCAGATGCTCAAGTGGCTTTGCTTGGCTTTTTTGAGACAAGCCAAGACAATACCGACCACTAGGGCGGCTTCTACCCCCTCTCTGAGGGTAATTACAAATGTCGGTAAAGCTGAACTAAAATCCACAATCTTTAATTAGGGGGTAGAGGGTAGGGGCAAAAGCCCCCTACTTGGTACGTGAAACAGTTAAATTTGATTATTTACTAGCAACAGTAATAACTTTCTGAGTACTTTGTTCGATCGCTTTAACTAATGTATTAACTTCTATGGGAGTTTTCACGGGAGTTGCCGGAGGTATTGCCGCTGGCCATACTGTGGTTAGCTGCTTGAGATTTTCGGTAATCGCTTTATGTTCTTCGGGGCGATCTTTTGCCATACTTGGGGCAATTCCCTGATACAACGTATTGACATAAGTAATAAAACCTCTAGAGTCTTGATACTCGATCGCAGCTTTGATTTTACCATCACTAATCGCCGCACCATATTCAGAATTGGCAGTATCCAATAGTCCATTGATTACTTTCAATATAAAGGTTGGAGATTTGCGTTGAGTCTCTGGTAATGCGGCAATTGCAGCATCGATCGATTGCATCGAGTCTTTGAAATTGGTAGTAACTTTAGTATTATCTTTAGCTCCAGCTTTTACCAAGTCTTCAAGTGTAATCAGAGTCGTTTTAAATTCTTTGACTTTGCGCTCGTTTAGCTGCTCTGCTACGTCTGTATAGATCTCTTCAACTGGATGACCGATATGGGGTTCGGCATCTTTAGGCTTGTTTAGATCGAGCAGTTCTTTCGCTACAAACAAGTGTCCTTTCATCAGTCCCAATTTGACCATGTAGTCAGCATCTTTCTCGACTCCCGTGAGGACGATATCTTCGACTGATACCAAGTCTTTAACCTGGTCGAATTGCTTTTGGTCGATAACTTTTTTTGATACCAAGTCTTCAGCCGTTTTATAAGGACGTGCAGCTTGAATTTTATTAGATAGAGCCGGAACACCTAATTTAGCTTCTAATTTATCGAGTTCTGATAAAATCGCACTATTAATATTAATTTTCTTGCCACTACTATGGCTCATACCTGCCATTTCTGGTGTACCTGCTGTCGTGGCTGGAGTCGCAGGAGGGTTAACTTCTGCGGTCTTTGTGTTGGTGTCAGTCTTGCTGCAAGCACTAATTACAATTGAAGCGGCAAAAGCAATAAAGGCTATTTTAATATATTCTTGGTTTTTCATAAAAATGATTCTAAAGATCGAATCTTCGACTTAGGCAACTGACATCCAATTGAATCGCATTGCAAATTTAGAGCGATAAACATTCTCGGTCTAGATCGCGCTAAACGGCTCTTTTGCAAATCCACTGGCTCGACAGCGATTTTAACTATGGATGTAAAAATCGCTGTTTAATCATCTTAATTGTGGACTTAATGATAACTAATGTCAACTTATTTGCGATTTATTTCTATTAAGTGGCTGAAACAACCTTAAATGCTCCCATACAGCCATTTTCAGCGATCCGATCTTGGTGCGGATGAAACATAAATTCGCCGGGATACTTGAATTCAAACTCCAAAATATGTCGTTCCGCCGTTCCCATCGTAATTACATCGGTGCTATGAGTGGGTTGTAGCGTCATCCCCGTTGGATATACCCGAAACATATTTGCATGGAGATGGAATGTCACTACGGGATCGATTTCGATCGTATTTAGGACATATAGCCGAATTAATTGATGCTGATAAATCTCGATCGGGTGCATCATATAATAATCCGGCACACCATTAAAAGCATACAGCTCATTTTTGCCATCATCATTGGTATCGTAACCACCCATGAGCAATACCATTTCATCAGCCACTGGGCGAGGTTCGGGTGGATCGATAATCAACATCCCATACAAACCCTTCCCGATATGGCGCGTTACAGGTGAGACATGACAATGATAGAGATGCAATCCATAAGGCTCCGCCTCAAACTCATAAATCATCCCCGTACCATTGCGAATCGGTTTGATGCCATCCATCGCCGCCGGATGAAAACCATGAAAATGCAGCGAGTGAGCGTGCCCAGCCTGATTGAGAAAAGATACTCGAATCAGTTCGCCTGCTTTGGCTCTCAATGTCGGCCCCGGTACTCTACCATTAAAATTCCAACTGTTGAATGACACAGCAGTATTCAACTGAAGCGTTGTATTTCCAGCTACCATTCTAAACTCCCGCACAGTCCGCCCATTTTCCTGCTTGACGGTGCCATAATCAAAATCTCGCAAAGTCTGCATCGGACTAAACGAATTGCCCATCATGGGGCTATTGGCGGGGACTACGGGGATTCTGGCAGTAGCTTGGGGTTTGAGCGATTGCCAAGCGAGTGTAGCGGTAGTCAGCCCCAATCCAGTTAAGCCATACTTGAGCAATTGACGACGGTGCAGGAGCGGATTGTGGATGAATCGATCGAGATTAGACATCAATATTGATGGTAAGTTGCAATACTTATTGATAAAGTATCTTAACTAGTCATTATAGCCAACTACTTCATTCCTAGTGTCAAAGCAGAGTTAATGTAGGATGTGTTAGGCATCAGCCGTAACGCACCAGGATCGATACTGATTTAAATTGTTATTTTCTAGCAAAATCCAAAATATACTCAGCCGTAATCTGTACCATTTCCAAGTGAGGGACATGTCCGCAATTATCGATCCATTCGAGTCGAGCATTTGGTAAATTTTGCTTGAATAGTTGCGCTGCTTGCGTACCCAATATCCGATCGCACTTACCCCAGATAATTAGAGTTTCCTGCTGTATTTCTGACAATCGATCTAGTAAATATCCATAACCACCACTTCGAGTAAATGCAATCAAAGCTTCACTCCAATTTGGCATTTCTAGATGTAAAGCCGCACAAAACTGAGCATCTACAGTGGCAAATCTTTTATCAAAATAAGCCTTTTCACTGACACTTTTACGGATTTTCGGATTCGATAGAAATTTAGTAGCTAAATTGCCTAAGGGTTGGATTAAAAACTTACCCATCGCGGGTGGTTGCGTAAATCCAGCACTGTCAATTAGGACTAATTTATGGACTGCGGTAGGATTATTTAATGTAAACTCGATCGCGGCGGCACCACCCATCGAGACACCAACTAAAATCATCGGTTGTTGGATCTGTGTCTGCCAAAATGCCTGGAGATGAGTAAGAATACTATCCTTGCTAAACGGACAGTCGATCGATCTTTCGGTAAAGCCAAATCCTAGGAGATCGATCGCCCAAACTTCTCGATGTGGTGCAAGAATTGGAATAATCCGGCGAAATTCAAAGATCGAACTATCGAATCCATGTAGAAAAACAATCGGGATGCCGCCCGTACCTTGATGGATATAACTAGTTGGAATTGCCTGTGGAAGTAGGGATGTGAAGATATCGGCGCGCTGAATTTGACTGGCAAATTCGATCGATTCTGGCTCGGTTAATTGTTGAACGTTGGCGGGTAAAAAGCTAGGAAACATCGGCGGCTAAAAGTTCGTTGGCGAAGCTTACCGGAGGTAATCATCTTTGATTATTACCGATATCGTCGATCGGCAGCTTAAAATAGTAGTATTCGAGCTTTCGATCGATAATCGATCGCATCTATATTACCGCCAATGTCATAAGTATGACAGGGGGGATTCGCTCGAATACAATTAGGTAGAGGCTTCTGCTCGATCGATGAGCGATCTAGATGAGCCAGAATATTCGATCGACATCAGCGGTTACTAACAAAATTCAGCAACTATTTACTCGATCGATCGAAGCCGACGCTACCTGAATAATCATTGAGCGCGTAAATATTATTGATTCTCCAAAGGAGACGCTTTGCGAACGAGCGTACCCCGAAGATGGTAATCGATGCCAATCATCTGAGACAATCTCACCCCTTTGGACGATTTGGCGGTTGCTATATATCTGGTAAAGTGCAATGTGGTTCGAGCGCGATTTAATTGAGCGCATCAACAATCATCTAAACTTTGAGTATAAATAAGCATGGCAAATTTATTAGAAACAGCTTCCAAATCCGGTGACTTTACCGTATTGTTAAAGGCAATTAAGGCGACAGAACTTGAAGATACGCTAAATAGCGAAGGTTCGTTTACGCTCGTCGCACCGACTGATGATGCCTTTGCGAAGTTGTCAGTAGCAGATCGCGATGCCTTGTTTGCCAATATTCCCAAGCTCAAACGGATCGTGCTGTACCATGCGGTGATGGGAAATGTCCAGTCTGACGATTTCGCAGAGATCGATGAAGCTCCTACTATGGAAGGATCGATTATTGCTATCAAAAGAGCGGGTGGGGAGATTCGGATTAATGATGCCTTGGTGACGCAGATGGATATCCTCGCCGATAATGGGGTGATTCACAAAATCGATACGGTGTTGATGCCTGCGATTCTGGAGCATGAATACGACTAGGTTGTTGACGCTCGGATAATAGCTGGAGACACCGATCGATCGCCATCCTAGATCGGATTCTTTGCTCTGGTGCGTTACGCGACAGCCGTAACACACCCTACATTAACCCTAGTCGCCAGAAATACAGGTGAGTCAGTGGCATTTGGGGTTGAATCGATCGGGAATTTGCCTGATGATGGACACAGCCGCTATCGATCGATCCCAACATCACCTGTTATTTATGTCCACTCATCCTTATACCGTAGTTCTCATCGTCCCCACGGGTATCGGAGCCGCGATGGGTGGCTATGCTGGGGATGCTTTACCCATTGCTAGAGCAGTTGCGGCAAGTTGCGATCGATTGATTACTCATCCTAATGTGATGAATGGGGCGCAGTTGTATTGGAGTATGCAAAACGCGCTCTATGTTGAGGGTTACGCCTTGGATAAATTTGCGGCGGGTACTTGGGGACTGCAACCAGTCCGCAAAAATCGGATCGGGATCGTGTTCGATCGATCGATTTCCGATGACTTGCGCGTCCGACATCTTCAAGCCGCAGATGCTGCTAGAGCGACGCTAGGGCTGGATCTAACCGATTATGTAGTCACAGATATGCCATTGGAGGTAGAGTTGCGTACAGCGTCTTCTGGAGCCTCCTGGGGGACGATTCAACAGCCGGATAGTTTGTTACGGGCGGTGGATAAACTGATTACGGTAGCTGGAGCAGAAGCGATCGCGGTAATTGCCAGATTTCCAGACGATCTCGGCGCGACAATTCTCCACGATTACCGTCACGGGATCGGTGTGGATCCACTAGCTGGAGCTGAAGCAGTCATCAGTCACCTCGTCGTACGGACTTTCAAAGTACCTTGCGCTCACGCGCCAGCTCTATCGCCACTCCCGATCGATCCTGAGATTTCGCCGCGTTCTGCTGCGGAGGAGTTGGGCTATACTTTCTTGCCCTGTGTCTTGGTTGGCTTGAGTCGCGCACCCCAATTTATCGCCACACCCCAACCCCCAGACAGGGGTGAAAACGCCCATGCCGCAATTCAACTCAGGCAAGGGATCTGGAATGATGAAGTCGATGCCGTAATTATCCCTGAATCTGCCTGTGGCGGCAGTGGGCTAATTAGTTTTGCAAGATCTTCTCGCGCTAAAATTATTACAGTGGCTGAAAACCAGACGCGGATGGCTGTCACCCCGAAGGAACTCAAGATTCGATCGATTGCGGTAAGATCGTATCTAGAAGCGATCGGTGTAATTACTGTCGATCGCGCAGGGATGAGTCTCGATAGTTTTCGTCCACAGATCGATCGACTCAAAGAGTGTGAAGCAGTTGACAGTTGACATGTTTATACACCTAAATTATGTGCAACTAATACCTTCACCCTCCACCCTCTTCTACCCTAAAGCCTAAAGCCTAAAACCTAAAGCCTAGATGAGTAACTCGCACAATTCAGACACCGAACCCTTATCGCGAATGCAAATTTTGATTGCAATGGCGGTAACTGCCATCATCTTGGTGGGGATAGCCAAAACGTGGCTGTATTTTGGCGACTTTCAGTTACGCCCAGTCACGATCGCCGTTGAAGATTTGGGGATGGGGATTGCGCTAGGATTGGGATTGACTGGTTTGAGTGCGATCGTGTATGCAGTTTGGGCTATTTATCGAGAGAGTGCAGATTTTTATCTCGATATGGTACTAAAGCCGTTAGCTGTCCCCGATATGTTTTGGCTGGGGCTGCTACCCGGATTGAGTGAGGAATTATTGTTTCGGGGAGTAATGTTACCTGCAATCGGTCTAGATCCGATCGGGATCGTGCTATCTTCGATCTGCTTTGGGGTGTTGCACATGACTAATATGCAACAATGGCCCTATGCAATCTGGGCGACAGTTGTTGGCATATTACTCGCATTTACAATGGTCGAAACAGGTAATCTATTTATCCCGATTGTGGCTCACGTTACTACTAATTTTATTTCAGGTTTAAGCTGGAAATTTCAGCATTCGGCACACCGTTAGCGTAGGTGTTGAATTAACTGTCAACTGTCAACTGTCAACTGTTTAATGTCCGCCAACACCCAGGTATGTCTCGATTACTCTAGGATCTTTGAGTAATTCGGCACCGCTACCTTCGTGTTTGACAATTCCGGTATCCAAAACATAAGCGCGATCTGCCATTGCCAGAGCCTTTTTAGCATTTTGTTCGACGAGTACAATTGCCGTCCCATTTTGATTGATCGATCGAATCTGCTTGAGGACATCGGTGACTAAAGCTGGTGAAAGTGCGGCGGATGGCTCATCTAGTACTAATAATTCGGGATCGAGCATCAAGGCTTTACCCATCGCCAGCATTTGGCGTTCGCCACCAGAGAGGGTTCCCGCACGTTGTTTGCGCCGCTCGGCGAGTCGGGGAAACATGGTATAGATTTTTTGTTTGAGCTGTTTGAGATCGTTAGAGCGGATAAAACCACCCATATCTAAATTTTCCTCGATCGTCAGCGACTTGAATACATTTGAGATTTGGGGGACATAACACATCCCTTTTTGAACGATGCGATCGGATTTTAACCCCGTAATTTGTTCGCCTTTGAAAGTAATCGTCCCTGTATGCGGTGTTAACAGTCCGAATATTGTTTTAGCTAGGGTAGATTTTCCCGCACCATTTCCGCCGATGACTGCGACTAGTTCCCCTGGTTGGACGACAAAGTTAATCCCATTGAGGATATCTGAGCCAGGAACGTAGCCAGCGCGTACATCCTGAACTATTAGCAGCGGGGGAATGGTGAGCATTGGTGGGAGCGATGCGATAGTGGTTACTCAATTTTAGTGGAAAGAGTCTCTTCGGATGGTAAATTTACAGACTATTGGCGAATGGTAGATAAATAAACTATTTTCCGTCATTAGCGATCGCTTTAAATATTTACGAAAAGATCCGCTCGATTTCTACACTAAATCCAGGTAATAATGGTGAAGTGAGCTTATCGCCAGCCAACAGCGTTGCGACCAATTGCAGTTGTGCATCGGTACGTCGATAGATTTCTAGCGTTTGTAGTTGCCAATTGACGATCCAATATTCCTGTACGCCGTACTTGGAATATAGTTTTAGTTTCACACTCTTATCTCGTTGCTCGTTTTGTGCGCCCGATGATAAAATCTCCACCATCAACTCTGGCGCAATCGTAAAGTGCCCCGCTTCATCGACACCTCGATCTAAACGCGCTTGACTCGCCCACACCACATCGGGAATCACCGCATCTGTCGGCGTAAAAATCACGCCAGGAACTTGAAATGGCTTCCCTAATTTAGTCTGTCTCGACCAAAACTCTAATTCAAAATGGATATTGCCACCAATGGCTTGATGACGAATGTGGGGAGCGCGAGTCACAAATAGTTCTCCTTCAATAATTTCATGACGCAACCAGCCACCATCATCGGGCATGACATCGAGATCTGCGGTTGTCCAGTAGAGATTAGCAACCATTAGTTTTACTGGTAAGCTTATTGATTTATCTATTATATCCGACATGTTCAAGGCAGCATTTCGCGATTTTCGCGATGGTTAAGCTCCACACAATAAAGGGGAGAGGCAATTCATGAATTGCCCCTCCCCTCGTTCGTCTAATCGATGATTATTTTTTCTTCGCGCTAGCCTTTTCAGCTTTAGCGGCTTTCTTGGCGGCTTCAGCAGTAGCTAGAGCTTGTTGCTTGGCGAGTTGGCGTTCTTCTTCTAGTTTGTCGAGGTAGTAGTGATAGTCACCTAGATACACCCGAAACTCACCGTCGCGCACTTCGACAATTTTATTCGCAACTTGAGAGATAAAATATCGATCGTGTGAAACAATTAACGCTGTCCCATCATAGTCGATGAGGGCGTTTTCAAGTGTTTCTTTGGCGGGTATATCTAAGTGATTTGTCGGCTCATCGAGAATCAGTAGATTGGCTGGAATCAGCAGCATTTTCGCCAGAGCTAGGCGGGCTTTTTCACCACCACTGAGCGATTCAACTTTTTTGAATGCCATATCACCAGTAAATAAGAACTGACCTAATAAAGTGCGAACTTCTTCATTTTTCCAGTCGGGAACTTCATCATGAATAGTTGCTAGAACTGTTTTACTCAGATCTAATGCTTCTGCTTGATTTTGTTCAAAGTAACTAGGAATAACATTATGTTCGCCGAGTTGAATCGAACCACTAGTCTGCTGTTCCATCCCCATAATCATTTTTAATAGGGTAGATTTGCCGCAACCATTGGGGCCTAAAAAGGCAATGCGATCGCCACGTTCGATGAATAAATTTGTGCCTAAAAATAGAATTTTATCACCATAGACATGTTCTAAATCTTTAATCTCTACTATTTCGCGACCGCTCCGAGGTGCGGGGGGAAATCGGAAACTCAAGGTTCGCATACTGGAGACTGGAGCAGCGATCCGTTCGACTTTATCGAGGAGTTTTTCGCGACTCTTTGCCTGGGTACTACGAGTGGCACTAGCACGGAATTTTTCAACGAATGCTTGTTGTTTTTCGAGTTCTTTGCGTTGTCGCTCGAAGGCATTTAATTGAGCCGATGAGTTCTCAGCTTTTTGTTCGAGGTAGGATGAATAGTTACCGAGATATGTACTAGAGACACCGCGTTCTGTCTCGACGATTTGGTTACAGAGCCGATCTAAAAACTCGCGATCGTGTGAGATGATTACCATTGGCGTTTCAAGCTTGCGGAGGTAATTTTCCAGCCATTCGATCGTTTCTAAATCTAAGTGGTTTGTCGGCTCATCGAGTAGGAGCAGATCGGGAAATTGGAGTAAGATTTTGGCTAAACTCATCCGCATTTGCCAACCGCCACTAAAGGCACTCACCAATCGATCGGCATCTTCCATTTCAAACCCTACTTCTGGTAAGATCTTATCGATTTCGGCTTCGAGTGCATAACCATTTAAAGCTTCATACAATCGCTGAAATTTATCCATCCGATCGAGCAATTTGTCAAGCTCATCACCAGTAGCGGTTTCTAACTGATGGTGAATTTCATTGAGTTGGGAGTGGACGCGATTGGCTTCACCAAATGCTTGCCACAATTCTTCTTTAACAGTACGCGTCGGATCGACATCAAATTCTTGATTGAGATAGGCAATATTCAGACTATTGGGGCGGATAATTTCGCCGCTGGTGGGTTCGATCTGCCCAGCGATAATCTTCATTTGGGTAGATTTACCCGCACCATTCGCCCCTACCAACCCAATTCGATCCCCTGGCTTGACTTCCCAATTAATGTCTTTGAGGACTTCACCTGTGGGATAAATCTTGCAGATATGTTCCAGTCGCAGCATGAAATTAATTTTCTCCAGAAGTATTGGTAGGACGGCGGATGTCCCATATCTATTTTAACAAAACTTTACCACAATTTAGGGAGTAAGGAAGAGGGAAGAGGGTGAATATCTCCCCATCTCCCTCCTCTGCCCGAAATTGCTAAAATTAAGACTGAGTTACTAAAAATAAATCGGCGCATGATGGACGTAATGGAGTTTTTCCAGCACAGTGCTGGCAGATGGAGATCGAAACGCACCACTCATCACCTCGCATTTAGAAGATCTGAGATGGGTGAATCAGAGATTGAGGTAAAGGCACTAGCCGCTAAAGATGCGGAAATAATCGAGCTGTGTGAGTCTCATCAAGTCGATCCCAGTCTAGCTGTGGGCGGCTGTTGTGTGACTTGGGCGGCTTCGATGGGCTGGGACCAGGAGGGCGAAAATCATGAGGGTAAGACTGTATTTGCGCTAGTTCCCGATCGAGACAAGCCTCGGAGCGGTCAATTGTTGCGCGATCGCGGTTATGCTGAAATTGTCTCGGTAGCGGGGCATTATCACATGGACAATGATGGTGGTTTGGTGCTGATCACAGAATACGACATCATGAGTTCGATCGAGCGATTCTGGTTCCCTAGTCCAAATGTGCGGGTGCGAAGCAGTACGGTAAAACGGATGGGTGGCTTTAGTACTGCGACATTCTGTACTGAAACTCGCGTACTGTCAGATGCTACCGAGCTAGTTGCAACGCCAGCAAATGTAGAGCCTAGTCTCATCCTCTCTCCGCTCGGTTGGTGATAGCCAGCAACCAAACGGAAACATATCGCGCTGGGGTTGAATACCTGCAATGGATTCAACCCATGTTACCACCGCAGACGATCGACGTGATGGATAATTTGCGCGATCGAGTCTCGATTTATAATTGGATCGGTAAGCAGATTGCAACTGTCAATCGATCGCTCCAAGTCCATCTTAATGCCTGTGATGAGTGTTTCAATCTAGGCGATCGCCGATCGATCCAGATATTTGCAGTGCCGTTTGCTTCATCCATGCAGTTAGATGGTTTTTGTAATATTAATACCACCCCGACGACGATTTTGGTGGATGTGGGGCGAGTTGCATCGCCTGATTGGTTGGCTCTAGTCGCCCATGAGTATGCTCACGCGCATTTGGGTTATCCTGGACACGATCGAGCATACGCCCAGGTTCTGAGTCATTTGTGCTTGGGTTTGGGGTTTGCCCAACCGTCAGATACTCCAGGCGATCGTAGTATATATTGTTGGCCGCCATATGTAGCCGCGATCGATCCTCTAGCTTGGTGGCGCGGCGAAGGGTAGAAGTAGGTAGCACCCTGCCCAAATGGGAAAATTGTTGTACTCATATCTTGCACTAATACATAGCAAGATGACGAGCTGCCAAGCCGTTACAAAAGACGCAGAGACGTTCTGGATCCCGATCGCCTTGACGATTACATCGATCGCGAGGATACTCGATAAGAGCGATCGTAGAGATCGGTGTATTTATTCCAGAGATCTAGAGCGCGATCTTAATAGCCATGTGAGTTTACCAAGACCATTGAGCGATTTCGATCCAATAGTTAGGTGGAAAATTATTGATTTCACTCGACGAATTGATGGCTGCGGAGATTATTTAAATGTAACAAGCTCTAGTTCTGAATAATTAAAATGGAAGACAATTCACCAAAAGACGAGTTCAAAATATCAGAAGACAAACTAAGAGAATACTTAGAATCGAGTCAAAAAGATCCTGACTACGAGGTATTAAGTGATAAAAGTCGAAGTGGCCATAGTCCAATAAGGGATGAACTTATCGAGATGATTGACAAAGTTCATCAAGCAGTATCGAAGTTAGATGAAGGTAAAGAATCCCAAATCGAAAAATGTGTTAATTTGCTCGAAAGACTATCAGATGCGTGTGTGAAGCAGACTAATGTACTTGCCGAACACGAGCAAGCGATCGATCGATTACAAAGGGTCGTCAAAAGCAATAATAAAACTATTATCATTTTGACAGGGTTGACGTTGTTGTCAATGTGTTGGTCGTTGACAATTTTAGCCGCTATTTTTAGCGGATCTCATCAGTAAGCACCAAGTTTTTAAATAAGGGAGACAACCACATCACAGACTTACTAGATCACCCCAAACCAGAGCTAATTACGCCAATATTTGAGCAAGCCTTTCAAATGATTGAGAGCAGGGGAAAGTTAGACAGCTTTAGAGGATTTGACGAGAACCTATTAATAGCAATAGATGGGACTGAATACTTTAGTTCAAACCAAATTCATTGCCCCCAGTGTTCAACTCGAAAATTGAAATCAGGAGAGGTGCGTCACTTTCATAGCGTGGTTACACCAGTGCTCGTCAGTCCTAATCGCTCAAAAGTGATTCCGCTAGTGCCTGAGTTTGTTGTGCCCCAAGATGGACACCAGAAACAAGACTGTGAAAATGCTGCGGCGAAACGGTGGCTATTGCAGCATGGTCAAAAGTACAGCCCTTTAAAAGTTACGGTTTTGGGTGACGATCTTTATTGCCATCAACCCCTGTGTCAACTGCTCTTGGAGCAACAGTTCAACTTTATTTTGACCTGTCTGCCAACATCACACAAAACGCTATATGAACACATTGAAGGTGTAAGCCTGCCCACACTAGTTCAGAAAAAGTGGACTGGTAAAGTCGAAGAAACTTATACCTACCGATACTCTAATGGGTTGCCGCTCAAAGTGGGTGATGATGCCTTGTTGGTCAACTGGTGTGAACTAACCGTGACTAGACCTGATGGTCAGGTGGGTTACAAAAATTCTTGGGCAACAAACCATTTCATTACAGATGAAACGGTGACAGAAATTGTTCGAGCTGGTCGCACCAGATGGAAGGTTGAAAATGAGAATAACAATACTCTCAAAACTAAGGGCTATAACCTTGAGCACAATTTCGGACATGGAAAGCAGCATCTAGCCTCATTTCTAGCCAGTCTCAATATTTTGTCTTTACTATTTCATACTGTACTGGAGTTACTGGATGAAAAATACAAGTTACTGCGGGCACACTTGCCTACCCGCAAAACCTTCTTTAACGACCTGCGTGCCTTAACCCGATATCTGGTTTTTGACAGTTGGGATCATCTCCTCACTTTTATGATTCAAGGTCTAGAGCTAGATCTACCGCTCAATTCCAGTTGACTTTTCATAATGAGAATTGCTGATATGACTGGGTGCCGATCGAACGAGACCAACCGATCTTTAGAAAGTTAAGCAACGTGCCAATTGAAATCAAGCCTCTCGACCAGCCAACAACGATATGAATATTATTAAGTCGGGAGTTTTGACTGGGACGATCGCGACGGCGATCTTGGTGTTTATCCCTTTATCCTGCGTTGCTAAGTATCGGCACTGGGGAGACTTGTCAGTTTTTGTAACCTCGGCTCTAGCGATTATTCCCTTGTCGATCGTGTTGAGTACTGCCACCGAAAAAATTGCGATGGTAACGGGGCCATCGATCGGTGGCTTTGTCAATGCGGTGTTTGGCAATGCTACGGAGTTGATTTTAGCACTGATGGCACTGCGGGCGGGGCTAGTCGATATTGTCAAGTCCAGCATTACGGGCAGCATTTTGGGTGCGCTGTTGCTGCTGTTGGGATTGGGGATGTTGACGGGTGGGTTGCGCTATAAAGAGCAATCGTTCAAACCGATTTTTGCGCGGGTGAATGGGTCGTTTATGACGCTGGGAGTGACGGCGATCGCGCTGCCGACCCTGGTAATCTACACATCTAATCTGGTCGATCCCCAGGATATTCACCGCATTGGCATGGTGACGGCTTCGGTGCTGATTGTATTATATGGGCTGACCTTGTTGTTTTCCTTGAAGACTCATAGCTATCTCTACGATGTGGCTATTGCTGATTCTGAGCCTGAGTCTGGATCGTTGGTAGAGCCTCCCGCGCATCACGAAATCGTCGTTCCAGACGATCTCAACATGCGCTTGGGGGGCTGGATTACAGTTTTATTAATTGCGTCTGTGGCAGTGGGGTTTGAATCGAATTTGTTTGTCGAGGTGGTGGAAACAAGCACGGGACAGTTAGGCTTTACGCCACTGTTTACGGGGGTCATCTTGCTGCCACTCCTGAGCGATGTGGCTAGTTATGTGACAATCGTGCGGCTAGCATTGAAGGATCGGATGGATCTGGCTGTCTCGACAGTGACGGGTGATAGCTTGTTGATTACGCTGTTTATCGCTCCAGTGCTGGTATTTGTTGGGCAATGGTGGGGACAACCTCTCGATCTCAATTTTAATCCGTTTGAAGTGGTGGCGTTGGCGATCGCGGTGACGGTGAATAATCTGGTTAGTTCTGGGGGACGTTCTAACTGGCTCGATGGGACACTCCTACTGGCAACTTATTTTTTGCTGGGGGTGGCATTCTACTACCATCCAGCCTAAGCTGTCGAACATCTAAATCACATTAACTGCATTCCCCTTGTTCTTTAATTTTCGATCCCATTTTATAATTAGCCCTTCTTCATTTAGCAAATTATTCAATACAAGCTCTAATTTTTCTATCGATTCAAATAATCTATTAGCAATATACTCTTTAGCTGAATGCCATACCAATTCGACTAAGTTATAGTCGGGACTATATGGTGGTAAAAATTCTATAATTAAGTTTGGCATCTCTGCTAATATCTTCTGTAAAGTCTCTTCTTTTTTGTGAAAACTAGCATTATCCAATATTAACAAAATTTTGCATCCTTTTTCTTGAAAATCTTCAGCTAAATTACCTGCGGCTATCCATTCTTGTTTTAAATCCTCGTAAAAAGTTGTTAAGACTAAATGAAAATTTATAGAATTCCCAGTTGGAATAAAATCTACCCATCTTTTCTTGTCTGAGTATCTCACGCCTCCCATTACATTGATTCGACCTTTCCTTCGATCGCCTCTTTTTTTCGTTCTACTTCCTTTCTTACACCAATTTTTCCTTCTAATCACCCGCAGACTAAATCCACTTTCATCCCAAAACCATACCTGTAAAAGCTTTGGAAACTCTTGAGCTATTTGTAAATATTCTTCGAGTTTCTGCTTAAATATAGTTCTTTTACCTGGGTTTTGCTTGTCCTCTAGGCTATATTTAGCCCAGAGGTAAACATACTTTTTTGATTGTAAAATCCTCCTTACTTGTGTGCCACTTAGTTTGATTCCCGTTTTCTCTTCTAGATGTGTTGCTAGCCGAGCTGTTGTCCATCTTCCGAATTCATATCCGTATTTCTCAGGAGCTACTTCAATTACTTCTAGTAGTAAATTAATATATTCTTCGGTGGCTTTTCTGTAATTCCCTTTCATCCTTTCATCAGATAAGCTGTCTAAATTGTCTGGATCTCCATGTACACACCAGTAGGCAACTTTGCTTAAAGAACATCCAATTAATTCAGCTATATGCTTCTGAGTATTTCCGTCATCTAGTAATAAAAGCATTAAGACTCTTTCTCGAATGTCTGGATGCTCATGCTCTTTTAGTGCCTTTTGTAATTTCTCTTTTGTTTCGGGATTAAGGAAATTTTTAGCAGGCATTAGACTATGAGACAATACAGACACATGTTATTGTACCACATGTGCTTTAGATGCCAAACAGCTTACTAAGTTTTTCTTCTAGCTTGAGAATGGCTCATGAATTAAAAGAAGAATTAAT
>ENA-OFCD01000474-OFCD01000474.1-metagenomes-genome-assembly--contig:-NODE-474-length-25585-cov-3.030396_pt1 | contig 25585 bp, 29 predicted proteins | sample MGYA00153392_OFCD01 | MGnify analysis MGYA00153392
GTGTGCAAGAAAATTATGATTACACGCTCTCGAATTCTTACCTTAAAACTTATTTTGATAAAAAAATAAATTACGAAGTGATATTCCCTATTTTTGAACTTGTTAGAGGGGCTAAATTAACTGATCTAATGAATTACAGTGGCGGAGGAAGTTATTCTTGTATTATTATTAGTTTAAAATTTTTAAGTATTTTGAAGAAATTTAAAATTGATGATTATCAAACCTTTGAAATAAAAATTAGAACATCCAGCGGATTGAAAGACTACATTATGTTTTCTATGTATGCCCTTGAGCGAGATCAAAAGTACATCGATTGGACTCAAACAACTTTTAGAATTAAACCATATATGGGGGAACTAGAAAAAGATCAACTAATAAAAATCGAAAACTATGAATCATTCTGGAAATTCAGAATGGAATTATTTAATAAACCAAAACAAGTTGAAAAGATAAAACTTACAAATTTAGAATTGAAAAAAGAAATAATAATTGAAGATATGTTTAAATTTCGTGGAACTTCATCGGGTTTTTTCATTTCTGAAAGATTGAAATTAGAAATTGAAAAGCAAGGTATAACTGGCATTCGTTTTAGAGATGCCGATGGACTAAGGGAACCTTCATATTCACCTGAAATGGATTAAAATTTTTTATTTTAAGATTGAGAGTATTATTTTTTGTACTACTCTCAACATCTTAATTATTAATTTATGAATAATTTTTTTAAAATTTATAGTGCCACACCCAGTAAAAATGAAACAGGGTATGTAAGTCATCAGGTCGAAATATCTAGTGTGCAAGAAAATTATGATTACACGCTCTCGAATTCTTACCTTAAAACTTATTTCGAAAAAAAAATAGATTATGAAGTAATATTTCCTGTTTTTGAACTTGTTAGAGGAGCTAAATTAACTGATTTAATGAATTTCAGTGGAGGCGGAAGCTATTCTTGTATGATAATCAGTTTAAGATTGTTGGTTATATTGGAAAAATATAAAATTGATGGCTATCAGACTTTCAAAATAAAAATAAAAACTAAAGACGGGCTTAAAGATTTTTATTTTTTTTTCATGAGTGCGCCAGAATGCGAATCCAAATATATTGATTGGGATAAAACAATTTTTAGAATTAAACCTTTTGTTGGAACGGAAACACTTGAAGACAATCTAAAGTTTAAGAATTTTGAAGAATACTTTGAGCTACATAAAGAAATTTTTAGAGTAATAAAAAACAAAAGAGAAGTTGCTGTTTCAGATTTATTATTAAAAAGAGAGCTAATTGATAAAGATATGTTTAAGTTTAATTTTATTTCATCGGGTTTTTTCATTTCTGAAAGGTTAAAGTTAGAAATTGAAAAGCAAGGTATAACTGGCATAAGTTTTAGAGATGCTGATGGACTAAGGGAGCCTTCATATTCACCTGAAATGGATTAAAATTTTTTATTTTAAAAATGAATAAATTTTAATCTACATTGAGCTCGAAAAACAAAATTATTATTATTTCAATTTTTATTTTAGTTGTATCAATTTTATTATTTTATCAATGCCAAAAAAATACTCACACGATTCGATTAAATGATTTTTCAAAAACTCAAAATTTGCATCTCTACGCAAATACAAAAGCAGAGGTTGTTCAAACTACTTATGAAGTAAGTGGATTTATTGATGGTAAAGTTAGGGTAAGTGATGTAGATGGCAAAAGCTATGAAATTACAAGAAAAATTGATTCTACAATATTTAGAGATAACTACCATAACAACATGAATATGACTGTTGAACCTTTACAGGTTTCAAAAGGTAATCTTAAAATTACAGTCTATTTTGGAGAAATTTTGTTTTAATTGACGAAGTAACACTGCATAAAATTAGATGATGTAGTGTTACTTTTTTAAAGTAACTCAAACGTAAACAAATCTGCTTGAGTTTATTTTAATCCGACATTGCAAAATGAATTTACAACGCCAACATTTGAGGTAAAACGCCTTCAAAAGTGAGCAGTGCACGTTTGCGCGCCAATCCACCGGCATAGCCCGTGAGTGCACCATCGGCACCAATAACGCGATGACATGGAATAACAATACCGAAAAAATTTGCACCTGTTGAAGCAGCGACGGCGCGCACTTTTTTCATGTCGCCCATTTGTAATGCAATGCTACCGTAACTCACAGTTTTACCAAAAGGAATATCGCTGATATATTTCCAAACTTGTTGTTGAAATGGCGTTCCACCATCTAAAATAAGTGGCAAATTAAAAACGGTGCGCTGCCTATTAAAATATTCTTCGAGTTGTTGAATGGCTAATTCAATATGCGAATTACTTTCCACGCGCTGCGTTTTTTCTTCTAAAGAATTTATAGCCAATAGACCTTCATTGTTCGCCAGAATTTCAATTAAACCCATCGGCGAAGCAAGGTAATCGCAATAAGGTGCAGCGTAATCCGGTCGGTTAGCGCGTTTGTAATTTTCGATAATCATAAAGTGCGTTCTTTTTTCATGATGTTACTCACTTGGTTATCTATCGGGTCTTCACTATCAGAAAGTTTTTGAACGATATTTTTATAATCGGCATCATTGCGATTTTGCGACATTTTTTTCTTCGCTTCCAAACTTTCTATCGCCAATTTAAAACCCACAATACCGCGCAATTCCCGATTAAACATCCTATCGCTCATCGTATCTACGGTGCGCGCATTATCCCTACCGTTTTCAAAAACTTGTGTGAGTTGCGTTACCGACGCGATTAATTCTTCATCGGTTAGTTTTTGTAAAGTGCCGTACACATGAACGCTCACGTAGTTCCAAGTAGAAACATTTTCTTCAGCGTACCAACTCGAAGAAACATAACTGTGTGCACCCGAAAAAATAACAAGTGCTTGTTTCCCTTTATCAATGGCGTCTATCACAGGATTTCCTTTTGCGACATGACCATGCAAAATCGGAGTCGCATCATGAGGTTGATACAAAACTGGAATATGCACCGCGTGAATTTTACCAGCATCGTCCGTAATGCAAACTGTTGCGAATGTATTTTTCTGAATGAAATCCAAAACTTCGGTTTCATTCTGCCACAAATTTATTTTAGGTACGTACATTAAAAATGAAAATGAAAAATGAAAAAATTATCCTTAAATCAACATTGCAAAGGTGATATAATTTGGAGTAATTTTTTAATGAAGTTTTTAACTTTTAGCCTTTTCAACAATGCTAAATTATTAATTAATAAATTTAATTTTAAAAGAAATTATTAAACACTATTATTAGCAGTGTTAACAAGTGGATAAGCGTGGAATATTTAATTGCACACAAACTTTGAGTACGTTTCCGATGTGTTATTAACAAGTAAAAATTTTAAACTACATTGATAATTAAATGGTTGGAACGTAATACACAATTTTTAGAGTTATAAACATGTTCCACGAAAAGATGAGTAGCAGTTGTAAACATGTGTAGAAAAATGTTAAAAGTAGTTTATTTTGTTCTCGAAGCATATAATTTTAAACATTAATCCACATTTAAAAACCTAAAAGCACGAGCGTGTGCGTAACTATTTATTTTTGAACTTATTTTGCACACAGTTATACACTTAATATTCAGTTAACATTGCAGTTATCCACATGAGAGCAGTTGTTCAACGCGTCGCATCGGCGCAAGTTTACATTGATACATTTTTAAAAAGTGAAATTAAAAATGGTTTACTCATCTTTTTAGGCATTGAAGTGAGCGATTTTGAAACAGATGCCGATTATCTCGTTCAAAAAATTTCTGCACTCCGCATTTTTTCTGATGCCGATGGATTAATGAATCTTTCTGTACGCGATGTGAACGGCAGTATTTTAGTCGTCAGTCAGTTTACTTTATTTGCAGACACCCAAAAAGGTAATCGCCCTTCATTTATTCGCGCCGCACGACCCGAAATCGCTATACCACTCTATACATATTTTATAGAAAAACTAAAAAAGATGAGTGATTGCCCGATTCAAACGGGTGAATTTGGTGCCGATATGAAAGTGCATTTAGTTAATGACGGACCTGTAACGATTATCATTGATTCTAGAGCGAAAGAAATGTAAATTAAATAAAAAACGATTATTCGGCATTTTAGAAATTAATAATTCAGAAATAAAATTTTTTTTAGACGTGCGTTGTATTTTTGCTTCATGAAGATTTTATGCTACAACCTCAATGGTATTCGCTCTGCGATGTCGAAAGGATTAATCAACTTTTTACAAACCGATACGTTCGATATTGTTTGTGTGCAAGAAACAAAAGCACAAATTGATCAAGTTGATGTTGCTGCTTTTGAAGCGTTGGGGTATCATCATCATTTTGTTTCGGCAGAAAAAAAAGGCTATTCGGGTGTCGCGACATTTTCTAAACAAAAAGCGACGTTTGTTCAATATGGTATGGATGTGCCTGAATTCGATTTTGAAGGTCGCGTTTTGCGCACCGATTTTGACGATTTAACATTGCTGAATATTTATTTTCCTTCGGGAACTTCTGGAGAAGAACGACAAGCCGTAAAGTATAAATTCTTGGATGCTATATATAAGCACGTTGAAAATATTTTAAAAGAACGACCACACACCATCGTCGTTGGTGATTATAATATTGCGCACACAGCATTAGATATTCACAATGCCAAAAGCAACGAAAAAAGCAGTGGCTTTTTACCCGAAGAACGTGCATGGATGACGCGTTGGTTAACGGAGTTAAATTTTGCTGACGCATTCCGTCATAAAAATCCAGAAATGAGACAGTATTCTTGGTGGTCAACGCGGTTTAATTCGCGCGCACAAAACAAAGGCTGGCGCATTGATTATCAATCTGTCAGTGCGGCTTTGAAAAATAATATCGTGAGTTGCGTTCAACTAAATGATATTATTCATTCCGATCACTGCCCAGTGTTGATGGAAATAGAACTTATTTAAACAGCTTCATTAATAAATCTGGTAGGGTTTTCAAAACTGCGCGGTTTAAAAAACTATCTCTGATGACTACCTATATAGGTTGAAAGCAGTTTGCGATCTGTATCGTAGCGCAACGCAGCATACGCAGCATTATAATTATGCGGATCGCTCACAAATGTGTAAGCATATTTCGCAAATTCGAGTTTATCGTCGTCGTTCGGAATTTCTTGAACGAGAGAAGCTGTTTGTTGTGCATCGAAAACATTTTTTCGCACCGCTGCTTGCGCAATTCCGAATCGCTCAACATCTGTTTTTGCTGCGCGAATTTCAGTAACAGTTTGCGACAATGCGATAGAGGCATTGTAAGTACTTTGCGGCGCGCTATTATTTGTTGGCGACAAATTATTTTGCGGCGCGACGTAAGGAACATTTGTTCCAGCATAAGGTGGTGCATTATTATTGTACGAACCCTGCGGCGGATAATAATAATTTGGATATAACGGCGATGTATTCGGCGGGTAATTGCTATTCGGATTTGTATAGATTATCGGACCACTGTAAAAGGTGTTTGGAACAGGCACGCCTTGGCGCAATAAAAAATTGGTGTACCGTGCGCGCGTATCTAAATTTGAGAGCGTACTGGAAGTTATTCCATAATTTTCAGCATCGAAGACGAATGAATATGCGTACGTTAAGAAATTATACTTATCCCTATCGCTCTGATACAACATTGCCAATCGGCGAATTTGCTCGGTACTCAAACACTTATAAGCAATGTAATGATGAATTTCTTCGTCTAAAAAACGAAAACTTGTATTTGCTAACGAAGCATAATCGCGATTAAAAAGACGATTATTGTAAGGTTCGTTGCAAGCGTTCGGGTTGAAACGACGATTATAATTGCGCGATTGCGCATTCACGCTACTAAAACTGAGTAAAAAGATGGTTAAAATGGGAAAAAATATTTTGAGTGGCATCGCTGAGTATTTTTAATTGTATTTTGAGTCAAATATAATTAAACATTTCCCTGTTTGCAAAAAGTTTAATTACACTTTAACGCGGTTTAACCAATCTTTAATTAAATGCGTTGTTAATACGAGCCGTGAGTGACTTAAAATGGTTTAAAGCACTTCATTTTATTAAAATTGAACTTTTAAGAATAGACTTTTGTTTTATTAATTAGCATCAAAAATAAAAACTATCATTTTAAAATAGGAAATTAATAAAAACGTCTTAATTTTGGTAAGTTTTTTGAGAAGTTTTTTGATAGCTTCACTTTCAACAACCTATTTAATTAATTATGGCTTTATTCCAGTCTTCAAATCCGGTTTTCAAATCGGATAATTTTAGTAAAACGCTTGACCATTATAGCCTCGAACAACCGATGACGTTGCAAGGCACGATTAATAAATCTATTTTATTGGGCTTATTGGTTGTGGCTACTTCAGCGATTAGTTTTCTGAATCCTTCGCCAATTTTTATGCTCGTTGGTGCTATAGGCGGATTAGTTTGTGTTTTAATTGCTACTTTCCGACCAACGACCGCACCGTACACAGCACCACTTTATGCAATCTTAGAAGGTTTGGCTTTAGGTGCGATTTCGGCAATGTATGCAGCGCGATTCCAAGGTATTGTTTTAAATGCGGTTTTAGGAACGTTCGGCGTGTTTTTTGCAATGTTGTTTGTTTATAAATCGGGTTTGGTAAAAGTGACAGATAAGTTCCGCGCTGGCGTGATTATGGCAACTTTCGCTATTTTCTTTGTCTATATGATTAGCATGGTGCTTTCATTTTTTGGTGTACACATTCCGATGATGCATGAAGGCGGCACATTCGGTATTATTTTCAGCCTTGCTGTTATTGCTGTTGCGACTATGAATTTGCTCCTCGATTTCGATAATATTGAGCGCGGTGTTCAGAATAATTCACCGTCTTACATGGAATGGATGTCAGCACTCGGTTTATTAGTAACGCTTGTTTGGTTGTACTTAGAAATTTTGCGCTTGCTTTCACGCTTGCGCGACCGTTAATTCAGAAACAAATGGCTTCCTCTTTTGAGGCGGTAATCTACTTATAGTTTTCGAGTGCCTCGCTGCAAAGTGAGGCACTTTCGTTTTTAATGCTGCCTATTTTGCTTTAATTTCAGACTAAAAAATCTTTCCACCTAATTTTTACGTTCATAGAGAAGATAGTATCCTTTATTAAAAATTAATTTGACTTATGAAGCACTTTAGATATTCATTAATAATCATTGTCGGTTTATTCTTTTGCGCCTGCTTTAAAGTAAAGCCTTTTGATTCCTCTTCAAAACCTGTTAATCATGCACTTTTCGATTCTATTCTTAAAAAAAATGTCAATGCGGCAGGTGAAGTGAACTACAAAGGTATTATTGCTGATAGCGCACGATTCAATACATACTTAAACGCGTTGCGTATGCATCACCCGAATGAAAAAACTTGGACTGTGAACGAACAAAAAGCTTATTGGATTAATGCTTATAATGCTTTTACTATTAAACTCATTTGCGATCATTACCCGATTGCGAGCATCAAAGACGTTAAGCACGGAATTTCTTTTGTGAGTGACACTTGGACGGTTAAATTTATTGAGATTGAAGGTAAAAAGTATAATTTAAACGACATTGAGCACGGAATCATAAGACCAAAATATAATGATCCACGCATTCATGCTGCTGTTAATTGTGCGAGCAAGAGTTGTCCGAAATTACGCGTGGGTGCTTACACTGCCGAAAACTTAGATACGCAGTTGGATGAACAGATGCGCGGGTTTGTAAATGATGCGGCGCGTAATCATATAAAGTCAGCGGATAAAGCGCAATTGAGTAAAATTTTTACTTGGTTTTCAGGAGATTTTACAAAAAAACTACCTTCTGTTGTTGAATTTATTAACCAATATTCAACAATAAAACTAAATAAAAATGCTGAATTATCGTATTTAAATTACGATTGGTCGCTTAATGATATGAAAACCAAGTAAGTAAATTATATTTGCGCCAAAATACACTGCGTGGATACGATAATTTATCACATCACTTTACCAGAACTTTGGGACGAACAAAAAAAATCGCATTTTTTTGCTGCTCCGAGCTTAGATACCGAAAATTTTATTCATTGCTGCACTGCCGAGCAATTAGTGGGTGTTTTAGACCGCTACTATGCTGGCGTATCTAAAGTAACACTCATTGAAATTGATACAGATTTACTTTCACCTAAATGTATTTTTGAAGAAGCTGCGCCCACGCACCTCAAATTTCCTCACGTTTATGGTGCTATCAATAAAACGGCGATAAAAAAAGTGGCGCTAAAAGATTTATAACGTTCAGCGCAAAAAAAAATCCCGTCACTGCGAACAGTGAACGAGATTATAATTGTGCATAAACTTACCATAATCGGTTATCGCAATTTAGCTAAGTTGTATTTTACAACATTCGCAAAACCACAATGGGACAAAACAAAAAAATTTAGGCTGAAAAAGATGTTCCACATCCACAGGTTTCCTTGGCGTTAGGGTTAGTGAATGAAAATCCACGATTATTCAACCCTTCTTTAAAATCAATTTCCATGCCTAATAGATAAATAGCGTGCGCTTTTTTCATAAAAACTTTCATTCCATTAATAGCATATACGCTATCGCCCTCTTTTTGTTCGTCAAATCCTAATTCATAACTAAATCCCGAACATCCTCCACCTTTTACGCCAACTCGTAAACCATATTGAGAACCAATGTTTTGATCAGCAATAATTGTTTTAAATTGGCGAACAGCACCATCTGTTAAAATAACAGGTGCTTGTTGTGTCTGAATATTTTGCGGTTCAACTAAAGTATTCATATCAAAAATTTTGCAAATTTACAAAAAACTATGTATTAAACAATCGCATTTGCGAAGTATTGTTAAAACAACAAAATTAAACAAACAGTTCGATACTTTTTTAATTGTAGTTGAAATTTGTTTGCGCGACTTAATTTTGTGGTTTTTAAACGAAATAACACCGATGCGTGTTTTGTAGCTATGATATTAATTGTAGGAATAGTTTTTACGGCAGCTCTAATTTGGTCTGTTTATTATCTGTGTAAAGTTTTTGAACAAAGCCAAACCAGAAAAAATAATGTCACCCTTCAGAATATGCGGTGGCAACATCAACAAGCAACGCTCGCAATGCGATTACCAGCGTATGAACGATTGAGTCTTTTTTGTGATCGTATTTCGTTAGTATCTCTCCTTGAACGTATAGATTATAAAGATTTTTCGGTACGTCAATTTGAATATGCTTTAACAGTAACCATTCAGCAAGAGTATGCGTATAATAGCACACAGTTTTTATATCTTTCGCACAATGCCGTAGAGATACTACGCATTTTGCGCCAAAGTACCACCGAAATGGTGCAAGAAGTGGCGCAAACGCTGGCACCAACCGATAACGCACAAACGTTAGCCGATGCTTTATTGCGCCAAGCCGCCGCCCATAATTTGGTCATGGTAGAAAAAACGAAAGAAGCCTTACACGTTGAAGTTTCGGAATTATTAAATTTTAAATAGAAGATGCTGGAAATTAGAAACAATACAGTCGTTAAATGTCATTATAGTTTGCGCGAAGGAAGTGCAGGTGGTGAACTCATTGAAAGCACAGAAGGCGCAGCACCACTGACGTACATACAAGGTGTGGGCGATATGATTCCGCCGTTTGAACAAAACATGACGGGCAAAAAGGCAGGCGACGATTTTTCTTTTTTTATAAAATCAGAAGACGCGTACGGCAATTACGACGATACGAAAGTACAAGATATTCCTTATGCAGCGTTTAAACTGGATGAAGGAACAAACGTGCTCGATATTTTTGAGCCTGGAACGTTTATCCCTTTAAAAGATGAAAATGGCGAAGAAACTTTCGTTACCGTTATTGATGCTATGCCTGAAGCGGTGCGTCTCGATTTTAATCATCCGATGGCTGGCGTAGATTTATATTTTTCGGTGCGCGTTACTGATGTGCGCGCGGCTACACAGGATGAAGTGGCTCACGGACACGTACATGGTGGGGACGATGGTATTATTCATTAAGTAAATAATATGGTTAAGGAATAAGGAACACCTGTTAGGATATAAAAATTGCAAATTTTTTTCTTTTTTTGAGTTTAGTCTCTGCAATCTCTGCGATTAATCTATAAATTAAATAATCATAAATTAAGAATGAACACAGCAAAGCAAATATTTATCGGCATTTTATTTTTAAACTTAGCATTGGTGTCTTGCAAATCGCAGCAAGTTGTTTTGGCATCCACAAAAAATATCAATACGGATACAATCACTAAACTACCGATAATGACGTTTGAAACAAAAACGCACGACTTTGGAGATGTGACATTAGAGCAATCCCCCGAATTTATTTATAAATTCACAAACACAGGCAACGCCAATTTAGATATTGAAATCGTAACAGCCTGCGATTGCACCGCTTTAGATTGGTCGCGTGGAACAATTGCGCCAGGTCAATTGGGATTTATTAAGGCGACGTTTTTAACAAAAAAATCGGAAGAAGAAGATAGAAACAAGTTACTCAAAAAATATATTGACATAATTTTGAAACAAACCACGCCTAAAAATAATTATCCTATTGTTGAAACGTTAGACTTTACGATACACGTTAAAAGTGAAAAGTAAAATCAACTTATTAGGTTCCGCAGCATCCTATTAGTTTTGAATGAAAAAAAAGTTGATTGAATAAAATTATAAGCGTACCTTTAGAGAAAAATAAAGATCTAAAATATAGAATACACCATGTTCCAGTCTATTTGGCAAGATATAAAAAATGAGTTTCGCTACGGCACCATGCTGATGCAAATAATAATTGCCAATTGCATCGTGTTTATAGCTATTAATATTGTAAAATTATTTCTGACGATTCCAGGCACAGACGGAACTTACTACAGTAATTTCCTGCACTTTTTTTGTATGCCTGCCGACTTAAAGACTTTCTTATATCATCCTTGGTCAATCATTACATCGGGTTTTTTGCATGAAGCATTCGGACATATTTTTTGGAATATGCTTATGCTCTATTGGTTTGGTAGAGTTGTGGGAGACTTACTCGGCAACCGATTTATTCTACCGATTTATACTTACGGCGTTATTGTTGGCAATATCGTTTTTTTTATTTTTGCAAATTACACACCCTACTCGCCAGGTATTGGTATTTATGCTTTAGGGGCATCGGCAGGAGTGATGGCAATGGTTGCAGCCGCCGCGATTATTGCGCCCGATTATATTTTCAATTTATTGCTTATCGGACCCGTTAAACTCAAATATATCGCTCTGGTGTTAATTGTTCTCGACGTTATCTCTATATCGAATAGCTATAACGCTGGTGGAAGTTTTGCGCATTTGGGTGGTGTAGTTTTAGGTATTTCGTTTGCCACTAATTTAGGACGTGGTCGAGATTGGTCTCTCGGTTTTAATGCCGTTGCAGAAAGCATTACCAATTTTTTTAGAAAATTAATGGGAAGAGGCAACGGCAATAATAATCGAAATCGCAACATAAACAACGCACAACGCACGTATGCCGAGCGTGTTATGCCCACTAAAAATACAGCTAACTCGAATAAAAAAACCGGTACTGCGCCACAAACAGAACAAGAACGCCTTGATGCTATTTTAGATAAAATTAGCCAAAAAGGATACAATAGTTTAAACGCCGAAGAAAAAGATTTTCTGTTTAAAGTGAGTAAAAAATGAAATGATCTCTTTTCTAAAAAAAATCAACATAACCTTACTGATATTAACAGTGCTGTCATTCGGTTCGCCTTTTATTAGTCCCGCGAAAGTGTCTCTGTTTATGTTTCTCGGCATCGTTTTTCCGTATCTGGTGGTTGCTAATGTTTTCTTTTTATTAATCTGGATTTTAGCGCGTAATAAGTTTGCCTACGTTTCTCTGGGAATGCTTTTATGCTGCTTACCATTTATTTTTAGAAGCGTAGCGTTTAATTTTTCCAGAAAAGCGACAAGACACGTCCTAAAAATTATGGAATATAACGTATCGGGTTTTGCCCTTTTTAGTTACGCCGATCGCGTTGAAGGACAGATACGTATGAATGCTTACTTAGCGAAAGAAAATCCAGACATCATTGCTTTTTTAGAATACGGTACGCAAAATAATATTTATGAAGGTAAACGATATAGTTTTAAATTTCAGGAAAACTATCCGTATAAATATCATGGCGATAGCACAGCCATTAGTATTTATTCAAAGTTTCCGATGGATAATACATTCCGATTACCGATTAATAAAAATGGTGGCAATGGTTGCATAGCTGCTGATATTAATATTGACGGCACGAAAGTGCGTCTATATGCTGCACATTTGCAATCGAATAATTTAAGTAACACCGCCGATGAATTGGCAGCGAAAGGCATATTAGACAATCAGGAATCGGTCGTTGATATTCTTAAAATTTTGCACCGATTTAGAAAGTACGGTATTAAACGCGCGCAAGAAGCGGAGGAAGTGGCTGCAAGTATAGCAGAGTCGGAATTTCCTGTTATTATTTGCGGAGATTTTAATGATACGCCGCTCTCTTATACCTATCAAACGCTCAGCAAAAATTTAGACGATACTTTTTTAAAAGGTGGTAAAGGTTTTGGGATAAGTTATAACGGCAACATACCTTATTTAAAAATTGATAATATTCTGATTGATAAACGTTTTAAAACTATGAGTAGTCGCATTGCGCACGTTGATTTTTCCGATCACTTCCCAATGATAAGCGAAGTGCAAATTAAAAAATAAAATCCATGTATTTCATTCAAGATAAATTAATCGCTGCGGCAGTCGTAGAAGAAAGTTTTATTTGCAATATCGAAAAATGCAAAGGCGCGTGTTGTTGGGAAGGTGATTTGGGTGCGCCGCTCGAAAAAAATGAAATTGCCAAACTCGACGCTATTTACCCACAAGTAAAACCTTTTTTAGACGCCGACTGCATTAAAAAAATTGAAGCATCGGGTACGTCTGTTTTTTACGACGACATGAATCAGCAAGGAACAAACTTGATGATGGATGGGCGTTGTGTTTTTTTAGTTTTTGATAAAAAAGGCGCCGCGCATTGCGGCATTGAGCGCGCATACAAAGCAGGCGCAACCGATTTCAGAAAACCGATTTCATGTCATCTCTATCCTATTCGCGTCTCAAAAAATGAAGTGCTTGGTTTTGAGGCGCTCAATTACGATCAATGGGAAATTTGCTCACCCGCTTGCGCGCTCGGAGCAGAAAAAAAAGTGCGCGTGTATCAGTTTTTAAAAGAGGCACTCGTGCGTAAATACGGCGAAGATTTTTACAACGAACTCGACGCAGCTGCGCAATTTTCTGAAAAATAATTAATTGTAAGGGCATATATTTACGTCCAAAAAAATCATGCTCCTACAAACCGACGCAAATAATATTGATAAAATACTTGCCGAAACTTTAATCTACGCGACAAACTATTTAAATAGTTTAGACGAAAGACACGTCAGCGCAGAAAATACGTGTATAGAAAACGTGAGTCCGAATGACATTGGTTTAGGTGCATCCGAAACTTTGTAAGTTTTTAAAAATAATTTTGAAAAATATATCGTCGCTTCATCGGGTGCGCACTATTGGGGATTTGTAACTGGCGGACAACACCTGCTGCAATTGTTGGCGATTGGTTAACTTCGGTTTTCGATCAGAATACACAGAATACTATCGGCAATGGCGATGTATCGGCGCGCATAGAAGTCCACACTATAAACTTGATGCTTCAGCTTTTTAATTTGCCCGAAAATATTTTTTTCGGTGGATTTGTGACTGGCGCAACCATGTCAAATTTTACAGGTCTCGCCGTTGCGCGTCAATGGATAGGCAAGCAAAGGGGCGGATATTGCGAGAGAAGGCAGATAGCATCACGATTGATTGCCACAAATGGCTCAATACCCCGTATGATAGTGCCGTAATTTTTACGCGCAACGAACACCGTGCATTGCAAACGCAAATATTTCAGAATACGAATGCGCCTTATTTAGGTGCAGTTACGGATGCTATAAACTATTTAAATCTGTTGCCCGAAAATTCGCGCCGATTTTGCGCCTTACCTGCTCGGTTTTCTCTCACTGCGTACGGTCGTTCTGGGTATTCTGAGATTGTCTCGCGTTGTATTGCATTAGCGAACTCATTTACCGAAATGTTAATTAAAACGGAACTATACTTTTTGGTTACTCCTGTCCGTTTAAACGTTGTATGTTTTGCTTTAAAAAATAAATGAACCGATGAATCGTCAAGAAACGCAATCATAGCATCGTTGAGAACAGAGAATAAATTTTTTGTAAAACCCACTTTTTATAATGGTTTTCACTGCTTACGAGCCGCATTTGTTAATTGGTACACTCAACAAAAAAATATCATGGAAGCTATTGGTATACTCGGAAAAAGTTAAAAAATTTGCAAAATCAATTGTTTTTTCAAATACATTTCTATGGACTTAAAATGTATTTGGAAAAAACTTGTTAGTAAGTATTTAAATAACTACATTTGAACTTTATTTGAAAATTGACGTTAGAGTATCATAAGCAAAGCAGATTGTAATATAAATTTAGGTTTAAAGTTAAAGAATAGTTAAATTAAATTTTATAAAGTTACTTTTTATTTATTTTGCGTCGAAATTGAACAAAACAGAATTGATGTTGTTTTATTTTTGTTTATTAACTTAGAAATCTGTATCTCAACTACGCGTTGAGAGATTATATGTAGATTGTTTTCATTTGGTTTTTTGGGGTTATACAGGGTGCAGCTTTAGCTCACCCTGTTTTTATTTGTAGAAGTCCGAACGGTTTATTATTATTGCATTTGTTTTATTCCCTATAATTTTTTTTAGTCCGAGATTTTATAAAAATGAAAAAAGTATTTTTGTTCGCGTGCATTTTATTCACATTTCATTTTACGGAAGCGCAAACTGTTGAAGCAAAGGTTACGACAACTGCCAAACAAGATGCTGCGAAGTTAGATCCTCGCATGAATAGAAAAACGCCATTAGATTCTAATTCGAGTAAATCGTCGAAAAAATATAAACGTAAATCGAGCCACAAACCTAAAAAGCATAAAAAGAGAAAATCATCCGACGATTAATGCTTAATAAAAAAACTTATTTTCTCTCCGATTTTCATCTCGGGATGGATGCGCTCAAAACCAGTTCAGCCCGCGAACACCTTATCTGCGCATGGTTCGCCCAACATCAAGAAACGGCAGAAGCCTTATATTTGGTTGGCGATGTGTTCGATGCGTGGTTTGAATATAAAAAAGTTATTCCCAAAGGTTATGCGCGATTTTTTGGAGCACTGGCTACTTGGCGCGATGCTGGCATTCCCATTTATTTTTTCACAGGCAACCACGATATGTGGATGTTTCAGTATTTCAGCGATGAGTTTGGAATTCCGATTTATCGCGAACCAATTACGCGCACTATTTACGGAAAAAAGTTTTTTATCGGTCATGGCGACGGGTTAGGACCTGGGGATAACGGCTACAAATTCATAAAAAAAATTTTTACAAATATTACCATTCAACGCATATACAGTGCTCTTCATCCTAATTTAGGTTTGCCGCTCATGCACTTTTTTTCTGATGCCAGCCGCAATGCACAAGAGGAATTTAAAGCATCAAAATTTTTGGGTACAGAAAAAGAGTGGCTATTGCAGTTTTGCGAAAGTGAAATTAAAACACAGCCTGACATTGATTATTTTATTTTCGGTCATCGTCATTTACCCATAGATTGGTTATTGAGCAACGGAAAAAGCCGATACATTAATCTTGGCGAGTGGATGTACGCCACATCGTTTGTAAGTTTTGACGGTGAAAAACTTCAAATTGAGTTTTTTGAAAAATCGGAGTTTTCTAAAATTGTAAAAAATTAAACGGTGGACCAATACAATTTGCAAATAGGAATTTAAAACTTGTATATTTGTAAGGAATTAATAAACGCTCCAAGCAAACTATGATACTTCCACGGCGCAACTGTTCCAACTGGGGAATAATTTTAATAGTGTTCTTTTTTGGGGACATTAAACTCGACGCACAAACTTGGCGACTTTTTAAAAAAAATGACGGCATTGACTGTAAATACTTCACTACCGATAATTTATGTGATATTTATATCGTCACGAATAAAAACGAAATCATTAAATTCGATGACTTAGGTTATTTTGAAGGTCGTTATGCGAATAAAAAAATGGGGAACTTAGCTTCCGTAGATGCGACAAATCCTTTCAAAATTTTATTATTTTACCCCGATTTTCAAACCATAACTTTGGTTGATAGACTTTTGAATCCTATCTCATCTTTGGTGCTTTCTGATTTTGGTATTCTTCAAGCGAAATGCGTTTCTATGTCGGAAAACGGAAACATATTAGTCTTCGACGACGCGACATTGAAATTTTATAATTTTTTTATTGACGGTAATGGCATTGTGAATGATAAAACATTCGCTATCAGTTTACCCAATCTTAATCCGTTGCAAATTGTTGCGCGCAACAATAGTATTTATGTTCTCGACGAGCGCATGGGAATTGTGCGTTTCGATGCCTTTGGTAAATTTTTGGAACGCCTTGATATCAGCGACGTAACAGGTTTCCAAATTTTAAACGATGATATTATTGTAGCTCAAAACGAGGGTTTATTTAGTTTGACAAGCGGGACACGCGCGCCAAAACCGATAAACTTACCGACGCAAGAATCATTCAAACAATTTAAACGACTCGAAAAAGATAAACTTTTCGTACAACGCGGCACTTCTGTAGATGTTTATAAACACGATTAGTCAATAGGTATTTCAAATTGCGCGTTGTGGTGGCGCATTTGTATGAATTTAAAATGATTAACGTTTTCATAATTATGCCTTAAGGCATTTAGTTCATCACCACTTAAATCTAAACACACCAAGAAGGAGTAAGTAATTCTGTTTTTAAAACGCGCCCTCTGCTATTTGCCTTTTGGAACAAATCCTAAAGCTTTGATGTAGCCTTTATTTTCGATACAATTTTTAAATTGACAGTTCTCTAAATAACCTGACATTGCTTTTTTAATATTAGTAATATTTTTTGGTCGAAATTTACGCGCATCGCCAATGGTAAAACGCGTTGAATCAGCGTAAGCGATGAGCGTATCGTAAGTTGCTGTTTTATTGAAAGTAACGATGCCACGCGTGTTATCTAATTTTTTGTAGGGCCAAAAATGCCATCCAATTTGCGCAGAGTCTAACATTTTTCTAAATGTTTCTACCCACGCGTCATCATTTTCACCCGTCTCCCCACAATAAATCGGTACGTTGTGTTTGTTGCTAAAATCAATATAATCTTGCACGACTTCACGCGTTGGCGGTGTCCAATATTTATGAAACGTATAAACCAATTTAGAATCGAACGGTGCGCCGAAAGGTTTAAAATTAGAATCCCATTGTGCGCCACCCAAAAATAAAATATGGTTTTTATCCACCGCGCGAATCGCTTGCGTGATTTGTTTGTAAACAGGTTCGAGCAAAGGATTTAAAAGTGCTTTATCAAAAAAATGCGGAATCGGTTCGTTCAGTAAGTCGTAGCCAATAATAATTTTTTCATTTTTATAATGCTCCGCAATGCTGCGCCAAATATCGGCACATTGTTTTCTGTTTTCAGTGCTTTCAAACAAATAGGGATAACCAAAACTATCGTCAATATTATCACCAGTTTGTCCGCCTGGTGCGCAGTGCATATCGAGCAGTACGTACAGATTTTCTTTTTTGCACCAACCGAGTAGGCGATCGAGATATTTAAAACCGCGACTTGCGTCGTTATCGCTTAAATAATTTTCGTTCGTGAACATCCGATAATTAAACGGGATTCGAATTGAATTCATACCAATCGCTTTGAGGTAATGAATATCTTCAGCAGTGACATACGCGTCTAAAAATTTTTTCCAAAACGCTTTTGCTTCTACTTCACCAACAAGTTCCGTAAAGGTTTGATTGATGAGTCGCGGCGAACTTGCATCTTTGAACTTAAACATATAGCCTTCAGGTACAAGCCAATTTCCCAAATTCGTTCCGCGTATTAAAAATGGTTTTCCGTCAGCACCCGTAATAGTTTTTCCAGACGTACTGAAAAAATTTTGTGTCCAGGCGACTGTTAAAAAAGAATTGAAAAGAAACGCGAAGAAAAATATTTTTTTTATCATTTTGGTAAAATTGAAAAATTAGTGAATCGAACTATGCAAGATGTAATACAAAGTTAACTTTAATTCCAAACTTAAAGATAAATAAGCATAAGTAAAAAATTAATTACTAGAAAATTTTTTAGTCAGTTTATTGGAGGGCAGAAAATCTTCTGCACTTACGGTTGCTCTTGCATTTTCGTTAGTGGTAAGGGCAGAAGATTTTCTGCCTTCAAGTTTACACTTTTGAAAATATAATTGCAATTAGTTTTTTACACACAAATAATTAAATTGATTCAATACAAGATTTCTCTCGAATTTTTACTTTTTGAAAACCCTACGTTAAATTCGCATCTAAAAAAATTCGCTTTATAATTTATGACACATCAATTAGCAGAATTAAACGTCGGTCGTTTTCGCGGCGTAGATATTCACGACCCGATACCGATAATGAAAGAGTTCGCTGATAATTTGGATAAAATTAACGCACTCGCCGAAAGTTACGACGGTTTTATTTGGCGATTGAAAGATGAGAATAATAACGCAACGGCTTTTAATCCTTATGAAGATGAACGCATTGCCGTAAATATGTCTGTTTGGCGCAATATTGAAAGTCTTGAAAACTTTGCGTATAAATCTGGTCACGTAGATTTTTTACGGCGTAAACGCGAATGGTTTGAAAACTTTGGCAGCGCATATCTTGTTTTATGGTGGATTCCGATCGATACGTTACCAACTTTAGAAGAAGCAATCGCGCGACTAGATTATTTGCAGTTGCATGGTTCAACCCTACACGCATTCACTTTTAAAAATCAGTTTGAGCCGAGTGTAAATGTAGTTTTATAAATGAAGAATTAATACAGTTTTCAGTATTAATAATAATATTCAAAATCCGCGTTTCTTTTTCCCCCATTTATATTGGTGCGTCCAATAAGCGACTTTGGTTGAAAGATAACCAATACCAGCACCCACTAAAACATCACTGAGATAATGTTTGTCATTCAGTATGCGCAAAACACCGACCGATGAGGCTATCGAATAAGATAAATATGGCACCCATCTATAGCGTTCACCAAACTCTTCGCTCAAAAAAGTAGCTGCTGTAAAAGCCTCTGCTGTATGACCCGACGGAAAAGAAGTTTTATCACTGGCGTCAGGTCGCGTTTTATGAATAATCCCTTTGAGCGAAAAAACGGTCACAGTTACAATCACCTCACTTTTAAACAAAATTACCGACCGATTGATGAAATCTGTTTTGGGCATCATGCCTATAAAATCAAATCCATACGCTAAAACAATCGGCGCGAATTGCAAATAATCGTCTGCATTGGTGTTGAAATTTGCGAAATCCGAATTTCTTTTATTGTAAATAGATTGATCAATTGAAGGATTAAAATTTAGAGCAGCAATGCCAGCACCCACGAATAATGATGCGGGTGTTACGAGTTGCTGTAAATAATTTTTGTGGTTTATCGGCAGCGTATCTGCAACAGATAGTTGCGCGTTGGTGACAAATGTTTTAATTAAAAAAATTGCAATTAAAGTGTGTTTCATATAAAATTTTATAAAAACGGATTAATTTTTTTCGGCGTTGGTTTTCAAAGTTCCGAAGTGATGTTTGTTTATATCGTTAAACTAATTGGGCTAAAAAGAAATTTAAAAGACTGCCTTCAACAAAATAATGACTAACCGCCACAATATTTTATTTGCGAGAATCTAATTTGAATGAGTGCAAACATAAAATAATTTGGGCTAAAACAGCAACTCAAATTTAACAATTAAAAAATTAGGAATCCAACATTATAATTATTTACCTTGTCAGCTAATTCGATTAAACCGAAAAAACATACATGAAGAAACAAAAATATACGCACGATTCCGCTTTTAAATCTGTTTTTCAGGACTTGAATGCCGTTAAAGAATTTATAGATAATTTCTTGCCACACGAAATTGCAGTATTAATTAATAAAGATAATTTAACGCCCGATTCGGGAACTTACTTGACTAAATCATTAAGGCAACGCTTTTCGGATTCTGTTTTTGTAACTACAACTAAAAATAAAACAATTGCCTTAGCACTTTTATTTGAACACAAGTATGATAAAAGCGGGATTTTGCCTTTGCAAATTTTTAATTATTATTCTGGTATTTGGGATAGAGATATTAAAAATGGGAAGCCCCTAACTTATATTATCCCAATAGTAATTTACCATGGCGATGAAAAAGAAGATTACAAACCTTTGTATTCATATTTTAAAGTAAAGATTGAAGAGTTTAGACCATTTATACCCGATTTTAAATGTCTCTTTTTGAATCTCAATCAACAAGATGATAAGATATTCCATCATCTAACGAATAATAACGCTTTGAAAGGATTATTTCTAATGTTCAAGTACATAAAAAATACGGGATTATTAATAAAAAATTTTCCAGAAATTATTAAATTTGCTTCCGGAAATCAAAAATTTCGTGTTCAACTCGATCAATTACTATTATATTTGCTAAATAATTCAGAAATTAATTCTGATCAAATAGAAATCATTGCCGATTCACTCGAAGATCAGGAACAAAAAAAAATTATTATGACTGGCGCAAAAACTTTTCGAGAAGTAGCTGAAGAAAAAGGTATCGAAAAAGGTATCGAAAAAGGTATTGAAAAAGGTAGAGTTATCTTAGTGCGAAATGCTTGGAAAAAGGGATACTCTAAACATCAAATTGCAGACTTTACAGATCTTCCTTTAAACCGAATAGAAGAACTCATTGCGCAATTTGAGAAGGAAGCTAAAAACGGCTAATAAATTTTTATTCTTTAGGGGATAAATTTGTTGTAATTTCATTACAACAAAAATGGATTCTTATTTTTATTGCAATCGGTTTCTTATAGCTTTATTGTTAAATGGCTTTTAAATTTTAGTTTAAGTAGGTTTAGGCATTATTAAAAAAACGCGACGTGAACATTAAACCACGCCGCGTTTTTATTTTATAGCTAAAATTCTATTTAATTTTTTGAATCAATTTGTGCCGTTTTGAACGAGCCCGACTGAATGAGATCGCGCATAATATTCATTGTTTCGCTGAGTTGAATATCGCGTTTCACATCTTTCAAGAACGCTTTGTTCCGAATGAGTTTAGTTGAATCGTTAGTAGCAGTAATTTTATTCATGTCTTCAGCAATATTATAGTCTATCACAGGATTCGCCGCCATGTTATTTTTACTTGCCATCGTTACAGCATCTGCTTTGGATTTATTTTTATCCATTTTTGTTACCACGTTTGTTGTAGGCACTTCTGAAACTAAAAAATAACTTTCGCGCGATTTATCGTACTTATCGGAAATATCTTTTTGTTTCTTCTCGAAAGCGCGATAGTCCGTTAAATTTAAACTCACTTCCGAAAGGTCGCGTTGTGCTTTGATGCGCTGTGCGTTTTCAGTAATGGCTTTAAATGTTGGATTGGCATCAATGCGCTGTTTGCTATTAGCAACAATTTTCGGTAATACTTTCGATAAATCACCAACGCTTTGCGAATATTTTACGGGACTAATTTGCGTCCAAGCCATCGGATGCTCGTTGTCTTTTTCGCCAACGGGCACAAACATATAATCGTCGGGAATAGTAATATCGGGTGCAACACCCTTTAATTGCGTTGAACCACCGTTTATGCGGAAGAATTTCTGAATGGTTACTTTGAGAGAACCTAAAGGTTTTAAATTATCGTTACCAGAAACCATACGATCAAGTTCGACAAAACGTTGCACCGAACCTTTACCATAAGAGTTTGTTCCGACAATGATAGCGCGACCATAATCCTGCAAAGCAGCAGACATTATTTCAGAAGCCGATGCTGAAAATTCGTTCTGCATAATAATGAAAGGACCGTTATATTGGACGCTTTTATCGTTATCGCTCATGATGTCGGGTTTCTCATAACGATTTTTAACTTGAACAATTGGACCTTCTTCAATAAAAAAGCCAGCCATTTTTACAACATCGCGCAAAGAGCCTCCACCATTGTTTCGCAAATCTAAAATTATTCCTTTCACACCCGATTGTTTGAGTTTCGTCAATTCAACTTCAATGTCTTCAGCACTTTGGTGTCCATCTTCTTTTTCAAAATCGGCGTAAAATTGTGGCAGTTTAATGTAACCAATTTTATCGCTTTTTTCATTGGCCTGCAAAATTAGTGAGTGCGCAAAACCATCGTCAATAATAATTTCTTCGCGAATAATTGGAATAACTTTAATTTTACCGTCAGCTTTCGATTTCACAGTTAAGCGTACTTCTTTACCCAACTCACCGCGAATCATCGAAACTACTTCATCGAGATTCATACCTGAAACATCAACGGGTAATTTATCGCCTTGAGCAACTTTCATCACCAAGTCACCTTCTTTCAATGTACCTTCTTTCCAAGCTGGTCCACCGATAACAATATCGCTTACTTTCGTAAAATCGGTTTCAATATCCGATTGCAAACGCGCACCGATCCCAATTAAACGCCCCGACATTCTTAAATCAAATGCTTGTTTTTCAACAGGCTCGAAGTATTCGGAGTGCGGATCGAAAACGTTAATCATAGAGTTGAAGTAGGTACTCAAACGTGAGCTTCGTTTTACTTTTTTCAAACGCTTAAAATAATCAGCGTAAGCTTTGCTCGATTCTTTAATCGCTTGCGCTTTAAGTTCTTCCTCTGTTTTATTTTTTACGTCTTCTTTTCCTTTTTCTTTATCTTCCAATTTACTAACAACGCGCGTTAAAACATCGTGTTTAATAATTTTATACCACGTATCTTGAAGTGCTGCATCGCTCGCTGCATACGGTTTTTTATCGCCATCAAGATCAAATTTATCGGAAGTGTTGAAATCGAAAGGTTTTGAAAACGCGTCTGTGCAATATGTTTCCGCTTTTGCTACGCCATCGTTTATCAGGCTGTACGATAAATCAAAAAAAGTGAAATCTTGCACTTTAATTTGGTCGTCGAGTTTATCGGCATATACTGCTAATTTATCAATATCCGTTTTGGTTAAAAAACGTCTGCCAGCGTCTAAGCGGTCTAAATAAAGTTTATACACTTTCTGCGAAAAATCATCATTCAATACTTGTGGCTGAAAGTGTAGCTGATTTATAATTTCAGTCATTTTTTTCAGAACCACTGCATCCCGCTCCGATGCAGGAATAGGTTTTGGGCAAAAAGCCGCAATTGTAGCACTCGCTGCAACAACCGTAATCAAAAAAGCATTCCTCAATTTCATGCGTCTCCAAAATTTATTAATGAAAAAATACATAGTTTGTAACAGGGTAAATATTTGTGCTAAGGTAGAATTAAGAATATTTTTCTATTTTTACTCATAGCAATTTTATAAACGTAATTAAAGCAACTTTCGTTTAAGTTAATTGCAAAAGCAGGCACGAATTGTTAAAAAAATATTTCAGACACTAAGTTATTGAATTAATTTTAAAAGATATTGTATTCTCAACGATTTTCTACATTATTTTTGCTGAGTTAAAACATTAGGCTTAAAATGTAAGCTTATTTTTTGTTACAGAACTTGAAACCAGCTTTCTCATCGAACTTTTTATATTTTGGTAGAAATTAAAATTGTTAACACGTCTCCGTTCGCATTGCCTGCATATCAAACAATCGGCTCAGCAGGAATGGATTTATGCGCTATTTTAGAATTGCCCATAACGTTGCAACCTTTAGAGCGCGCTTTCATTGCAACGGGTATTTCAATTGAATTACCTTTAGGTTTTGAAGCGCAAGTGCGTCCACGTAGTGGTTTAGCTTTAAAACGCGGATTGACTTGTTTAAATTCGCCGGGTACAATTGATAGCGATTATCGCGGGGAGTTGCGCGTTATTTTGGTCAATCTTTCTAACACACCGCAAACTATTGAACACGGTGAACGAATTGCGCAAATAGTTATTTCACGCGTTGAGCAAGCAGTTTGGCTCGAAGTTATGGTATTAAACGAAAGCCAACGCGGCGCGGGTGGTTTTGGTAGTACAGGAGTAAATTGAAAATTGAAAAGTGAAAAGATAGCACTGTAAGTGCGTCAGATGTTAGCGATGGGCGCAAGCCCATCGAAAAGAAAATTTAAATGCGGCACATATTCTCGATGCGTGCAAGCCCATCGAAAAAATGAGAAGAGAGGCAACAACGAAAACTTAAATTAAGATATTATGCGCGTTATTATTCCGATGGCAGGAAAAGGTTCACGCCTTCGACCACATACGCTAACGATTCCGAAACCGCTAATAAGCGTGGCAGGAAAACCGATTGTGCAACGATTGGTAGAAGATTTTGCAGAATCTTTCAATGGCGAAATTACAGAAGTCGCTTTTATTATCGGCGATTTTGGTAGTGAAGTCGAACAACAATTGCACAACATCGCTGCTTCAATTGGTGCTGCATCGAGTATTTATAAACAAGATCAACCGCTTGGCATCGCGCACGCTATTGGTTGTGCTGCGCCGAGTTTAGAAGGCAATACCATTGTCGCTTTTGCCGATACCCTTTTCAGAGCTAATTTTAAATTTAATAGAAAGGAAGATGGAATTATCTGGACACAAAAAGTGGAAAATCCCGCTGCGTTCGGTGTTGTAAAAATTGATCAAGAAAACTACATTACGCAGTTTGTAGAAAAGCCACAAACATTTGTTTCTAACTTAGCCATTGTAGGAATTTATTATTTTAACGACGGCGCGCATTTGCGTTCCGAGATAGAACACTTGATTGCTAACGATATAAAATTGCGCGGCGAATACCAACTCACGAGTGTTTTAGAAAACATGAAAGATAAAGGCACACGTTTCAGAACTGCGCAAATTGATGAATGGATTGATTGTGGCAATAAAGAAGCCGTCGTTCACGCCAATAAACGAATGCTCGATATAAAAAAACACGAAGCAATGATTGCTGCAACGGCAAAAATGCGCTCTTCTGTAATTATTCAACCGTGTTTTGTCGGCGAAAACGTTACGATAATTGATTCGATTGTCGGTCCGTATGTTTCTATCGGCAAAAATACTGTCATCGAGCACAGTGTGATAGATAATAGTGTCATCGGTGAAGAAACCGTCATTAAAGATTCTAACCTTAGCGATTCGATGATAGGCAACTACGTTGAATACATTGGTCGAACATCCGAACTCAGTATCTCGGATTATTCTAAGTTCGCAACGTAAATATTATTAGGTTGAATATTAATTAGAAAAGCCAACCCTTACATTTATTTGTTTTTGGAAGGAATATTTAAGATACCCTGCTGTTGAGAAAAGAAAAAAACGAGCTTAAAATATTAGCTCACACACCCTTTTGTTTTTCTTTTGCATCAATGTAAATGTTGATGAATTCATTGTCAATGTAAAAAACTCAACGGTATGAAACTTAAGCACTACGCAATTTTATTTTCGAGTATTATGTTTTTTAAGTAGGCTGCATTATATAATGATCACTTTTATTATTCAGTTTTGTTCGGC
>ENA-OFCD01000475-OFCD01000475.1-metagenomes-genome-assembly--contig:-NODE-475-length-25584-cov-3.811508_pt1 | contig 25584 bp, 25 predicted proteins | sample MGYA00153392_OFCD01 | MGnify analysis MGYA00153392
CATTCAGGCTCGCAGGTGGCAGCTTGGGTAGCAACCTCATCGTGCAGCCAGTGGTCGCGTCCGTTGTGCCACGCCACGCTGCTGCCGGTGCGCCGGTAGACGAATACGTTCTTCACCGATTCGCAGCCGTCGAGCGCCAGCGCCTCGTCGACGATTGCTTTAAGAGGGAGCTGCTTGCCGCCGCGCAACTGCTGGTCTGCCGTGATTACCAGGACGGCACCCGTGTCAGAGATGCGGTCGCGCAGGCTTTGCGCCGAAAACCCGCCGAACACCACCGAGTGTGTGGCGCCGATGCGTGCGCAGGCCAGCAGCGCAATCGCCAGTTCCGGGCACATGCCCATGTAGATGGCGACGCGATCTCCGGCCAAGACACCGAGGTCGCAGAGGGTGGCGGCGAAGCGCACCACCTCGCGGTGCAGCTCGAAATAGGTGAGAGTGCGCGTGTCCCCGGGCTCACCCTCCCAGACGATCGCGGCGCGGGTGCGGGCAGCGGTATCGAGGTGTCTGTCGAGGCAGCTCTCGCTGACGTTCAGCTGAGCGCCCTTGAAAAACTCGGCGTTCGGCAGGTTCCACGTGTGGAACGTGTCCCAGGGCTTGCGCCACACGAGATCTTGCGTCTGTTCACGCCAGAAAGCCTCCGGCTGTTCCAACGATTGACGGTGCAATCGTTCGTAGTCTGCGTGCGACCGGACGCGCGCGCCCTTCACGAAGTCAGCGCTGGGCGCGAACGAGCGGGTCTCTTTGAGGCGCGAAACGATGGGGCTCTCGGGCATGATGCGCGAGAGTAGACCTCAATGCGCTAGTGCTTCAAGGCGTGCGGAGGGGGCGAGACGGACACGCGATCTCGACCTTGCTCTTTGCTCTGGTAGAGCGCGACGTCCGCGCGCCGAAGCAGCGCCTCGGGCACTTCGCTGCCGTCCCACGTGGCGGCGCCGATCGACACGGTCTGCCGGACGCGCGTCCCGCCGCCGAGGTCCAGCTCTGTCTCCGCAAGGCTCCGCCGAATTCGTTCGGCCGTGGCGCGCGCCTGCGCGTTCGTGGTCGTGGGCATCACGATCAAGAACTCCTCGCCGCCGCGACGGATGAAGATGTCCACACGACGCACGAGCGAGCGGACGCGGTCCGCGAAGAGGCGCAAGGCGACGTCCCCGGCGTCGTGCCCGAAGCGATCATTGACCGTCTTGAAGTGATCGAGATCGAGCATCAGCACGCTGAGCGGTTGGCCGGTTCGCTTCGCGCGCTCGATCTCCTCGTTGTAACGAGGAGACAGGTAGCGCTGGTTGAAGGCGAGCGTGAGATCGTCCGTCAGCGCGAGCCGGCGCAGGCGTGCGCGCTCGATCGGCGGCGTCGAGCAGTTCGCGAGGAGGCGCATCAAGAGCTGATCATCAGGCCCGAACGCGCGCTCGCGCGGAGATGAGCCGCTCAGCACGCCGATCACCGCCCCCGCGCTCCACATCGGCTCGGCGATGAGAGACACGACGTTGAAGCCTTGCGCGGGCTGCGCGACGAACCGAGGATCGATGCGCGCGTCGTCGATCACGATGGGCTCCTTGTATTCGACGACCCACCCGAGCACACCTTGGCCTTTGCGGAAGGTCATCGGTCGGCGCGTCGTCCCCGCGCCCGAGCGAGCGCCGCTCAACAGCTCCGAGTGCGACGCGTCGAGCAGTCGAATGGATGCGTGGTCCGCGCCGATGATCTCGATCGTGGCGTCTGTCACCGCAGAGAGCGCGAGCTCCAGCGTCGTCTGATCGGCGAGCTTTCGAGTGAGTTCGAGCAGCACGACGAGGGCGTCTTTATGCCGATTTCTCAGCATGGAGCTCGCAGGGCGCTTGGCTCTCTGCGTGGGCGCGATGCGCTCGAGCGGGGCGACACTGCGGACGCGCACTTTGAGCGGTCGAGCGGGGGCCTTGCGCGTTTTCTTCTTGGCCTTCGACGACGCCATGAGCGCATTCAGTATAGACTAAGCGCGTGGACCCGTATCGCTCGCTGGCGGTGTCGAGCTCGCCTTGCACTCGATGTGATGCGCCGCTGTCTGACGATGCACGTGCATGTGGCGATTGTGGCGAAGAGGCAACGCGCGTTCGGTGTGGGCAGTGCTTTTCGCTCGTGCCGACGACGAGCGCGTCGTGCGGACACTGCGCGAGCGTGCTGCAGCTCGAGCCAGAGCTCGTGTCCACCGCGCTCTGCTGTCCTCGCTGCGCGCGCGGTTTGTTCTTGCTCGACTCCGGCGAGGTTGACGTGCACGAGTGCAAGTCGTGCGGTGGGCTCTTCGTGGACCACGAGTCCCTCACGCTCTTGATCACGGCGCACCGCCCGTCGCATGGCAGCGTCCCTTCGGTGCGAGTCCCGGTCCTTCCGCCGCCGGAGACGCAGGTGCGCTATCTGCCGTGCCCCGTGTGCACCGGCGTCATGAACCGCGCTGTTTTTGGCCGAAAATCAGGCGTCGTCATCGATACGTGCAGAGTGCACGGCACCTTCTTCGACGCGCGCGAGCTCACGGGCTGCATCGCGTTCGTCGAGGAGGGCGGCATCGAGCGCGCCGAGAAGCAAGCGCTCGAGCGAAAGCGCGACGAGATACGGCGCGCGCGCATCGAGCGGCGCGCGAGCTCGATGTACGATGCGGTCAACGTACCCGTTCGCAGTTGCTACGACGTCATGCTCGACCGAGCGCCATCGCGCCCCGAAGGACTCATCGACCTCATGCACGTCTTGCTCGGAAGTTGAATAGGACGAACGGGAAATCAGCTCTCGTAGACGAACCCAGGCAGACCCGCGCCCACCAGCAGGTCCTCGAGGTGCGAAGAGATGCCCGTGCGCTTCTGGGTGATGCGCGTCGGCTCCATCGCGACTGACAAGCGATTGCGCGCCTCGTGCATCCTCCACGCGATGGTGCCGCGCGAGCACTTCTGCACGATGGCGGCCTCTCCGTTCGACAAACCTTGGAGCGCGACGAGGACCACCGTCGTGCGCATCTCTGCCGGCAGCGCGTCGAGCGCTTGGAGCACACGAGCATACGTTTGGCGCAGCTCCGCGGCACGCCGTGGATCGCCGCCGGAGTCCACCGCGACGGCACGCTCCAGCCGGGGATCGTCCTCCTCGATCGAGGACTCGCTGCGCCGGGCGCGTGCCCGCCGGGCGTCGAGCGCACGATTGACCGTCAATCGATAGACCCAGGTGAAGAACTCGCTGCGACCCTCGAACTGACTCAACGTGCCGTAAGCCCTCAAAAACACGTCTTGCGTGATGTCGTCTGCGTCGCTCTCGGAGCCCGACAGGTGGAGCGCGCACGCGAAGATCCGCTTGCGATAGCGGCGCACGAGCGCGTCGAACGCGCGCGGATCCCCGCTTTTTGCCCCAGCCACCAGGGCCGTCGCGGTGGCGGCTTCACGTCGTGCATCGTGCGTCATGGGACCGTCTTAGAGCTTAGACGTCTCGAAACGGTCGATGGTTTGAGAAATTTCGGGGCAACTCTGGGTTAGCCTCCTGTCGCGTTGGCTGGCTTCGAGACCATCCTCGCGCTGTTGCTCGCGTCCACTGCGCTCGCGGTCCTCGCGCGCCGCGTGAACGTACCGGTGCCGATTGTCATGGTGCTCGGGGGCATCCTCGTCGCGCTCGTTCCGGGTTTGCACCTCGTGGAGATCGATCCCGATCTCGCGTTCGCCATCTTCGTTCCGCCGCTGTTGTTCCGAGCCGCGATCACCACGTCCGTCCGCGGGCTGAGGGCGAACCTGCGCGCCGTCTTGCTGCTCGCGGTGGGCCTGGTGTGCGCCACTGCGCTCGTCGTCGGAGTCGTCGCGCACTACACGCTGCACGACCTCGGCTGGGAAGAGTCGTTCGTGCTCGCGTCGATCGTCGCGCCCCCGGACGCCGTCGTCGCGCTCGCGCTCGCGCACACGCTCAAGCTTCCACGCCGCGCCGTCACGATCCTCGAGGGCGAGACGCTCCTCAACGACACGACCGCGTTCGTGCTCTACCGGCTCGCCGTTCGCGCCGCGATGACTGGCGAGTTCGACTGGAAGATGGCGGTGCCGCGCTTCCTCATGGTCGGCCTCGGCGGAATCGTCGCCGGCTACTTGGTTTACCTCGTCGTCAAGTGGATGGGTCGCTACCTCAAAGATCCGATCCTCGAGAACGTCGTGTGGTTGTTGGCCCCCTTCGCCGCGTATCTGCCGGCAGAGGCCGTTGGTGCGTCTGGCGTGCTAGCCGTCGTCGTCTCGGGAGTCCTCCTGCGGAGATCCTCGTCGCTCACAGTCTCGGCCAAGACGCGGATGCAAGCGAACGAGGTGTACGACGTCGTCGAGCACGTCCTCAACACGCTCATCTTCATCCTCATCGGCATGCAGCTCGGCGAGATCTTCCGCGATCCTGCGTCACCGCCGATCGCCGAGATGCTCCGCGGAACCGCAATCGTCGCGGGCGTCGTGATGGTCGTCCGCATCGTGTGGATGTTCCTCGGTGCGTATGGTCCGCGCGTGGTCAGCAGGCGCATTCGGAGCGCCGAGGCGAGCCCACCCGTGCGATCCGTCGTGCTTCTGTCGTGGATCGGCATGCGCGGCGGCGACTCGCTCGTGACCGCGCTTGCACTGCCCGAAGGCATCAAGGGTCGCGATCTCATCGTGTCGGTGACGTTCGGCGTGATCCTGGCGACGCTGCTCGTGCAGGGACTGACGCTCAGCCCGCTTGTCCGCATCTTGCGACTGCCGACCGACCGCTCGCTGGACGCGGAGGAGTCGCTCGCGCGGCGCCACATGACGGCGGCTGGCGACTCGCACCTCGCGACGGTAGCCGAAGAGGGCAAGGTGCCCGCGCATGTCGTCGAGCGCGTGCGTCGCCGCCACGTAGAGCGTAGCGAGCAACGGATCGATCTGAACGACGAGCAGGACAAAAAGGTCGCGGAGATCGTCTCCGACGTAGAGCGCGCGCTCATCGCGACACAACGACGCTCGGTGGTAAAGCTCCAGCGTGAGGGCGTCATCGACGACGCCGTGTTGCGCTTGATCGAGCGAGAGCTCGACCTCGAGGAACTCGCCTTGGAAGACGACGACTGATCCCCGAATGTCGTCCCGAACGAAGCGAAGGATCCCCCTGCGCAAAGCGCGGTAGAGCGTGTACCCATATCGCGGGCGTCTCTGCGTCGTGAACGTGCTCGTGCCGGGATCTGTGGTGTGCAGACTGCACGGTACGGGCAGGGAGCACGTGCACGTTCGAGCCTGACGCTCGCGTGGGAACGTGCACCTTTGCGGGAAGACAAGAGCGCCCTCGAATATGTGGACGCGCCCCAATTGATAATTAGCCACCCACTTGCGAAGCGGCCGGGGGTCCTTCGCTTCGCTCAGGATGACAATCACCGTCTCAGGATGACAATCACGGTTAGCCGACGGGTCGCGGCGGAGGCGTCGCGCACGCCCAGCGGCGCGAGCTCGTCTCGAAGCCGCACTCCTGTCCGCCCGAGCAACCGGAGCTCGAGTCGCACTTGTCCTTGTTCGTGTGACAGAAGCGGCCACCCGGTTCGCCGATCGCGCCTCTGGAGTCGTCGCAGCGCTTTCCGTCGGTGCAATCGGTGTCGTCGTGACAGTTGGCCAGTCGGCACGCGTTGCGAGACCCGCAGATGCAGAGCGCTCCGCCGCTGCAGTCGCCGTCCGTCTCGCAGTCGTCGTACGTGCAGCGCACCGTCATCATGGCGTGACCGCCGGTCAGTGTGCAGCGTCCGTTCTTGCCGCTCTTGCTCGTGCAGTCCGAGTCCTTGTGGCACGAGTACTCGCTCGCGCCGAGCGTCGCCGGCGCGCCGGCCGCGTTGTCGGGAGCCGCCGCGGGGCATGCAGCGCGCGCACGCAGAGAAGGTGCGCCGTCCGGCAGCGACGGTGGAGCGCCCTTCGGCTTACTGCAACCCAACGCGATCACGAACGCACCCAGCACGGTCACACAGCACGGCATTCGTCGAACGCTCATCGCGCCGAGGATCCGCTATTGTCCCGCGCATGGACTTCTCCACTCCCGCGACGCTCGTGCCCATCCTCGAGACCATGCGCACCGTGATGGAGACGGACGTCTTGCCGCTCGAGTCCAAATTCGGGCACACCGGCCTGCTCACCACGATCCTGCCTGATTTGAGGCGCATTCGCGATCGCGTGAAGTCGCTCGGCCTGTGGGCGCCGCAGCTCCACAAGCACCTCGGCGGAATGGGTCTGTCGCTCGTGGAGCACGCTTGCGTGAGCGAAGTGCTCGGCCGCAGCCCGCTCGGACACTACGCGTTCAACTGCCAAGCACCCGACGCGGGCAACATGGAGATCCTCGAGATGTTCGGCACGCCCGAGCAGAAAGAGAGATTCCTCGGCCCGCTGGTACGCGGCGAAGTGCGGAGCTGCTTTGCGATGACCGAGCCGGAGCTGGCGGGCAGCAACCCGACCTCGCTCGCGACAGCGGCTCGCGCTGACGGCGACGACTATGTCATCGACGGGCACAAATGGTTCACCACGGGCGCGGACGGCGCCGCCTTCGCGATCGTGATGGCGGTCACCGATCCGTCGGCGCCTCCGCACGCGCGCGCCAGCCAAATCATCGTTCCGACGAGCACGCCCGGTTGGCGCATCGTGCGCAACATCTCGGTGATGGGCCATGCCGGAGACGACTGGGCGAGCCACTCCGAGGTCCGCCTGGAGGGCGTCCGCGTCCCGAAGAGCCATCGCATCGGCGAGGAAGGCTCGGGGTTCTTGATCGCGCAAGAGCGGCTCGGCCCCGGTCGCATCCATCACGCGATGCGCTGGATGGGCATGTGCGAGCGCTCGTTCGAACTCATGTGCCGCCGCGCGAGCACGCGAGAACTCTCGCCAGGCAAGGTGCTCGGCACCAAACAGACGATCCAGAACTGGATCGCGGAGAGCCGCGCCGAGATCAACGCGGCCCGCCTGATGATTCTCCACGCCGCGTGGAAGATGCAGAACGAAGGCGCATATGCGGCCCGCGAAGAGATCTCGCTCATCAAGTTCTTCGCCGCAGACGTCCTTGGAAAGGTCGTCGATCGCGCCCTCCAGACACACGGTGCTCTAGGTCTCACCGACGACACCGTGCTCGCGAGCTTCTACCGCTTCGAGCGCGCCGCGCGCATTTACGACGGACCCGACGAGGTGCACAAGGGCGTGGTCGCCAAGCGCATCTTGAAGGGATTCGGCGTCGCGGTGAAATAGGGCTACGATCGCAACATGCGCCGCATCGCTTCACTCTTGGCTCTCGCGCTGCTCGCTTGTGGTCACACGTCGCCGGCCCCGGTCACCGCGATGAGCGCCGTCATCGTAGCCAATCACTGCGCGGGGCTCTCGAAGCAAGACTCCATGCGCGCCCAGCAGACGATGAACGAGCTCGTCAATCACTGCGACACGCTCCCGCATGGCTCGGCCACGTTCCGCGTGATGATGTATCCCGACGGCACGCTCTCGTTCGCCGCGTCCGGCGACGGCGGCGCCGAAGAACTCCCGATGTGCGTGGTGTCGCATCGCTTGACGCATCAAGTGAAGCTGAAGACCGAGTGTGGCATGGACGTCCGCATCGAGGAGACCACGATCAGTCAATGACGGCCCCGACACGTTAACCGCTTGCGCTGAGCGCCCGCCTTGGCCATAAACGGCCCCCCAATGCTCTCCATCGATCTCACAGGTAAGCGCGCGTTCGTCGCAGGCGTGGCAGACGACGGCGGCTTCGGCTTCGCCATCGCCAAGAGTCTCGCGGAGGCAGGTGCCAGCATCATCGTCGGCACGTGGCCGCCCGCATTCGGCATCTTTCAGACGATCCTGTCTCGCGGCAAGCTCGACGCGAGCCGCATGCTGTCCAACGGCAAGCTCCTCGACTTCGAGAAGATCTACCCGCTGGATGCCGAGTTCGACACGCTCGCCGACGCCCCCGAGGAGCTTCGCACCGGCAAGCGATACGCGGACAAAGGTGACTTCTCGATCGAGGGATGTACGAAGCGCATCGTCGAAGACTTCGGCCCGCAGCCACTCGACATCGTCGTGCACTCTCTTGCGAACGGCTCGGAGGTCAAAAAGCCGCTCATCGAGACCTCACGCAAGGGCTACTTGCAGGCCGTCGGCGTGAGCGCGTACTCGATGGTGTCCATGGTGCAGCGCCTCGCGCCGATCATGCGCAAGGGCGGCAGCTTCGTCTCGCTTACCTACATGGCGTCCGAGCGAGTGATACCCGGTTATGGCGGCGGCATGTCGAGCGCCAAGGCCGCGCTCGAGAGCGATACTCGAGTATTGGCGTACGAAGCCGGCAGAAAATGGGGCCACCGGGTCAACACGATCAGCGCGGGCCCGTGGGCGTCGCGCGCCGCGAGTGCGATCGGGATCATCGATGACATGGTCAAGTACGCAAAAGAGAACTCCCCATTGGCCGAGTCGGTGACCGCAGAGGAAGTGGGCAATACGGCAGCGTTTCTCTCGAGCCCCCTCGGGGCGGGTATCACCGGGACTGTCGTCTATGTCGACAAGGGCTATCACGCGATGGGTAAGGCCGTTCCCGTGGGGTGATGCTTTGTTCCCGCTGCGCGCGTGGCGAGGGGAGGGGGCACCGGCTGTCGGGGAAGTCGTGGCTAGGCGACGCGCAGCACTTTATTTTCTGGGCCCGAGTTTTGTCGTGGCGTTGGGGCTTTACTCGCCGTTTGCGAGGATGGCGGGCCCAGAAAAGAAGTCGCCGCGCGCTCGCCGGTCAGTTCGCGAGCGCAGGTGGCTGTGGAGGATAATGGGTAGTTGTTTACTGCTTAGTGAGGCCTCGCTTGTTGGCTAGTCCTCTTCCTTTTTCCCCTGCCGTCTGCGGGCCAGGGGACCGGCGGGCGTGCGGCGCCTTTGTCGGGACGGCCCGCTGGCGGTTCGATAATCGATTATCGCTCTAAGCCCCGTTCGAGAGAGGGGCGGGCCCCAACCAACACCTCTTTAGGGAACGAAAGCCACCCCCGATAGTGTCTTTAGGAAGGCGATGATGGACCACTGCGCGGTCTGATTGAACCGAACGAGCCACGGCTCGCGGATACCGATTGCGCGGGCGTCCGTCATGGGGAGTCCGCCTTGTCCGTAGCTGGCCATGACGTCCGCGAGCGTGGGGAGCTCACCGCCGTGACCGTAGGGCGCGCCTTCGGCGACTCCGCGCAACGAGGGTGTCTTGAACGCGCCCAACATCGAGTCCGACGAGCGGAACGAGCGCGCTATTGGGGAGCCGCTCCAAACGCTCGAAGACGAGAACTCATTGGCGAGCGCGTCGGCGCGGCCCCGGTCGGGTCTTCCGTCCGCTCTTCCGGTCGGCGTGCGCGTGACGTGGAAGGCGTCGTCGGTGAGGCGTGGGCCCCAGTGACATTGCGTGCACCCTACACCCATAAACACGGAGAGCCCTTGTTTTTGGGCGTTCGTGAGCGCGCCAAAGTCACCCGAGGCGTACGCATCGAGCGCGTTGGGTCGGACGCGAAGTGTTCGCTCGAAAGCGGCGATGGCCTTGCCTGCGTTCACGAACACACGAGTCTCGTCGTGAGACGAATCGGGAAATGCGAGCGCGTACTCGGCCGCGTACCTCACGGCAACGGTCTTGGCGACGAACGATCGCGATGAGCCCATCTCGTCCGGGTTCTCCAGCGGGCCTAGCGCTTGTGCCCAAAGTGAATCCGCGCGGCCGTCCCAAAACTGCCAGCGCGACGAAGCCGACAGCGCGAGCCGGGGAGTGCGCCGTGACCCCGTGTGCTTTCCCTTGGCCTGCGGGAGCGCGTCGCTCCATTGATGATTCGGATCATGGCATGTCGCACAAGAGACGTCGTTCGAAGGAGATAATGCCTTATCGAAGAACAGTGCCTTGCCGAGCGCGGCCGCGTTGGGAGAGTCTGCGGCCGCGTTGGTCGGATCGCCTGGAGGCGCCCCTTTCGTCTTCACGTCATGAATCATGTCCCACTCGTTGCGATGGAAGATCCCATCGAAGAGCACCTCGGGTGGGGTGGGAGGAGGCGTCAGCCCATCCATCGTCGACAGCGCGACGTCGACGCCGTGCGCGAGCTCTTCGGGATCGGGGTTGGGCAGGGTGGCGACCACCAGCAGCGTGCGAGAGTCGACCAAGACGAAGAGCGGCAGTACGGCTCCGGAGGCCGGAATTAGCCCTCGCAACGCGAACGTCGGGTCTGCCGCGGTCGCCACGTTCGGCGCGTCCACGAGCGCCCGCCACGCGCCGAGGTCGTCGACGGTCGCCGGCGAATTGTCACGATCCGCGACGACGAGATCGAGGATACGCAAGCGCTCGTTCGAGGCGAGCTCCGACGTGTGCGCCGCGTGCCATCGACACGTCCCGCACCAAGCGCCGCCTTGGACCCGCACCACGAGCAGGTGCGCCGACGCAGCGTACGGCTCGGCGTAGTCGACGAGACGAATCTTGGCGACGACCCCACGCTCGTCGATTCCGTCGAATGCCAACTTGGACAATGTCGAGTCGAGCGCCGCCTTGGGCGCTTCGTCTCGCGCTCCGGACGGATTGCTGCACCCGAGGCCGAACGCCAAGAGCAACATCCAACCCTGTCTCATCGACTGAGTCTCGGTCCGTACACTCGCTTTGCTCGAGGTTGCGGCACCGGTCAGAACTTGACGCTCAGCTTCCAAGTCGCGCCGCCCACCGCATAAGCGGTCTTCTTGTCCACGAAACGAAAGCGGTTGATCGGGGACTTCAAAGTAGGGTCCACGTTCCAAGTCTCGCCGCCGTCGATCGTCATGTAAGTGGGAAGCGTCGGGTCCTCCGGCGAGACCCAGCCCAATTGGTCCGTCATGAACCCGATGCCGATCGCCGGAAACGGCACTTTGGCGCCACCTTGGAGCGGCAGCGGCTTCTCTGCCCAGCTCTTGCCGCCGTCGATCGTCTTCGCAAAAGAGGGCGGGCCCCTGTCCGTGTCTTGAATCGCGATGTAGCCGACGAGGCTCGAGGGGAACTGTATCTTCCAGCAGAGGCCATTGCCTACTTTGGATTCGAACACGGACTTCAGTGTCTTGCCGCCGTCGACGGTGTGGAACGCGGCGCACTTGTTGTTTTGGCTCATGCCCACGAGGATGCCGTCGAGCGGCGTCGTGAAGTGCGCGTCGACGAGCATCGTCATGTCGGCGCTGACGTCCACGGAAGTCCACGCGGCGCCATCGTAGGAGAGGACGTTGGAGGGGCCGTTCGCCCGTCCGACCGCGACGACGTGCGTGGCGTCGATGACGCTGAAGTTGCATATGCCGCCCGCCGCTGGGCCCGTGATGTTCGTTACCGGAGTCCACATCGCGCCCGCGGTTTTGGTCTCGTAGAGCACCGTCGCGTCCGAGATCGCCGGGTCGAGGCCCGCGCCGAAGTTGCCCGCGAAGCCGTGCTGCGCATCCAGGAACGCGACCGATCGAAAGTACGTGCCCTTCTGCGTGACTGACTTGTTCCAAGAGCCGCCGCCGTCGGTCGTCTTGAAGATCGAGAAGCTGGGGCCGCTGGCGAGGTAGCCCGTCATCGCGTCCGTGAAGAAGAGGTCGTCTTGCTTGCCGGCGCTCACCGTAGGGCCGTTCTGGAGTTTGACCCATCGCGCCTCGATGATCGCATGCTCGTACGGAGTGTTCGGGTCGACGAACGCGTCCGCGGCGTCGTCCATCGGCGCTACGTCGCCGCCAGAGTCATTGGCGGGTGCGGGGTTGGAAGCGGCGCCGCTGCACGCGACGAGCAGAGCGAAAGGCGGGGCGAGGAGGCGTTGCATGGCCTACAATAAGCCTCATTCAGATGTCGGCTCGCACGTTATTAATGGTTAAAGCTCGACCGCCATCGTGACGGCAGCGGCGGCTTCCAAGCGGCTTGCGGCGCTCGTCCCGCGCACTCGCGCGAAAAGGCGCGCGTCGCTGGCGCTCCTCATTGGCCGCGACGCGCTTCTCGTCCGAGTCACGACGGCGCTCGAGACCGGGCGGATCGTGACGCTCACGGGCCCTCCCGGGATCGGCAAGACGCGCCTCGCGTACGCGTGCCTCGAGCGGCTGGCGCCCTCCTACAAAGACAACTCTTGGTTCTGCGATCTCTCGAACACCAAGACCGAAGACGAGCTGCGGTTCGCCGTGCGCACGGCACTGCAAGATCGGTCCTTGGGCGAGCACCTCGCCGGTGCGTCCGCGGAGGCGCGTGTGATCGAGTCGCTGGTGGAGGCGGGACGCGCGCTGCTGGTGCTCGACAACTTCGAGCAGCTCGTGTTCGCGGCGAAGCTGATCTGCCGCATGTGCGAGGCCGCGCCGGAGCTCGTCGTGCTCGTGACGTCACGAGAGCGGCTGGCCGTGGAAGGTGAGATCGTGATCGAGCTCGCGCCCCTCGAGGAGTCCGACGCCGTCCAGCTGTTCTGCAAGCGCGCCTCCGACGCGGGCGGATCGATCGGCGATGACCCGCTCGCGCTCACGCGCATCGCGCGACGGCTGGACGGCATCCCCCTCGCGCTCGAACTCGCCGCAGCGCGCACCCGCCTCATCTCTCCGCGTGAGCTCGCGGATCGTCTAGATGCGGGCCAAGCCGTTTTGACGAACGCGCCTCGTCGACAGGAGGATCGCCACGCGACCTTGGCGAGCGCGATCGAGTGGTCGTGGAGCCTACTGCCGAACACCGAGCAAATGGCGCTCGCGCGCTGCTCCGTATTCGCGGGCGGCTTCACCCTCCAAGCGGCCGAGCGCGTCCTCGGCCTTGCGGCGGTGGAGCTCCTGTCGGCGTTGCGTGACAAGTCACTCGTTCACGCGACAGCCGACGGTCGCCTCGCGCTCTATCTGAGTATTCGCGAGTTCGCCTCCTCCAAGCTGCTCGCACTCGGGGACGCGCACGAGGCTCGAACGTGCCACGCCGCGGCGTTCGGCGAACTCGCGCGCGGCTTCAACGAGTCGCGCAATCTCCAAGCCGAAGAGCCTCTGGCCGGGCTACACGCCTCGCTCGGGAAGGAGAAAGAGAACCTCGTCGCCGCGCTCGCTTTCGCACGCGAGGCGCAGATGTTGGGGCCATGCACGGAGCTCGCGGTCGCGATCGCCTCGCTGTACGCGTTGCCGAGCGAGCAGTGCCTCTCGGAGCTCTCACTCTGTCTCAAGGACGAGGTCGGTCCACAAAAGCGCGCGCTCGTCCTCATCACGCGCCAGTCCGTGCACGGCTCGCTGGGGCACCACGACGCCTCGCTGGCAGACCTCGCTACACTACGCGCCGCGCCCGACGTCCCAGGCGGGTTCGCTCTGTTGGCGCTGGTCTATGAGGGAATCCAACTTCGATATCAGGGTCACGCGAGAGAGGCGTGGCAGAGGCACGCCGAGGCCGCGCGGGCGCTAGAGGACAGCAAGCTCTCGCGGCTGCGCGCGATGAACACGGCGTGCATGGGCAGGTTGCAGTTCGATCTCGGAGATCTCGGGGCTTCACGCCTCTACAACGGTCAGGCGCTGGCGCTCTCTGACTCGCTCTCTGACTCTTGGCTCGGCGCGCTCGCGTTGGCGAACTTGGCGCAGCTGGAGCAGGAGGAGCAGTCGTTCGAGCGCTCGGAAGAGCTGTTCAAAGAGGCGCTCGCTCGGCTGCGCGTTGTCGGCGAGATTTACGAGGCGATCTACTCGGGCGCGTGCGGAGACTTGTTCTTCGAGTGGGGCAAGCTCGACGTGGCGCGGCGCTGGTACGACGAGAGCGTCCGCTTCTTTCGCGGCCTCATGTCGCATCGGCACGCGTCGCTCGCGCACGCGTCTGCTGCGGCGCTCGAGGCGATGGATGGCGAGCACGCACGGGCGCGCGTCTTGTTGGCGACGGCGGAGCGCAGCGCGTCGCGCGCGGTCAATCGCGTGGTCGACGTCGGCGTCGCGCTCCACTCGGCGACGGTCGAGATCGCGTCGAGCGACGAGGCCAGTCGCGCAGACGTGATCGCTAGTTGGCAGAACAAGCTCCTTCGCGAGCCGTGGAGTGAGGTCATCGCGACGAGCTTCGATGTGCGCTTCGCGCTGCGGATGACCAAGCGCGCAATGGCACGCTTTTCCACCCAACCGAGCGTCACAATACGCATCGCGAGCGACGGCCGTTGGTTCGATGGCGGCGACGGTCCGCGCGTGGAGCTGGGTCGGCGCGGCTCGCTCCGACGGATCTTGCACGCGTTGGCGCAGCAGCGGCTCCTTCACCCAGACGTGGGCATGAAGCAGGCGGAGCTCGTGTCGGCGGGTTGGCCCGGCGAGCGCGTCTTGGTAGATGCGGCGGCGACGCGCGTACGCGTAGCCATCGCCACGCTCCGTCAGCTCGGGTTGCGCTCTGTCCTGTTGACGCGAGACGACGGCTACGTGCTCGACGCGAGCGCACGCATCTTGCGTGTCTGAGGTATCCTCGAGGTCAATGCTACTCAACAGGCCTGTGGCGTTCTGATGATCGACACGACGCGCACAGTTCGACCCGGCGAAGAGCTCGACGCGAGCAAGCTCGCCGCATTTCTATCGTCCCAACTCGGAGCGCTTTCGGGGCTGAACGGCGCCGAATTGACGATCGAGCAGTTCCCAGGCGGGCACTCCAATCTCACGTATCTCGTGAAGGCGCGTGGCGCGGAGTGGGTGCTACGCAGGCCACCGTTCGGCAACAAGGTGAAGTCCGCGCACGACATGTCTCGCGAGGTTCGCGTCACCACGAAGCTCGCGCCGCTCTACCCGCCCGCGCCGCGCGTCGTCGCGTTCACCGAGGACGAGTCGATCCTCGGCGCGCCGTTCTACGTCATGGAGCGCATTCGCGGCGTCATCCTGCGAAAGCGCCTGCCCGAGGGAGTCTTCATCGACCCGCCACTCGCGCGTAAGCTCTCGAGCGCCGTGATTGACGGCTTGGCGGACCTCCACGCGATCGATTACCAAGTAGCGGGCCTCGGCGACTTCGGCAAACCGGATGGCTATGTCGAGAGACAGGTCACGGGGTGGACCGAGCGCTACATCAAGTCACAGACGGACGACGTACCCGACGTGCTCGCGATCGCCGAATGGCTGAAGTCGCGACTGCCAACTTCGCCCGCACCGACGGTGCTCCACAATGACTGGAAATACGACAACCTCGTCTTGGACACGAATGACATGTCCAGCATCATCGGCGTTCTGGACTGGGAAATGGCCACGATCGGCGATCCGCTCATGGATCTCGGCACCGCGCTCTCCTACTGGGTGGACCCCACGGACGACGACATGCTGAGGGCGATCGCCTTCGGCCCCACGATGCTCCCCGGCAGCCTCACACGCCCAGAGCTCGCCGCGCGCTACGCGGAGCGGACCGGGCGCGATATCTCCAATATCCTATTTTATTATTGCTTCGCCCTCTTCAAGACGGCAGTCGTCGCGCAGCAAATCTACGCACGCTTCAAGAAGGGCCTCACCAAGGACGAGCGCTTCGCCATGATGATCGTCGGCGTGCAGGTGCTGTCGCGCGTGGCCCTGGAGGCCGCCAAACGCGGGGAGATGTGAGCGGGAAGATCTCGGCGAGCGCGCCGCGGACGACCGCCGCTTTGGACGTCGAGTCCACGTTTGGCGTTCATCGATTTGGCAAATACGACGCCACGGCGACGCTCGGCAAAGGCTACTTCAAGAAGGCGTTCGCGACGGACGAGGGCGCAACAGTCGCCGAACTCTACGCAGACGGGACGTCTCCGGCGGAACTCACCGTCAGCGGGGCCGCCGCGGAGCCCACGCACGCGTCCATGGTGGCCTCGCTCGCGCGCGACGACGGAAGCGTATCGTTCACGCCAGATCATGTGCTGATTGCCAAGTTGCATCGAGCCAAGAGAGGCCTGCGGATCGTGAGCGTTCCCTGGCAGTTCGATGTCGCGATGCAGACCATCTTGGGTCAACGAGTCACCGCCGAGGAGGCGATGCGCCAGTTCCGTCGAGTCGCCGAGCGCTACGGTAGAGAGGCGAGCGGACTCGCCGTATTTCCTCCCGCGTCGTTCGTCGCGAAGATGCCTACTTGGCAATTGGCGCAGTTCGAGATCGACCCCAAGCGATCACGCGCGATGGTCGCGTTGGCCCGGGCAATCGTCGCGCGCAAAGGCTTTTGGTCGTCGCCTGTGCTCGTGAAGATCCTACAGTCGCTCCGCGGCATCGGCCCGTGGACGATTGGCAACATCATGGCCCTGGCGATGGGGGATCCCGACGCGTTGGTCGTCGGAGATCTTCACCTTCCACACGTCGTCGGGTGGGCGCTCGCGCAAGAGCCGCGCGGGTCGGACGAGCGCATGCTGGAGCTCCTCCTGCCGTTCCTTGGTCAACGCTTCAGGGTGACTCGCCTGTTGATGTCGTCGGGGATCAAGGTCCCGCGAACACGCTGATGTCTGCGCTCACCAAGCGTAGGCCTCTGGCGCTGCTCCGCCGGGGCCGGGGAAGATCTCGTCGAGCTTCTTCAAGGTGGCCGCATCCAACTCCAGCTCTGTGGCGCGCAAGTTGCCAGTCAGCTGGTCCATCGTGCGTGGGCCGATGATGGGCGCAGTCACTCCGGGTTGGTGCAACAGCCACGCGAGCGCGACGTCGCCAGGGTCCTTCTCCAGCTCTGCGCAGAGCTTCTCGTAGGCCTCGAGCTTGGTGCGATTGGCCTCGATCTTCTGCTGGACGATGGGCTTTGCGCGCCGCCCGCCGTCCGTCTTCTTCAAGACGCCGCCGAGCAGTCCGCCGCCGAGCGGGCTCCAAGGCAATACGCCTAATCCATAATGGCGACAAGCCGGCAATACCTCGAGCTCGATGGTGCGCGCGTTGAGGTGATAGAGGCTTTGCTCCGAGACCAGGCCGAGAAAATGCCTCTCCTTCGCCAGCTCGCTCGCTTGGGCGATGTGCCAACCCGCGAAGTTGGAGCTGCCGACATAGACGACTTTGCCCTCGTGAACGAGGCGCTCCATCGTCTCCCAGATTTCGTCCCAGCTCGTCGTGCGATCGACGTGGTGCATTTGATACAGATCGATGTGGTCGGTCTGCAGTCGCTTCAGGCTGTCCTCCATGGCGCGGCGCACGTGGTAGGCCGAGAGCTTGCTGCCGTTGGGTCCCTCGTACATTGCGCCGTATACCTTCGTCGCGAGCACGATCTTTTCGCGTCGACCGCCGCCTTGCGCGAGCCAACGACCGATGATCCGCTCGGTGCCGCCCTCTTTTGGCAGCTTGCTCCACTCTTCGAATTTCTGTCCGTACACGTTCGCGGTGTCGAAGAAGTTGATGCCGGCCTCTAGCGCGCGATCCATGATCGCGAACGAGTCCGCCTCGGTGGTCTCCGGTCCGAAGTTCATGGTGCCGAGACAGAGACGACTGACGCGAACGCCTGCGCGACCGAGCTGAACATGTTCCACGAGAACCTCCGGAGGTGGCTTGGGTGCCGATACGTGTGGAGGTTAGCGCGAATGAAGCGCTCGCCGCGAGCGGAGAGGTTCACAAAAAGATCGGGGAGATCCGGATGAGGTTGGACCTCCTGATCTTTCGATCTTTCTGTTCACATTCTGGCTTCGCGTCGTTAGGTGGCGACGACGATGTGCAGCTTGATCGTTACTCCACCGGGCGGCAGTTGCACGTCGGGGTCGATGACGCCGTGCCAGTCGATCACCATCGTGTGACCGTCTGTGAAGAACGGCTTGATGTCGGCGCGGTATCGAACGAGCAGCGGTCCCGAGGATGCAGACTGCGGCAGGTCTAGCGAGACGAGCTCCGTGTGTGCGCCGTTCAACGTCGTGTCGGCCTCGAGCGCTCGGAGGAATCGGAGCGAGGTGCCCGCGGGAGAGACGGCCTCGAGCGTCACCGAGGCAAGCGTCGCCTTCGACACCCCACTCACGTCATGGTCCACCGTGACCCGAGCCTCGAACGAGAAGGTCTCGCCAGCGTGTTTGGTCACCGTGTACTGAAAGTCGACAGCGCCACTCGACGGAGCCACCGCCCCGCACCCGCCGCCGCATGACAAGAGGAGCGGGACCACTGCGACTCGCCAATAACGCATAGCCAACTATGGCCGATGGCAAGCAATCCGTCATTCAGCTCAGTTCGAGACGAACCCGAACCACAGATTGGCTACTTTTAGCCCCTTTTGGGAGTACAGGACGAACTCGCTCCCGTTGTATTGCCCTTTGGCCTCGTGGGTGATCGTGAGCTTCAACTTGTCTCCGTTGTTGCCCGTCTGGTTGTCCCAGCTGAACGTGAGCTCGGGTTGGCCGCCGGAGAAGAGCGAGTGCACGTCCTCGGCCTGGACGGTCCAGTCGTTGGTTGGCGCGTCGCTGAACAGATCGATCTCGATCGTCTTGCTCGTGCCCACCGGGATCTTCACGCCCTTCGTCTGCGTTTGGCTACCCTGACCGAAGTCGAGTGTGACGTTCTCGCTCAGCACCGGGACGCTGTTGAAATACGCATCCGTCATGTGCGGCACGCACGGATCGTTGCCGGCCTTGGCCGCCGCGTTCGACCACGTACGCTGCACCACGTAAGTGCCACCGAGCAATCGTTGAAAACTCTGGGGCTCGTACGTACACATGTCGCCCACCTCACCCAGGGGCACGAGCGCCCAGACGTAATGGTCTTTGTCTGGGCCGGCGAATGCGGAATTGGTGACTGCCGTCGGATCGGTCACGGTCTCGATGAGCTCGTGGGTCAGTGTGCCGGTGAGCGCGTCGAGCCCTTTGTATTGGCCGAAGCTCTTGCAGCGCGGCATCACGGCGTAGACGATGGACTCGTTGTTCTTGCCAGTCGCCTCGTAGTGATAGCCGCCGAAGCCCGTGCAGCTCGGACCCCAATGCGCAATCGAGATGACCGCGTTGTCGGGCAAGAAGATCGCGTAAATCGTATTCGCATCCGGCTTGGGCCAGCCCATGTGCGTGCCGTCCGTCATGTTCGCGAGCCACAGTTGGGCGGCGTCATCCGTGGTGGGAGGCACGTCCGTGGTGACGATCGTCGGAAGGACTGTGGCCTTCGCGACGCCATACTCGCTCGTCGTGTCGGTCCAGTAGGTGGACGGCGCGAGGGACGCCAGGAACGCCTCGATCTGCTTTTGCATGACGTCGTCGCCCGTGAAGAAGATCGGGAGGATCTTCGGTGAGGCCATGACGTTGCCTCCATAGTTCTCCACTCGTGGCGCGGCGGCATGCGGGGCGGGCGCGAACGGACCTGCCTCTACGACGCTCGAGTCTGGCTTCGTGGATGCGTCCACGTGTCCACCGTCGGTCGCGACCTGATTGGCGTCTGCGCCGGAGTCCGTCGGCGTGCTCTCGGTCGAGCCTCCGCAAGCGAACAAGAAAGTCGAGGCAAGGAGCGAAGTGCAGATGAGACCGAGTTTCATGTGGCGCTCCTAAACAGCAAAAAGCGCTCCACGCGCTCCGGCTACGAATTATGGGCTATGCGGCGACCCGCATGTGCAAAAACTGACGGCATTTGTGGACTCCAAGCTACTGTCCGCACTCATGCAGACCCAAGAAAAGCAGCGGCCATTGGGGCTCTGGTCGTTGCTCGCGCTCGGCATCAACGGCATCGTCGGCGTCGGCATTTTCTTCACGCCCTCTTCCATCGCCGCGCTCGCGCCGGGGTGGTCGAGCCTCATCGTCGTCGGTGTCACGGGCCTCGCGCTCGTGCCCGTCGCGCTGGCGGTCTCGACGATGGGCCGCCGCTTCGACGAAGACGGCGGGCCGGTGCTCTATGCGCGAATGGCGTTCGGAGACGCCGCGGGCTTCATCGTCGGCTGGCTCGCGTACACCGCGGCGCTGTTCTCGATGAGCGCGGTCTACACCGGCTTCATGAGCGCGAACCTGCGCGGTGTAGGGCCGTGGGGAGTTCGGCTCGCCGCCATCGGACTGCTCACCGTGCTCACGCTCGTTGCGTCCACTGGCGTTAAGGTCTCCGCGCGCGTGTGGTCCGGCCTGACGGTGCTCAAGCTATTACCGCTTATCGGATTGGCCATCATCGCGATATTTGCCTTTCCGACGGAGTCGCCCAATATCCTGAATTCGCACCCCTCGGTGGATCCCAACCCGGGCGAGACTCACTGGCTGCGCGCGGCACTCACTGCGACGTTCGTCTTTCAGGGCTTCGAGATCGTCCCCGTCGTGGCCGGTCAAGCCAAGGCCTCATCGCGCACGATCCCGATCGCCGTGCTCGGCTCGCTGGGGATCTCGACTGCCATTTATCTCCTGCTGTTCAGGGGACTGATCGTGGGCGTTCACGACGTGGCGCACTCCGGATCTCCGCTCGTGGACATGGCCAAATCCTACGGCGGCACGACGCTCGAGAGGATCGTGAGCATCGGCCTGAACGTCTCTTCACTAGGAATCGCGTTCGGCATGATCGTGACGACACCCCGCTTCCTCTCCGCGCTCGCGCCGAAATCGCGATTCGCCAAAGAGAACGACCGGGGCATCCCCACGCTCGCGTTGCTCACCACTTACGTCGTCGTCGCCGTCATGCTCTTGGGCGGCAACATCGGCGAGCTGCTGATGCTCTCCAGCCTTGGTGTCGTGATGCAATACTTGCTAGTCGCCGTCGCGCTCGCGAAATTCGCCTACAAGCGCGAGCGCGGATTGACGCCGATTCGCGCGTGGTCCGCGATCCCGACCGTCATCGTGGCTCTCGCGTTGATGAACGGCGCAGGCGCTCGCGAGTGGGCCGTTGCGGTGGGCTGCGGAGTCCTCGGCGCGGCCATCTACTTCGGCCAAAAAACCATATTCGCCTAGTGACGACGATTCGCCGTCAACTCTTGATCTGTCGCATCGCCCCGGCGACGTCTGCGAGCGTCCAATGTAGGGTGACCTTGCCTGCGTTGATGGTTTGAATGTTGACGCCCGTGAAGAACACGAGCTTGTTCGTCGCCTTCACACTCGCGAACGCTCCCGTGTGAACGCCCTCGAACCTCCAGCGCCATGCGATGCGGTCTCCATCCACCAGCAGGTCTTCCACGCGCACCGAGACGCCATCGAACGCCGCGCGTAAGCCTCGGGTGCGCTGCCTGAACGTCGCGCTTCCGATCTGGGGCACGCCGCTCGATAGGTCTTTGACGTCTGTCGCGAGCAGCGAGTCCCACGCGCTGTCCGCTCCCGTTGCAACAGCCTTCACCCAGCGCGCCGTGAGCTCTGTGGCCTCATCACGATTCATCGTTCCTCTGATGATTGTCAATGCAACGATATGGGCGCCAAGAGTTGCGCTCAGCTCTCGAGGTTGTCGAAGATCTTCTGCAGTGTTCGGCGTGTGGTGACGAGGTCCTCATTCGGGATGCCTGCGAGCATTCGGTCGACGATGCCCCGCGCCGCAGGGACCAATTTGGGCTTCAGCGCCTTGGCTTCGCGTGTCAGGTACACCATGCGCGCGCGCTTGTCGGTCGGGTGAGCTTCACGCGTCACTAGCCCGCGTGCCTCGAGGGCGTCGATCATCCGGCTCATCGTAGGGCGATCGCGGAACGTGGAGTCGCATAGCTCGTTCTGGGAACGCCCGTCGCGCTCCCACAAACGGACCAGCACGACCCACTGCTCTGGCGTGAGCTCGGTCCCTCTCTCCCTGAACACGCGATAAATCTCGTTCCGGGTTGCCTGGTAGACACGGTGAACCCAAAACGCCAAAGCGTTGTCTAGGACGATACCGTCGCCTTTGAACTGGTCACGCACACCCATTGACATACAACGCCCATCAATGGTTGTCAAAGCAACAAAAAGGTAGGAACTCGTGCGGACTTGGCGCGACTCCTATGGTTCACGGAGCGCGTTGTGACAGCGCGCCGAGATAGTCGCGTTTGCCGACGCTCACTCCGCTGTGGCGCAAGATCGCGTAGACGTGCGCCAAGTGGAAATAGAAGTTCGGCACGACGTGCTCGATGAAGTAGTCGTTCGTGGACATCACCTTGCCCTCCCAGCGAGGTTGCGTGACGGTGCGCGTCGCAAGGCCTTCGAAGTCTTTGGCGCTGAAGCCGTCCAAGTACGTGATCACCGAGCGCAGGCGGGTGCGGAGCTCTTCCCAGGTGGTCTCGGTGTCGGGCTGCGCGGGGGCCTCCTTTCCGGTGATGCGCGAGGCGCCGAGCTTGGCGGTGTCGCAGACGATCTGGAGCTGACGAGACAACGCGAACTGATCAGGAGCCAAGCGCATGCTCAAGAGGACGTTCGCGTCGAACGACTTCGCCTTCGCGTGCGCCTCGGCTAGGTCGATCCACTTGTCGACTTGCCCGAGCTGCTTTTTCATTTGGCCGAAAAATTCTTGGTACATGGCTGCATAGCCTACTCGAACTCGAAACAGAGCTCTTGGACAGATCAATGGGAACTAGCGGGCGCTCGGTGCTGTCCGCTCGAGGATGACGCCTTATCGCGCCCGACGAGAGGTCCACGCGGCGTGGACGCACCGCCTCGGTGAGCCCATCGGCAGCACCGCGTTGGCCTGGACCGCGCTGCTCTTGTCTGTCGGTCTCGCCGCGGGGTTCGCGGCCTATTGGAGGCACGAACCGCTCCGCGGCGAGTCGCTCCGTTGGCTGGCTTCGGCCGCGTTCGTCTCCGCTTCGGTCGGGCTCTCGCTCATCGTCTGGTCGCGCCGCGCCGAGGCGTGGATCGTCCTCATGCCCGCGCAAGAGCGCGTTCGTGTGGTGCGCCTGGTCGGCTTCGGCGTGCACGCGAGCACGCTGCGACTGTCGCGGAGCATGACTGTCGACTACACAATCCGTGCGGGCCGCACCTGGATCGCGCTCGTCGATGCCGAAGGCGGCTACGCACCGATACTCCCAGCCACAGGAGGGATCGCAGGCTCCGCCGAGCTCTCGCGCCTCGAAGCGACCCTCGCGGCGCTGACGTCCGAGCTGCCCGTCTAGGGCGTGTCCCTATATCGTGAGACAAGAGCGCCTTCTCGAATATGAGGTCGCGCGCTCGCGTTAGTGTGAAATCAATACCCACTTACGCAGCACGGGTGCGAGCCAATGCAATTGGGTGATATGGTGTTTGGCACGGCCGCCGGCGAAGCCGCGAACATGCAAGTTGCCGAGGTCTGCGACGTCGATCGATTGTGCGAAGTCCGGGTCGGCGCTCCCTCTCACCATGGTCAGGCGGTCCTCGAGGGCGTGTGCCATCTCGGTCGTACTCGCATATCCCACGGGGACGACCGCGGAGTGCGTGAACACGAACGCCTTGTTGCCAGTCGATGCGTCTCGCGCAAAACGAAGTAGCGAACCCACAGTGTCGATATTGGCCACTCTGGTCGGCGAGCCATCGGCGTTCTTCGTGTAGCCGGCGTGAAGGCCGTCCAGGAGCACCACCGCGCTCGTTCGGTCGTAGACGTCCGGCGCGTTCAAGATCTGCTGAATCGAGGCATAACCTGCGCTCCACGCGACAAGTACGGTTCGCTCGACGTGCACGCCGGGACCCAGCGCGGCCATCACCTCGCGCTCGAGCACTCCGAAGCGATGAGGGTCTTTGAACGCGTCCCAATAGGGGGCAGTCCCCATTCCCAAGTTGTTGATGCACACGACGACGTCGCCCAAGAGCGAGCGATAGTCCTTCTCTGCCGCTTTGCACGCGTGGAAATGCCAGATCATGGTCAGCTCTGGTGGAGGGAGATGCTCCGGGCTGGCCTAGCGTCGAACTGACCGTCAGCGCACGGCACACGCGAGCGGGGCCGCGGGGCAATCGAGCTTGAGCACGACGGCGTGCGCGTCGTACGCGCGCTGCTCTCGTTCGTCCCCGAACTCGGGGGACCCCGCATGCATCATTGAGCCAGCACGGGCGCGAGCAAACGCCCCGTCGCCTCATGGAGACGGGCCCGCAGCGCGGGATCACGGGCCAGCGGCGGCAACTCGGTCTGACGTTCCTTGTCGAAGTAGGCGCCGGTCACGTCACCGCCCGGCGCGCCCACCGCAAGCCGGAGGATTCGCGCCGCGCCTTCGTCTGCCGTCGCGAGGAAGCGACCGAACGCCCTCACGAAAAGCCGAAAGTAGAGCGGGAGCTCCTGGGGCATCCCAGTGTTCACCATGCCCGGGTGGACGCAGTTGACGTGCAGCGCGGGGTAGCGCTCCGACAGGTCCACGGTGCCCGCGATCAACGCGAGCTTCGCCCGCGCGTAGGCGGAGAGGCCCGTGTAGCGCCGCGCCAACGTGAGATCGTCGAGCTCGAGCCGCCCACGCTCGGCGGCCTTCGAGACCACGTTGACGATGCGCCCGGTGCGCGAGGCAAGGAGCGCCGGCGCTAGCAGCTCCGAGAAGAGCATCGGCGCGAGGTAGTTGAGCGCGAAGGTCTTCTCGTGTCCCTCCGACGTGATCGCCCGCACGGGGAACAGCCCCGCCGCATTGTTGATGAGCACGTCGAGCCGTGCGTGGCGCGCGACGATCTCCTCTGCGGCGCGGCGCACGTCGCTCAGGAGCGAGAGGTCGGCCCGCACGAAGAGCGCGGCTGCTGCGCCGGCGCGCTCCAGCTCCGCTTGCACCGCCGCACCGCGCGCGGCGTCTCGCGCCACGACGACGATCGTCGCGCGCTCCCGCGCGAACGCGAGCGCCGCGGCGCGCCCCATGCCGTGCGTCCCACCCGTGACTACCACCGTCAGCGCAGTCATGACGGCACCGCGCGCTCCCAGAGTTTGCGATGATCACGGAAGTAGTCTGCGAGCGCGTGCGGGCGACGCCCCAAGAGCCTCTCGAGCGTCGGGTCGACGCGCTCGGCTTGCCCGAAGCGAAGCCCCGCGTGCAGGATTGTCTGCACTCCGACCTGCGCCCACGGCATGCCGCGCCTGCGAAGGTGGAGCACGTAGCCGACGAGCGACGCTGCGTCGTAGCGAATCGGACGGCCGAGCACGTCGGTGAGCATCGCCGCGGCGCTCGTGAAGTCGACGGCCTCATGCCCAGTGAGCGTGTATGCGTGGAGATCGTGCTCCTCAGGGGAGGCGAACGCAGCGGCGGCGACCTCCGCCACGTCGCGCACGTCGACGAACGTCACGCGACCGCGGCCGGCCGGGACGTACACGCGCCCATCTTCGACGATGTCGCGCCGGTAGGCATCGCCGAAGTTCTGCGCGAAGAACCCGGGCCTGAGGATCGTCCAGCCGACGCCTTTGCGCAGGTGCACTTCGACCGCATGGTGGGGAACGAGCTTGTTCTTCTCCGCGCCGGCGACGGAGAGAAACGCGACGTGCTTCACGCCGCGCCGCCGCGCCTCGTCCACGAAAGGCAGAAGGGTCTCCGCGACGTCGGCGATCGCGGGGGGTCGCATGAGAAAGAGCGCGTCCGCACCGTCGGCGCACGCGAACGTCGAGCGATCGCGGTAGTCGAGTCGCACGACGTCGACCTCGCTCCCGAGAACCTCTCGCGCGCGCGTCTCGTCGCGATCGGCGGCGCGTACGGTGAGTCCACGCGCTCGAGCGGCGCGCACGACCTCGCGACCGACGTTCCCAGTGGCTCCCGTGACAAGCACCGTGCTCATGGTATCTTCCTCCGGCGTTCGCGCCTCACGCGACGCGTGCTGCTCTTGCGTGCAAGCTCGGGGGCGAGCGCATCGAGTAGCCCTTCGAGCAGGCGCTTCGGCGGCCCGCCCGCGAACGAAGGACCGCCGAGGTGGGCGTTGTAACAATGCGCCTCGAGCGTCGACAACAGGAGCGTAAGTAAATCAAGTCGGTTTCTCATGATCTGCGGTTGAACGGGAGACGA
>ENA-OFCD01000478-OFCD01000478.1-metagenomes-genome-assembly--contig:-NODE-478-length-25504-cov-21.946992_pt1 | contig 25504 bp, 21 predicted proteins | sample MGYA00153392_OFCD01 | MGnify analysis MGYA00153392
GGCGAGAATCAACGAGTCGATTTTGCATCACTTCAAGTAGTACTATTTGGTCCTCGATCGGTAACGCTTCGATCGTTTCCAAGACCCCATTAACGTTATTTTCTCAACACCTTACTTGCATCTGCTGAAATTTAGGCACTTACACAGGGCGACTTCTAAACCTTCAACTCAGTAGCCATAACAATTTATTGGGCCAAATTAGCGTCTTAGCCATCGCACACCTAGCGCGATCGCACCCAAAATCACCACGCCCGGAAGACTCGCTAACGGATTGCCATTCATGCCCGTGAGCCAAGTCGGAACCGACGCGATCGGCTTCACCAAACTCCCCACGTTTAGAATATAGTAGCCGCCGACTAGTCCTGCGTGGTACCCGATCGACCATCCGATTCGTCCACCAGTCGCTCCTTTTCCCCACACGAGCGTTAAGCCTAAAATCATTAACGCGGGGAAGGTTAGCCAAGACGCCACAACAGCATCCCAGGGTTTTAGAAAATGCGCCAGCGCAAACACAAGACTACAGACAACCGCCGAAGTGGCCTTGGAATAATCCCGCGACAGCTCGTCGAGCAACCATCCCCGAAATAGCAACTCCTCCGCAAACCCAAACGCTAACGAAATCAGCAACGCCTCTGCAACTACTTTTGGAAACTGCGGACCGGGCACAAACCACTGCGCCCAGTTCATCTCTCCTAGAAAAACAAACAGCAATAAAACAGCTCCCCAACCCATGAATAGGCCAGAGAGCAAATTTAGAAGATTTAAGCTCGGCGATCGAAATCCATAGCGACGAAGCGGCTGAGATTCATGATGAACCTTAGGGTTCCAGACCTGGAGCAGAATAAAAAACTCCAGATACAAAGCAGGCATTGACAGCAATGATTGAAGATTGGAATCGGGGACCAGCGCAGCAATGGGAACTGCGATCGGTGCCCAACATAGCACCAGGATTGCTAAAAATACGATTACCCGCAGCCCCGCCGGGAGTCGTCGAACTCTAGCCCAAATGCGATTCATCATGCCAACTTCAGACTTAACCTGATGAATGATATCAACTTAATCGACCGCCTCGATCGAACTATCCAATCCATTGCTCTTCAGAATTTCGCTGTAGTGTTCGGCAGGCTCCATCGGGCAAACCGTCACCGTTCCCATCCCATTGGTATGAGCTTCCATCATGACGTTGACTGCTTGAGGCTGACTCAGGCTAGGCAAAGTTTGCATCAAAACTTGAACCACATACTCCATGCTGTTGTGCGGATCATCATGGAGCAACACGCGATACTGAGGTGCCAACTTGCGCGATGTTGAACGTTTCTCAATGGTCTCGACTGCCACAAAAATACCCTCGTTAATCTTAGTGAATGGCCGTATCCGTTATAGCACTTTTACCCATGGTCCGAGTGACACGATCGCAACATTGACAGAGATTCACTCAGACCATGGGGGTTGTGCGCACTCGGAAAACTTTCCACCTGCGTAAGCGCATGGACTAGAATGTTGATAAAGATACAGATTTCAAAGTACTGCAAAACACTGCATTGAGGACGATCGTGAGTCAGTCGCGTTCTAACGAAAAAGCTTGGGGAGAATTGCGTCGCTATGATGCGGAGGCGATCGCAAAGTTATATCGGTTCCGTCCCTGGCTCTTAGTCTGGCGAACCCTAAAAATTCTGTTTTACTTTACTAGCTTTTTCCTGGGCTGGCAGATGGATATATCTATGGGAAAAAGCGAGGGCACACAACAGGAACGGGCCGCACAAATACGTCGGATTTTGACCGATCTCGGACCAACGTATATCAAAGTGGGTCAAGCACTTTCGACACGGCCTGACTTGATTCGGCAAGATTTCTTAGAAGAACTCATCAAGCTCCAAGACCAACTGCCGCCCTTCCCAACAGATCAGGCTATGGCTATTGTCCGGGAAGAATTGGGGCGCGAAATTCCCAGCATGTTTCGCGAAATATCACCTCAGCCGATCGCAGCGGCCAGTCTTGGTCAGGTATATCGGGCACGCTTGCACAACGGGGAAGAAGTCGCCATCAAGGTGCAGCGGCCTAACTTGTACCCATTAATCACCTTAGATCTGTGCCTGATGCGATGGGGTGCAAAGACCTTTGGCGGATATTTGCCGCTGAACTTAGGCCACGATTTGTCGTTGATTATTGATGAATTTGGGACCAAGCTCTTTGAGGAAATGGACTACCAGAATGAAGGACACAACGCCGAACGCTTTGCGGCTAACTTTGCCGGAGATCCAGAAGTCAAGGTGCCCAGTATTTATTGGGATTACAGCGATCGTCATGTGCTGACCTTGGAGTGGATCAACGGCTACAAGCTCACCGATGTCGAAGCGGCAAAGCGATCGGGTCTCGATAGCGATGCGGTTATTCGGATTTGCGTTACTGCCGGACTGCGACAGTTGCTGGAATTTGGGCTATTTCATGCCGATCCGCATCCCGGAAATTTATTTGCGATGCCTCCGGAGCCAGGAACCGATTTGCCGGGACGCATGGCCTTCATCGACTTTGGCATGATGGATCAGCTTGAGGAGTGGATGAAGGAAAAGATCGTCGATTCGGTTGTTCACTTGATCAATCAAGACTATGAAGAACTTGCCAAAGATTTTGTCGTCTTAGGATTTCTCACCCCCGACATCGACATCCGTCCGATCGTCCCAGCCTTAGAAGCCGTGTTTTCTCAAGCCATGGGTGCATCTGTCGGTGACTTCAACTTCAAAGCCGTCACGGATCAGTTCTCAGACTTAATGTATGAGTATCCCTTTCGGGTTCCCGCTAAGTTTGCCTTGATCATCCGATCGCTCGTCACTCAAGAGGGTCTAGCCCTGACGCTCAACCCAGAGTTCAAGATACTCGAAATCGCCTATCCCTATGTTGCCCGTCGGTTGTTGACTGGAGAATCCCCGGCGCTGCGGCAGCGGTTATTAGAGGTCCTATTCAAGGACGGCAAGCTTCAATGGGAACGGCTCGAAAATCTGATTAAACTCGCCCAAGGCGATCGACAATTTGACATCCTCCCCACCGCGCAGTTGGGGTTGCAATATCTCATGTCAGAGGAAGCAGACCCCTTCCGTCGGCAAATTATCCTCGCACTCACCGAAGACAACCGACTGCATACTGAAGAAGTTGCACGGCTATGGACCTTAGTCAGAGGTGAATTGCAGCCCAATCGCCTTTTAAATGAGGCATGGCGAGCACTAGTTAATTTCTCTACTGAGCGAACCGTTGCAGCATTTCCCGCCTTAGCAAATCTTGGCGTCTTCACAGAAGCTTTGACGGAAGGACGAAGAGAGGGGTAGTGTAGGGATGTGTTTGTAAAACTTTACATTTGTAATTTAGCTTTAATTTAGCGTTGACCCTATGGAACCTCAATCAATCATGACCGACTCAGTGGATCAGTTTCCCAGTTATTTCGTGTCTTTAGATCCCCCTATTTTTTTGCTCGTTGCGGCTTTAGCTTCTAGCGTCCTGTGTGGATTAGCTTTTCAGGGCGCATTGGTGGAAGATTTGAACGACTGGAAAAAAAATCCGACGGCCCGCAGCATAACGAGTTTGCAAAGCATCAACTTGGTCCTCCCCTTTATCGGGATGGCGATCGGATCGTCGTTTTTCCTGTCCTCTGGTGTAGAAATCTTTGGATTTCCGGCTAAAGTTGCTTACTCAATTTCCATTCCGATGGCAATTCTTGTGGGTTGGCTAGTGTGGAGCCAGCTAGGATCGGTGCTGCGTCAGATTGAACAAGGGGGAAGTGCCGCGATCGATTTGGATGATATTGGGCTTTAGTTGGCTAGGATTTTACATGACATTCCGCACCTAGTTTTTAGAACAGGCGGCATCCTCTATCGGGCTTTTGCCCCTGTTCTCCTTCTAAATTTATGTAACGAACTACGGTCATGTCATGGGCGATCGGACTCTGAAAGCGGTCGTACAGGTCATCCAACGCGCCGCCAAACGTCCAGCAGATTTGGCCGCACGCTACGGGGGAGAAAAGTTTGCGATATTTTGCCCGACACAGACCAGAATGGATCCATAAGAGTCGCAGAGGAGTTACGAAAAGCGGTGTTCCATCTGAGGATTCTTCATGGTGAATCAGTCACTCATCCCTTCGTCACCGTGAGCCTTGGCGTCGCATCTGTCATCCCTTGCAGAGAACTAATGGTCCAATCGTCGGAGGAGCTAATCAAGCGTGCCGATCGAGCCATGTATCAGTCAAAACACTGTATTCGGAACCAGTTTCAGTTCAGCGATCGAAATAAAACTTTTTCAATAAGCGGGTGGGGGGAATCGAACCCCCATCATTAGCTTGGAAGGCTAAGGTTTTACCACTAAACTACACCCGCGCGTTTTCGCTTTAGCAATACTACCACAGCCCTTAAGGAAATGGAATTGCGATCGGTGAAATTTTGCTTGACGCCTATCGAATTTTAACCGTCACGTACCAAAAAGTATCCGGTTTTTTAATCACATCTGTCTTCACCGTTAAGGAAGAAACCTGTACATTCTGAAAAATTTGCTTAATCATAGTCTCTAGTTGACCATCTTCCGATGCCGAAAGTTGAACCCCATCGGGCGGCGTAATGCTCAAGTCCCCAATCTTGGCAAGACTTGCATCACACAAATTTCCGGTTGAACTCGCACAACTCACCGGAAATCCAACCTTCACGTCAAAATCCTGGCCTGTCTTCAAGGGAAATAAATTGGACGCTGATTGCGTACCAGGAAATTCAGTCAGGACGAGAGTCGCATCTGGATCTCCCGGCTCTTTTGAATGCTGAGGGCGCGTAAACTTCAATCCAACCGATCGCATTCCACCAGGATTTTGAGTTGGTAAGTTGTCAGTCGAGGTCACAGGCTTATTAGAACCGCCCTGGCGGGGAGCGGACGGAGAAGATTGAGAAGATTGAGAAGAATTTGAAGGATTTCCAGATTGCTTAGTCGGCTTTGATGGCTTAGAAATCGCACCCTTCTTACCTGGGTTTTTCAGATCCCCCGAAGCCCTGATTGGCACTTTCGATTCACGCTTCGGCTCTGGCTTTCGTACAACTTCAGATTCTGGTTCCGGCTGAACGTCGGGTTTAACCTCTAGCTTAACTTCAGGCTGGGCATCAGGTGTGGAATTCGGAGCCTGCGGAACTGGGGCGATCGCATCCGGTTCAACCGGAGATGCAACAACACTAGGTCCAACAACATCGGGGGCATCCATAAGTTCCACGGCGATCGGTCCCGCATCAGGCTGCACTAGGGTCACCTTAGCCCAGCGCTGCAATCCAAAGAGCAGACTGCTGTGTAGCCCTAGAGAAACTGCCCCGACACAGAGCCAAAACTGAACTGACTCCGGTTTTCGGACTCTCGATCGCTGCGACGTCGCCATGAACAAACCTAATAAAACACATGGTTCTATTCTAAGCAATCAGCGAAACTTCGAGCACACGAGCGGCGATCGGGTCAACCCAAAACGTTAACACCGTCTCATCAATGCCCTTCAGATGTAACGACTTACCCTTCGTAATTTCCTCTTCCTCAAGATAATCCGCCACCGCCGCCGACACCAAAATCTGCCCCGGACGCGCCGCCGTTTGGAGCCGTGCCGCAATGTTGACACTCGGACCTACTGCGGTATAGTCCGATCGCTCAGCCCCACCAAACATCCCCACCACCGCCGTTCCCTGATGAATACCACAGCGAAACTCTAGCTTCGGCAAGCCCTGAGCGGTCCACTTAGCATTGAGCACCTCTAACGAAGCGTGCATGTCCCGTGCCGTTGCGATCGATCGACGGATTTGTTCATTAGGGGTCAGGTCCTCGGGTGCTCCGTATATCGCCAGAATCGCATCGCCCATAAATTTATCCACTGTCCCGCCATTCTTAAACACTGCGCGGGTCATCTCCGTCAGATACTCGTTGAGAATTTCCGCCACCTTCTTCGATCGCAATGTATTGGACAACTGCGTGAAGCCCACAATGTCGCTAAAGAGAACCGTCACCATCTTCGGTTCAGGACGCAAGTCGAGCGCCAGTGTCCCCTCCGCCGCACGCTGCACCAAGCTCGGGGGCAAAAAGCGTTTTAGGACCGATTCGGTTAGATATTGATTTCGCTCGATCATCTGCTGTTCCTTTTCCTTGAGCGCAAGAAGATTCCGCACCTCTGCGATCACGAGGCGATCGCTAAAGGGTTTGGACAAATAAGCATCCGCACCCCGCTCAACGCCTTCAAGCCGAGTATCATCATCGACCTTTGCTGTTAGCAAAATAATGGGTGTGCCCCGCAGCGTTTCATCAGCGCGCACCAGACGGATTAGATCTAGACCCGACACCTTCGGCATCATCAAATCAGTCAGGATTAAGTGAGGACAATACTTTTGGGCCATTTGGAAGCCTTCTTCGCCGTTGCGGGCCGTAATGACTCGATAACTCTGCGATCGGAGAATTCCCGCCACATAATTCCGCAGGTCAGTCGTATCTTCGACCACCAAGACTCGCTGCGCTTTTAAATTAGCTGAAAGCTCATCCAGTTGATCTAGAGGATCAGGTTCGATTGGCTGCAATTCAGTATCAATATCAGCAAACTCCACTACCGCTCGGCTCACTTGCATTTCACCCTGGTCATCTAAAATACGATCGGGCGAAATGTGATCGCATCCGATCGGCAAGGTCACCGCAAAGGTGCTGCCCTCGCCATACACCGATGACACCTGGGTGTGACCCCCATGAATTCCCACTAACTCCTTCACCAGAGAAAGACCCAATCCGGTCCCTTCATAGCTACGATTAGCCGACCCTTCCGCTTGCTTAAATCGCTCAAACAATATAGGCAACTGGTCTTCGCGAATCCCAATTCCCGTATCTTGCACTCGAAATTCAACCGATTTCGGTGACTGATCGGATGACGGTGACTGATCGGATGACTGTCCTAAGCTTTCACACAAGAACGGTGACGATCGCAAGCTAACGGTAATCGTCCCACCAGCGGGCGTAAACTTCATGGCATTTGAAAGCAGGTTATAGACCACTTTGTCAAATTTTTCCAAGTCCAGATAAACCGCCGCAACGGGTTCTAAATCAGCCAATAACGCGATGCCTTTCTTCTCGCAGTAGGCCCGGAAGGTCTCGACAATTTGATGGATAAAGTCCGCCAGATCGCAGGCTCTAAAGCAGGTCTGCATTTGTCCCGCATCCAATCGCTGTAGATCCAACAACTGATTGACTAATCGCAATAAGCGACGGCTACTGCGAAGGGCGATCGCAGATTGTTCGCCTGATAGCCCCTGACCCTCGCTGACAGCAGTCTCCAATGGACCCAGCATCAACGTCAGCGGCGTGCGGAATTCATGGGAAATATTTTGGAAAAACTCGGTCTTAGCTCGATCGACCGCCATAAGCTGCTCGGCTTGCTGACGGGTCGTTTGGTAGAGATTGGCCTGCTGAACCGCAATAGAAGCTTGTTCAGACACCGACTGCACCAGCCGGATTTCAGACTGAGTCCAGTAACGAGTTTGATTATTTTGGCGAAGTGAGATACTCCCAATAATGTTCCCCTCTGACAATAAGGGCAGCACTAGCAACGCTTTTGAAGGCGTCTGAAACTCTGGCATCTGCATCTCAGGATGGTGGGCTAGATCATGAAGTGCGACTGGCTGATGGGTCTTGAGCAGTTGCATCAACACCGGATTATCTTCAATAAGCACCTGAGACTTTGGCACTCCATTGAGCAGAAGATGACCCGACGAATCAAGTGGATTTCCAATCTCCTTTACCTGCTGTAGTGCAACTGAGGGCTGCTCAGCGTCGTAGAGGCCCACGCACTGCATATAGCGATCGTCGGCCTTCCACAGGGACAATGTACAGCCGTCTACTTGAAGCGCTTCCCCAAGCTGCGATGTAATTGACGAAAAGATTTCCTGGGGATCAAGACTCGATCGGATTGCAGTAGTGATGGTGTTGATTAAGGCTTCGCGTTTTGCTAGCGCCTGCACTCGCTCGTATGCCTGCGACTGAGCCAATGCCAGCGCCGCCTGATCCGCCACCATCCTAACCAGCCCAATCTCATCCGGCTGCCACACCCGATCGCAATCCACTTGATAGAGAGCCAGCACTGCAACTAGCTCCTGCCGGCAGAATAAAGGCACCATCAGCACCGAAACAATTCTAGAATCCGCACTGGAATTTGGACCTGAACTTAAGCCCAAGGCAATATCCAGATTTTCCTCGGAATCTGGAAAGATAGCCTGATAGTCCAAGCCCTTCGCTTTGAGAATATCCGTTAGCTTCACCGAGGGTAGCGCTAATATTTCAGGAACCTGCCAGACCAGATTGGACAGTGGATCCAAATGTGGCACCACTTGAGTACAAACATGGGCAAGCGTTTCGCCCTCTGATAATTCTTGATGGATTTGTAACGACAAAGGAGCCGTATACACTACAGTTTCGTCAGAAAACTGTCCCTCGTTATAGGGCCGAAGAATACAGCGACTCACTTCCAAGGTCTGACCCACAGCCCCTGCTATCGCTCTCAGCAACTCACCGTAGCTCAGTGTGCTGCGGAGTGTTCCGGTCATTGCATTAAGCAACGTCTCACGGCGAAGATTTCGACGAAGCTCTTCCGTTCGGGTCCGCAACACATTGTGGGTGTCGGTTGCTTGCCGAACAACCTGCTTAAGCTGTTCATCATTCCAGGGCTTTGTGACGTATTTGAATACCTTGCCTGAATTGATGGCTTCAACCAAATCTTCAACGTCAGTATAGCCCGTCAGAATAATCCGAATAATGTCCGGATAGCGCTGTGCTGTGAGACTAAGGAACTCGGTCCCGCTCATCTGAGGCATTCGCTGGTCAGAAATAATGACAGCAATATCTCCTTCTCTCTCAAGAATACTTAGTGCATCTAGACCATTTTCAGCCCGAAGCACCTTAAATTCTCGATGGAATGTTCGGTAGAGTAAATCCAGATTATCTGGTTCATCATCTACGACAAGGATTTTCTGTTTTTTAGTGTCACGATCGGCCATGCACTAAGCTCCCGTCTTGAGGGCAGTGAAAGAACAAGGGTATTTGACCGGGTTTCAGTCAAACAGTGGAATTTAGGCTGTTATCTTGACATCAATGATTAGGTAACTCAACGTTGATGTAAGGGTAGTGTATCAATCAACTCCACCTAATCCAAATTGCCCAGTCTTCCCGAATTTCTAACCCTTGAAGGACAATATGTTGTGACCGATGTCACTTGATGCGGGAAAATACCATTAGTTAATTTCTATGGTATCTATGAGTTTTTACAAGGAATAGAGATTAGCTAGAAACTTTGTCCATGATCCAGTCGATCGAACTTAAAGTCTTATCCTAATCATAATCTCGTTTTGCTGGATCATGGATAAGATCCGGATAGGTCAACATCCTGAAATTACGCTATGCCATACATCTCTATATCTAGTAGGTTGAATAATTATTTTCTAGGATGAACACTACGAGTATGATAAATCCCATTAAACCAATGATGTGACTGCCGAAGTTTGATTAGCTATTTGGCCTTGCCAGAGGTTTAGTCTAGATCGTCATTAGTCTGTTAATTGGTCCGATGTTGCTAACTAAGCGTCCTTCTTGCATCTAAACTCTTTATGCGTTGTCCCGTCTGCCACCATCTTGAAAACCGTGTTCTTGAGTCTCGATCAGCAGACCTAGGGCAGAGTGTGAGGCGTCGGCGCGAGTGCTTGAAGTGTGGTCATCGATTTACTACCTATGAAAGAATTGAACTGATGCCGATTACGGTAGTCAAGCGAAGTGGTCAGCGGGAGCTATTCGATCGTCTTAAGCTGTTTCAGGGGGTCTTGCGGGCTTGTGAAAAATCGGGTGTCTCAGATTTTGACTTAGATCGGATTGTGACCATCGTTGAGGTGGAGCTTCAGCAGCGTGTGCTTCGTGAGGTGACAAGTTTGGAAATTGGGGAAAGGGTGTTGGAGCAGTTGCGATCGGTAAGTGAGGTGGCGTATATCCGATTTGCATCGGTGTACTCGCAGTTCCAGGGACTACAGGATTTTTTGCAGGTGTTGGAGCAGTTGCGATCGGAGCAGGTCGATTCTTCGCAGGGTATTTAGTTTTGGAGGTCTTGGTCTATAGGACTTTTAATTCTTCAGAAGTTAAGTCTCTCCATTGTCCAGGCGCTAGAGCATTTAGCTTGAGCGGACCTATGGCAACTCGAATGAGCCTCAATGTTGGAAACCCTACGGCAGCGGTCATTCGTCGGACTTGTCGGTTGCGGCCTTCTGTGAGAGTGATTTCGAGCCAAGTGGTGGGAATGGATTGACGCGATCGGATGGGTGGGATACGGGGAGGAATGTTGGGGTCGGGGCTAAGTCTGTAAATTTGGGTGGGTCGGGTCCGATAGTCCTGAATTTTGAGTCCGCCGTTTTGGAGGAGGGTTAGGGCGTCGGGGGTAGGGACATTTTCGACCTGGACCCAATAGGTGCGAGGATGCCCGAATTTTGGGTCGCTGAGACGATGTTGGAGGGGACCGTCGTTGGTAAGCAGCATTAATCCTTCGCTATCGTGATCGAGCCGACCGACGGGATAGACGTTGGGGATGGAGATGTAGTCTTTGAGAAGCTTCCGATCGGTGGCAGCGCGATCGCTAAACTGGCTTAGGACGTTGTAGGGTTTATTGAATAAGAGATAGCGGTGTTGCATGGAAGAGATTTTGCCACAGAAGTTTGCTACAGAACTCTCCCACAGAAGCACATCTAATTTCCGTTGACTCGGGTGCGAAAGCGGGTATAGCCGAAGTTTTGCCCAGCGGTGGTAGATAAATTGCCTAGGCTATACAAAATTGCGCCGTTGGGGTTTTGTCCGGTTGGGCAGGGAGTGGTGATGGGAATGGGCTGGAGTTTGTTGAAAAAAGTGCCGCTGGAAATGGCTGCTGAGTTGTTTCGGCTGAGTTGGTTGCTGTTGGGGCTGAAGGTGCTGTTTGTCGGGATGGGGTCACAGATATTGACATCGGCGATCGAGCCATTGGTTCCTTCTGCAAGGTAATAGATGGTGTACTCCACTTCATCGCTGGACTGAACGGCGAGGGTAGGGTCTAGGTTGATTAAGCCGACTGGAGATGCGCCGGGTTGAGACCAGCCTGTGGCGTCATCGATCGCGGTGGTGGGATCGTTGGTGAACTGGTTGAATTCGGTGCGGATGCCTTTGCGGATGACGGCGGTGACGCGTTTGACGAGGCGAAGGTTACGGGGGGGGGCTACGATGGGGCGAATAATGAAGTTGCGAATTTCGTGGATGGCGGTCGAGAAGCCTGTGGAGGCTGCAAATCCAAATTTAAAAGATGAGGGAATGGGGCTAAGGGTGTTTTGTCCATTGACTGGAAGTCCGCTCTTGAGGTCGAGGTTGGTAAACACATTTCTGTAGGAGCTGTCGGCCACGGGGTCCTGGGTGCTTGGGGCCAGTTGAATGGTTAAAAATCCGTCGGAGGTAATAGTAATTCGGGCGCGTCGTCCGCTGACTCCGCCCTGTGCTCGGGTTTTTTCGTTGGCTGTTCCGATCGTGGTGGCATCATCGATTCCGGTTCCAATGACGCTATTGGACGTGACGCCGCTAATAAATCGATAGCCTGTTTGACCGGAACCAGAGCCTCGCAGGGCGATGACATCAGTCTGTGCTCCGGTTCCGCCTTGTCGCCCTTCTGTTCCCGCTGAGTAGTTCCCGAAGACGTCGAAGCCGATGCCTAAGAACCCATTGGTTGCGCCATCATTGGTGACGCCAGCATTGTTGGCTTGTGCGTAGCCCAGACTTCCGCCAAATGCGCCTGGTTCGGGACTAGTGGTGGTGCCGTCTAGAATAAAGAAGCTAAGTCCATCTGCACCGGGTGGGATGCCGTTGCCGCTCGATCGACCGTTATAGATAAAGAAATCGAATTCAATAATGAGTCCCTCGGTTCTCGAAAAGGGCGTATCGACAATAAAGGATCCGCGTTCGCCTTGTCCTGCGAAGCCTCGTCCGGCGTCGAGATAACCGACGCGGTTGGAGGTTAGCCGTAAAGCTCCAAATCCTGAGGTATCGCCGTTAGCGGGAAGCCCGGTCAGTCCGGGTGCGCAACCGGGGACGTTGGAACTTGAACCCGTGTTGGTGACGTCTTGGCTGGCGGTGAGGCAGACGCTTTGGCTGAGGTTAGGGTTGTTGTTGGCCCCGGTGGATTTGCTGCTAGTGATGCGGTAGGGGATTTGGTTAAGGTTGTCTAGGATGTTTCTGCGAAAGGTTTCTTGAAAGAGGGGTGTGGTGGTTTGAGCGGAGGTGGCATTTGGCAGTGCATTTGGCAGTGCGATGGTAGCTAGGATCGAAAGGGTCTTTGTGAGCGTGGTAAAAAGATGGCGCATGGGCTTTGAGGGTGGGGTAGCTGGGTTATTCTTCGATTTGGAGATCATCTTCTTGGACGATGATTTCGATGTCGCGGATGTCTTTGAAGATGACTTCGGTGCGACGATCGCGGGCGTAGTCTATCTTGCGGTTTCCATCTGAGAGAAGCTGTCGTTCGCCAAAGGAGCGGATGGTCATGCGGCTAGGGTCAATTCCTTTTTTAAGCAGGTATTTTCGAGTGTTGCTGGCGCGACGCTGACCGAGTTCTATGTTGTAGGCATCGCTGGCGCGAGGATCGGTGTGACCGTGGAGTTCGATGATTAGGTTGGGGTTGGCGATGAGGACGTCGGTAATGCGATCGAGGACCTTCGCGCTTCGGGGACTGATGAAGTCTTTGTCTAGGGCGAAGTGGATATTTCTGGGAACTTTTAGCTGGATGATTTCGGGTGGTTTCTCCGGTGGTTTGGGGGGGGCGGGGGGCGTCAGGCAGACGGGAGATGGCGGGATAACTTTGCCGGGGACAGCCGTACCGATGCGGGCATTGATGGCGGGTTCGGAGGTGCCGTACTGCGGATGATGAGCAATGGCGCTGATGCGATCGCCGTCGGTGAGTCCGTCTAGCGTAGTGCTGAAGCGTCCGTTGGCGTCCGTTTTGGTTTGGGCAATGGGGGTTTCTAAGGGTCCGGCGTCGCTATATTTTGTTCTGATGCGATAAAGTTCGACAGTGGTGCCCGGATCGGCGGTGCCGCTGACGGTGGTTTCATTGATGGCCAGTTTCCGCACGAGAAACACTGGCGAGTTGATGGCCGCGTTTCCTGTGTCTTGACGGCGGTTAGGGCTATTGCGATCGGGGTTGAGTCCGTCCCCGCGTTGCCAGTCGGCGACATCGGTGTTGTGGTTGGTATTTAGGTCAATACTGAGTCCTTCGAGATAGGCAAACTGGTTGTTGTAGATTTGGTTGCCTGTGCTCAGGGGCGATGATCCAACTACAACGCCTGCTGCGGTTTGGTTTTGGATAATATTATTATGAACTTTATGATTATTTCCAGTGATATAGATGGCGGCACGTCTGAGGCGTCGTCCGTTGAAGATAATAGTGTTGTCGTAGATCTCAACTGCACCATTGGGTTTGAATGCATAAATGCCACTGCCGTCATTGCCGCAGATTAGATTTTTTGCGATGTTGGATTGGTTTATGTTGCCTTCTAGACGAATGGCATCTGGCATTCCCGCTAGGCCATTGCTTGTGATGATGTTATTTTTGATCTGAGTGTTAGTGGCATTAACACTAGTAATGATGGCGCTTCCGTCGTGATTGGCAATCCAGTTATTTTTAATTTGTGTCCCCTGGCTGTTGAAAACCGAGATACCAAAGGCGGAGGTTCGATCGGGCAAGTTTCGATCGCTCTTGATTCCCAGCCAGTTTTGTTCAATGAGAATGTCCTTCGGTGGGACGTCATTAAAGGGTGCGTTTCCGGCAGGGATTTGCTGCTTTGAAAGATCAGGCGGCGGGTTTGAATGGGAAATGAAAATATCTGCTGGGGGCGTGCTGGCCGTGAGTCCGTGGGTGGAGGTAAACCCGTACAGACTGAGACCGCGCACGGTGACGCGATCGCTTGTGATGGTCAAGCCGCGCAAAATATCGATTCCGGGTGCGGGGGTGATTTCCACGATCGGTTTTCGGACGTCGGCATTTTGTTCAAAGAGTCGTGTGGTGGCATCGTAGCCCGGTTGAGTGGTGCCGTCTAGGGTGACGGGGCGTGTGAGATCCGGGAGCGATCGTGTAAGTGCGATCGTGGTTTGTCCAGCCGGAATATTAAACCGAATGGTGCTGCTGTCGATCGACGGGGTGATTTGCAGTCGTTCGGCAGGACTGAGTTGGGTCGGATTCAATGTGCCATTGCTCAGTTCGATCGCTTCGCGCAGGGTGAGGCGATCGTCTGGAACCACCGTATCTTGATTGCTGGTGACGGTGATTGTGTAGTTAATGGGGGATGCGATCGGTTGTTGGGCGAATGCGGGTGTAAGTCCGATCGTCGTTGCGACCGTCGTAAAAATCATCGTAAAAATCGTATTTTTACCGTTCATTATTTTGCACCTTCCGTACGACTAACGATCGATTCTTGTTGCTGTTTCGGGGCCACGGGTTGTTTACCAAACCCGAAGAGATCATCCAGTTTGGCTGATATCGAAATGTACGGTCCACCACGCGATCGGGTCCCGTTAAAATCAATGTCGGTCGCTTGCCCAAAGCTAAATCCCGTCGCTAGACGGAGGTTTGGGGTCATGTAATATCCCAGTTCTAATAAGGTCCCAAACTCGTTAAAGTTGGAATTGCTCTGTCCCACCCAGCGGCCTTCGGCAGCAATATCCCATCGGTAGCCCAGACGGTAACTGGCGCGAAGTTGGCCTAGGGTGAGGGTGTTGGTGCCGACCAGATCGCTGGCTAGGTACGAGGTGCTCGATCGGATTCCAAGCTTCCCATAGAATTCCCAGCGATAGCTCGGGGCGTAAATAGCTTCTAAGGCAAGCAGGTGCGCGGTTGATCCTGATCCGGTTCCAAATAAAAGCGTGTTGGGGTTGGAGTCTGGATTCTCGCGGTATTCATAGCGCAGGAGCAGATTGAGCTTGTCGTTGTTGGGATCGCGATACGCAAGACCGAGTTTTAGATTCTTGGTATCGTTGAACCCGACGATCGTTTGATTGGAATAATTAGCTTGCTGATAGCGTCCTAAAAGACTGAGCGCAGGCGTTAACTTTCCCGTTGCCGCAGCGGAGAAAAGCGTGTTGCTGCGACCAATGCCCGATCGATGTTCAATGCGTGCGCTGGTTTTGAAATCAGGGTTGTCGGTGTATTCAAATCCCAGACTGTAACTGTCTCCTGCGCCGTAGAGACCGAGGCTGGAACTACTCTGTCCGGGTGCGTAGGGTTGCGCAAACTGCTGGCCGCCTCCGGTGTAAGTAAATAAGTCACCGAAGATGCGCTCATAGCCAACGTTGATTCGCAGTCCGGGGGAGAGCTTGAATCGATGCTGAAGGCCCAGTGCGCCTTGGCTACTGCTGCCACCGATGCCGTTCAACAGCGAATATCGTCCGGTGACGGTGGTGTCTTCGCTGAGTTTGTGGTCGAGAAGGGTCTCAATAGTGGTGAAGGAATTGGCCGCTTGAAGGGGCGTCGCATTCAGGAACTGTTGGGCGACGCGAACCGTGACGCCGGGGAAGGCGCTCCAGTCTAGACCCACGATCGTTCGATCGGGGTAGAGCGGATCGGTTCCGGTGCTGACACTGCTTTCGTTTTGGGCGCGGAACAGCAAGTTCTTGGCGATCGGCACAGAGAACCGGGAGACGATTTGATTGCTGTTGGAGGTGAGTAGCGATGCGCCTGCTCGATCGTTTCGCACGCGATTCACCCAGTCAAAGCTGAGCGCGGCTCCCCCAAATTTCTGCGTAACGCCGACGCTAACGGTACTGAGATCGTTGTTGAGAATGCTACCGGGAACGGCTTGAGAACCTGGGTTATATAAATTCTCAATGGTCGATCGAACCGCAGGCGCAATGCCATAGTTGACTTCGCGATCGTACAACGCCTGCATGCTGGTACTGGGTCCAAGCAACGCTGAAACGGATGCTCCCCAACGGGTTTGACCTGGAGAGAAGCTAAAGGTGGCGTTGTTGGCGAAGCCTTCGTCTACCGATCGGTAATAGGCTTTGGCGCTTAAACTTGATGACAGTTTGGAATCGACTTCAAAGCGGTAGGCGGTGCCTTGAAAAAGGCCAAAGGACGATTGGTTATTGGACTTGGCAATTTCGGCAATGAACGTGCTGTTTTTGCCGAGGCTAATCTTGGCATCGACGCTGTAGAGTTCAAAGTCCTGACCGCCGAGATTCTCCTTGAGATAGCTGCCAGCAACCCAACTTTCTTGGCCATTGCCGCGCGCGAGATTGTACTGAGCACGTCCTGCGTATAGGCTTGCGGTGTTGTCGTTGTCATATTGATAAGTAATGACAATGCGACGAACAAGCGTGCGTCCGTAGGAATCGAACTCCGTAGACAGCAGCGGTCGCCGTAGCATAACTGCGCCACGATCGTAATCAATCTCGTAGTCTTGGACTCGGGCTAGACTAGACCTGTCAATGACGGTTCCGGGACGGTTCAATTCCTCGGTTTCCACGAAGATATTTTCGCTTCCGGTCTGGACAAGGCGACGGGAGAGAAAATAGTAGCCGCTGGTGCCATTGGGGACAATAGCATCGCGTTGGAAGCCTTGGAGGTTGTTGCCGTACATCAGCGACACTTGCAGATCGCCGACGTTGTAGTTGGCTTTGAAGCCATGGAGCGATCGATTAGTGGCGCTGTAGAGCTGGGAGTTTCGGGCAAATTCTTCGCTCTTGTAGTCGCCCCACATCGCGTAATCGGTGCCTGCATTCAGCACCGGAGACTGGCGCTCGAATTTGAGATAGACGCTATCAATAGACGGCGCGGTGAATTCAGTTTTGGAACTGTCGCCGTAAATGGGGTAAGTATTGTCGCAGAACTGGTCGGCTTTGAAGAGGCTGTTGGTGCCGTTACAGGTTGTGTTTAGGGCACGCGCACTGTTGTAGGCTCCGGTGAAGGCCCACTCGCCGAGAGTGCCTGTCGCAAACACGGAGGCGCTTCCCGTTACGGCTGCGCCGTCTGAACCGGGCTTCAAGTACTCCCGAAAACTATCATAATAATCCGTCCCCCCTGCGCCGAATCGGAGCTTGACGGATCCAGCTACTAGTCCCGGACGGAGGTTGGGGGTGAATTCTATCTGGCTGTAGACTTCCACGATCGTGGAAGTCTGGGTCGCCGCCGGAGTTGCAGAAGGGTTAGAGGTTGTGCCAAGGGCTGGATTGTTTTTAAGGACGATCGGCGTATCAATTCCAGCCCGAATGTCCACTTTTTGAGGTTTCAGGTCAGACTGCAACTCCGCCGTAAATGCGCCATTGATCGCCCGAACTTGGAAGCCTACGAGATCGGGATCGACATCTACGCCGATGAATTTTCCGGCGCTGGTGGTGAGCGTAACGATCGCATCGTCTTCAATGGGCTGGCCCGAGGCGTCTAGAATTCGCCCTGAAAACGTAACGCGCGATCGGCCATCGGCGGCAATGCGGGACTCGGTAATGGGCGTCAGTTCTATCTTGTTCGCATTGGTTGCAGGAGCGGGCATGGTTGCGGCGTGGGCGGTTTGATAGTCGATCGAAACGCTCGACAGTAAAAACACGCCCACCAGGGAACTCAAAGCTGAATTAACACTTATCTTCATCGTCGTCCCTCGCCGAAAGTGGGTGTAACTGCAAAATTCATTCGGGCCATTCCGCCGGGGGAGAGGTTGACCATGCGAGAGGGACTGTTGGCTTCAATGCGGTAAAGATTGGGGGCCAGGGTATAGCCGGGAAGACTCGTCAGATCGAGTGTTCCGGTCCGACTGCCAGAAATAACGTAGGCCAGCGAGTACAGTCCATTGGCGTCGGTGGTGATTCGATTGCCATCATCCATATAAATGACAGCGTTCGGAACGCCCGGTTCTCCAGGTTGCTGTTCTCCATCGAAGTTTTTGTCTACAAACACGCGCCCAACGATCGTTCCGCAATCGGACAAAATTCCCGCACGAATCTGCAATCGATGACTGGTGGTGTTACTGACAAAGCGTCCGATCGTTGGATCAACGCCTTCTGCAACGGCGAGATTTCGTCCCGTTCCCCGAATCGCATCGGGTAACAGAAGTGCGCCATAAACGAGGGTGAGCGTCTGGTTTCGAGGCGTGAGCGGTCCCGGATACGTGAAGCTGATGACTCGGCCATTCACCGTCGGCGTCGGAATCGTAATGGGCGTTAGTGTTCCGGCTGTTGCAAGGCCAGTGCGAACGGTATTCGGTAAGAATTTCAATCCGATCGGTAGCGTATCGGTAATGAGAATATTCTGGGCGTTTGCTGTGCCTGTATTGCGAACTTGCAGCCGGTAGATCACCGTATCACCCGGTTCAGCCGCACTTCGATCGCCTGTTTTAAGAATCTCTAAGGCGGGACGTAGCAACACAAAAAGCTGTGCTGGAACGGTCGTTGAATTCGAGATAACGGGCGCTGTCGGACCGCCCGGATTCTGCCGAAAATTGCCGGATGCGGTATTCGTTAGCGTAGTCGAAACCTGCGCTAAGACAGGCTGAAACTCACCTAGCACAAAACCTGACACAACAAGGCTTGACCCAAACCCTAACAGGAACATTCCAGCCCTATAAAGCCAACGATCGCCCAACCGTAAGATGGGTAATGCGATGGGTAATCTCATGAAACAATCCCCTACTCAATCACTACAAAACACCCTTGAGATCAAGTTTGGTCCAGCATCTCTGTGCGCGTCGATTGCTCGTGCTTGAGGTGCAGTACAAACTTGATCAAACCTTGAAATTAATCCTGGGTAAAACGCACTAATGGTAGCTAATTGGTTTAAATAGTACAGTAATTTTACGGAGATAGTCCATAAAACTCGAAACTGCCAATCAATTTTGAGTTGTCAAGCTTGATTTGGCTGAATCTTCCTTGATGCCACTGCGTGATAGACGCAATGTGTAATGAAGGTGACCTAACTTTGGGTCTTCAATCGATCGGGATTCCATCTAGGTCATCAGATAGGGACAGGGTTTTTATCCAGTTATGTCGGTTTGTGAGCCTTCAGATGCACTTTCAGGGAACGTTAGGTGTTCAAATCCATGTTGCACACAGAAATTCTATGGACTTCCTTGCCCGATCGCATCCTGAAATCACAAATTCGGTGAGTCGGCTTTTAGATGTCTCCACTACGTACTATCTCCGCAAATTGCTGCGCCAACATCGCCATCATTTAAAGTCTATTGTGGCTTCAGGGGCGTCGATTCCAGCGGATGACTTAAGCGATCTCGGAGCTGTGTTGACGAGTCTTTATCTGGAGCCAGAGGAACTCATGGATGTTGTAGACCAGCTCGATCGATTAGTGGCAGCCCATGAGGCCATGAGCGCTCAACCTGCTCAGTTTCAGGCGGAGCTGGTGCAGTTGGAGGAAAAGATTTTTTGGTTTTTGGGCTACAAGTCCTATGCAGTGGGGCGTCAGGGATCCATAATGCTGGTGGAATCGGAGCCTGTCAGTGCGAAACGGCTGTCTGATGCGCTGACGGAAAAAGGCTATGAAGTGACAGTTGCCCGTGCGGCAGATCAAGTGCTGAAACAGCTTCGGCTTAATGTTCCAAATATTTTTTTGATGGCGGTGAAACTGCCGGACATGTCCGGTTTTAAGCTGTGTCAGCAATTAAAAGCCGTTCCAGAGGTTGCTCAGATTCCTGTGTTGCTGCTGGGCGAGGTCAACTGCATCCAGGAAAAAGTCCAAGCTTTTGAGTCGGGGGCTGTTGACTACCTCTCGAAACCTATTCAAGTCGAAGAACTCGCCCTGCGCATCACCGCCAGTCGCCAACGGCAAGATCTTCAAAATCAGCTCGTAGAGCAAAATAAAGCGCTCCAACTCGAAGTTCATGAATGTGCATCCATGAAAGAGCATCATCGAAATATTTTTGAAAATGCGGTGATTGGAATGTTCCAATCCACAGCGGCAGGGCGATATCTGCGGGTCAACTCTGCGCTGGCTTTGCTCTATGGCTATAAATCGCCGCAGGCGCTAATTAAAGAAGTGAGCGCGATCGATCGCCAAATCTACGTCGAAGCCGATCGGCGGAATGAATTTACGATCTACATGCGCCATTTTCAGACCGTGACCGCCTTTGAAGCGCAAGTGCGTCGCCGAGATGGATCGGTGCTGTGGGTCTCTGAAAGTGTTCGATCGGTGTTTGATGAGTCGGGGACGTTTTTGTTTTATGAAGGGTCCGTCCAGGACATCACCGATCGTAAACGCATGGAACATCTCCTCCAAACCCAGTCTCGCATTACTGAAATCTTAACCCTGACGCCAACCGTCATGCAGGCGAGTCCTTTGATTCTAACAGCGGTGGGTGAACTGCTAGGGTGGCACCGGGGGGAGCTGTGGCTTCTGCACCAGTCACGCCAAGTCATGCACGAGGTCGATCGATGGATTGCCCCAATGAGTCATACGCCCGTCCCCACCGTTTTCCCGCCTCCCCTAGCCAAAGATCAAGGATTTCCGGGCTTAGTCTGGTCTCATGGTGAACCGCTTTGGGTAGCCCACCTCCAACAAATTCCCCAGATCACGAGCGATGAACAGATTCGGTATCGAGACGTGCAGAGTGCAGTCGGTTTTCCGCTGATTGCAGGCTATCGCACCGTGGGACTGATCCTCTTCTTTTCCAGAACGCCGGATGAACTTGACGAAAATCTCATGGGAATGCTAACCACCCTATCAAGGCAGTTTGCCCAATTCATCGACAGGCGTTATGTAGACACGGCCCTGAAGCAATCCGAAAAGCGCCTCCAGGCCGCAACCCAAGAACTCAGCACTACCCTTGCCGAACTTCAAACCTTACAAATCGAAGTGTTGAAAGCCGATCTTGATGCGCTCACCGTCGATCGCGACTCTTAAGGACTGAACTGCAACTAAAAGGTTGATTTCAAAATTAATTGAAAATTTAGTTGTCAATAGTTGTTACAAATGTTAATGTACTCATATGGACAAGTTCACAACAGCTTGTTCAGACCTAGGAATTAAGGAGAGTACACGTCATGAAGAAGGATGAATCTAAAATGGGTTTTACAATTTTTTCTGAGACTTGGAATGGCCGCTTAGCAATGATGGGACTTGTGATCGGATTCGCAACTGAACTGCTGACGGGCAAAGGTATCTTAGCTCAAATCGGGCTATTTTAAATCTGTACTAATACTGCGGGCTTTGACTAAATCTTTCGTTAGATTTAACTCTAGGGTTCCGCACGTGATCAAGTAGAGCCGGAGTTTGTAACTTGCCTTTAAGGGGTGAGTTTTACGAAGTCCGGTTTTTTGTTGATCACACCCTAAAACTTTAGGTGATGCATTAGTGCGGCGGTTGTTTCGGTCGGCAGATTCAGTCGCTCTTGGAGATCGATCAGGCTACCATAGCGTCCGTGGGAGGTCCGATGACGAACGATCGCCCTTGCGAGAACTGGGCCAATATTGGGTAAATTTTTGAGAGCTTCGGTGGTGGCAGCGTTGAGATCTAGGCGATCGGTGCGCGCCAAGCTTGACCAGTCATAGTATTGAAACTGTAAAATCGGTTCGACCTGAACAAGGCGCGTCGTAGACACTCCCAAAGCTGCCGCGAGATCTTCAACGCAATAAAACTGGATACCGGATTCAATCATTGAAGAGAGCGATCGGGCCTGATGAATTGAAATTCCTGGAATGCGCAGCCAGTCATCGACTCCCGCTGTATTTACATCAATGGCCAAGCCCAGTGCCGCTGCCGCCTGGATTTCGGCCATAGACTGGAATCGATAATACGGATTGGCGGCTACTTTGGATTTGAGGATTTGCCCGGACAGACCACCGGGTGCGACGGTGCGAAACTGGATCAGTAGTTCTCGACTGATCCAGTCTATGAATTCTAAGCCTAATTTTACGGGTCCGCGCCAAGCCATGATTTTTGTTGATTCAGATTTTGTTATCTTAACGGATGCGATTGATTAACTGCCGTCGTTTTTGTTCAAACTCGTACTCCGACAGTAGTCCTTCTTGACGAAGCCGATCGAGTTCTCGGATGGCTTCGGCGGTTTTGACGGCTGGGCTAACGGACTTGACGATCAAAGTGGGCGTTGCTAGAACCATCGCGCCTGCGGGACTCTCGATCGCCGACACCCCGTGATTGAAATGCCCATCAAACTCTATTTCATCTTGCACCAAGTACCAAATTCCTTCTAACACCCCCGCAATCCACGGAATTGGTGTTAGCAAACCAAAAAATAAGTACACTAACCCCCACCCATATTCCCGCAGATAGAAGCGATGCAATCCGGCTAAATGAGTCTCTGAAAATCCGGGTAGTGCCAGCGGTAAGACTCCGACAAAGGCCCAGACAGCGGCAACTTTACGATTTTTTGCCTTGTGTAGCATAAGTCACACTCTTTGGATGCCTTCGATCGCTATTATGTCCTACGCGCACAGGAGTTGAACAGCCCAATGCATCACTCTGGATAATTTTTACGATAGCTAGTGGATAAGTGAGTCGTCTTTCCCACAGAATAGAACTGACAGGCTGAGCTGTTCTCTCTCTCAAGAATTGCACGAAGCATCTACCTGTTTAATCCTGATCGTTCTCGTTTCGTTTGTAGTAATACTGAAGAGCCAGTTGCTCTGAGCCATTGGCTCTTAAAAAACGGCTCTTAGAAAACAGCTTCTAGACACTGGCTTTAAATCAATCACTTCTTATCTTTTCATCTTTTTAGGCTGAACCATGGTTCTTGAGTTTTCGTCCAATTGGCAAGACTGGCTATGTGATCCGTATGCTGTGCTCGGAATTCCCGTGACAGCTGATCCTCAGCGCATTATGAAGCGCTACCGAACCGTGGCTAAGGTGCTGCATCCCGATCGCTATGGATTGGCGGATCCAGTGACCCGTGACTGGGTGACTCAAGTGCTAGCGCGAATTGTCAATCCGGCCTATGGCAAGATCAAGGACGATCTCGGTCAGCGGGAGATCTTGGCGTTAGTTCGTCTGCAAGCGCTCAAAAATCTAAAAGACGGGGTTCCGGTTCACAGTGACATCGCCCGATCGTTGAAGCAGCAAGCGGTCCAAAACACCGAAATTTTTTATGAACAGCAGGTCTCGCGCATTGCTGACGAGATGTACTCTGTTCCGGCAGAGCTAGAGGGTCGCATTCAGAGCTTACTAGAACTCAATGCGGTCTATCTCCAGATTAAGCAGGGCGAACAACAACCTTTGCGTCAGCGTAGAACCGGGCTAATGTCTCCGCCGCCTGCACCCAATCCTGCCGCTCGCCCAGCAGCGGGGACCAATGCGAACAATGGGCCATTAAGTAGCGGTCTCGCCTCGCCCCATCACTATGCCCAGCGTCACTACGATCGCGCCAAGCACTACGCGCAAAATGCGGACTGGAAAGACGCCCTTCAAGAACTTAAGGATGCGATTCGGCTCGACCCAAATTGTAGTAATTACCATGCTTTGATGGGCTTCATCTACCTGAAGCAGGAGCAAATGGGCATGGCCCGCGTTTATTTTAAGCAAGCTTTAAAGCTTAATCCTGACGACAAACTCGCCAAACGCTTCTCGCAGTATTTGCCGAAGCCTGTAGCGTCTGAACCATCCGTGCCGGAAGCGAAGCGGGGGTTGTTTGGGCGGTTTCGGCGGCGGTAAGAGAGTGGGTGATGGGGCTGAGGGGCGCTTTTGGGTGATAATGCTAAATCTGTAGCTCTTCACATCAGGCCGATCGCCTCCCCCAAAAATCCTATGCTGGCTAAACGCATTCTTCCCTGTCTAGATGTTAAAGCGGGCCGCGTCGTTAAGGGCGTGAATTTTGTGGATTTAAAAGACGCGGGAGATCCGGTTGAGATGGCGCTGCTCTATAACCAAGCGGGTGCGGATGAATTGGTTTTTCTGGATATTACGGCGACTCATGAAGACCGCGATGTGATTTTTGACGTGGTGTATCGGACGGCGGAGCAGGTATTTATTCCGCTGACGGTAGGAGGTGGGGTCAACAATACGGACGTAATTAAAAAATTATTGCGGGCAGGTGCGGATAAGGTCAGCATTAATTCAGCGGCGATTAAAGATCCTGACTTTATTAATAAAGCGGCACGGCAGTTTGGGGCGCAGTGCATTGTGGTCGCGATCGATGCTCGTCGTCGGACGGACCTAAGCCATCCTGGTTGGGATGTTTTTGCGCGGGGTGGTCGGGACAATACGGGAATTGATGCGATCGAGTGGGCGCAAAATATGGTGTCGCGCGGGGCCGGAGAACTGCTAGTGACGAGTATGGACGCGGATGGAACTAAGGCTGGGTATGACTTGGAGCTGACTCGGACGATCGCTGAGCGGGTGACGGTTCCGGTGATTGCGTCGGGCGGGGCGGGCAACTGCGATCATATTTATGATGCGCTGACGGAGGGCCGAGCCGAGGCCGCTCTGCTGGCGTCGCTGCTGCATTACGGAGAGTTGACAGTCGCTCAAATAAAGACATTCTTGAGCGATCGGGGAACGATCGTCCGTCATTAAGGGCTGAAGTCTTTGCTAGACCTGGATTTCATAGGTTTTATTGGATATGAGCTGCAAAACTGAAGCGGTTATATTAAGATGAGTAAAGCGTTATACTTCTTAATAACTAAAGTTTGACTGAGATCCTGTTTCACACCGCTTACTTCTAATGATTTTTATCTTCCTTATTTTTGTTGTAATTCTGACTCTGCTTGCGCTTTACTTCATGCGCGAAGCTGTTGAGCAGCAAGAATTTTCGTTGATGTGGGCGGGCATGTTGATGGCGGCGGCGGCGGCGGGGACGGTGGGCGTGTATTTGGTTGCGGGCAATTATACGGGATACATGATGCGGAGTCATGACCAAGTAGCGATCGAGCAGGCGTACGATTCGATTCGCTGGTATGTGGAGGCCGAGGAAGCGTCTGAGCCGCAGGTGTATGTCAGCGACGCGGTGATGGCGGCTCCGAAGGATAAGAAGCCGTGATGTCAAAGATTGTCAGGCGTTTCCCGGATCCCGTTCATCGATCGCTGCTGCCATCGCTAGAGGTATTGGCAACGTCCATAAAGATCCTCCCAAATAACTTGCAATTTAGGTTCCAAATCTGGAAGATTTATTTGAATGACATTCCAAAGGATCCCGAGGTCTAGTTCATCGTAATTATGAATTACGACATCACGAAGTCCTGCCATTTTTCGCCAAGGAACCTCTGAATATTGCGATCGCAACTCAACTGACAATCGTTTAGTCGTTTCACCAATAATGATAATTCAATAAAGGATCGCAGCTTGTTTTTCGTCATTTTGGGCGAGACGATCGCGATCCAAAGTTTCCGCACAACGCAGCACTTGTTGAGTCGCGAGAATAATATCTGCCAAAATGATCGATCGTTTGCAAAGCACAGAGAGTTCTTCCCGCATGGTGACAATCTCTAGTCCCCAAGAATGATTAGAAATCAACGTAATGAGCACATCAATGTCGCTGTCAGGCCGAAA
>ENA-OFCD01000480-OFCD01000480.1-metagenomes-genome-assembly--contig:-NODE-480-length-25421-cov-3.957778_pt1 | contig 25421 bp, 22 predicted proteins | sample MGYA00153392_OFCD01 | MGnify analysis MGYA00153392
GTGGTCGTGGGTGGCGTCGTGGTCGGCGAGATCACCCGGCCGGGCCTGCTCGCACTCGTCGGGGTCACCCACGACGACGGGCCGGAGCAGGTCGAGCGCACGGCCCGCAAGATCGCCGAGCTGCGGATCCTGCGCGAGGAGCAGTCGGTCGTGGACACCGGCGCGCCGGTGCTCGTCGTCAGCCAGTTCACTCTCTACGGAGACGTCACGCGCGGTCGTCGTCCGAGCTTCGATGGCGCCATGATGCCGGCCGAGGCGAACGCGATGTACCTCTCGTTCTTGAGCGCTGCGCGCGCCGTGTTGCCGGTGCAGTGCGGACGCTTCGGCGCCGACATGATGGTGTCTTCCGAGAACGACGGACCTGTCACGATGGTGCTCGACTCCAAGTCATGACCGACAACGACCCGATCCTACTCGCGATGTGGAACACGACGCTGGACGCGTGGGACGACGACAAGCGTCACGCCGCGCTCTTGGCGTACGCGCTGCAGAACGAGAGCTTGCCGGACCTCGCCGCCCGCTACCGCGCGCTCGCAGACGACGCGGAGAAGGGTCCACTTGCGAAGAAGCGACTCGACGCGCTCGTCATCGCCGCGACTCAGCTGATGATGAACATGAAGACGCCCAAGCCGACGCGGAACCCGCCGTGGCTCACGGCGACGGCGCTGCTGATCATGGCGATCGCGATCGGCTCGGTCGCCTACGCGATGCTCAAGCGTTGAGGCGACTCTTCGGCTTGGCTCCGCCCAACATGCCGAACACGAGCAACGTGCCGAGGAACGCGCCTGCTCCGAAGGCGAGACCCTGGAGCTCGACGGCGCTCATGACGTGCCCCGCAGGCGTTCCGTGCAGGTGAACGCCCACCGCCGCGGCGGCTGCCCCGACCAAGAGCGCGCTAAGGACGGTGCGCATCCGGTAGACGAGCATCGAGGGAATGACCAGGAGCGCCGCCACCACGGAGGGGAACACCAGCGCCACGCGATGACCGAACAACGGGACCGCGCCGCTCGACTCGTGCAGCACCTTACCGCCCTCGCTCGCGAGGTACCCCGCGCCGAACGCGGCGATCGAGAAGACGATCATGTAACCGAACGCCCACGCGCCACGGCCGAGTGTGAGAGACGATGCACTCTTTGACTTGTCAATCGTCTTGCGCGGCGCAGGCTTTTTCTCGGGCTCCGGTGAAGCCTTTGGCGACGTTGTATCGGCCTTCTGAAGGACGGCGGAGGTCGACGGAGGCGAGCCGTCGACGTTGACTGCGACGGGAGGCGGTGTGCGCGAAGGGACCACAGACTCCCGCTCCTCGCGCAGCTTGAGCGAGAATCCGCGCGCCTTCATCTTGCGCAGCAGCGCGTCGCGCTCTTCGGGAGACGTCGCGTCGTCGTCGATCAACGGCTTCGCGAACCGCACGACGCCGAGTGACGCCATTCGCCTTTCGAAGTCAACGGCCGCGTCGTCGAGACCCGCGGCTCGCGCGGCGCTGCGCACCCAGACGTCGGCTTTGTCTTGGTCTGCTCTGTAGTGGATGCCGAGCTCGTACAGGTTCGCGAGATAGACGCGCGCGTCCACGAGGCCGCCATCCGCTGCGGCGCGCAGGTGAGTCGCCGCGGCCTTGTTGTCGGCCGGGACCACTCCCCCCGTGAAGAGAAACAACGCGAGGGCATAGTGCGACTCAGGATCGCCGAGCTTGGCGGCCGCCTCGTAGCAGTCGAAACACGCCTTCATATCCTTGGCTACGCCGCGCGTGCCGGATCGATGCGACTTGGCGATCTCGCGCAGCGCCTCTGCGTCTCCGCGCGACTCGGCTTCCGCTCGCGACAAGAGCGGCTCGTCGCTCTCCGGTCCCTCGTCCTCCTCGAGCGCTTCTTTGGCAGGCTCGGGCATCAGGGCTGTGGCGCGCTCTCGACGCCTCGCAACACGGCGAGCATGCGTTGCCCACGCACGTCTTCTGCAGTGACGCGCAGTCCTTGCCCACGGTTCTTCAAGTAGAACTCGGCGAGACCAAGGCGCCACGACGAGAACGTGCGCCGGCCGGCGAAGATGATCTCTACGCCCTTCGTGGGCGAGCCCTCCTCCGCTTCGAAGTCCACGTCGGTCCAGTCGACCAGCTCTCCCGGGCCACCTTTGGCGCCGCCGCTCTCGGAGTAGGAGAGGCGAATCGGCGCCTTGGGGGTGGCGCGCGCCGCCGACCTCCCCACATTGACGAGCCCGTCGCTCAGCTTCACCAACACCACGCGCGAGATCAGCGCGCAGTCCACGTTCGACCTGGAAAAGTAGGGGTAAATCGCCTGACCTATCACCGGTAGTAGTTGGCGAGACGTCGTCACTTCGCGGATCAGCTGATCGACGAGCGCCTGCGGGAGGTTCACGTCGCTTCCTCGCACGGCGGCGCTCGCTTCGCGCTCCCACCACTTGAGCACGTGGACGATCACCTTCTTCACCTTGTCGCTGGTCTTGATCGACATCGGCGCCACGGTGCTCCACGAGCGGCGTACTTCGTCCTCGAGCTTGTCCTCGTCCGCGGCGAAGAGGCGTACGAGCTCGCCGAACACCGCGCCGGTGCAGCGGCGCTCCATCTCGAGCTGCATCGCCGTACCGAGCGCCTGCGCGGCCTCGGTGACTCGCGTGCGCTCCTCGGCCTCGTCCGCGCTCGGCGACAGCGCGCGCAGTACGGCGATGAGCTCGCTCTTGATCGCCTTCGCCTCGGCGGCGAGCTCACGCTTCTTGACGTCGATGTCGAGCTTGCTGCGGAGCTGGGCGGCAAGGAGCGGCACTCCGCTTCGCGGGAGACCGCCTTCGTCCTCGCCCTCCACCGCGGCCCACTTCTCCTCAGAGCCTCTGATGTAGCGTTTCACGGCGCGGCTCTGCGCGTAGCCGGCCTTGACGACCTCGTAATCCGGCTCGCCCGTCTTCAGCGTGCGCATCTGATCGGCGTACGGGTTACGGATCCAGAAGAAGTTCTGGAACGGCACCTCGCGCGTGCCCCAGTTGTTGATCCACGACGACGGGCTGCGCGCCCAAAAGTCCACGCACGCCTCTTGGACGCGCGAGTCCCAGCGGTCCCGCCCGTTGTTGCTGCGGAGCGCGCCAAGGCTCATGTCGAACTTGGTGAGCGCGACGAACAGGCTGGGGCTGTCGAGCTCCTCGCGCGCCGAGGGTGTGGGGGCGCCGTAGCGAATGCGCAGCCACGACTCCACCTGCGACTGGAGCTGCACGGCCTCCGGCTTGGTGGGCCCTGGCGAGCACAACACGAGGCTCGTGATCTCTCGGTCGAGCGCGAATTGTTCGAATAAGAAGGTGAGCTTTCCTCGTTTGAAGACCTCGACGGCGTTCTCCAGACGACCCGTAGATAGCTCCTCTTTGCCGAAGCCGTTGATGCCCTTCAAAGCCCGCCCGCCAGGGAAATCCAGGATGTCTGCGCGATCCAGCAAGGAGCCCTGCGCGCGCGCGAGCTCGAGACGAATCTCGGAAATCAAACCCGACAACACACCAGGAGCAATCGTGACTTCTCGAGACCCGTCGCCGACACGGATGCGGAGCTCGGTGCGATCGGTGCCCATCGCGTTCAAGCAGGACGCGTCGATGATGCTCGCCGAGCCGGTGCTCGCGCGCACGTGCTCGATGCCAACGACCGCGAGCTCCGAGTGAGAGACCGTCTCGAGGCCGTTCGCCAGCAAGGACAGCACGTTGTCGAGATCGGGCGCGTAGCCGGGGCCGCCCCACAAGAGCGAGTAGACCATGCGCCAGCCGGCGATCGACCCGATGTCCTTCTTCCAAACGTCGGACCGGAGAGAGGGGATCTTCTTCAGCTCGTTGAGGTACGCGTGGCGGTCTTGGTACTTCTTGACGAGGCTGTGCCAGACGCCGTCCCACGCGTCGCGCCAGAGGCTGGTCGCCGAGGGGCCGCCCGCGAGGCGTGCGTCGCGCAGACACTTCTCGACTCGCTCGGCGTCGATGGAGGGACTGGTGCACTCGACGAGGAAGCCCGTCGCGAGCGACTCGAGCACACCTTCAAGCGACAAGAGCTGGCAATGAAAGCCCGGTAAACTGCCGGCCGTTCGCGTCGTGGTGAAGCGCGTGACGACGCCCGTGGACTCGACACCCTTCGCCGGGTTGATCTCCTTCAAGAAGTCGAGCTCGCGATCTTGGCACTGCACCTTGAGCGAGCCAAGCTCATGACTGAGCAGCGCGCCGACCAAGAACGACTTGCCTGCCTGCGACGGGCCGAACAACCCGAGCGCTTGCGGACGCCCCCACGCTCTGGACAGCTTCTTCGCGCGCACGGCGAGATCGGCGAGGCTCTGCGCCTCTGTGCGGTTGCTGTCTTGTTGTTCGGCCGTGCCTAGCGAGAGCGCGGACTGCGCGTCTGCGATGCACTGCGTGAGGATGTGGATGGACTCGGTCATCGCTCGCTCAGAAGGTGTGCCAGTCGCCGGATTTGTCTTGCCACTCGACGCGCACGTCATCGAACGACGCGTCGCGCCTGAGGACCGTCGTGAACGTGGTGCCCGCGCCGTCGGCGGGTGAGCCCGGGTGCAAGAACTCCACGCCTTCTGCGATGCGCCACTTGACGGCGTCGGGTTGGAAGTCCGTGCGGTGCGGGAGCTGCTTCGGCTTGCCGTCCGAGCCGAGGATGATGAAGCCGCCGCCTGGGCCGCCCCCCTTGATGATGATCGGGTCGCCGTCGCTATCGTCGATGATCACGATCCCGCCGTCTTTGAGCCTGCGCTTGAGTCCGCCGTCTTTGCGCGCATCGCTCGAAGCGTCTTTCGGACCGCCGTCTCCCGTCGCGCCATCCGTTGACCCATCAACCATCGCGTCCGCGCTCGCGTCTCCGCCGTCTCCACCGAACGGAACGACTGCGCCGTCCGCGAGCAAGAGTCCGCCGTCCGCCAAGAGAGTCGCACCATCGGGTAACGGCGCGCCGTCCGCGAACGTAGCGCCCTCGACGCTCGCGTCCTTCGTGACTGCGCCCTTGTCGCACGAGCGCAGCAAGAACAAGACGACCAACACGAGGACGAGCGCGAGCAGCGCGGCGAGCGCCCATTGCCAGAGCGGGCGGCCCCACAACAGCGGCCCGGGCTTGTCGTCCTTCTTCTTCTCTTCTTCTTTCTTCTCTTCTGGCTTGCTGGCGTCTTTCGATTTCGTCGTGCTCGCCGTGACAGCACCTGCGGCACCCGCGGCGGCGAGGCTCGCCCAGTCTACCCAGCCGAAGACGTGGACCTCTTGTCCGGCGATCGCGCGCGGGGACGCTCCCCAGTTGATGACGACGACCTTCTTCGATTTCGGATCGTAGAAGTAGCTCTCGCCTTCGGTGATGCCGCCGAGCCCGCCCGGCATGGTCAGCGCCTCTTTGAATTTGTGATAGCCGCTCTTCTCGTCGCCGAACTCCTTGGCCACGCGCTCGAGGCACGCGCCGAAATCTTTCAGGCCTTGCTCGACCTCGGCCGCGTGCTTGCCGCGAGCCTCTGGGAGCGGGAGCACGTCCTTAAGGTCCCACGTGACTTTCACGGGCAAGCAGTCGGAGCCCTCGGTCTCGGGTACGAGTAGCCGGCCGTCGAAGAGTCGCGCGGCGTTGAGATCCTGCGCCAGCTTCCAGATCGAGATCCCGCCAACGAGGTTCGGGAGCCAGGTCGCTTTGGGGTCGCTCAAGTCCGCACCAACGCGCGCGAGCGTACCACGCCGCTGGCGGTCACTCGGCAGAGGAAGCTCTGGGGCGCCACGATCGTCGGAGACGCGCCGCTACCGGCCTCGCGGTCGTGCAGCGTGCCGTCGAAGCTGCGCTGGTGATCGACGGACTCGAGCTTGGTTCGCTCGAGCTCCCCGCTCAGCAACGCGGCGAGCAGCGGAGACGTCGCCTGCACCTCGCGGGTCTCTTTCTGCACCATCGCGACGAATGCATAATACAGCTTACTGATCGCGATCCCCACGGAGACACGAGCCTCTTCGTCCAGCGTGGCGCGGAAGTAGAAGTTCAGCGCCGACGCGAGCGCGAAGGACGCATCGGCAAGCGCGGGGGGCTCCGCCTTCACAAGAGCGTCGCCCAGATCCGCGAAGAGCATACGCAGCGGAAACGCCTTGTCTTGCGGGCGTGCGCCGAGGATGCCCTCGTCGAGGATGTCCGAAAGCACGATGCGATGCAGGACTTGATCGCTGGTGTGAGAAGGCGTCTTTGCGACTGTATTCACAGGGACCTTCGACGCGCCGAGCCGACGATCGATCTCCGCGCGCAGGTGGTCGTGCTCCGTGTTCGCCACGAGCGCGTCGAGGATTCCGCCGAGCAGCTCGTCCTTCACCACAGCACGTCCTGATCCTCCACCACACCGAGACCGTGCGTCACGCGCGCGACACGCGAGCCGAGCGCGATGGTACCGGAGAACGTGCCAACGGGCTGAATGAAGCGCGATCGCACGAGCCCAAGGTTCTTCTTCTCTTGGTGCGCAGCTCCTGGAGAGAACTGGAGCGAGGACGTCTTGTCACGCGTCTCCACGCCCCATGGAGAGAGCGGGCGCTCGGCGTCGAATTGAAAGCGTCCCTCCCCGAGCGGGAAGACGCCGTCCTTGGTGAACGCGGCGCACTCGGGCTCGCCCATGAAGCCCTCGACCAAGTTGAGCGCGATGGGTTCGCCGCGGTCGTCCATGCAAGAGAGGAACGCCCAGTTCCACCGCGTGCGTCGCGGCAACACACCGTGCGTGTAGTCATACGCGCCGAGAGCGCCGTCGAGCGACCGCGTCTCCTTGCCCGCGCGGAGCTCTCCCGTGCACGACAACAGCGCTCGCTTCTCAGTCGTGGAGATGCGTCCACGGCCGACCTCGGCCACAGCGCTGAGCGAAGGCGGAGCGTTCGTCGTGTCCATGGCCGCGTGCACGGCGAGCTCCTTGTGTTCGACAAGGATCGAGTAGCTCGGCGAGCCTAATTCTCGCCGGATCGAGATGCCGAGCGATCGCGAGCGGAACGTCGCAAAGCAGCCCTCTTGCGCCGTGTCCGAGATGCGCGCGCGGAGGCCGAGCGAGGAGACGTCTGCCAACATGCGCCTCTGATCGGTGTCGTAGGCAAACGCGAACGCCGTCGCCGAGTAGCCGAGGTCCACGACGCACGCGGCCACCGCGATAGGGTGCTTCGCGATGAAGACATAGAGCCAGCGCTTGCGAGCGAACGCGCGCAGCAGTGGCCCCGCCGTCTTCCTTAGATCGACGCACGGAAAGCCGCCCTTGAACGAACCGAACGACACCGCTCCCGTCCGCGGATCGACGACGTGCTCGGGCACCGAGACAAGCGTACGCATCGCGGGCGAGCGTACACTAAGCCTTGACCCATGCCTCGCGCACGGCTCTGATCGCGGCGTGCTGCGCGTCTATGCCGTCGTCATGTCACTGGCGCTCGTCGCCTGCGGTAAGTCCGAGCCCGTGGATGTTGCGAAGTCCGACAAGCCCGCTTCGCCCAAGAAGCTGCTGATCGTCCACGCGCCCGCGGATGACGTTCCGTCGTTCGTGCACGCGGAGATGGCGAAGGCGAGAGCGCAGAACCGTGCGCTGCTCGTCTACATCGGCGCGGTCTGGTGCGAGCCGTGCCAGCGCTTTCACAGAGCGGCCGAAGCCGGGACGCTCGACGCGAAGTTCTCCGATCTCACGCTCGTCGAGTTCGATCTCGATCGCGACGGCGTCCGGCTCGGCATGGCCGGCTACGCGCCCGGCTACATCCCGTTCTTCGGCGTGCCGAACGAAGACGGCCGCTGGTCGGGACAGGGGATTTCAGGCTCGATCAAGGGCGAGGGCGCCGTCGACGACATCGTGCCGCGCCTCGAGACATTGTTGACGCCTACGGCGCACAACAACAACTAAGCGGATTGGCTTCGCCAGTCGCAATGGATCGGGAGATAGAGCGCGATGCAGACCGAAGCGATGGCGATGATGAAGACCGGCGGGCTCGATGTGCTGGAGCGAATGTCCGTCGAGCTGCCAGAGCCGGGTCCGCGCGAGGTGCGCGTTCGCGTTCGCGCGGTGGCGCTCAATCACCTCGATCTGTGGACGCGCCGCGGTCTGCCGCACGTGAAGTACGAGTGGCCCTACCGCCTCGGCTCGGACATCGCGGGCGAGGTCGAGGCCGTCGGTGAAGGCGCGCGCAACGCAGTCGTCGGACAGCGTGTCGTCTTGAACCCGGGCGTGTCGTGCGGCGTGTGCGAGCGCTGCTTGAAGGGCCAAGACAACTTGTGTGCAAAGTACACGATCTTGGGCGAAGGCGCGCAAGGCGGCTACGCGCGCCACATCAACGTGCCCGACACGAACTTGCTCCCGTACCCCGGCGATCTCCCTTGGACGCACGCGGCGGCGATCCCGCTCGTGTTCCTCACCGCGTGGCAGATGCTCACGCGCAAGGCCGATCTCCGCGCGGGTCAGACCGTGCTCATTCAAGCAGCCGGCAGTGGCGTCTCGAGCGCGGCGATTCAGATCGCGAAGATGCTCGGCGCCCACGTGATCGCGACCACGGGAACCGACGCCAAGGCGGAGCGCGCGAAGGCGCTCGGCGCCGACCACGTCATCAACTACACGACGCAAGACTTCGTCGCCGAGTGCAAGCGCATCACCAACAAGCGCGGCGTCGACGTGGTCGTCGAGCACGTCGGCGGAGAGGTCTTCAGCAAGAGCGTGCTCGCGACGCGCTGGGGCGGACGCGTCGTGACGTGCGGCGCAACGGCAGGCTTCAAGCCCGAGATCGATCTGCGCCAGATCTTCTTTCGTCAGGTCGAGATTCTCGGCTCGACGATGGGGCAGAAGGGCGATCTCTTCACGATCCTCGAGCACGTCAAAGCCGGTAAATTACGGCCGATCGTCGATCGCGTGCTGCCGCTCTGGGAGGCTCGAGAGGCTCACCGCGCGCTCGAGGCGCGAGAAGTGTTCGGCAAGATCGTACTCGAGGTCCTGTGAACTGGACCTCTCCTCGTTGGGCACCGGCGCTCGCGTGGCCAGCGCTGCTCTGCTGGGGAGCTCACACGCTCGTCGGACAAGACACCTACCTCACGCTGCTCGCAGGACGCGAGGTCGCCAACTCCGGTCTCCCCACGGTCGACAGGCTGACGTACTGGACCGACCAGACTCCGTGGATCGATCAACAGTGGGGAGCGCAGCTCGCTTTCTACGCGGTTCACGGCGTCGGCGGTCTGCACGCAGTGCTGCTGTTGCACGTGGCCCTGTTGACGGGCGCGTTCGCGATCATCATAGGGTTCGCCGCGCGCCGCGCCGCACCCTTCTCCGTGCTCCTCGCGGGGCTCGTGGCGATCGGGCTCGCAAGCGCCAACACGTCGGCGCGCGCGCAGAGCTTCTCGCAGCTCGCGTTCGCGCTCGTCATCGTGCTGCTCGCGCGAGACGTCGAGAAGCCATCGCGTCGCACGCACTTCGTCTGGCCCGTCTTGATCGTCTGGGCGAACCTCCACGGGGGTGTGCTGCTCGGCGCGATCGTCGTCGGCCTGCGGGGCATGCTCCAGCTTGCCGGTTTGGGTGAGCCTCGACGCGCGCTTCGCGGGCTCTCCTTCGGCGTGTGCGCCGCGCTCTCTCCGTTCGCCTCCGCGTACGGGCCGCGCGTGTTCTTCTACTACCGTGATCTCCTCACGTTCCCCGGGCGCGAGATCATCACGGAGTGGGCCACGCCGAGTCTGTCGCGCGAGCCGCTCTTCTTCGTGTTTTTGCCGTTGTTGGCGCTCGTGCTGTGGCGCGCGCGCAAGTCGCTGACGCCGTTCGTCGGGGGCGTGCTCGTGTTCTTGACGATCACGTCGGCGATCTCGAGCCGCAACATCCTTTGGCTCGCGCTCGCGTCCGCCATGTTGCTCCCGTCGCTCCTCGACGTGGCATTTCCAAGCCTCGTCGAGCGTGGCGGAGGCGCGCCGTACAAAGCGCTCGTTCCGATCTTCGGAGCGCTCGCGTTCGCGGGGCTCGTGCGCTTCGCGACTACGACGAGCTCAGCGCTCGAGTCCGATTTTCCGAACGAGGCGCTCGGCGCGATCGAGCGCGCGACGCCCAATCGCGCAACGGTGATCGCCTCCGACACGCTCGCCGATTGGCTCATGTGGAAGGAGCCGCAGCTCCGAGGGCACGTCGCGTTCGACGTGCGCTTCGAGGTGCTGGGGACGGAGCGCGCGCGACGCATGCGCCGCCTGTTGTTCGTCAAGGACGACTGGGCGAAATCGTGCGAGGGCGCAGACGTGTTCGTCCTCTCGAGGCGCCACGCGGAGCTCGCCAACGCGCTCTCCAACCGCCCTGAAATCGAGGCGATCTACAGAGACGACAAGGTGACGGTACTCACCGGTTCGATCACGAGCCCTTAGCGTCCAAGCTATCCATGAACTCGAGGATGAAGTCGTTGACCTGAGATCGATCGGGGAGCGCGCCCAACATCCCGTACATCGCGGCAGAGCCGGCGTTCGCTGCGGTTGATCCGCGCACTTCGGCGACGGACTGTTCGAGGTTGGCCAGGATCGTGGCGACGTGCGGCGCGTGCGCGGGCGTGATCATCATGTGCAACGACGGAGGTTGTTGCTGGCGATCGAGGCGCCACCCTCGCCGGTCCATCGCGTCCGCGAGGGCGTAGACGTCCAGCGTCGCCGAGTCGAACGCGAAGATCGACATCGTCGGCTCGCCCATCACGCGAAGCTCGGGGATCGCGCGAATGCCATCCATCAGGGCGCGCGCGGTCTCCAAAGATTGCTTGGCGATGCGCAAGTAGCCATCCTCGCCGAGGTGTTGGAGCACGGCCCACGCCGCCGCGATCGGCCCTCCTGGGCGAGTCCCGGCCGCTGATGGCGAGCCATACAACCCGCCGGGCCAGTCCGCGTACGTGACGTATTGGTGGCGGCGCAGCTCACGCGATCGATAGAGCACGCACGACGCGCCCTTCGCGGCGAACGCGTATTTGTGGAGGTCCGCGGACATGCTCGTGACGCCCGGCACGGAGAAGTCGAAGTCCGGTACCGGGTAGCCGAGCTTCTTGACCCACGGCAGCATGAAGCCACCCACGCACGCGTCCACGTGGCAGAGGATCTCTCGCTCTTGTGCGAGCTGCGCGATCTCGCCGATCGGATCGACCACGCCCTGCGGGTACGCCGGCGCCGAGCCCACGAGCAAGATGGTGTTGTCCGTGATCGCGGACTTCATCGCGCTCGTGTCGGCGCGAAACGCGGCGTCGGTCGGCGTGTGGACGGGCTTCACGCCGAGGTAGTGCGCGGCCTTCTGAAATGCGGGGTGCACGCTGAGCGGGAGCACCATCTCGGGCTCCTTGATGTTTGGGCGATTGGCGCGCGCCCAATCCCGCGCAGTCTTGACCGCCATCAAGATGCTCTCACTGCCGCCGCTGGTCATGGACCCGGCGACGCTCGGGTGCCCAAGCAGGTTGCCCGCCATAGCGACGACCTCGGACTCGAACCGCTTCAAGCTCGGAAACGCAAGCGGGTTGAGAGCGTTCTCGGAGAAGTATTTCATGAACGCGTCATGCAAGACCTCGAGCACATCATCGCCCGCCCAATAGACGAGACTGAACGTGCGGCCGTTTCGCCAGTCTGCGTCGTTGGCGCGCGCGACATCGAGCGAAGCGAGCAATGGGGTCTTTGCGATCCCTTTGGACGGGATTTTCATGGTTGACACTGTAAACCAAAAGCCGACCGCGTGCTACGTCGGAAATCTTGCCGCAGGCTCGGGTGTGGCGTACTCGCGTGGCATGAAGTGCAATCGGCTGAGATCGACGAGCCTCGCGCTCCTCGCGTCTCTCGCCGCTTGTCATCACGACCCCATACCCGGAACCGTCGATGCGGTTGCGCAGACGGACCTAGACGCGGAGCCCGCCGTCTCGGGTCCGTTGGCTGACGCGATGACGTCTCCACCGGACGCGCCGCAGGTGTACGTCATCCACTCCCCCTCGCCGATCTTCAGCGACACCGAGTGGCCCGCGAAGGATCCGGATCGCGCCGCCGACGAGCGCAAGATCGTCGTTCGACTCGGCTACCTCCGCAAGGGAGCGCACATCGCGATCAAGCCCGACCCGATCAAGAAGCCGAACTGCCACGAGGGTTGGTACGAACTCCTCGCGGGCGGTTTCGTGTGCGGGAAGTTCCTTACGAAGGACCCCGTCGACCCCGAGCTCCAAGGAGCCCCAGCGCCTCCGCTCACGGATGGACCGCTGCCGTACAAATACGGAATGAACCTCGTCAACGGCGCTCCCATGTACCGCCGCTTGCCCAAGCCCGCGCAGAAAGACGAGAAGGAGAAGGGCTTGATGGTCGGCAAGACCAGGCCCGGAGATCTCGCGAAGAAGCAAGAAGAGGCGAAGGACGAGAACGGCGAGATCCCTTGGTACGTCCAGGATCACGGCGGACAGAAGCCGAACGTCAGCCTCGACGACTTGATGGACAAGGGCAACGACATCGTCGCGATGCGGATGGTGAAGGGCTTTTACATCTCGCTCGACCACGAAGAGAAGCGCAAGTGGAACAAATTCTGGCAGACGACGAGCGGGCTCTACGTGCCGATGGAGGACATCCTCGTGCACACGTCGGTGACCGAGTTCGAAGGCGTGAACCTCGCGAGCCCCACAGAGACGCGCAAGCTCCCGCTCGGCTGGGTGACGCTGCCCAAGGCCTGGAAATACGGCTACGACGCGGACAAGAAGAAGGTGAAGCGCACCGAGCACGTCGATCGCTTCAGCATCGTGCAACTCACGGGAAACAAAGTGGAGGTCGAGTACAAGAAGTACTTCGAGACCGCCGACGGATGGTGGCTGCGTGAGATCGACGGGACGATCACCGAGCCTGGCCCTCTCCCGAAGGACCTCCTGCCCGGCGACAAATGGATCGACGTGAACCTCAAGCGGCAATCACTCGTCGCGTTCGAAGGCGACAAGCCCGTCTACGCGACAATCTTGTCGAGCGGAAAAGACAACGAGGACAAGACCAAGGATCACCACACCGTGAAGGGCGACTTCACGATCCGCGAGAAGCACGTCGCCGCGACGATGGACGACGACAGCGCGGGCGACGGCACGTACTCGATCCAAGACGTCCCGTGGATCATGTATTTTCACGGCGGAATCGCTCTGCACGGCGCGTTCTGGCACTCCGCGTTCGGTCACCAGCGCAGTCACGGCTGCGTGAATCTCACGCCGTTCGACGCGAAGAATTTGTTCGCCTGGGTGGGCCCACGGCTACCCGACGGATGGCACGGCGTGCGCGCGACCAACGCGAACCCAGGCACGCGCGTGATCGTTCACGGCGACCTCACGGACCCGCCGCCGACGCCTCACTAGAACGCATTTCACAAGCGTTGCAGCCTCCTCTAGTCCGTCTTGGCATCCCTCACCTGCGTGCGATTCTCGCGTAACTCGCGTCCGTCTCCCAAAATGGGAGAGGGGCAATCGGTAGCTGTCGCACTCTCCGCTTGTTGGGGATCGCAAGATCACGAGGGGTGAGGCGCGCGGGAGATACGTCTGTGAGGCGGTGAAATCCGATTTAGTCCGTCTTGGCGTCTTCCGCCGCGTCCGCGCCCGCGTCGGGTGAGCCGCTGTTGCAGAGCGCGGTGCCGAAGTTGGGCTGACCCGCGCCGGTGTGTGGGCAGTGCGTTGCCTGTGCGGTGGGAGACGCGACGGCGTTCTCCATGTGGTACGCGCGGCACTGCAGGTTGTTGCCGCTCGCGCCCACGAAGGGTCCCGTGAAGGTCGGGTCGAACGACTTGCACGTGGTCAAGCAATCCGCGTGGCTCGCATACGGATTCAGCGAACCCGGGCACACCTTCTCGTCGAACGTGCAGAAGCTCTCGCAGAGACTAGCTCCGCAGCCGAGGATGGCTGACTCCAAGCAGATCGTGTGTCGCTCGGCCGGCGGGTGCGCGCCGACATCGTCGAGGTTCGAGAGGTTGCCCAGCCTGCACGCGAGCGTGTCGTGCGTTTTGTCGCCGACCACGCCGGGCGTCATCTTCACGCAGATGGCCAGGCACGTCGCTTGGTCTTTGTAGACCTGGTTGTTGAACCCATCATCGGCGGGTTTGCAGTTGTTCAGGATTTGAGTGCAATAGTCGTTGCAGTTCGGCGCGCCTGCAGGCGGCGCAGTGGAACTCGACCCCACACACGCGATCCCGCCCATCACGAACGTGCCGACGAGTGCAGACGCCCAAAGCGACAAGCTCGATCTCATGCAGCGAGTGTAGTCGCCACGCGCGCCCCTACCAACCTATAAGTGCATATTACACGTATCGCGCGGCGCCTTTGAGCACCCCGCTGTCGAGCCAGTAGCGGTCTGTCGTGATGGTCTTGAGCGCCAGCACGAAGTCGTCCGGACCGAACGAGTAGACCTGGCGCTGCGAGGTGACCTCGGCGATCCCGATCTCCCCTTTGTCGCCGAGCGTGAACTTCAGGCTCACGCGGTCCTCGAGCAGCGCGGCGTTCACCGCGTCCGTCGCGGGGCGCACCTCGAAGAGCGGCGAGCCGTCCATCTCTTCGGAGTCCACGTTGCGGAAGCCCACGATCATGCCGCTCGTGTACATGAACGAGGGGCTCGTCTTGCCGTCCTTGAAGAGCTCGTTTTGCCGCGCGATATGCGGCTCGGTGTCTTGGTACAACCCATAGATCGGCGTGTGGGGCGCCTCGGTGATGTGGTCGAGCACGAAGCCCGGCAAGCGATTCTTGCTCGCGAGGTGAAGCACGGCAGCTCCGGCCGTCACGGTGGATTTCGGATCGCGGATCTTGCCGCCATCTTGCCACTTGCTCGGGTACCACTCGCCGACGGCATAGTTGCTCATGGTCTTGATGCGCGCCGGGCTCACGGCCATCTCCGAGACGAAGATGTCCTTGACGCATTTGAGCGCGCTTGTGCGGCCCGCGAGCACGAGGAGGTCGACGTCGAACTGCGCGATGATGTCCGCGTACCGACGAAGCGGTTCACGCAGGACGCTCATCGCCGCTTGATCCACGGCGACGCGATCGAGGCGGAGGAACACGTTCGAGAGACCGGGGAACTCCGGCACCACGCTCGCGAGGAATTTGTCGGCCTCCTGCACTACGGCCGCGGACCACGCGAACTGCGCGAACAGCGCGAACACCTCTTGGGGTCGATACAGCTTGTCTGGGCTGTGATCGGCGGGCTCGAAGCCCTCCGCGAGCGACCAGTAGCAGCGCGCGAGCGGCAGCCAGAAGTACGGCACGAGCTTGGCGCGCAGCGTTCGCCACGTGGCGCCGTGACCGCCGTCTCCCTCGCCGAACAGGTGCGCGAGCTTGGCGCGCGACGAAGGCGTCGGGAGCTGCGTGAGGATCTGCGCCATCACGATGTCCTCGACGATCGCGCGACACACCTCGTCCCCCGCGACCGACACGCCGTCTTGGAACAGCTTGGTGATGCCGAGCGAGGTGCCGGTGCCTGGCTGCTTGTCGGTGTACTCGGCGATCATCACGTCGCTCGTCCCTCCGCCCACGTCGATCGAGGCAACCCGCAGTGTCTCGCCCGCGCCGCCCTGATCCTTGCGGCCATACACGGCGACGAGCTCCTCGAACGAGCCCGCGAAGTCGTGCGCGACGGACTGGTAGACGAACACCATCTGCGCCGCGAGCGCCTCATCGACGAACAAGAACGGCTCGTACGTGCCGAGCTGCGCGTTGAAGTTCGGCTGTCGCTCGCGCGGGATATTGAGCATGTACGAAGTGAGGGAGATCGCGTTTCGCACGAGCGCCTCGTAGACCTGCTTCTCCTCTCCACGCATCGCGGACGGATAGGTGACGGCGACGTGCGAAAGGACGCGCGGATTGCCTTCTTTGCCCTGAAATTGGCGGTACTTGTAGCCGTTGATCTGTGCGTACGCCTGGCTCACGATCTCGACCATCGCAAAGAGCATCATCGTGCGCATCGCGTAGCGACCATCCGCGGGCGCGCTCGGTCCGTCCTCACGCAGCGCGAGGCCTCCCTGATCTTCGACGATGTACTTGAGCAAGCGTCCGAAAATCGGTTTGTGCTCGCCGGGTCCGCCGCCGGAAGGATCGATCGGCACGGCGAAGTGCCAGCGCTCGTCGGCGAGGCGGCTCTCCCAGAGGTAGCGTTTGGGTCCCGAGAGCGTGCACGAGTAGCGATGCGGAGTCTCGAGCGCACGATCGAGCGCCTCGCGCCCCATCTTCACGATCGACGGCAGCGCGAACGAGTCTCCCGCGGCGACCGGATACACCGAGCGATCGAACGGGCTCGGCAAGAACGTCACGCGCGAGTCGAACGTTTCGTCGTTCGTCGAGAACGGGTTGGACGAAGCGCGCATCTCGAGCGGTATCGCGAACAGCCCTTTTTCACGGGCCTCGATGAGCACTCCGGTGGATCGCGAGTTTCCAAAATCGAGCACGAGCGACACGGGAACGGTCGCGTGGTCCTCCACGCGCGAGAAGCGCAAGCGAGGCAGCAGAGGCGAGAGCGTATCGAGAAGAGCCGCGAGCTTGAACGCGGCCTTCTCCACGCCGCGGCGCTCCCATCGTCGCAGCAGCTCACGCGTCTCGGGGTGATCGAGGAACGCGCTCGTTTCGTTTTTGTCCAGCGCGCGAAACGGTCGGCCCGCGTCCACCGCCGCGTCCAGCCAGCGACCTTGTGCGCCCGCGCGCTCGAGCGTGTCGATCGCCAAGATGGCGCGCATCACGTTCGGGTCGCGCTCGTCCGGCGCGAGGTAGATCTGCACCGCGTGCGGGCACGAGAGCTGGTACGGCACCGGCAGCCACTTGTGCGAGAGCTCTGCGAGGTGCTCGACGGCGGAGATCTCGACGTCCGGCTCTTCGCCCGCGTTCGCGCGCCGCACGCTCACGTTGTTCGTGGCGTCCTTCATCATCACGAAGCCGCTCACGACGTCGGGCAGGCCTCCGTCCAGCGGCACGGTGTGGAAGATCACCCCCGTGTTGAAGAACAGCTCGACGACCTCGTTCGAGGGGCTGGCCGCAACGCCATCGGCGCGACGCGGGCCTTCGCCACCTAGCGATACCTTCCGCTTGACCATCCGTACTTGCGGGAACGGTACAGCAGCTAACGCGTGAGAGTCAGCGTTTTTGCGGGATCCGTCTGCGCAGCGACCGGCGTGTGCGTTCCCGGCGCATCTACGTAGGTAACGTCGCTCCCCGGATTGTCAGCATGCTTACAATCGCCGGTGCAGGCGACCGGAGCCGGCGTGGCGGTCGAGTCGTCCTCCGTTGGCGGCTCGGGCAGCGGTGGCAACAGGGCCACGTCGAATCCGACCGGCACCTCGTAGATCTCGGTGGTGGGCGGGTAGTAGTCGGTCGTGGACTCCTTCTTGAAGGAGCCGTCCGGGAAGACCTCGGTCCGCGTGCGCTTGATCCGATAGCCGCGGATCCCGTGCTGTTTGACGATCACCTTGTTGCCGAGGAGGCGCTCGTCCTCCTCGACCTTGCGCGACCATGGGATGGTCTTCTCCACTTCTCGCGCGAAGCTGACCTTCACGGGCTTGGACGCGCCGAGCAGCTGGATCTTGAGCTTGTTCCCCTCCGTCTTGGCGTGCAGCACGATCGGGAACGCGTGCACGTTGCGCAGCTTGAGGTCGACAGCCGGGTACACGACGGTCGAGTCCAGACCCATCGGGATGTACGCGCTCGGCCTCGAGTGCGGGAGGCGTTCGATCACGTCGAGCCCGCCAAAAAAGGCCGCCGCGTGCAATGTCGAGGCGACTTGGCAAGTGCCTCCGCCCACGCCCTCCACCATCTCGCCCTTGAAGATCTCCCAGCTCTTTTGGAACCCGTTCTCTTCGCTGCGATCGCCCACGACCGCATTGAAGCTCAGCACCTCACCGGGGCTGATGACGACGCCGTCCAGCTTGTGCGCCGCGTTATCGATGTTTTGGCCACGTCGCGCTTGGTCGCCGGAGCGCGAGAAGTACGTCTCGAACTCGGCCAGCACCGCGTGCACGTCGATCGACGCGACGACCTCCTTGGACACACGCGGCGGAAAGCTCGTCGCGGGGATGAGGATCGACGTGATTGTCGGGTCGACCGCAGCGCGCTGCACACCGATGACGGTCCCCCACGGATCGAGCGAGCGGCCGTTCTTCTCGGGGATGATGGTGCGGTTGTCCAGGTCGAGTCGCGCGGATGCGGGCGTCGTGTCCAGTTCGTCCTTCAGCGGCGCGAGCATCGCAATGACCTTGGAGGCGTCCACGCTCGTCTCGAGCGGAACGTCGATCAGACCGTTTTTAGCCTTCTCCGCGGCTTCCATATCGCCGAGCGGATCGCCCGTGTGCCCATACGACTTCGCGAGCGCCACCGCGCGCGCCTCGTTCACGGTGACTCCGAGCTCCGCGAGCGACGCGGTCTTCACCGGCTTCGACTCGCCAAGGACGGTCAATAGAACGGTCCGCGACAGAAGCTGCTGCACGTGCTCGTGCACCACGGCGTCCACGTTCTCCGCGCGCACCGCCTCACCATCCACGCGCACTCCGGGGAGGAGCAACGCGTCGGGAAACCGCGCATTTTTCTGCCAAGCGAGCGTCCCCGCGGCAGTGCCGACGATCCCGATGCAAATGGCGACACGTGAAAATAGGCGCATGAGATGACTAAACGCTCGGCCCACCGACTGTCATCCAGAGGAGCTGAGCGACGAAGGACCCCTCTGGGGCAACGTGAGAACAGGCGCGAGTATCCTGCATTCAGCGACGCTTCGCCAGAACGCAGCTCGCGATCCTCGGGGATCCTTCGTCGCTCAGCTCCTCGGGATGACACTCTCACTCCTGCGCTATGCTCGCGGAGTGAGCGGCTACGACAAAAAGAGCGGCGCGGTATGGGGGATCGCGCTCGCGGTCGCCACTGCCGCGTTCGTCATTTGGCGTCGCTACATCTCATTGCGCTGGGAGGACTTCGACGGACTGCTCGTCTTCTCCTGGGTCCTCATGGTCGGGCTCGGCGCCTGGCGCGTGAACATCAAGAGGGATGTCACGCTCGCGCTCGTCGCGTTCGGCGGCGGCGCGATCATCGAGACTTGGGGCACGCGCTCGGGCCTCTGGACCTACTTCACGCACGAGGAGCCGCCGCTCTTCATCTTGCCCGCATGGCCGTTCGCGGCGATCGCGACCGAGCGCATCTCGTTCGTCGTAGGCAGAGGCATCAAACGGCTCGGCCCGAAGACAGCGCGTCGCGCGGAGGTCGCGTCTCTCGCGGTGTTCTGCGCGCTATTGATCAATTGGACGCGGCCCGCTTGGAGCAGTCCTTGGACGTGGTTGGCGTTCGCGTTCGTAGCCATCGTGGTGAGCACGACCCACGCGACGAGAGACGACCTGGCGCGCTTCGGCGCCGGCTCGATCTTGGGCTATCTGCTCGAGTATTGGGGAACGACGCGCGAGTGTTGGACCTATTACGACCATTCGACGCCCCCATTGACGTCAGTGCTGTCGCACGGTTTCGCGACCGTCGCGTTCGCCAGATTTGCCCATTGGGTGACCAGCGCCCTCAGCTCAGCAAACAAGAGACGAAACGCTACGGGTCAGCTCGTTGGCTGAGCGATCCAGCTACCAGGAGGCCCCGCTGGGCATGTTCGCAGAGATCGTTGCAATTGGACCCTTCTGCGCGGAAGTGGCCGACTCATTGGGGTACCCGATCGACGTATTCAAAACCACAAGGAATGGGACCACGGTCCCGACCGAGCCGTTTGGGATCGTCGAAGGCTCAGGCACCAGCCGAGAGTTCGCAAAGTGTCTTGGAATCACGGACCCATGGGACTTCAATCAGCACAAAATCGTCCCTTCAAAGATCGATGTCGAAGGCCTGCAGAAACTCCTCAAGACCTTGCGCGAAAACGAAGACTACGTTCGCGACCTCGCGAGATTGCTCGTTCTCCGAGAGCGAGGCTTCGAGTTCTTCTTTCGCCCCAATGGCTGATTTCATCTTCGAGTGGACGCCCAAGGTCGGAGCAGCGCACGTGTCCATGGTCACACGCGCGGTTCCCTCGTCTGGCGATTAGCGGTTCTTGCTTTGTCGTTCGCGTGCGCGGCCCCATCCAAGCCGGCACCGCGCGTCGCGGCTGTGCAACCTCCCGCACCATCGGGCGTTGCGGCCGGTTCGATCGCGCCACAGAAGAGCGGCACGAAATCAGCACCCTATTGTCCAGAGTCGGCGAAGTGCCGCCACTTCCCGGTCGAGCTCTCTCCACCGTGCGCGATGGCTCTCCGAGAGGCGGCTACCTGGAGCGGCATCACACCGGAGACTCGCGCCGCGTGCTTGGGGTCGCATGATCCGTTCAAGGGATAGGTCGAATATCGAATCTCGTGGACGACGGCCCCCGAAGACTATCGTCAATACGGGCTGCGATTGGCCGACGAGAACATGTTCGACGAGGTCGTCCAAGCGCTGGTCCTGAGAGACATTGCGTTGTCTTACCTCACAGAAGACCCGCTGGACGCGGCGAAGGGTCGCGCAATGCTCGGTGACGCCTGTCAGATGCTCATCGACCTCGCCGAGTGGGAGATCGTCGGCTCTCACCCATGCGACCTACTCCGCTGGCCGCTACCCTCCAAAGGCTATGTGGGGCTTCGCCGGACGTGGGGCCCGACATCGTCACAATGCGCTTTGACTCCGCCAGAGTGCCGCGGAGGGCAGAGTCGATAGTCATGGGAGTCCGCGAAGAAGCACATCGTCGAATTGAACGACGTCCACGCCTTTGCCCGGCGACTGAACACCAAGCACATAAGTGTGAGAAGGCACGAACGCCGAATTCAAGACAGGCGTGAACGTCTTCGTAAAGTTGCCATTGACGACCACGGTCACGTCGAGCCCCGGACGGAGATCCACGCGCACCTCCGTCCAGGTATCCATGGCAATCGGATAGACGGGCTGATTGAGGGCACCACTCACCAAGTACAGCTCGAAGCCGTCCGTGAGCAGCGCCACGGAGTCGATCGTATTGAAGCCCACATAGCTCAATTGCAATATGGCAACGGGCTCGCCCAATTGATGGATACGCACCATGAAGCGTGCGGACATCGTCGAATACGAGCTGCTCGTATCGGTGAATGAGAGCACCGCCTTCGCGAGGGTTCCGTCTGCAAAGGTGGATGAGACGTACGAGTGCGAAGGAGACGTGAACGCGGACGTGTCGAGCGCATTGACGCCGTGTTGCCCGAACGCTTGCGCCCACCCTGCGCCGGGCGTCGCGACGCCCTCGAAGGTAGTGCACAGCAGAGACCCGGCGGCGCATTGGAAGGCGGGGCCCGCGTCGATGGCGCCCGGCGCGTCGAGGACGGCCGAATCACCGGCGTCCACACCCGATCGCACATCCGGCTCGGACGCGGCATCGGGCGCCACGGCGTCCGGTGCGAAGAGAGGAGATTGCGGGTCGGACCCGCAGGCAGCCACGACCGAGGCAAGACCGACGACCACGAGAGTTTGTTTTCGATTCATACCCTCCATTCTATTTCCAACCATGTCATCGCATGACACCATTGATCATGGGCCAAATCCGCCGGGTCGCGCGCGTTCGGGAGCTGCTTTCTGGCGGAGACCGCTTTACCGTCCCCGACATCGCACGCGAGGTCGGCGCGAGTCTCCGAACCGTGAAGCGTGATCTCGCCTATCTGCGCGAGACCGGCGTGCCCATCGAGGGCGAACCGGGTCGAGGCGGCGGAGTGAGGCTGCTCGGCGATCGCGGGGTCACGGCGGTGCACATGTCGTTCGACGAGATCGCCTCTCTCTGGATGGCGTCGTCTCTGGCGCGTAGAGCGAGCGCGTTGCCGTGGGGAGGCGCGGCGCGTGGAGCTCTCGACAAGCTGCTCTCGAGCGTGCCGAAAGAGCGTGGGCGAGAGCTCCGCGCTCTCTTGCGACGCGTGATCATCGGCGCACCCGCGGCACCCCAGCTGGTGGCAGGAGCAGGCGCTCCTACGAGCGAGCTGCTCTCGAGCGTGGAGCAGGCGTTTCGTCGAGGCGTGGCCATCGCATTCGACTATCGCGATCGACACGGCAAGCCCTCTCGCAGAGTCGCCGAGCCGCACGGCATCTACGTGCAGCCGCCTATTTGGTACGTGCTAGCGATTGACGTGCAAAAGAGCGCGCCTCGAATGTTCCGAATGGACCGCATCTCACGATCCACCCTCGTCAAAGAGCACGGCTTCGTTCCCAAGCAGAGCGTCGTCGAGCAGATCCTCAAAGAAGCGCCGAGCGAGATTGCACCGTCGCGACTCTAAAGTATGATGATCGGTATGACTGCTCAGAAGATCGCGGTCAGCATTCCGGGCGCCATCCTGGAGCAAGCCCGCCGCTCGGTTCGGAAGGGGCGCGCGGCTTCGATGAGCGCCTACGTCACGTCCGCCATCGCCGAGAAGGTCAAGAACGACGACTTGGCGGAGCTCCTCGAGCAAATGCTTGCAGAGACGGGCGGCCCATTGACGGCCAAAGAGCGCGCCGAGGCGGATAAAGCGCTCTTCGGAAGGAAACGTAAGGTCGCCGGGCGATGAGCGGCCTCACGCTAGACGCCGGTGCGCTGATCGCCTTCGAGAAGAATGACCGCACGTTCACGGCAATCGTCCAGCACGCGCTCGAGACGAATCAGAGGCTCGCCGTTCCGACCGCGGTCATCGGACAGGTATGGCGAGACGGTCGCAGGCAAGCGCGCCTCGCGAGGCTGCTCGCTTCCAGAGTCGTGGAGATTGTGTCGCTCGATGACGAGCAGTCACGCGCGGCCGGTCAACTATGCGGCGTTACCCACACAACGGACGTGATTGACGCGTCAGTCGTTGTTTGTGCCAAAGCGAGAGGTCATGGAATCGTGACCTCGGACGCGAAGGACATTCGCCGACTGGACGCGGGCGCGCGAATCGTCTCGATCTAACTGTCAGAGCGAGTCGATCACGGCGATGAGCTTCTCCACGGCGGCGCCGCTCGCCGTGACCGTGTGCGAGGCAGCGCGTGTCGTCTCGAGGACGTCGTCGATGGCTTTATCCATCAATGTCCACTTGTCTGGATTCATGGGCCGCATACTGCCTTGAGCCGTGTCCCACGCAGACTCGAGATCATCGGCTTTGGACTTGACGCCCTTCCAGTCACCCGCACAAACCAGCGGCAACATGTCTTTTGCGATAGTCTGAAACGCGGACAAGTCGCCGAGTGGATGGTCCAGAGAGACGGCCGCTTCAGCTTGTCTTTGAAGCTGCGAGCTGCGCAATGCGTAACCGCCTCCGCCCACCGCCAACAGCACGACCACGACGACCGCCACCTGCAAGATCGCACCGCGCCCGCTCTTCTGCGCCGGTTCTGGTTCGACGATGAGGTCTCTGTGAGTGACGGCGAGGTAGACGACGACCGCAAGAATCGCGGCGAGGAAGACGACACTGGTCACCGTCGCGCCGAGGCCCAATCCACCGTTGGTCTGCGATTGAGAGAGATAGTCGCCGAGCGACGCACCGAGAGGGCGCGTCAGGATATAGGCGATCCAAAACGCGAGCACCGAGTCCAACCCCAAACGTCTAGCGAGCGCAGCCGCACCAATGACGCAGAGGACGATGACGCCGGTAAGGAGATATCCAACCCCGAGCTTCTCGGCGATCAAGTCTCCAGTCGCCGTTCCCAACGCGAAGGTGAATAGAATGGCCAACCAATAGAACGCCTCGCGCCGAGCGGTGAAAATCGAGTGAATGGAGAGCGTGCCTTCTTTGGTGAACCAAGCGGCGAACGTCAGACCCAAGAGCGCACTGAAGATGACAGTGCTCGCCTCCAGAGGGAAATGCAGACTGTCCGTCAGAATGTCCGTCATCAGCGTGCCGAAGACGCTAATGAGCACTACCGCGAGCCAATAGACGGCTGGGACGTAGCGCTTGGTGCGAAACTGCACAGCGAGCACGATCGCGAGGCAGATCCCTGCGGCGACAGCGGTGCCCTTCAATCCGAGACCCATATTGACGTTGAGAAAATCCGAGGCGGTCTCGCCCACGGTGGTGCAGAGCACCTTGATGACCCAGAAGAAGACGGTCACTTGAGGCACTTTGCAGAGAAGCGCGCGCGCAGCCGCTCGTTCGTTGGTCATTGGGTCGACGACGCTATCGCACCCATTGAGATTTTGACGCGAGTTACGTAAGAAGAATGTCGAACCCATGAGCCACCGCGTCATCGCCCTCGGTCTCGCCCTCGCCGCGTTCGGGGCCATCGCGTCGTGCTCGTCGTCTTCTTCTCCTTGCGACACGGCAGGGTGCGATTCGCACGCGACGTGTACTGCATCGACGGGCGTGGCCGTCTGTAGTTGCAACTTGGGCTTCGTGGGATCGGGCAGGCAATGCGCGGCTTGCGCTCCGTGCGCGGCAGGTAAATTCCAATCGGCCGCGTGCACCTCGACGGGAGACACTCAATGCTCGCCGTGCACCACGTGCGGAACCGGCCAAGTACAAGCGAGTGCGTGCAGTGCAATTGCCGATACTCAATGCTCCGCGTGCGCGACCTGTCCGTTTGGGAAGTTCGAGTCGGCAGCGTGCAACTCGACGGTGGACACGACGTGCTCCGCGTGCACGGTGTGTCCCGCGGATAAGTTCTCGGCCACACTCTGCGGTGGGAGCACCGACGCGACCTGCTCGGCATGTTCCGCCGGCTGTATGCCCGGCGAGTTTCAAAGCGCGGCGTGTGTCTCCACTTCCGATCGCGTCTGCACTCCGTGCTCGGGCGCGTGTCCAATGGGGCAATACCTGAAGACCGCGTGCACCGCGAACGCCGATCGCACCTGCAAAGTGCCGCCGAGCGTTCCCACCAATGGCCTCTTGGTGCGCTGGACTCTCGACGACAACAAGGGAACGACCGCCGCCGATGCGTCCATCAACAAGCGCGATGGAATCCTGAAGAACTCGAGCTGGGTGACCAACAACTGCAAGCTAGGCGCGTGCGCGCATTTCACGGGCACGGGCGGAGGCAACGGTTCGTACCTGACCTACGCCAACACTATGCCCATTGGCGGAAGCGGCGCGTCGTTTGCAGCGTGGGTGGCGCTCGACAAGCCAGGAACTGGCACCTTCCAAACACTCTTCAATGGCCCCTATGACTCATGCTGCACCATGCGATTCTTGATTGACGGCAATCTCCACGCATTCTGGGACGCCGGGATGTATTCGGATCAGAGCCTCGGGAGCTACACGTTCCCAGTCAATCAATGGATCCACGTCGTGTGGACCATTGCCGCTGGGGGCAATGCGATCTTGTACGTCAACGGTGCCAATGTCGCGCAGACCGCCGCGGGAGTCCCGGGCACGTTGACGGACTTGCCTGACATGGACGTGGGCGCCGCGGATTCTTTTCAGTGGCCGCTCAAAGCGTTATTGAACGACGTGCTCGTCTACAATCGCCTATTGAGTGCGAACGAGATCACGACGCTTTATCAGTCTTACTGAGCTCGCTCAGGCGGCGACGCGCTCTTCGTCTTCTAGCGGGATGATGTCGCCTGGGTCTGCGTCTTCGAACAAGTC
>ENA-OFCD01000481-OFCD01000481.1-metagenomes-genome-assembly--contig:-NODE-481-length-25332-cov-3.549432_pt1 | contig 25332 bp, 20 predicted proteins | sample MGYA00153392_OFCD01 | MGnify analysis MGYA00153392
GGCCGAGTCTGGCGAGGCGCTCCTCGAGGCCCGTCGTGAGCTCGAGCGTCAGTCCGCGCTCCTCCACCAGCTGCAGCAACAGCGACGTTGACAGGTCATCCCCGAGACTTACTTTTGACGCCGGACGCTGTCTTGCGTACGTGAGAAGCGACACACTATGAGCGAGAAGCGCTGTTACTATGAAGTCCTTGGCGTCGAGCGCACTGCGCCATCCGAGGAGCTACGCAAGGCCTACAAACGCGAGGCTTTGCGCCACCATCCGGATCGGAATCAAGGGGATCCGCAGTCGGAGGCGAATTTCAAAGAGGTCAACGAGGCCTACCAGGTCCTCTCGGATGACCAAAAGCGCCAGGTCTACGATCAGTTCGGGCACGCCGGGCTCGAAGGCGGCGGAGGCGGCGGTCAGGGCGGCATCGGAGACATGTTCTCGCAGATGCAGGACCTCTTCAGCGAGATGTTCACCGGCGGCTTTGGCTTCCAGGGGCGCGGTCGTGGGCGAGGCGCCGATCTGCGCGTTCAACAGCGCCTGACGCTGATGGATGCCGCGTTCGGCTGCAAGAAAGACGTCGGCGTGCAAGCGCCAGGTGTGTGCGATGACTGCAAAGGCAGCGGCGCGGGGGATGGCACGAAGCCCGAGGCGTGCGGTCCGTGCCGCGGCACCGGTCAGGTCACGAGCGCGCGTGGCTTCGTGATGTTCACCGCTCCGTGCGCACGCTGCCAGGGTCGCGGTGTGTTCATAAAGACGCCGTGCAAGACGTGTCGCGGTGGGGGCGCCGTCAACAAGTCGAAGCGCGTGACCGTCTCGTTTCCGCCCGGGATCGACGCGGGTCAACGACTCCGCGTCCCCAATCACGGGATGCCGGGACCGGCAGGCGCAGGCGATTTGTACGTCGAGATAGACCTCGAAGAGGACGCACGCTTCGAGCGTGACGGCGCAGACATCGTGACGCGCGCGCACGTGTCGGTCGCGGAGGCCGCGCTCGGCGCCGAGATCGAGGTCCACGCGCTCGAGGCCAAGAACGACGACGCGAAGGTGAGCGTGACGATCCCCGCCGGAACCCAGCCCAATCACGTGATCACCTTGAAGGGCAAGGGCATCCCCCGCCTGGACGGGCGCGGGCGCGGCTTGCTCGTCGTCGAGGTGAAGGTCGACGTGCCCACGCAGCTGTCGTCGCGCGCGAAAGAGCTGATGCGAGAGCTCGACAAAGAGCTCACGGACGCGAACGCTTCACGCAAGCGAACTGCGGCGAAGTAGCGATTTGCACGCCCGCAGAGGAGTGAACGAAAAGATCAGAAGATCCGGAAGTCTTTTTGGGTCTCCTCCTCTTTTGATCTCCCCGACCTTTTTGTAACCCGCGTCGTGGAAGCGACGCCTCATACGGTCCGCGCTTGGGGACGCTACCCCATCTGATAGATTGCTCACGTGGTCGACTTCGACGCTCTTCGCCAGAGACTCGCTGCGACGCCTACGTTGCAAGCCACCGGGCGCGTCATCGGCGTGACCGGACTCTCGATGCGCTTCTCGATGCCGGGTGTGCGCGTCGGCGATCTGGTGCGCGTGCAGCGACGCGGTGAACCGCTCGTCTGCGAGGTCGTGGGGTTCGATCACGGTGAAGCGATCGCGATGCCGCTCGGCTCGCTGACGGGCGTGGGTCCAGACGACACCGTCGAAGCGACTGGCGGGGCGTTCACCGTGCTTGCGAGCGATGCGCTCCTCGGGCGCGTGATGGACGGCCTCGGGCAACCCATGGACGGCAAGCCCGCGCTCTCACGCGGCGAGCAGGTTCCAGTCGATCGCGATCCGCCCGACGCGCTCACACGGCGCCCCGTGAATCGCGCGATGCCGACGGGAGTGCGCGTGCTCGACGGTCTGCTCACGCTCGGCGAAGGGCAGCGAATCGGGCTTTTCGCAGGCTCCGGCGTCGGCAAGAGCACGCTGCTCGGGGCAGTCGCGCGCGGGACGCAAGCAGACGTCGTCGTGGTCGCGTTGGTCGGCGAGCGCGGCCGTGAGGTGCAAGAGTTCCTCGATCACGCGCTCGGTGAAGAGGGTCGCGCGCGCAGCGTCGTGGTCGTCGCAACCAGCGACGTCGCGGCACTCGAGCGCCTCCGCGCAGCCCAAGTCGCCACGGCTTACGCCGAGTATTTTCGAGACCAGGGCAAGCGCGTGATGCTGCTGTTGGACTCGGTAACTCGCTTCGCGCGTGCGCAACGAGAGGTGGGTCTCGCTGCCGGAGAGCCGCCCGCGCGCCGAGGTTATCCGCCGAGCGTGTTTGCGATGCTGCCTCGCTTGCTCGAGCGCTCGGGCCAGGGCGCGCACGGATCGATCACCGCGATCTACACGGTGCTCGTCGAAGGCGGAGACATGGACGAGCCCATCGCCGACGAGGTGCGCGGCGTGCTGGACGGACACGTCGTCCTCGATCGCGCGATCGCCTCGCGCGGCCGCTATCCGGCGGTGGACGTGAGCGTCTCGCTCTCGCGCGTGATGGATGCCATCGTGTCGCGCGAGCACAAAGAAGCGGCGCGTCGGCTGCGGTCGCTCGTCGCCGTGTTCGAGCAGAAGCGCGACCTCGTCACGATGGGCGCGTACGCGAAGGGCTCCGACAAAGAACTCGACGAAGCGATCGCGAAGATGCCTAAAATCGAGGCGTTCCTGCGCCAAGATCCGGCCGACAAAGTCGCCCTGGAGGACGCGGTCGCGATCCTCATGCAAGCCGTGAAGTGAGCCGCTAGTTCCGAGCCGCGCCGCATGTTTTGCCAAAGCTGACGCTCAACCCCACGCCCTCGAGCGCCAGCCGCGTGCGCATGACTCTCTCGAAAGGGACATCGGGTTCGGCGCTGACGACGACCGCGAGCGACGGCACGAGCAGCGCCAACTCCATGATTGACGACGCACGGGTTGGTGCGGGTGCGTCCGGCGGAAAGCCTTCGAGCTTCTCGAAGCACGCGCGAAATGCGGTGAGGTCGAGGCCATCCTCACCGGACAAGACAGCCGGACCGCGCGCGCGGAAGACGCAACCTCCGCCGACGACTCCTCCGTCTCGCCGGTTCATGAACACGAGCCCACCGTCCACGATGCACAGTTGATCCATCAACAGTCCGTTGCCGGCCCCGCGCCCAGGAGAGATTCGCACGACTCCGAGCCCGTCTGGCGTGCGCACGACGATGTTCCAATCGGAGACTGACCCGTACGAAATCGTATAGAGAAAAGGAACCACGCGTGCGTATGCGGTTCGCCGATCGATGAGCACGTTGGCGACACACGGCGACGCGTCGACGGCGACGTTGAGCTTTCGCCTCCAATCGAGCATGGACGTGATCTCCGTCATCAGGAGGCCGTCGGACGTCCCGAACCCACCGTCGTTGGCGGGCGTCGCCGCTACGCGACCGTGCACGCGGATCTCTCGACCCCAGCGATACGTCGAGCAGCGTCGGATCGACGGGATCCGCGCGCGGCAGAGTGACGAGCTCGAGGTCGTCCGGCACCGTCAACGCGCGAGTCGGATGCGCCGCGTACTTCGCGAACTCTCGCTCCTCGTCGTAGACCTCGTCGCGCGCGCAGCCAGCTCCACCCGCCTGCGAGGACACCGGCAGCGATCAGCCCGAAAGTGACGACCGCGATCGCGTTTCGCATCGCCTCGTCAGTGGCTCATCGCGCCTATGCACGCACCGAACAAGACGACGCTCAACACGACCAGCGCGATGCCGATGCGCACGATCCAGAGGATGCTCCAAAAGTTCCCCAATGAGCTGCTTCCGCCGCCGTACCACCCGCCTTGCGGCTGCTGATAGTGCCCAGCACCGAACTGCTGGACGGGATACTGCGGGCCGTAGCCGGGTTGCTGTCCGTAGGGTTGCTGTCCGTAGGGTTGCTGTCCGTAAGGTTGCTGTCCGTAAGGGTTTTGACCGTAGCCCTGTTGAGGCGCCGGGTACGCTCCGTATGGATTGGGCGCGACGTTCTGCGGCGGACCGTAGCCCTGCGGCGGCGCGGGCGCGGCGAGCGGAGCGTGACAGTAGGCGCAGGTCGGCGCAGACGGATTGGTCAGGATCGCGCCGCAGCGCGAGCATTGAGGGGCTTGTCCTTGCATCGCACCTCGAGCATACGCGCACCGTGGACGAATCTCACGTCCCGACCTATCTTCCGCGGCTCAAAGAGGAAATCTCATGGCCAAGCTCTCCAAGAATCTCGTCATCGTCGGCGCCAAGCGCACCGCGTTCGGAACGCTCTCCGGTTCGCTCAAAGGGATCAGCGCGATCGATCTCGGCGTCATCGCCGCCAAGGCCGCGCTCGCCCAGTCCGGCGTGGCGGTCGCGGACATCGGTCACGTCATCGCGGGCAACGTCATGCAGACGAGCAGCGACGCAATCTACGGCGCGCGCCACATCGGCCTCAAGGCGGGCCTGCCGATCACGACTCCCGCGCTCACGGTCAACCGACTCTGCGGCTCGGGCTTTCAAGCGATCATCAACGGGTGCGAGCAGCTTCTGCTGGGCGACGCAGACGCGATCTTGGCCGTCGGCACAGAGAACATGACGCAGGCGCCGCACGTGCTGCGCGGCGGACGAGACGGCTGGGCGTTCGGCAAATCGCCCGCGGTCGAAGACTCGCTGTGGGCGGGTCTCACGGATAGCTACTGCAACACGGCGATGGCGGTCACCGCAGAGAACCTCGCCGTCAAGTACGGCATCACGCGCCAGCAGTGCGACGAGCTCGCGCTGTCGAGTCAGCAGCGCTGGGCCGCGGCGAACGAGAAGGGCATCTTCAAGGACGAGATCGTCCCCGTTGAAGTCCAGCAGAAGAAGGCGACCATCCAGTTCATGGTCGACGAGCACCCGCGTCCGCAGACCACGATGGAAGCGCTCGCGAAGCTCAACCCCGTCTTCAAGAAGGACGGCGTCGTCACCGCGGGCAACGCGTCCGGAATCAACGACGGAGCCGCGGCGCTCGTCGTCACCACCGAAGAGTTCGCCAAAGCCAAAGGGCTGAAGCCGCTCGCGCGCATCGTGCAGTGGGGCGTCGCCGCGGTGGATCCGAGCATCATGGGCATCGGTCCCGCGCCAGCGATCCAACACGCGCTGCAGCGCGCAGGCCTCAAGCTCGGCGACATGGACATCGTCGAGGTTAACGAGGCGTTCGCCGCGCAGTACTTGGCAGTCGAGAAGGAGCTCGGCCTCGATCGCGCGAAGACCAACCTCGACGGCGGCGGCATCTCGATCGGTCACCCGCTCGGCGCGAGCGGCGCGCGCATCACGGCGCACCTCGCGTACGCGCTGCAGCGCGGCCAGGCGAAGTTCGCCGTCGGCAGCGCGTGCATCGGCGGCGGCCAAGGCCTCGCGATCATCCTCGAGAGGGTCTGAACATCAGCCGCGGTCACACGCGACGAATGGCGCGCCGCGACAAGATCGCGAAGCGCAGCAGGAACGCGACGGCCGCGGTCATGAGAGACGCGGAGAGGCCCCACCACATGCCCACGGCGCCTCCGTGGAGCGTGAAGCCGAACAAGAGCGCGAGCGGAACACCGACGACCCAGTACGCACAGATGCCTGCGTAGAGCACGTAACGCACGTCGCCCACTCCGCGCAGCGCGCCCGCGCCCACCGCCTGCACGCCGTCGAAGAGCTGGAAGATCGCGGCGACTCGAAGGAGGCTCGCACCGATGTCCACGATCGCGGGGTCCTTCGTGAAGAGCGCGATGAGGGGGCGCGGGAAGAGCGCGAACACGACGGCAACTGCGCTCATCAATGCGGCGCCGAGCCCGATACCGAGGAGTCCGGCGCGCCGAGGTGACTCTCCCGCGCCGACGTAGTGACCCACCCGCACGGACGTCGCGCCGCTCACGCCGAGCGCGCCCATGAACGTGAAGCTCGCGAGCCCGAGCGCGATCTGGTTCGCCGCGACCGTCGTGGTGCCGAGCCGACCTGCCATCACCGAGACGAGCGTGAACGCGCCGATCTCCGCGAGCATGTGCAGACCGCTCGGCAGTCCGAGCTTGAGCACTCGTCGCACGGGTACCGGATTCACTGGTTTTGCAGGCCTAAACTCGCGCGCAGCGAGCCACGTGACGACGACCAACACGAGCGTCGCGAAGCTCGTGGCTAGGCCTGCGCCGAGCGCACCCATGCGAGGCAAGCCAAGGGCCGGCAAGTTCACGGCCGCGAGTGCGTCGTCTCCGCGGACGAGCACGCTGCACAATCCGAAGTTGAGCACGTTCGCGACGCCGCTGCCGACGAGTGCGGGCCGCGTGCGACCGTGCGCCTGCAAGAACGTCTTCAGTGAGAGGAAGAGCGCAAAGCACAGCATGCCCGGCGACTGCGCGAGGATGAACACGCGTGCACGCGCGACGACGGCGGCGTCGAGCCCGAGCCAACTTAGTGGCAAGGTCAGCACGTACGCCGCGACGATCGAAGGGAGCCACACCATCGCGAGCGTCTTCATCGCCGCCACCATCGACGCCCACGCCTTGTCCGGCTCACGCGCACCCACGGCTTGGGACGCGAGAGGCTCGAGCGCCATCGCGATGCCGATCGACAAGGTCTGCGCTGCGAACCCAAGGTTGCGCCCAACCGAGGCGCCCGCGAGCTCCACCGCGTCGACGCGCCCCAGGATCGCGGTGTCCACGAGGCCCATCGCCACGAGGCCGACCTGACCGAGCGCGATCGGCGCCGCCAAGTGGACGATGCGCGCGAGCTCAACCGATCGGGGCTCTGCACGCGTGGGAGCTGCCGCCATCGCCATCGCCGTGTGTAGCACGGGCGTCAGACGCGGCGTTGGTCTGACACGTGCACTACCGTTCTTGAACGAAACGTCACCCAACATCAACCAACTCGACAAAAGCAGCAACCTGGAAGTTTCACTGCCCAATCGGGAAACTAGTTGAGGTGTCAAACGTCATGGAGATAGCGATGATTGCGAAGCGAGAGACCCCGACCCCTCCGAAATGCGTCGAACTGCACGAACGCCCCAGGCTATCTGGGTTGGAAGACCTCGATCGCCCTGAGCTCGACGAAGACGCATTCGGCGATTCCGAGCCCGATACGCTTCGTTCGCCCGTTCCGGACTGGACGGACGAGAGTGGCGTCAAACAGGTCGACGCCGCCCTGATCAGCGCACGTTCTCTCCCCTGATCTTCTTGTCACGAGCGCGACGTCGAAGTCGCATGACGAGGGCCGCGACGCCGAGTCCGAATAAACCGAACCCGCTCGTAGTGGGAGCCGTGGAGACGTTGCAACCGATCCCACCACCCTCGAGGCTGCCGTCGAAGAACCCGCCGTCTCCGTTGGTGCCCGTGTCGTCGGAGTCCGTCGCGTCGCGGTAGCCACCACCGTCACCTTTGCCGCCACCGTCGCCGTTGCCGCCGCCGTCATCGTTGCCGCCGCCGTCACCGTTGCCGCCGTCACCGTTGCCGCCGCCGTCATTTAGTCCACCGTCACTGACCTTCGGGATGCACTTTTCGGAGACGAGATCGCATGCCTCGTTCATCGCGCAGTCCGTGTCGCTCGTGCACTGGACGCAGGCCTGCGTCTTCGGGTCGCAGATCTTCTTCGCGGGGTCTTTGCAGTCGTTGTTGGTCAGGCACTGCACGCATTCGTTGGTCGTGCCGTCGCACACGCCGAGGTTGTTGGGACAGTCGGCGTTGAGGACGCAGCCTCCGCACTTGTTGATCGGGATGTCGCAGTTGATCGGAGCGAAACCTCCGTTCGGCGGCGGAGGCTTCACTCCTTTTCCGCCGTTCCCCGCGCCGCGCGGTTGCATCGCAGCGGTCCCCGCGATGCCCGGGTCGACCGCGATCTTGCCGGCGCACAATCCGCTCGCCGATTGCACCATGATGACGCCGCCCGCGCCGCCCGCTCCCGGTCCGTGCAGCGCAGCGGTGGAGCCGCCGTCACCGCCGTTCGCGTGGATGCTGCCGCAGTCGGCGCTCGTCGCCGAGAAGAGCACGATCGCTCCGCCCGCGCCGCCGCCGCCGGCGCCGTCGTTCTGAGCGGCTTGCGTGACGGACGCGCCGTCTGCGGTGATCGCGCCAGTTCCAGTGAACGCGTTCGCGCGCGCGAAGATCACGCCTCCGCCACTTCCACCGCCGGTTCCGACCATGTCGTTCTCTTCACCCGAGCCGCCTGCGCCGCCGAGCGACATGCGCGTGAGCGGTGAGTAGTCGAGCGCAGAGCCGCCGAGACCGCCGACGTTGCGAGCGTTGTCTCCCTGCCACGTGAGGCCGCCGTTGCCGCCTTGTCCGCCGTGACCGCCTCCGCCTCCGCCCGCGTTGTGACAGTCACCGCCGCCACCACCGATCGAGACGTCACCGTTGCCGTACGTCGCGTTCGCCGAACCGTTCTTGTTCGAGTACGCGCCAGGCACGAGGCCTTCGCCTTTGTGAGCGCCGCCCGCGTTGTTACCGCCAGCGCCCGCGGGGCCGTCGAGAGCGGCGCAGCCGAAGACCGTGTTGTCGTTCTCGAGCGCGCCTCCGCGCATGCCGACCGCGTTCGCTTGGATCGCACCGTCGATCGTGACAGTGCCGGTGGCCAAGAACGCGACGACGCCGCCAGTTTGACCGTTCCACGCGCTCGGCTTGATCGACGCGCCCGCCTTGACGGTGAGCGTCGTGTACTCCGGCACCTTCACCATTTGAGACGCGCCGCCGACGTAGCCGCCCGCGCTCGCGATCGCGTTGGTGAGCGTCACCACGTTGCCCGCGACCGATTTCACCCGGGCGAATTCGAACGACCCTGTCGACAAACCCGCAAGCGCGATCTTGGTTTGGTCACCGGACATCGGCGGAGACGCGAGCGACGTGGGTTGCCACACGAGCACCAGATCGTCGCCCTTGAAGGTCGCGCCGTTGCCGACGGTGATCGTCTTGTCGCCTTTCGCGATGTTCACGGTGATCGGCTCGTAGGAGTTGATCACGGTGTTGGCCAGCGAGACGGTGACCGCACCGGTGTGCCCGCTGCCGAGACCGAACGTGTCGGCCTCCGCGCGCGCGTTCTTGGGATGCAGCGCGAGAGAAACAAGGATCGAGGCTAAAAACAGGCCCTTCGTCGTGGTCTTCATCACTTCTCCTCCACGTGGAACTCGACGCGGCGGTTTTGCTGGCGCCCATCTTCTGTCTCGTTGGTCGTGAGCGGGGTGTCTTGCCCGAAGCCCGCCGACGAGAGTCTCAAAGCTTCGATGCCGTGAGCGACGAGCCACTTCGCGACCGACGCCGCGCGATTCTTGCTGAGCGCTTTATTGTACTCCGCCGCGCCGCGGTTGTCCGTGTGCCCCTCGATACGCACCTTCTTCAGCTCGGGGTGCTCCTTCAGGATCTTGAGCACCGCTTGCAACACGTCCTCGCTGTCCTTGCCCGGCAAGATGTCCGCGCTCGACGTCTTGAAGCGCACTTGGTCGAGCACCTTGATCTGACCGTTCGAGATGACCGCGCGCGGGCAGCCGTTCTTGGCGGGATTGGGGTCGGGCTCGCCCTTCTGGTCGGGGCACGCGTCGACGTCGTTCTTGATGCCGTCGCCGTCCATGTCCTCTGGGCAGCCGTTGAACTTCGGGTTGCTGGATTTGACACCAGGCACATCGACGCAGGCGTCATCGACGTCGTACACGCCGTCGCCGTCCTTGTCGGGTGGGCAGCCGTTCTTCTTCGGGTCGTCGCTCTTCACGCCTGCGATCTCGGGGCACGCGTCTTCTGCGTCTGCGATGCCGTCGCCGTCTTTGTCGGGCGGGCAGCCGTTCTTCTTCGGGTCGTCCGATCGGACGCCGGCCTTGTCCGGGCATGCGTCTTCAGCGTCCACGATACCGTCCGCGTCGCGATCGCTCGGCGGCGCTGGGCATCCGTTCGTCTTGGGATCGTGGGTCTTGATGCCAGGTACGTTCACGCACGCGTCGTCTCGATCGAGCACGCCGTCTCCGTCGGAGTCCGTTGGCGTCGCGTCGGGGATCGGCTTGTCCCACGGCGGTGCCCACTCGATCGACAAGAGCGTGCGCACGCTGGGAGCGCCGAAGCCGCGCGTAAGTCCCGCGCCAACGCCCGCGCCTATCCAGAAGCACTTGACGCGAAAGTGCGCGCCGAAGATCCCCTCGACCGGCGTCGATCGCTTCGCGAACGCTGCGCCGTCGCTGATCACCGTGCTCCCGAAGAGCTCCGGGCCGATGAGCACGTCTCGCGTGAACGGGTGCACGCCCGCGCTCAACGCATAGTTGAACTCGCTCCCGATCGGGCTGCCGCCGAACGTGTCGCCGAGCGCGCGATATTGGAACGCCAAGCGCGCGGCGTACGTGAAGGCCCCGATGTCTCCCGCCACTTGCGCGCGCGGCATCACGCGCGCCCCGCCGTCGGACATGTAGCTGCTCACGTCTCCCGTGGGCAGCGACACTTGCACGCCGAGCGCGGCAGTGAAGGCCTCTCCGTAGGTGCCGAGGAGACGAACGTCCGCGCTCAGGCGGAGGTCTCCCAGCGCCTGATCGTTCGACGGCCCGCCGTACACGCGGCCTTGCACGGCGCCCTGTTTTCCGTCCGCGAAGAGCTGAAACGGCATGTTCACGCCGACACGGAAGCGGTCCGCGAAGGCGAGGCTCGCGCCCGCGTTCAGCACGAATTGATTGCGCACGATCGCGGCGCGCACGGTGTCGTCCGTGTTGTAGGCGACGAGCGCGTTGTGGTTGTAGTCGAAGGTCACGCCCACAGCGGGGAACACGGGCAGCTTCGTCTCGCGCGCGATGCGCTTGCTGCGAAGGTCGAGCGAGTCGAGGGTGAACCATTCGCTCCCACGCTCTGCAGGCTCGAAGCGGTTCACGGCGAAGCCCGCTTGCTGCGCATGAGAAGAAGACGTGATCGTGAGGAGGGCGCTCGCCAAGATCGAAGAAAGGACGGCTCGTGTTCGCATCTCCGCCCACTCGTATCAGCGGCGCGCCCGCCCCGCTAGGATCTCGATACGGAGGCACCCTGTCCCGCGCGCCATTTCTTCCCGCACAAAGGCCGCAAAATGCTCGATGGGCACGCGAAGTGCTCCACGGCGTGCATGCGCTTGCCGATCTTGCTGGTCTCGGCTCTCACCTTGTTCGCGCCCACCGCTCTTGCGTTCGAGCCGTTGTCGGTGATCGTGACGGTCTACGGCGAAGGCACCATTCGCGTGTTGCTCACCGCGGGAGCGACCGTGCCGTGTGACTCGACGAGCAACACTGTCATGTTGGACGGGAAGCTGGAGGCGGGCAGGAGCTATGGCTTTCAGTCGCCTGAGCTGTCCGTTTGCGAGCGTCACACACGCGGGACACTGCGCGAGGTCGATTGGTCCAACGATCGACTGTGGGCGCTCCGCGGAGTGCGAGGCTTCCCCCCGCCGGATCATCTCGATGTGGTCATCGCGACGAACCGCTGATTGACGTCGCGTCGAGCCCCAGCTCAGAAGACGAACTCGTCGCTCGACGACGACGCTTGCTCGGTGATGTTGCCATCGAGCGGATGAGACGAGAACGTCACCGATTGCGCGCTCCACTTCGCGGTGATGCGCGCCGTGTAGTGGTGGCCAGTCGTGAGCACAGCGTCGGGAAGCGTGACGCTCGTGTCGGTCGTCCAGAGCGTGATCGGGTCTCCGGGCGCGGTGGCGTCCTGGATGAATACCGAATACCGCAGCAGGCCCGTCGGAGCGTACTTGGGCCTCAACCACGCGATCCGGCTAGAAATAGCCGCGATCTGCCCCGGCAGCGCGATCGCGATAGGCGTCATCATCGCCTCGCTCCACTCGAGCAGTCGCGTGATGTGGACGCTGCCTCCAGTCGCCTCGACCGTAAGCGACTTTGACCATTGAGGGATCGGGTCGGCGTACGCCATCGTCAAAATCGCGTCACCGACGGTCGATGCGAACGCGAGGCCGACCCCTATGCTGGGGAGCGCCGACGGATGCTCCCAAAGCACCAATCGGAGGGACGGCGAAGGCTCCAGACTGCCCAGAAACGAGCCTCCGCGAAAATCGACCTTGAGCGTCGACGTCGGCGGCACCTCGGTGAGTGTCCCTTTGATGCTGACTGGCGCCTTCAGTGGACCCGTGAAGGAAGGCAAGTCGAGCTTGCGAATGATGGTCGTGGGTCCCGCGACCGTGTGCAGCAAAGTCGAGTGGTCGTTGCGTGAAGCATCGATATGACATTCGGGATCGGGAGACGACCGAATGAACATCGTCGCGTCCACGATCGACGTAGCACCCACCGGCGGCGACGGACTGAGCTGCGCGGTTGTCCACACGCAGCGTGAACGTTCCGTAGGGCACGTGATCGATCTTGAACGTCCCGTCCGACGAGCCTTTGCCGGGCAACACGAGATCGCCGACGCGTGCTTCGATGCGTGTCTTGGAGAGACCTCTCGGCCCGAACACAGGACCCGAGTCCGGCGAATAACGTACTTGGACTCGACCGTGCACCGTGTGGGTCGGCAGCGATACGCCACCACCGTCCGCTAATGCCTTATCGCCTAAATCCGATCGCGCTCCGCACGAGAGACAAGCGATGAGCAAGAGCACGACGCGCATGCCGTGAAGGGTGTCACGGATTGGGCGGGGTCGTCTTCTCGATCGCCGGTCTGTCGCGCAGGCACTTCGTGAGCGCAGGCTCGAGGCCCATCATCTGCTTGGGCAAACGCGGACGACCCATGACGGGCGCGCCAAGGCGGGACCAATCGACTTGTTGATCGGCGTAGGACAACCAGACGAATAGCGCACGACCGCGGATGTTCTCGAACGGAACGCCGCCGCCCGCACCGCCGTACCAGACGCGCGAGTCGTGGCTGTTGTTGCGATTGTCGCCCATCACGTAGACCTCGCCGGGCTTCACGATGAACGGACCTTGGTACTCGGCATATCCGCCGCTCGCGCGATCGTAGAGCGTGAGGTACGCCTCGTCCTCGAGGAACTCGACGTAGAGATCTCCCTCGTGGTGCGAGATCAAAGCGTCGGGCTCGTCGTACGAATAGACGCCGACGTAGCAGTGCGGGACCTCCCAGCCATTGAGCCACGGGTGGCCATTCTTCGCCTCTAGCTTGTCGCCCGGCCGCGCGATGACGCGCTTGATGAAGTCTTGCTCCGGCTTCTCCGGATATTGGAACACCATCACGTCGCCGCGATCTGGCGGCATCTTGCTCCAAATGCGAGATCGCGTGAACGGCACTGCGGGGCCGTAGGAGAGCTTGTTGACGAAGATGTGGTCGCCCACCTGCAGCGTGGGGATCATCGAGCCGCTCGGGATCTTGAACGCCTCGACCACGAACGTACGGAGTGCGAGCGCGACACCCACTGCGACGAAGATCGACTCTGCGTACTCGCGTAGCTCGCTCTTGCGCCAGCGACCGAGGCGGACGTCGATCTCGCCGTCTGCTTTGACGAGGGCGTCCACGAAGGTCTCGGGGTCGAAGGGCATCCGCTCCATCGCGTCGCGGAGCGCATCGAGATCGGTCTTCAGCTTCTCGCGCTCTTTGCTGGTGAGATCGCGCGTCACGGCGCGTGCGTGCGTCGAGAGGATCAAATCGGCTTCGTCCAGCAGCGCGGCCGCTCGCTCGAACGGACCGCGCATGTCCTCGGCGATGTCCGCGCGGAGCGGTGGGTACGCGAACGAAGCGAGCGGCAGGCGCTTGCGCACGAAGCCCACCGCGACGTTCATCAGCGCGAACGCGCCGATCGCCACGGGGACGGGTTGATCACGCACGAACGACTCGAGGAAACCGAACGGACCACTCGCCTCCACGCCCGAAGCCGGAGTGAGTCCCCACACGAGCATGCACGCGAACACGAACGGCAAGAGCCCGAACCACACCGCCCAGAACACGAGCCGCGCAGCACGCGCCTTGAAAGATGTCTGCGGCTTGGGAATGGCACCGCGCTTCGGAGCCTGATTCTTGCGGTAAACGCCGCCCTCCGAGGACTCCCTCTTCGGCCTCTTCTTCTTGGGAGCCGGCTTGTCCTCTTCCGCCTCTTCGCCTTCGGCCGCGAGCTTGTCCTCGCCCTCGTTCTCTTCGGACTTTACCGACGGCGCGTCGGCAGGCGCCGACTTCACGTCTGCTTCGTTTTCTTCGTCGTTGGCCAAGGCGTCAGCTCTTCTAGCGCCAAGGGCGCGTGTTCCCAACCACGTTTTACGGCGCGTCGCCGATTTGGATCACGTAGCTCACAACGGCGGCGCGATCGTCGAGTGGGTTGTTGGGCGGCGCGACCTGTCCCGCGAACGGGGTGTTGTCGATCACCATGTAATAGGTTCCCGCAGGCACTGGCAGTGTTCGCGTATACGGCACGCGCATTTGCAGCACATCGCTGACGAATGGAGCGCCGGCGAGTGGCCCGACTTGTCCATAGTTGAGGTAGTAGTCGAGCGATTGTTCTGCCTCGCTCTTGCGCATGAACAGCACGTCTACGGCTTGTATTCCGTCGACCGTACCCGTGACGTACAGCGCGCGTCCGCTGTCTTCGACGACGATGGGGCCGATGAAGTCCCGCTGGTTCTGGTGAACTTCGACGCGCGTGTTCTCGTAGCTCAGCTTGCTGGAGCCGTGTACGTCGAACGGGTGCGCGGGGTGGCCGCCCTTCTCGATGACGCCTAGCCCGAAGTCCGCGCTGCCGTTGCTCTCGCGGATCACGGTGAAGCCCTTTTGCAGCTCGGTCGTGACGAGCTGCTTGCCGAAGTTGTCCCCGATGGGCGTGAGCTGGTTGACGAAGTTGGCGGCGGGCGACTCGATCACGCGCGTCTGGAAGTTGCTGGATTGGAGCTGACGCGTGCGGAAGTACGCGTACATCGTCGAGCCATCCATCAAGAAGTCCTCGTCGTAGACGAGCTGCCCATCCGTCGTGAAGCTGATCTTCTTCGAGAGGTTCGTCCACGCGTAGCCACGTCCGCCGAACGTCATGAAGATGTCGCCGTTCGGCAGCTGCTTGCTCGTGCAGTTGGCGGGATAAAAGCGGCCGATGACGGGCTGGTCCTCGTTGAGCTTCAGCGGTGCCGAGTGCTTGACCATCTCCGTGCAGAACTGCGACAGCCCGAACGCGAGCATGTCGCGACGCAGCGTGCGGTTCGTGGGATCGTTGAGCGGCCCTTGAATCACGCTGAGGCTGCTCTGCGCGCACCCCGCGCAGCCAGAGCCGAAGGAAAGCCAGACGGCAGCGATCACGACGAAGTGGGACCTCACACCGTCGCAAGATAGCTCACTCCGAGCCAACTCCCCCATGCGAGTTGCTCGGACGAATCCTGGATCGTGAGCTGTTCGACAACGCCTCACGATATGCTCGCCCCCATGAGCAAAGGTGGCAAGGCGTGCGTGTTGGGCTCGGGCGCGTGGGGAACTGCGCTCGCGAAGGTGTTGGCCGAGAAGAACGACGAGGTTTTGGTCTGGGGTCGCAACGTCGAGGTGGCCACGCAGATCAACGAGCACCGCGAGAACAAACGCTATCTCGCGGGCGCCATCTTGCCTGCATCTCTGCGCGCGACCACGGACATGACCGAGGCGCTCCGTGGCGCGGAGCTCGTGCTGCTCGTGCCGCCGAGTCACGCGATGCGTGAGGTCTGCAAGCTTGCTGCGCCGTTCATTCCGGCGGGCGTGCCGATCGTGAGCGCGACCAAGGGCATCGAGAACGAGTCGCTCATGTTCATGGACCAAGTGATGGAAGACGAGCTCCCGAAGGACGCCAAAAAGCAGATGGCATTCTTGAGCGGGCCGTCGTTCGCCAAGGAACTCGCCGCGCACTTTCCGACTGCGGTCGTCATCGCAGCGCACGACGCTCGGGTGTGCGACCAAGTGATGCGCGCGTTCCACACGCCTTACTTGCGCACGTATGCGAGCGAAGACGTGATCGGCGTCGAGTGCGGCGGCGCATTGAAGAACGTGATCGCGATCGCGGCGGGTGTGCTCGACGGGCTCGGCCTCGGCTACAACACGCGCGCGGCCTTGATCACACGCGGGCTCGCGGAGACCGCCCGTCTATCGATCGCTCGCGGCGGGACACCGCTCACGCTCGCAGGTTTGGCCGGCATGGGAGACCTCGTGCTCACGTGCACGGGAGAGCTCTCGCGCAATCGCACCGTCGGCGTCGAGCTGGGTCGGGGGAAGAAGTTGGCGCAAGTGCTCGCGTCTCTCGGCCATGTCGCAGAGGGCGTGAAGACCGCGAAGAGCGCGTTCGATCTCTCCAAGAAGCTCAACGTGGAGATGCCCATCACGAGCGAGGTCTACGCCGTACTGTACGAAGACAAACCTGCAGAGCGCGCGGTCATCGATCTCATGGCGCGAGAGCTCGGACCCGAGTTCGATCTACCGAAGACTCGCGCACACCACTGAGTCACCCCGAAGAGCGAGACCCCGAGTCTCGTGAATAGAGCTTAGTTGGGCAGACCGCTCAGCTTGTCGTTGGCGGTGAACCGCGATCCGTCGAGCGAATGAGACCGCGGTCTTCGCTCGCGAGATAGAGCGATGAGCCGCTCGCGGAGATCGCTTGGAGTGACTTGGTGCCGGCGGGTCGCCACTCGTGTGCGCCACGATGATCTTCTTGTCCATGCGCACCTTCCAGAGCGCCGCCGTGGAGGTCGCGTAGATCATGCCGGGCTCTTTGGTGAGCGTCGCCAACCCGTTCACGCCTCGTGCGCCGGTGAGACCACGCGCAGCGAGTCATGAGCGCGGCCGAGTGTGATCTGCCCTCGAACCCGCCACTTCCGGAGTCTTCGAGGACGACCCGGCTCGTCGTGTCGAGCTCGTCCACGACACGCACCTCGTCTGCGGCCTCGTCGAGTCGAGTCGGAGTTCGTTGAACATTGCTCGCTCACGTTGCGAACTCGTGGCCGTCAACGTAAGTTCCGGCGAGTGCGACTGTCCAGTCCCATCGTCTGGATCGTTTGCGTCGTCATCGGCGGGCTCTTCTTCGTCGTCCTCGGTGTGGCGCGCGTCGTCGACGCGATGCTGAAAGCCATCCGCGCCCGAGGCTGGGAGACTGAACGCCGAGCGCGCGCGACTTGGCAGGCACTCGACGCACGTGTCGTGTCCGCGAGGCGCATCACCGACGACGGACTCTTCATCCTGGTGATCGAGCTCCCCGAAGGCAAACGGTCGACCAATCCCTACGCGACTCCTTCGCCTCGCTCGTGGAAGCGCGTGGGTCACGTGGGAGAGAAGTTGGCCGACCTCGTCGAGCACACGGAGACTTTGCCCGTGGTCGTCGGGCCGTCGGGAGCCGTCGTCGTCATCGACATCCCAACGCTCGTCGCGCGCTCGGGCGTCGCCTCGCTCAACGCCGAAGCCCTCGCGGCCGAAGACTTTACACAACGAGGGCGATGGAAGTGGCGCCCCGCCGAGACAACGGCCTAGCGCCGGCCTCATCACGCGTGGCACCGCTGAAAATGGTTTAGAGTGCCCCGCGGCAATGGCAGAAGATCGCGAGGAACAAGCGCGCTCTCGCGTCGGGATGGTGCTGAACGAAAAGTGGACGCTGGAGCGTCTCATCGGCATCGGCGGCATGGCGTGCGTCTACGCGGCGAAGCATCGCAACGGCGCGAAGGCCGCGGTCAAGGTCCTGCACCCGGACATCGGGCGCATCGAGGAGGTTCTCCGGCGGTTCTTGCGCGAAGGCAAGGCCGCGAACCTCGTGGACCATCCGGGCGCGGTGAAGGTACTCGACGACGACGTGATCTCGAGCGGCCCGGACAAGGGCGCGGCGTTCTTGGTGATGGAGCTGCTCGAGGGAGAGTCGCTCGAAGATCGCATCGAGAGTGGACCGCCCATCTCGGAGCGCGAGATGCTCGTCATCCTCCAACAGATCCTCGACGTACTCGCCGTAGCGCACGCGAGTGGAGTGATTCACCGCGATCTCAAGCCGGAGAATCTGTTCCTCGCCAAGAGCAAAGACGAGCCCGACGTAGCGCCGCGCGTGAAGATCCTCGACTTCGGTTTGGCGCGTCTCGCCGACGGCGGGATAGGTACGGTTCACGGCCTGGCGATCGGTACGCCGTCGTACATGCCACCCGAGCAGGCCGGGGGAAAGGCCGACGAGATCGAGCTCCGAACTGATCTGTTCGCCGTGGGCGCGACGAGCTTCCGCATCCTCGCGGGTCGAACAGTTCACCCCGGGAAGAACGCGGTCGACATCGTCCTCAAGATGGCGAGAGACGCTGCGCCGAAGCTTCGAAGTGTCGCGCCGTCCATCTCCGAGGCGACCGCTCGCGTGATCGATCGCGCGCTCGAGTTCAAAAAACAGGACCGATGGCCCGACGCAAAAACGATGCGTGCCGCCGTCGACGAGGCGCTCCTCGCGCTCGACGATCATGGCATCCTCGAGCTGCCGCAAGATCTTCTCAAGACGTTTCACGCCGAGCCCGCGCCCGTGCCCGCTCCGGTCGCCGAGCGCGCCTCGGTCACCGCTCCCGTCTCGGCTCCGGCCGCCTTCACGCCCAGCCCGGCACGCGCGGCGGGCCTCGAGCCGGTGAGGAGCGAAGACTCGATCCTCGTCTCGCTCGGGCTCAAGCCCAGCATGCTTCGTCGAAGGTGGCGCTTGCTGCTCGTGCTCGCGCTGCTCTACGGCGGGATCGCGCTGAAGCTCTCGTCGGAGGACAGCGAGATCGAGCCCGCGACAGACGCCGGGGCAGCGATTGATGGATCAACGATCGACGCATTGGTCGACGCATCGGGCGACGCGTCGGTCGCCGACGCACTCGTTCGCACGAAGGTGGACGCGTCAGTCGCCAAGGTCGTTGCGTCGAGTGTGGATGCGTCGATCGTGGGTGCGTCGAGCGTAGATGCTGGACATATCAAGCCAACGCCTAGCTCTCACCCGTCGACCAAGCCGTCGTCGGCAGTGAAGCCACCGCATCACAAGTGATCGTCAGTACGGGTCGTCGCTCGTAGTCTTCGGCTTGGGCGGAGTGACCTTCACGTGAGGACTCCCGGCGTCGGTCGCGGCGTCACGTATGCTCGCGTCTTTGGCAGCCACATCGATGCTTGCATCCACGGCTCTTGCATCCGCGTGGGCGTCGCCGACACTCGCGTCCGTGGACTCGATCGCGGTGGCCGCCGCGGCTTCGGGAGCGGCGTCTACGTTCGGCGCCGCGTCGACTTGCGCCGAAGGCGTCGGAGCAACTGTGGCGATGGGATCCGGCGCCGGTTCGGGCGGGAAGAGGCGCGACCAATTGAAGAAGGCAGCGCCGGCCGAGCCAGCGACGATGATCACGATCAGGGGGGCTACCCATTGCCGCTTCGGCACTCCGGCAACGCGGCTGATCTCGGAGGGCTCGCGAACCTTCACTTTCTCGACGGGCGCGGCCTTCGCTTGGACCGGCCCTGGCGAAGGATCCGGAGCGGGGACCGAAACGGGTGCTGGATCGGCGACCACGATGGGATCGGCAACGGGCGCGGCGACCGCGATGGGATCGGCGACGGGGTCTGCGACGGGGATGGGATCGGCGACGGGGACGGGGTCCGCGACGGGGATGGGATCGGCGACAGGAACGGGCGCTACGATTGGATCTGGATCGGTCTTCGCGACGGGTTGGGGCGCGGCGGCAGGTTCGGCCCACGAGAGCTCACGCTCGATCGAAGGTTCGGTACTCAGCGCGACGGGCGCGACGGGGATGCCGATGCCAAGGACCGTTCTCTCTCGTGGTGCGGAGGGTCGCGGTGGGCTCGGTGCTTCTGGCGCGATGCCCAGCGTGGTCTTCTCTCGAGCTGGGCTCGTTGCGAGCGAAGACGGCGGGGCGGGCGCTGGAGGCGCGGCGATCCCCAAGACCGTGCGCTCGCGGACGTTGCGCTGTTGGCCGATCAGGCCATCGACCATAGCGAGCTCGGCGTCTTCGAGTTCGATGAACTTCACTCCGATGCCAGCGCGCAGATCGCCGAGGCCGGCCTTTCGCGCCCAAATCACGCGCCCGGTGGTCGCGATGACTCCGCCGTCGCCGGTCGTGATCTCGATGTCGATCAGCTTGCCTACGACTACGGACTCCGCATCAGTCGCGATGAAGAGCCCGCCTCTGCCGAGGTCGTGAACCATCCCTTTACGCGAAGTGCCATTCGAGGTCGTGAAGGTCGCTTCGTTCGACGTCTTCACCCTCGGGTGGGCCCGTTTCTCCGTTGTCATTCGGCCAGCATAGGCGTCGGCAAGCCGCTCGTGATCGTCAATGCGTCACCGGTCAACTCTTGGCGGCGTCCGACCGGAGGCCGTTGACCTCTCGTCCGCGCCGCGGGACACGTGCTGCGATGGCCAAGCCGCCGACGGAGGAGACCCAGCGTGAGGCACGTCAGCCGGGGTTGTCGTCGGCATCGATCGTGGGTCTCGGCGCGCCCAGCAGGGGGGCGAAGAGCACCCAAACCCCTTTCGAATTCGTCGAAAATAGCGGCATGACAGTTCGAGTCCGCAAGTCCCACACCACGGGCAAGCAGACAGTCGTCGAGCGATTGGAGCCGCTAGGACGGCGATATCGAACTTCGTCTCATCACGGCTGGCTCGCGCATGCGGCGAGTCCAGCACCCGCTCCGCTCGCGAGTGCGTCGAGCCAAGTGCGCGGCCGGTCGGCGACGAGATCACCTGCGACGTAGACACGATCGCTCGCGCGCGATTGATCCGCGAGAACACCCACGCGCTCCATGATCGGGTGGTCCGTGAACGGCCACGCGAGCTGCTCGGCGGCGAGACCGAACATCGAGCCGGGCACCAACAGCTCTTTGCCGTCGTGACCCACGCGCACGGGCGCATCGACTCCACACGCGAACACACGGCGCGGGTAGGGAGGCACCGCAGTCGCGAGGATGTGCTCGGCGGGCGTGTAAACGATGCCACCGCCGAGCAAGCCTCCGGTCGCAAGCACGACGACGTCGGCCTCGAGCTGCGCGCCCTTTTCGAACTCGACGGTGACCTTGTCAAGGACGGAGATCAACGTGACCCATGCGTCCAAGGTCGTGACGCCCGCGCGCTCCAGAGCGCGATCACGTGCGGCGTCGAAGCGACGTCCCGCCGGGCTCGAGAACGGCGCGATGGCCTCTCCGCAGGGGATCCCCACGAGCGCGCTGAGCTCAGTCCCACGCGAGCGATCCGCGCCCAAGATCGGCGGAGTGAGGACCGCGCTCACGTTCGCGCTTCCGTTGAGCGCCGCCTTGATCGCAGCGGCGAGCCAGGCGAGGCGCGCGGGATCATCGTGCCGACTCGCGAGCTCGGCGAACGTCATCGCTCGCTCGTCCGTGTGCTTGACGAAGCTTCCTTCGAGCGACTCGAATGAGCGCTCTCCACGAAGCGCGTGCGCGCTGTACGACCGAGAGAGAGAGCCCGCGTCCCAACCGTCCACTGCCGCGTCGAGCACGAGCACGCGACCCGCGCGGACCTTCGACAGGTCGAGCAGCGCATCGTCGTACGCGCGTGCCGGTCGGAGGATCCCCGTCGATGAAGCGAGCAGGGCGCCGGCATCCGGATGAGAAATGCAGCCGATTTGAGCCAAGACTTGCATGCATGATGCATCTAGCGGCCTGCCCGCGCGTGACGACTCCCATGGCGTAGCGTCGTAGGCACCGACACCGAGAGAGGTCGCGCCCGAAGATCCGCGCACGAGGGTCACGTCCGCGCCAGACGCGCGCGCCGCCAGCGCGGCAGCGGTCCCGCTGATGCCGCCGCCGATGACGACGACGCGCGTCACCCTTCCCTCGGTTCGCGATCCACGCCCAACGTCGCGCGAGCTTGTGCGAGCAAGAGCGCCTCTTGTCGCGCTTGCTCGGGGCCCATTGCGACCACGCGCAGCTGACCTTGCTTCTCCAAGAAGTCTCGCGCTTGCTCTCGGCCCACGCGCGGCGAGAGCCCGAGCTCGTCCGCGACGATCTGCCCGCAGCGCGCCGCGCAGCGCATGCCTCCGCACGCACCGAGGCCCAATCGCGTTCGGCGGCTGACGTCGTCCACGGTGCGCGCGAGCTCGCGCTTGATCGCGTGGCGCACCTCGGCAGAGAGCACGGGCTCGCACGCACAGACGATCTCGCGCTCCTTGGGATCGCGCTCCAGCCGCGAGAGCACGCGCAGGCTGCGCGAGCCGTGACGGAAGACGAGGCGTCGCGCGGCGACCGGCGTGATGCCGTGTTCTTCGGCGAGGGCGATCGCGTCAGGCACCGCGTCTCCGCCCGGCAAGGGCTTGGTGTGCGTAGAGCAAAGAACGCCAGGCGCGAGCTCGGTCGCAAGCGTGTCGGCCATCTCTTGCGAGAACGCGCGGTAGCTCGCCAGCTTGCCGCCGATCATCGAGTAGACGTTCTTCGCGCCGTCGACTTCGTGATCGATAATCGCGTGCTCGCGGCTGAGCGCGTCTTCCGTGGGGCCGAACTCGTAGATGGTGGGTCGAACGCCGACGTACGTGCCGATTGCTCGTGCCTCACGCACTGCAGGAAACACTCTCGCGACCGCTTGGACGAGGTAGCGCACCTCTTCGCTCGTGGAGCGCACGGTGTCGAGGTCGCCGTAGTAGTCGTCGTCCGTCGTGCCGATCATGCTCATGTTCTGCCAGGGCATCAGGAACACTTCGCGGCCGTCGATCGCCTCGGCGACGATCGCGTAGTTCGACAGGCGACGGTCGTACGTGACGTGGATCCCCTTGCCCGGACGCACTCGCACTCGCACGGTGGGCAGCTTGCCGAGCGCGGCGGTCACCGGCGCCCAAGCACCGGTCGCGTTCACCACGTGGCTCGCGCGCACGCGGACGGTCGCCCCGGTCAGGGCATCCTTCGCCGTCAGCACGTACGCGTCGTCGTCTCGCGCGATCGACTCGACGGTCGTGTGATTGTACAGCCGCGCCCCGTGCTCCTCCGCGTCGATCGCGTTCAAGATGCAGAGCCTCGCGCCGTCGATGCCCCACTCGTCGAACGTGATGCCGCCTACATACGAGCCGACGATGCCCGGCTCCAGCCGCTGCAGATCGCTCTGGTCTAGGCGCGTGTGCATCTCGCCGCGCTTGAGCGGCTGATAGTCGTCGTACGCCCTGAAATATGCGTCGATCAGCTCGAGCATGACGCGACCTTTCGGTCCCGATTTCACCGGGAGCAAGAACGGTATGCGATGAAGCAAGAACGGCGCGATGCGCTGGATGTACCCCGAATCCCGGCACGAGCTCTCCGTGACGCTCGGGTTCTTTTGCATGTAGCGCGGCCCGCCGTGGATCATCCCGCTCGAGTTTCCGCTCGCGCCGAACGCGAAGTCGTTGCGCTCGAACAAGACGACCGACACGCCGCGCAGCGCGAGATCGCGCGCGGTGCCCGTGCCGTTGACGCCGCCGCCGATCACGGCGACCTCATAGGTCGACTCGGGTGCCGCCCCAGCGTGCTTGGGCATCGCAAGGACGGGGGGTCTCAGGCTCGTCGCGGGCTCGTCTTGCATCGGCGGTTGGCGCGCCGATCTAGCACGCTGATAGACACTAGGGTCGGATCACTGCTGCGGCCATCCGCCCCCCGGAGGTGGCCCGCCCTGAGGTGGTGGGCCGCCGTAACCGCCGCCGCCTTGAGGGGGAGGTCCATAGCCGCCGCCGCCCTGGGGAGGCCCGCCGTAACCACCGCCACCTTGAGGAGGATAGCCGCCACCTTGAGGAGGATAGCCGCCACCTTGAGGAGGATAGCCGCCACCTTGAGGTCCATACCCTTGCGGATAGGCCTGTTGTTGCTGCGGCATCGGCTGCGGAGGCTGTTTTTTGCTGAACACGCGCGTGAGCCCGAAGATCAACGCGAGCGCGAGGAGCGGCACGAGCAGCATGAGCGGGTGGTGCGCGAAGATCGCCACAGTGATGGTGAGCCCGGTGAGGACCAACGCGATCGGGAACATCACGACGCTCGTAATGAGACGACCCGCTTGGCCGACGAACGGAACGATCGACAGTACGGCATTGACCGGCGAGATCGTCATGGCCAAACCCATCCACATGACGACGAAGCCAACGAGTCGGAGGATCCACGTGAGTGTCTCGTACTCACCGTGCATCAATTGGATCGCCTCTGCGTGTGTGCCCGGCACGACACGATAGAGCTTGGCCGGCACGAGCACGTCGCCGGGCTCGACCCACGGTGTGACCCCCAACCCCGTGCGGATGCCGTAGAGCGTGACCGGACCGGGCTGCGGATCCACCACCTCGAACGACTCGCGCACGTCACCGAGCTCCGGCGCGCTGTTGGTGCCTCGGCCCATGAACACGAACGTGCCGTCGCGGTGCGGGTGCAGCGTCGCGATGGGAACGTTGCTGTGCTTGACGTCGTTGTTGTTCTCTTCTTTGGCGGCCGCGCTTCCAGAGGCGGCGGGCTTCGACGTCGAGACCGCGGGCTTCGCAGCGGATCCCGAGGACGCCGCGTGAGCGGGCTTTGCGGACGGCGCAGCGAAAGCGCTCGGCGCAGCGGACGCGTGTGGCCTCGTGCCGGGCTTGGTGGTGGTCGTCGCGGGCGCGGTCTCCCTCTTCGTCGGCTCGGGCGCGAACGTGACGAGCATCGCGTCGTCGACCGGCAACGGCTTCGTCGGCGGCAGTTCGATGTCCTTCGGCGTGATTGAGAACGCGCCGACCTTCGCGCTCTTGGCGAAGAACGTCTGCGAATCGACCGGAAATTCCGGGTTCTCGTGCCCGTTGGAGTCCGCGAAGCCGTCCGAGTTCTGCGGGTCGTCGGTCCACTTCTTCTCGTAGGTGTACGTCGTCACAGTGTCGCTCGAGCCGCCCGTGTTCTGCTTCTCGTGCGTCTCTTTCTTCTCGACCCACGCGTACATCTCGCTCTTTCGATTGAGCTCGATGTGCTTGGCTGGCTTCAAGAAGTCCGGATCACCGACCAACTCGTCCGTCGCGAGGCTCGACGTGACCGCGATCAGCGCGCCCTCGGCCTTGCCGTTCGCGCCATCCGGTGCCACGACGGTCGCCGTCTTCGCGACCGTGGACACGTCGAGTCGCCCTTCGTTCCACCACAAGATGGGAAACGAGATCGCGAAGAGGATCAAGCCTACGAAGAAGCTCTTGATCGATTTGAGGATGTTCCCGCCCAGAGAGTTATGCGTCACTGTCGAATATGCCACGTAGCGATGATACAGGAGTGCGCCGCTTTTCGCCGATACCTTCGCGATCGCGTCGTCGGGAATCGTCACCGTACAGGAGTACGGCTCCTCATCCGCTCCTAGGGCTCACGAAGTCTCGACGAAAACCGCCACACTCCTGAGGGGCTTCCGTCACTTATGGCTTTGGGTGCGCCAAGAGCCACTCGATCATCGCGGGATCGAACGCCGGAGTGAACGCGGGGATGTGCGAGCCGCCTTGGATGCTCCATAGCTCGACTTGCCCGTTCGCTTTACAGCCGCTCGTCAGCTTCGAGACGGTGGTCTCTGGGCCTGGGATCGACGCCTCGAGATCGAGCGGCGGGGCCG
>ENA-OFCD01000482-OFCD01000482.1-metagenomes-genome-assembly--contig:-NODE-482-length-25300-cov-7.234660_pt1 | contig 25300 bp, 27 predicted proteins | sample MGYA00153392_OFCD01 | MGnify analysis MGYA00153392
GCCACCAGCAGCATCGGATGCGCGGGCGGCTTCGGCTCCGGACCGATCTTGCGAAAGGCGTCGGCTAGCGCGGCACGGTTGGCCTTGGATGCCTTCTTGGCCTGCTTCCTGGCATGTTCCCACGTCTCGTGTTCATCGGCATAGGCGGCGGCAGCGGCCTGCGCCGCATCCCGGAACCCAGCCTCCACATGATAAGCCGGGCGCACGGCCAAGCGGTCCACCGCGCTCTTCCGTTCGCCACTGTCCAGCACGGACACGAACAGAGCGGTAAGCGGGCGCCGTCCGGCGCCGGGTAGTTCCACGTCATAGTGCGCCTGCACGGCCAAGGTCGCGGCAGCCAGGGCGGAGGGCGCGCCGCTTCGGGTCAGGCCGTCGCCGTAGAAGCGCATGGCCACGCCGTCGCCGTGCAGCCCGGCGACGAACAGGGCGACGGCAAAGCGTTCGTGCATGGTAACGCCGCCGGGGTCCGCCGGGTGGAGGCCGTGACCGGCGCCGCGGCGCTGGCGTCCGTGGTGGAAGGCGACCGGCGGCTGAACGAGGTCGCCGGCCTGCTGAAAGCCAGCCCGGCCGAAGTGGCGGAGCGCGTGGCCCAACTGGTCGAGGACCGCCGCCGGCTGGAGCGCCAGGTGTCCGATCTGCAACGCAAGCTGGCGACCGGGGCGGCGACGGCAGAGGTCGAGACGGTAGCCGGCGTGACGCTTGCCGCCCGTAACCTGGGTGACGTGCCGCCGCGGGACCTGAAGGGCATGGCGGAAGCCATAGGCAAGCAAATCGGCAACGGCGTGGCGGCCGTGGTGTCCACGCTGGACGGCAAGCTGAGCATCGTCGTCGGCGTGTTCGGCGACCAAGTGGGCCGGGTGAACGCGGTGGACCTGGTGCGCGCCGCCAGCACCGCAACTGGCGGTGCAGGCGGCGGCGGCCGTCCGGAACTGGCGCAAGCCGGCGGCCCCGACGCCACCCAAGCCACCGCGGCCGGCCGCATCCCAGGTGGTCAAGGTCGACCTGCCGGAGACCCTTCGGTACCGACTGAAGAACACGTTGCTAGGTCCTCCATTGGTCAACGAGAAGCTGGGCGACGAGCGCCTCGGCGTCCTCGACGACCGACGGGTCGGTGACGACGGTCCGCACCACCTCGACCAGCCCCATCACGGGGGCCGGGTTGAACCAGTGCAGCCCGACGACCTTGGAGGGCCGGCCGGTGCCGGTCGCGAGCTCGGTGACCGACAGCGCCGAGGTGTTGGTCGCCAGGACCGCATCGGCCGGCAGCAGGCGGTCGAGCTGGACGAACAGCGCCTTCTTGGCCTCGAGGTTCTCCGGTACCGCCTCGACGACCAGATCGCAGTCGGCGAGGGCGTTCAGGTCGGTGCCGGTGGCGATCCGGGCCAGCAGCTGCGCGGCACCGGCCTCGTCGAGCTTGCCTCGCGCCACCGCCCGGGCAGTCGAGCCGGCCAGTCGGGCCCGCGCGCGGTCGACGCCGGCCTGCTCCGGCTCGTACCCGACGACCTCGATGCCTGTCCGCGCCAGCACCTCGGCAATGCCGGCCCCCATCGTGCCCAGACCGACCACCCCGACCTTGCGGAACTCGCGTGCCACTGCGTCCTCCTCCGTGTGGTCGCCAGTCTCCCAGACACCGATCACAGCCGGTCAGAACAGCGTCGGCACCGAGCTTTCCAGCCCGCGCAGCACGTCGTAGTCCAGCAGCACGCAGGTGATGCCGCGGTCGGCCGCGAGCACCTTCGCCTGCGGCTTGAAGCTCTGCGCAGCGAGCACACCGCGCACCTGCCCCAGCACCGTCGACACCCGCTGCAGATAGCGGGTGAGCTGCTCGACACCGTCGATCTCGGCGTGCCGCTTCACCTCCACCAGCACGTGGGCGCCCTGCTGGTCGCGGCACAGCAGGTCCACCGGCCCGATATCGGTGGGGTACTCGCGCCGCACCAGGGTCCAACCGGGGCCGAGGACGTGGCACTGCTCGGCCAGCAGCTCCTGCAGGTGCTTCTCGACGCCGTCCTTGACCAAGCCGGGGTCACGGCCCAGGTCATGGCTCTGCTCTGACAGCACCTGCTCGATGCTGACCACCAGGTCGCCGTCCTTGCCGCTGACCGTCCAGACGTCACCTGCCACGACCAGCGTGCACGGCGGGCTCATCCACATCAGCGGCTTGTACGCCCGGTCGTCGGCGTGCACCGAAACGCTCCCGTCGGCCTTCACCAGCAGCAGTCGGGTCGCGAGCGGCAGGTGGGCGGTCAGCCGGCCGACGTAGTCGACCGAGCAGCGGGCGATGACGAGGCGCACCGGGCCAGGCTAGATCGCAGCTCACACACCGGCGACGAGCGACCACGCCTGCGTGACCGCGCACAGCACCCGCAGCCGCTCGACCACCGCGTCGGCGCCGAAGCCGGTCGGGACGACGCGCAGCTCGACCACGCCGGTACCGCGCTCGAAACCCAAGCGCAGGGCGACGGGATCGACATCGGGTACGTCGTACCAGCGGCCGCGCAGCGGATCGCTGTCGAGCGCGCCCTGCAGCGCCGCCGGGATGTCGATGGGCAGCCGGCACAGCTCGCCGAGCAGCCGCAGGAACGGCTCGAGGTTCTCCTCGCGCAGCCAGCCCTCGTACGCCTGGGTCACCACCGACCGATCCTCGCGCCGCGCGGGCTGATACGCCGGGCGAGACTGGGGCCGTGAACCCCGAGGCACTGACCGAGACCCCGCCGCACCCGGTCCGCCGCGCGGTCTTCACCCAGCACTGGGGCGACCTGACGATGCTGCATTGGCCGGTGGCACCGGCGGTTGTGGCGCCGTTGCTGCCGGCCGGCACCGAGCCGGACGTCCTGGACGGTGTGACCTATGTCGGGCTGGTGCCGTTCGTGATGTCCAGGGTGCGCATTCTCGGCACACCCCCGGTGCCGTACCTGTCGCGCTTTGCCGAGACCAACGTGCGGCTCTACGCCTTCGACCCTGCCAGCGGCCGCCGCGGGGTGGTCTTCCGCTCCCTGGAGGCCGCCCGACTACTGCCCGTGGTCGCGGCGAAGGCGTCCTACCGACTGCCCTACCTCTGGGCGCAGATGGCGGTGCGGCACGGGCCGGACACCGTCTCCTACCAGACCCGGCGCCGCTGGCCGGGCCCGCGGGGCGCCGGCGGCACGGTCCGCGTCCGCAAGGGCCCGCCGTTCGCCGCGGACGAGCTGGCCCTGTTCCTTACCGCGCGGTGGGGCCTGTTCTCCAGCTGGTACGGCGGACGCACCGCGTTCGCACCGGTCGACCACGCTGCCTGGCCGCTGCACCGCGCCGAGCTGCTCGACCTCGACGACGACCTCGTGGTCGCCGCCGGGCTGCCGGCTCCTCACGGCGATCCGCACGTGCTCTGGACGCCCGGGGTGCGCGTGCGGATCGGCCGCCCGCGCCCCCTGTGAGCGCCCGCGGGCGGGGTAGGAGCGCCGCATGATCCTGGCCTTCCTGTCCGCCCGCCTGCGGCGCTGGTTGCTGCTCGCCCTCGTCCTGCCGGTCGCGGGCCGGTTGCTCGAAACCGTCGGGGGACGGGTCGGCGGACGCAGCCCTCGGACCGGCCAGGCGCTGACCCGGGCGGGCGGCTACGCCCGCACGTCTACCGGGCGCCGCCGGCGACGCTGAGGTGTCGGGTGCTGGGGTCGGCCCCGTCAGGCCGGCGCCAGCGGGCCGAGCCCGTTCGCCGTGCGGACGACCTCGACGATCGAGCGCATGATCTCGGTGAGCGAGAAGTCCTTGGGCGTGTAGACCTGTGCGACGCCCTGCTCCTTCAACCGGCGCGCATCGGACTCCGGGATGATCCCGCCGACCACGATGGGGACGTCACCGATACCTGCGTCACGCAACCCGGCAAGCACCGCCGGTACGGCCTGCATGTGCGACCCGGACAGGATCGACAGGCCGATGACGTGCACGTCCTCCTCGACGGCTGCGGCGACGATCTGCGCCGCCGTCAGCCGGATCCCCTGGTAGATGACCTCGAAGCCGCAGTCGCGGGCCCGGACGGCGATCTGCTCCGCGCCGTTGCTGTGCCCGTCCAGGCCCGGCTTGCCGACCAGCAAGCGAAGCCGCACACCGAGCTCCGCGCCGGTGCGTCGTACGGCATCGCGGACCGACGCGATCTGCGCGCCCGCCTCGCCGTGCGCGACCGCTCCGGACACGCCGGTCGGAGCGCGGTACTCCCCGAACAGCTCCCGCAGCGCCTGCGACCACTCCCCCGTCGTCACGCCGGCGCGCGCGCAGACCAGTGTCGCCGCCATCAGGTTGGCGTCGGGCCGGTCGTCCCGGGGCCGGGCCGCGTCCCGCAGCGCGTCGAGCGCCTGACCGACAGCATCGGCGTCGCGGCCGGCCCGCCACGCCCGGACCGCGTCGACCGCCGCCTGCTCGACGCCCGGGTCCACCGTCATGATCGCGCCGTCCAGGTCGGCGAGCAGCGGGTTGTCGGCCGTGGTGGTGAACCGGTTGACGCCGACGACGACGTCCTCGCCGGCCTCGATCCGGCGGCGGCGCTCGGCGTGCGAGGTCACCAGCGCGCTCTTCATGTAGCCGGACTCGACTGCGGCCACCGCGCCGCCCATCGCCTGCACGCGGTCGACCTCCTCGCGCACCTGCCCGACCAGCTCGGCAACCTTGCGCTCGACGACGACCGAGCCGGCGAACAGGTCCTCGTACTCGAGCAGGTCGGTCTCGTACGCCAGGACCTGCTGCAGGCGTAGCGACCACTGCTGGTCCCACGGCCGGGGCAGACCGAGCGCCTCGTTCCACGCCGGGAGCTGCACCGCGCGGGCGCGGGCGTCCTTGGACAGCGTCACGCCGAGCATCTCGAGCACGATCCGCTGGACGTTGTTCTCGGGCTGTGCCTCGGTGAGACCGAGCGAGTTGACCTGCACGCCGTAGCGGAATCGCCGCTGCCTGGCGTCCTTGATGCCGTACCGCTCCTGCAGCAGCTCGTCCCAGAGCTGTGTGAACGCGCGCATCTTGCACATCTCCTCCACGAAGCGCACGCCCGCGTTGACGAAGAAGGAGATCCGCGCGCAGACCTCACCGAACTGCTCCGCCGGTACCTGACCGGCGGCCTGGACCGCGTCCAGGACCGCGATCGCGGTCGTCAGGGCGTACGAGATCTCCTGCACCGGCGTCGCCCCGGCCTCCTGCAGGTGGTAGCTGCAGATGTTGATCGGGTTCCACCTCGGGATCTTGGTGACCGTGTAGGCGACCATGTCGGTGATCAGCCGCAGCGAAGGCCCGGGGGGGAAGACGTAGGTGCCCCGTGACAGGTACTCCTTGATGATGTCGTTCTGGGTCGTACCCGCGAGCGCAGCCGGATCGGCGCCCTGCTCCTCCGCGACGACCTGGTAGAGCGCGAGCAGCCACATCGCGGTCGCGTTGATGGTCATCGAGGTGTTCATCTCGCCGAGCGGGATGCCGGCGAACAGCGCCCGCATGTCGCCGAGGTGGGTGATCGGGACGCCGACCTTGCCCACCTCGCCGCGGGCCAGCTCGTCGTCGGGGTCGTAGCCGGTCTGGGTCGGCAGGTCGAAGGCGACCGACAAGCCGGTCTGCCCCTTGGCCAGGTTCATGCGGTAGAGCTCGTTGCTGGCCGTCGCCGACGAGTGGCCGGCGTAGGTACGCATGACCCAGGGCTGGTCGCGGCGGCGTCGGCCCGGCTCCGGCGCAGCCCGCTCAGCAACGTCGGCAACCGGGCTCTCGGCGCCCGGAACCTCGCTGCCGTACTGCTGCACCGTCTCGGTCATGGAGTCCGTCATGACCCGAGCGTAGAACCGGACGGCTGACCCGGAGCCTGCGTCGCTCAGTGCGCCGCGGGAAGCGGGCTGCGCGCGGTACGCAGCACCCTGTCGAGCCGGGTGCGGAACAGCAGCCGGGCAACCACGGGCGGGACGTCACGCAGCACGAGCACCCGCCCGGCCCGCTGCGACTGCCGGTGTACGCCAACCAGGACCCCGAGTCCCGTGGCGTCCAGCGCAGCAAGCCGCGACAGGTCGAGCACCAGGTCGCCGCTGGCCGCAGACACCGCGTCGACGAGCGTCATTCGCACATCGGCCGCGGCGTGCACGTCGAGCCTGCCGACCAGGGCGATGAGCGCACCAGTGACCAGCACCTCGGCGGAGCAGGTCACACCGAGCCCGGCCGGTGCTGTCTGCGGGTAGGTCTGCATGTGCCGCCTCCGCCCTGGGCCGAGTCCCGCCTGGATGTGGTCTCACGGGAAGACGCCCAGGGCCCGGTTCCGGTTGCCCCGTTGTGTGCCACACCTGCGGCCACTACCCGGGGAGGCGCGCCGAGCCGGCCACTGACAGACTGCCCAGATGTCGCCGACGCAATACTCCAACTCCGGCGGCATGTTCGTGGCGCTGGGCGCGATGGTGGTGCTGATCCTGTTGTGTCGCTGGGTGTTCTCCACCGCCGGCCGTGATGAGCGCACGGCCGAGCGCCTGGCAAAGCTTCGCTCGCGCGGTGACTACGGCCTGCTGGTACCCATCGCCACGGTGCGCACCGAGCTCGATGCGACGCTGCTGCGCGATGTGCTCGCCGAGGCCGGCATCCGGGGCACCACGGCGGCGGGCGGCCAGCCCGGCGAGCGGATCGTGCTGGTGTTCCGCGGGGACGCCGACCGCGCCCGCTCGCTCGTCTCGTCCTGAGTCAGAACGTGTCGTCGGGCGCCGGCTCGCGGCGTACGTCGGCGCCCAGCGCCACCAGATTCTCCACGAACCGCTCGTAGCCGCGGTCGATATGCGCGACGTCGTACACCTCCGTGGTGCCCTCCGCGGCGAGGCCGGCGAGCACCAGCGCCGCGCCGGCGCGGATGTCGTGCGCCCGTACCGGAGCGCCCGAGAGACGCTCACGGCCGCGGACCACGGCATGGTGGCCGTCCGTACGTACATCGGCCCCGAGCCGGGTCAGCTCGTTGACGAACATCCAGCGTGCCTCGAAGACATTCTCGGTGATCATGGCGGTGCCGTCGGCCACGGCGTTGAGCGCGAGCACCATCGGCTGCAGGTCGGTCGGGAAGCCCGGGTAGGGCAGCGTCACGACGTCGACCGCGAGCGGGCGGCCTTCCATCCGTACGCCGAAGCCGTCGGGTGAGGTCGTCACGATCGCGCCGGACTGGGAGAGCTTGTCCAGCGTGACCTCGAGGTGGTCGGCGCGACCGCCGCGGACGAAGATGTCACCGCGGGTCATCGTCGCGGCTACCGCCCAGGTGCCGGCAACGATGCGGTCGGGCAGCGTCCGGTGCTCAGCCGGCCGCAGCCCGTCGACCCCCTCGATGACCAGCGTGCTGGTGCCGACGCCGCCGATCTGCGCGCCCATCTGCTGGAGAAAGGAGCACAAGTCGACGATGTCCGGCTCGCGCGCGGCGTTGTCGATGGTGGTCGTGCCCTTCGCGAGCACCGCGGCCATCAGCAGGTTCTCGGTCGCGCCGACGCTCGGGAAGTCCAGCCAGACGGCCGCTCCGGTGAGCCGGGGAGCCCGCGCGATGAGGTAGCCGTGCTCGCTCTGCACCGTCGCGCCCAGCCGGGTCAGCCCGGCGACGTGCATGTCGAGCCCCCGTGAGCCGATGGCGTCCCCTCCGGGCAGCGCCACCTTGGCCTCCCCGCACCGGGCGACCAGCGGGCCGAGCACCGCGATGGACGCGCGCATCCGGCGGACGAGGTCGTAGTCGGCCTCGTGGCCGGGCCGCTCAGGCACCGTGATCTCGACGGTGTCGGCCTCGCGCACGACCGTGCAGCCCAGCCGCCTGAGCAGCTCGCCCATGATGGCGACGTCGAGGATGTCCGGCACCGCGGTCAGCCGGCTGGTGCCCTCGGCCAGCAGCGATGCCGCCATCAGCTTCAGGACGCTGTTCTTCGCGCCCGTTATCCGGACCTCACCGGCGAGCCGGGCGCCGCCCGCCACCACGAAGAGCTCCATCCTGGTCAGTCTAGCCAGCGAAGCGCCCGTCGTCAGACGGAGTTTGTGTGCTTGATTACCGCTCCCAGACACACAAAGTCCGCCCTGAGGTTGCTGCGCTGAGCGTGGCCGGGCGCGCCGTGGCCGTACTTTGTGTGCTTGATTTAACAATCGAGCACACAATGTTTCCAGGCGGGCCGGGACATCGGTGAGGTGCAGTCGCGTGCGGTCGTCGACGCCTGCGGGGGCAGCCGTGGCGATCCCTTCGTCGGACCCGGCTGAGCGCTGGCCTGGGCCGGGATCAGCCGACCAAGCCACCTTCCGGACTGACCACTAGGGTCGACGTCATGGCCGTCCACCTGACCCGCATTTACACCAAGACCGGCGACGACGGGACGACTGCCCTCGGCGACATGAGCCGGGTGCCCAAGACCAGCATCCGGCTCGCCGCCTACGCCGACGTCGACGAGGCCAACAGTGCGATCGGGGTCGTGTTGGCGCTGGGTGCGCCCGATGCGGATATATCCACGCTGCTCGTCCGGGTGCAGAACGACCTGTTCGATGTCGGTGCCGACCTGTGCACACCCATCGTGCTCGATCCGCTGTACCCGCCGCTGCGGGTGCTGCCGGAGTACACCGCCCGGCTCGAGGAAGCGTGCGACCTCTACAACGAGCGGCTGACCAAGCTTGCCAGTTTCATCCTGCCGGGCGGCACGCCCGCAGCAGCGCTGCTGCACGTCGCGCGTACCACGGTGCGTCGGGCCGAACGCTCGGTCTGGGCGCTCATCGAGGTGGAGCCTGACAGGACCAGCGCGGAGACTGCGCGCTACCTCAACCGACTGTCGGACCTGCTGTTCATCCTGTCCCGGACCGCGAACCCGGATGGCGACGTCATGTGGCGACCCGGCGGCGAGAGGTAGCGACCCGGCGAGAGGTAGCGACCAGGCGAGCGGAAGCAACCAGGCGAGCGGAAGCAACCCGCAGCACGACCGACCGTCGGTGGGGAAGGGCGGCTCCGCGGCTACGCGGCTACGCGGCTACGCGGCTCCGCGGCTACGCGGCAGAGCCCGCAGCGCGCAGGCGCCCTTCGGCCCGGCGTACGGCGGAGTCGTCACCCTCGGCACGCGCACGGTCCAGCGCGCTGCGCGCGCGAGTCGCGTCGATATCTGCCGCGAGCTCGGCGACCTCGGCGAGGACGGTCACGCCCTCGTCGGTCACCGACAGGAAGCCGCCGTGGATGGCGGCCAGGACCTCGCCGCCACCGGTCTGCATGATCCGCAGCGTGCTTCCCTCGGCCAGCTCGCCGAGCAGCGGCGCGTGCCCCGGCAGGATGCCGATCTCCCCCTCGGTCGTCTTCGCGATCACCGTCACGGCCGCACCGCTCCAGACCTCGCTCTCGACAGCAACAACCTCGACGTGCAGCTCGGCCATCGCTATGAGCCGAGCTTCTTGGCGTTGGCCTCGACGTCTTCGATGCCGCCGCACAGGAAGAACGCCTGCTCGGGGATGTGGTCGTAGTCGCCCTCGGTGAGCTTCTTGAACGACGCGATCGTCTCCTCCAGCGGCACGAACTTCCCGGGCTGGCCGGTGAACGCCTCAGCGACGAAGAACGGCTGGCTCAGGAAACGCTGGATCCGGCGGGCCCGGTTGACCAGCACCTTGTCGTCCTCACCGAGCTCGTCGATGCCGAGGATCGCGATGATGTCCTGCAGGTCCTTGTAGCGCTGCAGGATGCGCTGCACCTCGCGGGCGACGTCGTAGTGCTCCTGCCCGACGTAGCGCGGGTCCAGGATTCGGCTGGTGGAGTCCAGCGGGTCGACGGCCGGGTAGATGCCGAGCTCGGAGATCGAGCGCGAAAGCACCGTGGTCGCGTCGAGGTGGGTGAAGGTGGTGTGCGGCGCGGGGTCGGTGATGTCGTCGGCGGGGACGTAGATCGCCTGCAGCGACGTGATCGAGTGGCCGCGGGTGGAGGTGATGCGCTCCTGCAGCACGCCCATCTCGTCGGCCAGCGTCGGCTGGTAACCGACCGCGCTCGGCATCCGGCCGAGCAGGGTCGACACCTCCGAGCCGGCCTGCGTGAAGCGGAAGATGTTGTCGATGAACAGCAGGACATCCTGCTTCTGTACGTCGCGGAAGTACTCCGCCATCGTTAGCGCCGACAGCGCGACCCGCAGCCGGGTGCCTGGCGGCTCGTCCATCTGCCCGAAGACCAGGGCGGTGTCCTTCAGGACGTCCGCCTCCTCCATCTCCAGGAACAGGTCGTTGCCCTCGCGGGTGCGCTCCCCCACGCCGGCGAACACCGACACGCCGCTGAACTGCTTCGCGACCCGGTTGATCATCTCCTGGATGAGGACCGTCTTGCCGACACCGGCTCCGCCGAACAGGCCGATCTTGCCGCCGGAGACGTACGGGGCCAGCAGGTCGATGACCTTGATCCCGGTCGTGAAGATCTCGGTCTTGCTCTCCAACTGGTCGAACGGCGGTGACGGCCGGTGGATCGGCCAGTACGTGTCGGCGTCGATGCTCTCGACGTCGAGCGGCTGGCCCAGCGCGTTGAACACGTGCCCCTTCGTCGCGTTACCGACGGGCACCGAGATCGCCGCGCCGGTGTCCTGCACCGCGGCGCCGCGCACCAGGCCGTCGGTGGGCTGCATCGAGATGGCCCGGACCATGTTGTCGCCGATGTGACCGGCGACCTCGAGGGTCAGGACCGCGCTGTCCCCACCGAGGGTGCGCTCGACGTTGAGGGCGTTGTAGATCTCGGGCATCTCATCGGGTGGGAACTCGACATCGACAACGGGGCCGATTACCCGGGCAACCCGGCCCGTGCCGCCGGTCGACTCGCGCCCGGAGGGGTTCTGGACGGTGACAGTCATGATGGCTCTCTCTCGGCCTAGGCGTCGGCCAGCGCGGTGGCGCCGCCCACGATCTCGCTGATCTCCTGGGTGATCTCGGCCTGTCGGGCCGAGTTCGCCGCTCGGGTGAGCGACTTGATGAGCTCGTCGGCGTTGTCCGTGGCGGCCTTCATCGCGCGTCGGCGGGAGGCCGACTCCGAGGCGGCGGACTCCAGCAGCGCTGCGTAGACCCGCGTCTCGACATAGCGCGGTAGCAGTGAGTCCAGCAGCGCGTCGGGCGACGGCTCGAACTCATACAGCGGCAGCGGGCCGTCGACCGGCGGGGCATCGGTCTCCTCCACCACCAGCGGCAGGATCCGGTTGGCGACCGGCCGCTGGGTCAGTGCGGACAGGAACTCGGTGTGCACGACATGGATCTCGTCGACCCCGCCGTCGGCCGTCGGCAGCACGAACGCGGCGATCAACGCGTCGGCGACTTCTTTTGCGTCGGCGTAGGTGGGCTGCTCCGAGAAGCCGGTCCAGCTCTGCTCGACCGGCCGCCCGCGGAACTTGTAGAAGCCGACCGCCTTGCGGCCGATCAGGAAGCTGACCGGCTCCTTCCCCTCCGCACGCAGGGTCTGTTCCAGCGAGGCGGCCTGCTTGATGGCGTTGGAGTTGTAGCCGCCGGCCAGGCCGCGGTCGCTGCTCACGACCAGGACGGCCGCCCGCGACGGATCAGGGTTCTCCGACACCAGCGGATGGTCGATCGTTGACTGCGACGCCAGCGCGGAGATCACCCGGGTGATCTGCCGCGCGTACGGCTGGGCCGCCCTGACCCGCTGCTGGGCCTTGACGATTCGCGAGGCAGCGATCAGCTCCATCGCACGGGTGATCTTCTTGGTCGACTGGACCGACTTGATACGGCGGCGATAGACCCGCAGCTGGGCGCCCACTGCTCAGCCGCTCGCCGAGGAGGTGGCGACGCGGGTGCTGCCGTCCTTCGCGGGGGGCACGTGCCGGGTGATCTTCTCCTGGCCGCGCTCGTCGTCCCCGAGCTCCTCGGCCTGCGCCTCGGTACCGATGCCGTGACCCTCGCTCGTCTGGAACTGGCTGGTGAACTCCTTGATCGCCGTCTCGAGGCCCGACACCACGTCGTCACCGAGCTTGCCGGTCTGCACGATGCTGTCGTAGATGCCCTTGTGAGAGCGGCCGATGAAGTCAAGGAACTCGCCCTCGAAGCGGAGCACGTCGCCGACCGGCACCTCATCCAGGTAGCCGTTGGTGCCGGCCCAGATCGAGGCGACCTGGCGCTCCACGGCGTACGGCGTGTACTGCGGCTGCTTGAGCAGCTCGACCAGGCGCGCGCCGCGCTCGAGCTGCGCCTTGGAAGCCTTGTCGAGGTCTGAGCCGAACGCCGCGAAGGCTTCGAGCTCGCGGTACTGCGCGAGGTCGAGCCGCAGCCGGCCGGAGACAGACTTCATCGCCTTGATCTGCGCATTGCCACCTACCCGGGACACCGAGATGCCGACGTTGATGGCCGGCCGCACGCCGGAGTTGAACAGGTCGGTCTCCAGGAAGATCTGGCCGTCCGTGATCGAGATGACGTTGGTTGGGATAAACGCCGACACGTCGTTGCCCTTGGTCTCGATGATCGGCAGGCCGGTCATCGAGCCGCCACCCAGCGCATCGGAGAGCTTCGCGCAGCGCTCGAGCAGCCGCGAGTGCAGGTAGAAGACGTCACCGGGGTAGGCCTCGCGGCCCGGCGGCCGGCGCAGCAGCAGCGAGATGGCGCGGTAGGCGTCGGCCTGCTTGGACAGGTCGTCAAAGACGATGAGGACGTGCTGGCCGGCGTACATCCAATGCTGGCCGATGCTGCTGCCGGTGTAGGGCGCGAGGTACTTAAGGCCCGCCGAGGCGTTGGCGTTGGCGGCGATGACCGTGGTGTAGGCCATCGCGCCGACCTCCTCGAGGCGGCCCACCAGCGAGGCGATGGTGCTGCCCTTCTGGCCGATGGCGACGTAGATGCACTTGACCTGCTTCTGCGGGTCGCCGCTCTCCCAGTTCGCCTTCTGGTTGATGATGGCGTCGATCGCGACGGCGGTCTTGCCGGTCTGCCGGTCACCGATGATCAGCTGACGCTGGCCGCGGCCGATGGCCGTCATCGCGTCGACCGCCTTGATACCGGTCTGCAGCGGCTGGCCGACCGGCTGGCGGCCCATCACGTTGGGGGCCTGCAGCTCCAGGATGCGGGTGCCCTCGGCGGTGATCTCGCCCTTGCCGTCGATCGGGGTGCCCAGCGGGTCGATGACCCGGCCGAGGAAGCCGTCGCCGACCGGCACCGACAGCACCTCGCCGGTACGACGAACCGACTGGCCCTCCTCGATGGCACTCGGGTCGCCCAGGATGACGCAGCCGATCTCCCGGGTGTCCAGGTTCAGCGCAAGCCCCAGCGCGCCGCCCTCGAAGGAGAGCAGCTCGTTGGTCATCGTGGAGTACAGGCCCTCGACCCGGGCAATCCCGTCACCCACCTCGGTGACGGTGCCCACCTCCTCACGGATCGTCTCCGCCGTGTACGACGTGACGTACTGCTCGATGGCCGACCGGACGTCCTCCGGGCGGATGCTGAGCTCCGTCATCTCGTTTCTCCTGCTTCGTGGGTGGGTCGGTGCGGTGGATTCGGGTGCCGCGGCTAGCGCGACAGGTGACGCCGGACGTCGTCGAGCCGGCGCGCGACGGTGCCGTCGAGCACCTCGTCACCGACCCGGACCTGAACGCCGCCGAGGACATCCGGGTCGACGTCGACCTGGAGCTGCACCTGGCGGCCGTAGATGCGGCTCAGCGCAGCGGCCAGCCGGCCGGCCTGCGGCTCGTCGAGCGGGGCCGCGACCCGGACCTGGGCGACCAGTCGCTGGCGGCGGGCGGCGGCGAGCCGGCTCAGCTCCTCGAGGACGGTCTCCAGCGAGCGGCCGCGGGGGCGGGTGACCGCCACCTCGACCAGCCGCACGGTCGCCGGCTGGGCCCGGTCGCCGAGCAGTGCGCCGACCAGGCCGCTCTTGCGTTCGTCCGGCAGCCCCGGGTCAGTCAGCGCCGCCCGCAGCTCCGGCTCACGCTCGAGCAGCCGGGCGAACCGGAACAGCTCGTCCTCGACATCGTCGAGCACCCCGTCGCCCTCGGCTGCCACCAGCGCCGCCTGCGCGGCGAGCGTCTCGACCGCCTCGCGCAGGTCGCTGGGGCTGTGCCAGGCCGACGCAACCAGGTCGGCGAAGACCTGCAGCGGTCGGGCGGCCAGCTTGCCGCCGAGCAGCGTCTCAGCCAGGCCACGCCGACCGGTCGGGCTCGATGCCGGGTCGGTGAAGGCCCGCCGCAGGGACGGCTCACGGTCGAGAAGGCCGGCCACGGCGTACAGCCCCTCGCTGGTCTGCTCGCTGCCCGAGCCGCCGGGTTGGCCACCGACCTGCTCCTCGAAGCGGGCCAGCGCGGCCCGCATCGACTCCCGGCTGCTGCCGTCCATCAGACCGGGCTCGGGTCGGCGACGGCGGTGCCCTCGAGCTCGGCCAGGTAGCGCTCGACGGTCCCGCGACGACGCGCGTCGTCGGCCAGGGACTCCCCGACGATCCGCGACGCGAGGTCGACGGCGAGCGTGCCGACCTCCCGGCGCAGCTCGGCGAGGGCCTGCTGACGCTCCGACGCGATCTGTGCCGTGCCGGCATCCAGGATCCGCTGCGCCTCGATGCGCGCCTCGCCCCGGGCCTCCTCGACGATCTCGGCCCGTTGGGTCTGCGCCTCGGTGCGAATCCGGCCGGCCTCGTCGCGGGCCTCGGCGAGCTGCGCCTGGTACCTGGTCAGCAGCTCATGCGCCTGCTCGCGCTCGGCTTTCGCCCCGGCGATCGCGCCCTCGATGGACTCGGCGCGCTCCGCGAAGGTCTTCTCGAAGACCGGGAAGACCTTGGCCCGAAGAAACAGGAACAGCAGGACGAACGCGATGATCCCGACGATCAGCTCCGGGGTCGCCGGGACGAGCGGGTTGTCCGTTGCTGCGAGCGGCGGTGCGCCGGCCAGGGTGGCGAACACGGCTACTTGAGGGCGAACGCGAGGCCGATACCGATGATGGCGAGCGCCTCGGCGAGGGCGAAGCCGAGGATGGCGATGCTCTGCAGCACGCCACGCGCCTCGGGCTGACGGGCCACGCCGCTGATGTAGGCGGCAAAGATGAGGCCGATGCCGATGCCGGGGCCGATGGCCGCAAGGCCGTACCCGACCATGTTCAGGCTGCCAGTCATGTGATCAGGTCGTCCTTCTCTATGGGGGAGACGCGCACGGTCGGCGCGTCAGTGCTCGTCGACGAGCGCGCCGCCGATGTACAGCGCGGAGAGCAGGGTGAAGACGTACGCCTGGAGGAGCTGGACAAAGCCCTCGAAGAAGGTGAGAACGATGCTGCCGAGGAAGGCGACGGACCCGGCGAGGATGCCCACCAGGCCGCCCTTGGTGAACACCAGGAACTCACCACCGAGCACGAACAGCAGCAGCACGAGGTGGCCGGCGAACATGTTGAAGGTGAGTCGCAGGGTGAGCGTCAGCGGCCGGATGATGATGGTAGACACGAATTCGATCGGCGCGAGCAGGACGTACACCAGCTTGGGGATCCCCGGCGGGAACATCATGGCCTTGAAGTAGTTCAGGCCACCCATCCGCTTGATGCCGATGGCGTTGAAGATCACGCAGCTGATGACCGCGATGAACAGCGGCAGCGCGATCCGAGACGTTGCCGGGAACTGCGCGAGGGGCACGATGCCAGCGATGTTCAGCGTGGCGAGGAAGAAGAAGACGGTGGCGAGGTAGGGGACGTACTTGATGCCCTCCTTTCCGATCGAGTCGATGGCGATCGCGTTGCGCACGAAGCCGTACAGCGACTCGCCCGCGAACTGCAGCCTGCCGGGCACCTGCGCTGCCTGGCGGGTCGCGACGTAGAAGAACACTGCCACCAGGACGGTGCCGATGATCGTGATGAGCATCGGCTTGTTGAACAGACCGACGGCTCCGTTGAACACGAAGTCCTTCGGGCCAGGGCTCTCGAAGGTCTTGCCCTCGGCCAGTAGCCAGGTGGTCACGGTGTCCTTCCCTCAGAGGCAGGGCCCGGGCGGCCGGTTGTCACGCTCTACCGTAGCGAAACCAGACCAGGTACAGCCCGGCCGACATACCCACCAGCAGCCCGACCATCACAGGGATGCCACTGTGCAGCCAGGCACCCAGCAGCCCGCCCGCGAGACCCCAGACCAGCACGCCGGAGATGACCAGCCCGAGCGCCCCCCAGGCGTCCTGCTCGGCCCTTCGGCCGGTGGCCCCGGACGGCTCGCCGGACGTCGTGGGGGGCATGGTCCGGGCAGCGTACCCGGTCGGCCGGGCCGCTCCCAGGAGCCTTGGGCCCGGGTGTCGAACGGCCTCAGCGGGCTCGGACCAGGCGCAGGACGGCGCCGTTGACGTAGGCAAGCCCACAGACGATGACACTGATCCCCAAGGCCCGGCGGTCGACCCAGCCGGCTTCGACGGCCGCCACGAGCACCAGCAGGGCCAGCGCGAGGCGCAGGACGTAGTTGGTCAGCAGCACCACGACGGCCAGCCCGCCCACGGGTCCGCCGGCCAGCACCAGGGGCAGCCGGCCGGACCGGAAGAAGCCCAGCACCAGCACCGCAGCCAGCGCCGCGGAGAGCGCGCCACGACCGCCGACCAGCGTCACGGCGACCACCGCGCAGACCGCACCGGCCAGCAGCGTCAGCGCGACCGGACCGGGGCCGAGGCGGCGGGACGTGATCGTGCCGGGCTCAGCCACGGACCCGGGCCCGCAGCCGCGGGACGACGCGCACGGCGAGCCCGGCCAGGCCGAGGGCGGCAACGGCGGACAGCACCCTGAGCGGCCCCCCGCTGACAGCCGCCGCGACAGCGCCGAAGGCGAGCAGCGCCGTCCAGAAGTACATGATGAGCACGGCCCGGGTGTGGCTGTGGCCGATCTCGAGCAGTCGGTGGTGCAGATGCGCCTTGTCCGGCGAGAACGGCGAGCGGCCCGACCGGGTGCGGCGTATCACCGCCAGCAGCAGGTCGACGAACGGCACCGCGAGCACGGCCAGCGGCAGCAGCAGCACCAGCAGCGCCGGGAAGGTGGTCGACGCCGGCAGCGTCGCGAAGTTGAACTGTCCGGTGAGGCTGGTCACCGAGCCCGCCAGCATCAGCCCGACGAGCATCGAGCCGCTGTCACCCATGAACAGCCGGGCTGGACTGAAGTTATGCGGCAGGAAGCCCAGGCACGCCCCGGCCAGCACGGCAGCGATGAGTGTGGGCGAGCTGATCCGGTCCAGCAGGATGCCGGAGGTCACCCGGCCGGTCGACAAGGAGTACGAGAAGGCGAAGAACGACAGCGCCGCGATGGCTCCCACGCCGGCCGCGAGGCCGTCCAGGCCGTCGACGAAGTTGATCGCATTGATCGTCAGCAACGCCAGCAGCACCGTGAGCGGCACGCCTTCCGGCCCGAGCGAGATCGCGCCGATTCCGGGCAGCGTGAGCGTGATGAGTTGCAGCCCGAGCAGCACCATCACCCCGGCGGCCACCACCTGACCGGCGAGCTTGGTGAGCGCGTCCAGGCTCCAGATGTCGTCGGCGACCCCGAGCAGCACGATGACCCCGCCGGCGACCAGCACCGCCTGGATATCGGAGTAGACGAACACGCGGTGCAGCGCGGGCAGTTGATGAGCGACCAGGAACGCCGCGGCCACCCCCCCGTACATGGCCAGCCCGCCGAGCCGGGGGGTGGGGATCGCGTGCACGTCGCGGTCGCGCGGCTCGGCCATCGCGCCGATGCGCACGGCGACCCGGCGCGCGACGGGGGTCAGCAGGTAGGTGACCGCCGCGGCGACGAACAGGACGAGCAGGTACTCCCGCACAAGCGCAGGCTAGCCCCGGGGGTAGGCCGGGTGGGCCGTGACGAGGGAGGTCACCGCCTCGCGCACCTCGGCGGCCGCCGAACCGTCCGAGTCCCGGACAGCGCGACTGATCAGGCTGCCGATCTCCTTCATCTCCGCCTCACCCATCCCCTGCGTGGTCACGCTCGGGGTGCCGACCCGGATGCCACTGGCGATCGACGCGGGCTGCGGGTCGTACGGGATGGCGTTCTTGTTCAACACGATGCCCGCCCGGTCGCAGCGCGCCTCGGCGTCCTTGCCGCTGACGTCAATGCCCCGCAGGTCAAGCAGCGCGAGGTGGGTGTCGGTGCCGCCGGTCACCGGGCGCATGCCCTCGCCGGCCAGCGCCTCGGCGAGTGCCTGCGCGTTTGCGATGACCTGGCGGGTGTAGGCGGCGTACTCCGGCGTGGCGGCTTCCTTGAGGGCGACGGCCTTGGCGGCGACCGCCTGCATGAGCGGACCGCCCTGCATCATCGGGAAGACCGCCTTGTCGAGCTTGGCAGCGTGCTCGGCCTTGCAGACCAGCATCCCGCCGCGCGGGCCGCGCAGGACCTTGTGCGTGGTGAAGGTGACGACGTCCGCGTACGGCACGGGGCTCGGGATGGCGCCGCCGGCCACCAGGCCGATGAAGTGTGCGGCATCGACCAGAAAGACGGCACCGACCTCGTCGGCGACCTCGCGGAACGCGGCGAAGTCGATCGTGCGCGGGATCGCCGACCCGCCGGCGATGATCATCTTGGGCCGGTGCTGGCGGGCCAGGTCACGCATCTGGTCGTAGTCGATGCCCTCGGTGTCCTTGGCGACCCCGTAGTGGACGGCGTTGAACCACTTGCCGGAGAAGCTGACCTTGCTGCCGTGGGTCAGGTGGCCACCGTGCGGCAGCGACATCGCCAGCACGGTGTCACCGGGGCTCAGGAAGGCGCCGTACACCGCGATGTTCGCGCTGGCGCCGCTGTGCGGCTGCAGGTTGGCGTGGTCAGCGCCGAACAGCGCCTTGGCCCGTTCGATGCCGATCGTCTCGGCGACGTCCACGACCTCGCAGCCGCCGTAGTAGCGCTTACCGGGGTAGCCCTCGGCGTACTTGTTGGACAGCGTCGAGCCCAGCGCGGCAAGCACGGCGGGGCTGGTGAAGTTCTCGCTCGCGATCAGCTGCAGGCCACGGCGCAGCCGGGCCAGCTCATCGACGACCACCCCCGCGATCTCGGGGTCCTGCGCCGCGAGGGCGTCGAAGTCGGGGCCGTAGTACGTCGTCATCTGGGGCTCCCTGGCAGGCGTGGACGGCAATGCAGCTTACCGCCGGTGGCCGGCCGGAGCGCCCTCACGGCAGCAGCTCGAGGTCGGGTAGCTGCTCGAGCAGCAGCTTCTCGCTGACCGCGCCCACTCTGAGCAGCCGGGGCAGCTCTCCGGTGAGGTCGACGATCGTGCTGGCCGGCCCGCCGGCGCTGGTGCCGCCGTCGAGGTAGACGCTCACCGCGGTACCGAGTTGACGGGCTGCCTCGGCGGCGTCCGGCGCGACCGGCAGGCCGCTGCGGTTGGCGCTGCTGACCGCGAGTGGGCCGGTGCGGGCCAGCACAGCGAGGGCAACGGGGTGCAGCGGCATCCGGACGGCGACCGTCCCGCGGGTCTCGCCGAGGTCCCAGGACAGGCTCGGGGCGACGCGCACCACGAGGGTCAGGCCGCCGGGCCAGTGCGCCTGCACGAGTTCGCGGGTGCGGTCGGTGACCTCGTCGGCCAGCCCGTCGAGCGTGGTCCACGCGCCGACGAGTACCGGAACGGGCATGTCGCGGCTGCGGCCCTTGGTCTCGAGCAGCGCGGCGACGGCGCCCGGCGAGAACGCGTCGGCCGCCAGTCCGTAGACGGTGTCGGTGGGCAGCACGACCAGCTCGCCGCGCTGCAGCGCGCCGACAGCCGCGTCGACGCCGGCGGTGGCATCGGCGCCTTCGCGGACGTCGTACGTCGTGCTCATGGCGGGCCGACCCAGCGCGCCGTCACGAAGCGGTCGCGGCCGAGCTGGTCGCGGTGGTCCTCGACCTCGGCCCAGCCGCCCTGGTCGCTGAAGAACGCCGGACAGCTCTGGCCCTGGCGGTCGGAGTGTTCAACGACGATCCGGCCACCGGGCTTGAGCAGCCGCCGGGCGGCCTTCTCCACCAGCCGGATGACGTCCAGGCCGTCCTGCCCCGCCCACAGCGCGATGCCCGGGTCGTGCTTCAGGACCTCGGGATCGGGGATGTGCGCCTCGGTGGTGGCGACGTACGGCGGGTTGCTGGCCACCAGGTCGAGCTGCCCGTCGAGCTCGGGCAGGGCGTCCGCTGCGTTGCCGAGCCGCAGCTGCACCTCCCGGTCGCCGGCGGCCACCCGGTTCGCGGCGTTGCGTCGTGCCCACGCCAGGGCCGCCGGGTCACACTCGACGGCATACACGGTGCTGCTGGGCACCTCGTTGGCGAGCGCCAAGGCGATGGTGCCGGAGCCGGTGCACAGGTCGACGACCACGGGGTCCGGGACACCGCGCAAGACATCCACGCCCCACTGCACCACCGCTTCGGTCTCCGGCCTGGGTACGAACACCCCGGGCCCGACCTCGAGCTCGATGTAGCGGAAGCCGACCGTACCCACCAGGTGCTGCAAGGGCACCCGTGCTGCGCGGCGGGCCACCAGCGCGTCGTAGCTGTGGGCGCGCTCACCGAGGTCGTCGACCAGGATGAGGTCGCCGGGTCCGGACAGGCCCAGCGCATGCACCGCGAGGGCGCGCGCGTCGTGCTCGGGCGAGTCGACACCCGCTGCCGCGAGCCGGGCGCCGGCGGCGCGTACCGCGGTCTGCAGGGGGGTCATGCGCCTGCCGCCAGCGCCCGGGCGTCGTTTGCGTCGACCAGTGACTGGATGACGGCGTCGAGGTCGCCATCCAGGACCTGGTTGAGGTTGTTGGCCTTGTAGCCGCTGCGGTGGTCGGCCACCCGGTTGTCCGGGTAGTTGTAGGTCCGGACCTTCTCACTGCGGTCCATCGTGCGGATCTGCGAGCCGCGGACGGCGCTGTCCTTGACCGCCTGCTCCTCCAGCGCCAGCGCGAGCAGCCGGGACCTCAGCACCCGCATCCCGGCCTCGCGGTTCTGCAGCTGGCTCTTCTCGTTCTGCATGCTCACCGTCACACCGGTCGGCAGGTGCGTGATGCGTACGGCCGAGTCCGTGGTGTTCACGCTCTGGCCACCGGGGCCGCTGCTGCGGTAGACGTCGATGCGCAGGTCGTTCGTGTCGATCTGGACGTCGACCTCCTCGGCTTCGGGCAGCACAAGCACGCCGGCTGCGCTGGTGTGGATGCGGCCCTGGCTCTCGGTGACCGGGACGCGCTGCACCCGGTGGACGCCGCCCTCGTACTTGAGGCGCCCGAAGACCGGGTTCGCGGGGTCGCGACTCTTCACTGCCAGCGCAATGTCCTTGTAGCCGCCGAGCTCGCCCTCGGTGGCACTGACCAGCTCGGTCCGCCAGCCCTGCCGCTCGGCGTAGCGCAGGTACATCCGAACCAGGTCACCGGCGAACAGCGCAGCTTCGTCACCGCCCTCACCGCCCTTGACCTCCAGGATCACGTCCTTGGCGTCGGCCGGGTCAGCAGGGATGAGCATCGTTCGGATCTTCGCGTCCAGGGCGGCGATGCTGTGTTCGGTCCTGGCCACCTCGTCGGCCATCTCCAGCTCGCGGGCGGCCTGCAGGTCACCGCGCAGCGCGTCGCGCTCATGGGCAGCGGCAACGACCGGCCCGATCTCGGCATACCTGCGGCCGAGCTCGCGAGCGACCGTCTGGTCGGCGTGGACGGCCGGGTCGGCGAGCCGCTGCTCGAGGTCGGCGTGCTCGGCCAGCAGGTCGTCGAGCGGGTCGGCCACGGGGGCTCCTACGGGCTGTGTCGCGGGTGGTCCGGCACGACTGCGGCGCCCGACCCCGGTCGGGGGACGGGCGCCGCAGGGGAGCTACTTGCCGGCGCGCTTACCGAATCGCTGCTCGAACTTGGCGACCCGGCCGCCGGTGTCCAGGATCTTCTGCTTGCCCGTGTAGAAGGGGTGGCAGGCCGCGCACACCTCCACGCGGATGTCGCCGCCCTTCGTACTGCGGGTCTGGAACGTGTTGCCGCAGGTGCAGGAGACGTGCGTCTCGGCGTACGCGGGGTGGATGTCGGTCTTCACGGTGGTGCCTTTCGGTCGGAGAGCCGCCGGGTGCGGGGTCGTACAGCGCGGAACCGGTGCTCGGAGGGGACCAGTGTGCCAGAACGGCGCACTGCTGAGACCAACGCGTCCCGGTGGGCTGCCCTTCCCGGCTGCCGCTCGGGCGGGCGGCACGGGTCGTCGCATCGGGTGCGGGGGCGCAACGAAATCGTTGCCGAGGTTGTGCGCGCCGTGACCGCGAGACCCGAGGTCCGGACCGCCTGAGAGCGGTCCGGCTCGAGTCGTCCCGGTGTCAGTCCTGGCTGACCGTCGTCTTCTGGATCTGCATCAGGAACTCGACATTGGTCCGGGTGGACTTCATCTTGTCGAGCAGGAGCTCCAACGAGGCGCTGGCGTCCAACGCGTGCAGCACCCGGCGCAGCTGCAGGACGATCCGCAGCTCTTCAGGCGCCAGCAGGATCTCCTCCTTGCGGGTGCCGGACGCGTCGACATCGATGGCCGGGAAGATCCGCTTGTCCGCGAGGCGCCGATCGAGTTTGAGCTCGGCATTGCCGGTGCCCTTGAACTCCTCGAAGATCACCGTGTCCATGGCCGAGCCGGTCTCGACGAGCGCGGTGGCAAAGATGGTGAGCGATCCACCGTTCTCGACGTTGCGCGCCGCGCCAAGGAAGCGCTTGGGCGGGTAGAGCGCCGCCGAGTCGACGCCACCGGTGAGGATCCGTCCGGAGGCGGGGGCGCCAAGGTTGTACGCACGACCCAGCCGGGTGATCGAGTCCAGCAGGACCACCACGTCGTGGCCGAGCTCGACCAGGCGCTTGGCACGCTCGATGGACAGCTCGGCGACGGTGATGTGGTCCTGCGGCGGTCGGTCGAAGGTCGAGGCAATGACCTCGCCCTTCACCGAGCGCTGCATGTCGGTGACCTCCTCCGGCCGCTCGTCGACGAGGACGACCATCAGGTGGACCTCAGGGTTATTGGTGGCGATCGCGTTCGCGATCGCCTGCATGACCATCGTCTTGCCGGCCTTCGGCGGGCTGACGATCAGGGCGCGCTGGCCCTTGCCGACCGGCATCACCAGGTCGATGACGCGGGTCGTCAGGATGCCCGGCTCGGTCTCCAGGCGCAGCCGGTCCTGCGGGTACAGCGGGGTGAGGTTGGTGAACTCGGGGCGCTTCTTGGCCTCCTCGATGTCCAGGCCATTCACGCTGTCGAGCCGGACCAACGCGTTGTACTTGTCCTTGCGCTCGCCCTCGCGCTGCTGCCGGACGGCACCGGTCACCGCGTCACCGCGACGCAGGCCATATTTACGGACCTGCTGCAGGGAGACGTACACGTCGTTGGGACCGGTGAGGTAGCCGGACGTACGGACGAATCCGTAGTTGTCAAGGATGTCGAGGATGCCGCCGATCGGCACCAGGACGTCGTCCTCGCCGACAACCGGCTCGGTCTCGCCGGCACCGAAGCGGTCGGCGCCGCGGACGTTGCGGTTGCGGTTGCGGCCGCGCTCGCGGAAGCGCCCGCGCCGGCCAACGGCCTCGTCGTCGTCATCAAATCGCGGGCCAGCACCGTCCGGCTGCTGACGGCCCTGGCTGGGCTGCCCCTGCTGACGGCCCTGACCGGACTGCCCCAGCGAACCCTCGTCGGCCTGCTGGCGATCGCTCGTCGCGTCGTACGCCGTCCGGTCGGATGCCGATCGGTCGGCGTCGGAGCGGCCAGCGGCGACGCGGGCGGGTGCCGGATTGTCGTTGCCCTGCTGGGCGATCCGCTCCTGGCGTCGGGCCTCACGCTCGAGGAAGCGCTCGCGGCCACGGTCGACACGCTCGCCGGCGCCTCCCGCCGCCGGTTCCGGACTCTCGCCAAGGGCTGGGCCGACATCGGTGGCGTTGTTCGCGGGCTCGCCAATCGCGTCAACGGCTGATGTCACCGGGGTACCGGCTGGGTCCGCCGGGCTCGGTGCCACGGCGATGCTGGGTCCGTCTGGCGTCCTGGGCTCGGTGGACGTGGTAGCTGCGCTGGTGGCGCGCTTGCCGGCCGACACCCGTCGCCCGCCGTTGCGGGCCGCGACGGGGACCGCAGCAGCCTCGGTCGGGGCGGCGGCAGCGACCTGTGCGCCAGCTCTGCTGGCCTGCCTTTCCTGGATGGCCTCGATGAGCTGGCTCTTGCGCATCCGCGTGGTGCTGCCGAGGCCCAGGTCGCTAGCCAGCGCCTGCAGCTCGGGCAGCACCATGGCGGCCAGCCCGCCGGAGCTCGTTCGCCGGCGGCTGCGGGGGGCTGCGGCCGGGCTGACCTGGGCGGCGGCACCCGCGGCGCCAGAGCCGTCCGTGGCAGCGCCGGCGCCAGGGCCTTGCGAGGGTGCGCTGTTCGAAGCAGCGCCGCGGGAGTTGGTGGCGGGTACGCCGGCCGTAGGCCCGGCGGTGTCCTGCGCGGGGTGCGGGCCGGTCGCGGCCCGGTCGCCCTGCAGCAGGTCGGTGGTGTCGGTCAAGGAGGGTCCTCCCGTGGTGCCGTACCGCCGCGGACGCGGCAGAACGGAGTGCGTCGGCCAGAGCCGGTGTGCCTCGTCGTCGACAAGGTGGTTGTGGAGTCACCCGTGGGCGGCGTTGGAGTTCGCGCGGACCGATGCCCTGGTCATCGAGCGAAAGGCCGATGGGAGGACTGTGGGGCCGGAGCGGTGCAACTGCTCACCGGTATACATGCACTACCCCGATCAGGGGTTGCTTATGCCCCGTCAGGGTTGCACACGGTGCGCCGGTCGGCCAAACGACGCGCCGGACCGGGAGGACAGCACCACCGCCCCAACCGGGTCGACGTCCAGCACACGGGCTGCCCAGCCGGTCGGTGCGCGTGCTGTCAGCGCTTCCGCGGACCTGCCCAGGGTCAGCGCCAGCACCGTGGGACCGGCCCCACTGACGACCGCCGGCACCCCCTGCGCACGTAGCGACGCCACCAGAGCTGCCGTTGCCGGCATTGCCTTCGCGCGGTAGGGCTGATGCAGCCGGTCCTCGGTCGCCGCCATCAGCAGGCCGGGCTCATCGGTGAGGGCGAGCACGAGCAGCGCGGCCCGTCCGGCCCCCGCGGCCGCGTCCGGGTGCGGCACCGACTCCGGCAGCAGGCCGCGTACCTCTTCGGTCGACGAGCGCTCCTGCGGTACGAACGCGACAGGCAGCAGGTCCCGGTGCGCGTCACGGCGTACCGCATGCACCCCGGTGGCGTCGCGCCACGCCAACGTGAAGCCGCCGCGCAGGCAGGCCGCGACGTTGTCGGGGTGGCCCTCGATCTCGTCGGCGAGCGCGAGCACCGCACTGTCGTCGAGACGCTCGGCACCATCGATGACAAGTGCCCGGCCGGCCAGCACACCGGCGACGACCGCGGCCGACGACGACCCGAGACCCCGCGCCTGCGGTATCCGGTTGGTGCAGGACAGCCGCAGCCCCGCCGGCTGGCCGCCGAGCCGGTC
>ENA-OFCD01000483-OFCD01000483.1-metagenomes-genome-assembly--contig:-NODE-483-length-25166-cov-14.968460_pt1 | contig 25166 bp, 25 predicted proteins | sample MGYA00153392_OFCD01 | MGnify analysis MGYA00153392
AGGCTCTTGTTCTTGTGCGCCGCGCCTTCCGAGGTGTTGGCGAGCAGGCACATCCAGTCGGCCTGCAGGCTGTTGGTGATCCACATCTTCGAGCCGTTGATGAGGTAGTCGCCGCCGTCCTTTTTCGCCGTGGTCTTGATGCTGGCCACGTCGGAGCCGGCGCCCGGCTCGGAGACACCGATGCAGCCGACGGCGGCACCGGTGATCGCGGGCACCAGGAATTCGTTGCACAAAGCCTCGTGGCCGAAGCGCGCGAGTGCCGGCGTGGCCATGTCGGTCTGCACGCCGATGGCCATCGGCACGCCGCCGCAGGCGATGTGGCCGAGCGTCTCGGCCATCGCCACCGAGAACGAAAAGTCAAGCGCCATGCCGCCGTACTGCTCCGGCTTGGTCAGGCCGAGCAGGCCGAGCTCGCCGAGGCGCTTGAAAACGTCGTGTGCCGGGAAGGCTTCGGCGGCTTCCCATTCGTCGACGTGCGGGTTGATCTCTTCGTCGATGAAGCGCTTCAAGGTGCGCTGGATCTCTTCGTGTTCGTGGGTGGTTTGCATGATGTGATCCTACGGGCGGGCGACGCCGAACTGCATTGGGTGAAGGTTGCGGCGCGACGCTTCGTCGCACACCTGCAAGGCGAGGGCGAGCACGCGGCGCGTGTCGCGTGGATCGATGAGGCCGTCGTCGAGCAAGAGGCCCGAGGTGTAGAAGGCGTCGCTCTGGCGCTCGAAAGTCGAGACGATCTTCGCCTTCAGGCCGGCGAGCTGGTCTTCGTCGACCGGTGCTCCTTTTCGCGCCGCGCCTTCGCGCATCACGATTTCCATCGTGCCGGCAGCTTGCTGCGGGCCCATCACGGCGGTGCGCGCGTTCGGCCAGCTGAACACGAAACGCGGATGAAAGCCCCGACCGCACATGCCGTAGTTGCCGGCGCCGAACGAGGCGCCGCAGTGAATCGTGAGCTGCGGCACCGTCGCGTTCGAGAGCGCCTGGATCTGCTTCGCGCCGTGCTTGATCATGCCGGCGCGCTCTGCCTCGGTGCCGACGATGAAGCCAGTGGTGTTCTGCAGGTAGACGATCGGCGTGCCCGTCTGGCAGCAGCTCTGGATGAAGTGCGTGACCTTGGTGCTGCCGGCCGGATCGAGCGGGCCGTTGTTCGTGACGATGCCGATGCGCGTGCCGGCGATCGCCGCATAGCCGCAGACCGTTGCCGAGCCGTGGTCGGGCTTGAACTCGAGGAACTCGGAGCCGTCGACGAGGCGCGCGATCACGTGGCGCATCTCGACCGGCTTTTTCATGTCGGCAGCGAACAGGCCGAGCAGGTCGTCGGCATCGAACTTGGGCGGCGGGCCATCGGGCCACGAGGCTTGCGGTTGCCAGCCGAGTGCGGCGACGAGCGCGCGCGCGAGGCCGAGCGCGTGCGCGTCGTCGTCGGCGACGTATTCCGCCAGGCCCGAAACAGTCGAGTGCATGTCGGCGCCGCCGAGCGCTTCGTCGGTCGCGATCTCGCCGGTCGCGGCTTTGAGCAGCGGCGGCCCGGCGAGGAAGGCGCGGGCGCGGCCGCGCACCATGATCACGTGGTCGGAGAGGCCGGTCATGTAGGCGCCACCTGCCGTCGACGAGCCATGCACGACCGCGATCACGGGCAGCCCGGCTGCCGACAGGCGCGCCAGCATGTAGAACGCGCTGCCGCCGTGGATGAACTGCTCGACCTTGTAGGCCATCAAGTTCGCGCCGGCCGACTCGATCAGGTGCACGAACGGCAGCCGGTTTTCGAGTGCGATCGCCTGCGCGCGCTGCAGTTTCTCGAGGCCTTTGGGTTGGAGTGCGCCGGCCTCGATGCCGGCGTCGTCGGCGACCAGCATCACGCGCGTGCCGGCGACCACCCCGATGCCGCAGATCGTGCCACCGCCGGGGATGGATTTGTCTGCGTCGGGCGTGTCTTGCAACCAGCCGGCGAGAGTCGAGAGTTCGAGGAAGGGCACGCCGGGGTCGAGCAGGCGAGCGACGCGTTCGCGCGGCAGCAGTTGGCCGCGCTTGTCGAACAGCGGCTGCGCGCGTGCACTCGCGGCGCGGGTGCGGGCTTCGAGCGCGCGCCACGCGTCGATCAGGCCGAGCGCGTGGGTGCGGTTGGCGGCGAAGGCGTCGCTGCCGGAGTCGAGGCGCAGATCGAGGGTCGGCACGGTCAGTCTCGGAGCACGCGTGGTGTGGTCGCGAGGTGGAAGCCGTCGAAGGCCTCCGTGCTGCCGCCGGTGCCGACCTCGGGCCAGATGCGCTTCGCGTTCGGCGCGGCGCCGTCGACGCGCAGGCAGGCGCCCGAGATGAACGACGCAGCCGGCGAGAGCAAAAACACGATCGCCGCCGACACCTCGCTCTCGGTGCCGAGCCGCTGCAGCGGCACGAGCTTTTTCATGCCGCGGATCGTGTCGCGCATCGCGGCCGGGTACTGGTCCATCCCGCTCGACGCGATCCAGCCCGGCGCGATCGCGTTGACTCTGATCGGCGCCCATTCGAGCGCTGCTGTCTCGGTAAAGTTGAGCATGCCGGCGCGCGCCGCGCCCGAGTGGCCCATGCCGGGCATGCCGCCCCAAATGTCGGCAATGATGTTGACGATGGCGCCGCTGCCGGCAGCGCCCATCCATTGCGTCAGGCACTCGCGCGCCATCAGGAAGCCGCCGGTCAGGTTGTTGCGAACGACCGCGTCCCAGCCCTTAGCGCTGATCGCCGAAAGCGGCGACGGGAACTGCCCACCCGCGTTGTTGACCAGCCCATCGATGCGGCCGCGTTGAGTGAGCACCTGCGTGATCGCGGCGCGGACCGCATCTTCTTCGCGGATGTCGCACACGTGCGTCGAGCACACGCCGCCTGCAGCTTCGATCTCGCTGCGCACCGCATCGAGCTTCTCGACCTTGCGCCCGACGATCGCCACGGCCGCGCCGAGCGCGGCGAGTTCGTGCGCCGTGCAGCGCCCGATGCCCGAGCCGCCGCCGGTCACGATCACCACCTTGCCTTTGAAGAGGCCAGGCTGAAACACCGAACGATATGACGCCATCGACACCTCGAGAAACAATTCAACCAAGCACTTGCTTGGTGAGTGGCTCGTGAGTTTGCGCGTCGCCATAATCGGGTGTCAACAGGAGAACCCACCATGCCTCACGCGATGATCTTCGACGCTGTGCGCACGCCGCGCGGCAAGGGCAAAAAGGACGGCAGCCTGCACGAGGTCAAGCCGGTCGACCTGCTCGCCGGCCTGTTGACCAAGCTGCAGAAGCGCCATGATTTCGACCCGGCCCAACTCGACGACGTGGTCATGGGCGTGGTCTCGCCGGTCGGCGAACAAGGCTCGGTGATCGCAAAGACGGCGGCGCTGAAGGCGGGCTGGGACTTCCGCGTCGCCGGCATGCAGATCAACCGCTTTTGCGCGTCGGGATTGGAGGCGGTCAACATCGCCGCACAAAAGGTCGCGAGCGGCTGGGAAGACATGGTCGTCGCGGGCGGTGTCGAAAGCATGTCGCGCGTGCCGATCGGTGCCGACGGTGGCGCGTGGGCGCAAGACCCGGAAACTAACTTCGCAACCGGCTTCGTGCCGCAAGGCATCGGCGCGGACCTGATCGCCACGCTCGCGGGTTGGAGCCGCGAAGACGTCGATCGTTTCGCGTTGACCTCGCAGCAGCGCGCCGCCGCGGCGCAGGCCGCAGGGCACTTCGACCGCTCGGTGTTGAGCGTCGACGATTCGATCGGCCTCGCCGTGCTCGAACGCGACGAGTTCATCAAGCCGCGCACCACGCTCGAAGGCCTTGGCTCACTCAAGCTCGCGTTCGATGCGCTCGGCGCGATGGGCTTCGATGCGGTCGCGCTCGCGCGCTACCCGCAGGTCGAGCGCATCCGGCATGTGCACACGGCCGGCAACTCCTCGGGCATCGTCGATGGCGCTGCTGCGGTGCTGATCGGCAGCGAGGCGAAGGGCCGCGAGATGGGCCTCACTCCGCGCGGCCGCATCGTCGCGACTGCCCTCTCGGGCGCCGACCCGACCATCATGTTGACCGGCCCGATGCCGGCCACGCGCAAGGCGCTGGCCAAGGCTGGGTTGACCATCGACGACATCGACCTGTTCGAGGTCAACGAAGCTTTCGCCGCGGTGCCGATGCGCTTCATGCTGGAACTGGGCGTGCCTCACGAGAAAATCAACGTCAACGGCGGCGCGATCGCGCTCGGCCACCCGCTCGGCGCGACCGGCGCGATGCTGGTCGGCACGCTGCTCGACGAGCTGGAGCGGCGCCAACTCAAGCGCGGCCTCGTCACGCTGTGCGTCGGCGGCGGCATGGGCATCGCGACCATCATCGAGCGGGTCTGAACATGCAAACGTTGCGCTACGAACTCGCCGACGACGGCATCGCGACCATCACCTTCGACGAGCCGGGCTCGCCCGTCAACACGATGACGCTGCAGTGGCAACACGATCTGGCCGAGGCGGCCGATTGCCTGGTGCGCGACAAGGAAAGGATCAAAGGTGTGCTGCTCGCGTCGGCCAAGAGCACCTTTTTCGCCGGTGCTGAACTGAAGGGCGTGCTGAAGTTGAAGGCCGAAGACGCGGCCGAGGGCTTCACCCGGATCGAGGCGCTGAAGCGCAGCTTTCGGCGCATCGAGACGTTAGGCCGGCCGGTGGTCGCGCTGCTCAATGGCGCAGCGCTGGGCGGCGGTTGGGAGGTCGCGCTCGCGGCCCACGCACGCTTCGCGCTCGACGACAAGAAGATCCAGTTCGGTACGCCTGAGGTCTCGCTCGGGCTGATCCCCGGCGCGACCGGCATCACGAAGACGGTGCGGTTGCTCGGGCTGATGGCGGCGCAGCCGTACCTGCTCGAAGGCAAGCTGTTCGGGCCGCGCGAGGCGTTGGCGCTCGGGCTCGTCGATGGGCTCGGTGAGAGCGCCGAGAGCCTGCGCACGCAAGCGCTGGCGTGGATCGCCGATCACCCCGATGCGATGCAACCTTGGGACCGCAAGGACTACAAGATGCCCGGTGGCACGCCGAGCCATCCGAAGATCGCCGCCGCCCTCGTCGTCGCGCCCGCCGTGCTCGCACAGAAGACCCGCGGCCTCTACCCGGCGGCGCAGGCGATTTTGGAGACCATGGTCGAGGGCGCGATGGTCGACTACGACACCGCTACGCGCATCGAGAGCCGCAAGCTCGCGAAGACCATGGTGAGCCAGACGACGAAAAACATGGTGAGCGCGTTCTTCTTCGACATGAACGCGATCCGTTCGGGCAAGTCGCGGCCGGCCGGCTTTCCGAAGTGGAAGCCATCGAAGATCGGCGTGCTCGGCGCCGGCATGATGGGCGCGGGTATCGCGCATGCAGCCGCCTCTCGCGGCATCGCGTGCGTGCTGAAAGACGTGAGCATCGACAAAGCGTGCGCAGGCTTCGAGGCGGTGCGCAAGGTCAGCAGCCGAATCGACGAATCGCAGCAGGCGGCGCTGCTGAACTTGATCACGCCGACCGCCGCCGCCGCCGACCTGAAAGGCTGCGACCTGATCATCGAAGCGGTGTTCGAGCAGCGTGAACTGAAAGCCACGGTCACGCGCGAGGCCGAGCCGATGCTTGCGGCAGGCGGCGTGTTCGCATCCAACACGTCGACCTTGCCGATCAGCAGCCTCGCAACTGCCAGCGCACGGCCCGAAAAATTCGTCGGCCTGCATTTCTTCTCGCCGGTGCACAAGATGAAGCTCGTGGAGATCATCCGCGGTGCGCGCACCGATGATGAAACCGTCGCCCGTGCGTTCGATGTCGTCACCGCGTTGGGCAAGCTGCCGATCGTCGTCAACGACTCGCGTGGTTTCTTCACCAGCCGCGTGTTCGGCACCTTCGTGATGGAGGGCGCGACGATGCTGGCCGAGGGTGTGCCCGCGCCGTTGATCGAGCACGCCGCGCTTGCGGCCGGCATGCCGGTCGGCCCGCTGGCGGTGCTCGACGAGACCTCGCTCGCGCTCTCGGTGCACGTGCTCGACCAGACGCGCGCTGATCTGGCGGGCGAAGGCAAGGCCTATGAGGCGGGGCAGGGCGAGCTGCTCGTCGAGCGCTTGGTCAAAGAATTCAAGCGACCGGGCCGCGCGGGTGGCGGTGGCTTCTACGACTACCCGCAAGGCGAGCCCAAGCACCTCTGGCCGCAACTGCGCACGCTGTTCGAGAAACCCGCGCTCACGCCGCCATCGATCGACGCATTGAAGCAGCGCTTGCTCTACCGCCAGTCGATAGAGACCGCGCGCTGTCTGACTGAAGGCGTGCTGACGAGCACGTACGAGGCCAACATCGGCTCGATCTTCGGCATCGGCTTTCCGGCCTGGACCGGCGGGGCGATCCAGTTCATCGAATCCGAAGGCCGCGAGACATTCATCGCGACTTCAGCCGACCTTGCGCGACAGCACGGCGCGCGCTTCGCGTTGTCGCCCGCGGTGCTGCAGCGCATCCGCGGCCTGCCCTGAGCCTGCGCGGCGCAGTCAAACAAAAGGCCCCGCACGCGGGGCCTTTTTTCACGTCGGGCGAACGGCGCTCACTTCAACGTCAGGATCCAGCCGACGAGTTGCTTCGCCTCCGCATCGGTGACTTGCGGGTTCGCCGGCATCGGGATGTTGCCCCAGACGCCGCTGCCGCCCTTCATGACCTTGGCGGCGAGCTTGTCGGCGGCATCGGCTTGGCCGGCGTACTTGGCAGCCACGTCTTTGTACGACGGGCCGAGCACTTTCTTGTCGACTGCGTGGCAGGCCATGCAGTTTTTCTTCTGGGCCAGATCGGCCTGGGCGAACGCCGGTACGGCGGCGAAGCCGGCACACAGAGTGACCAGCAAGGGGAGCAGTTTCGTGCGGGGGTTCATGGATTCCTCTGGGTGAAATCTTGATTTGACGGTCGACTACAGTCAGGATAACGGATGGTGCCCGCGCCGGTTGACACCGGCCCGTTGCGCGCACCGCACCCCCGGGAGCCTGTTCATGTTTTTTATCATCGTCGGCGTGCTGATCATCGTGACCAACCTGACCGGAATCGGGCCGTTTGCCACGTGGAACTGGGAGCTCGGCGGCGACCTCTGGAAGATTTGCACGCCGTTCGCGCTCGCCGCGCTGTGGTGGCTCTGGGCCGACAAGTCGGGCCTGAACAAGCGCCGCGAGATGGAGAAAATGGAACTGCGCAAGCAGAAGCGCCGTACCGAAAACCTCGCGTCGCTCGGCCTCGACACGCGCGCGCGGCGTAAGGCGGCGAAAAAGTAGCCTCGGTCGCGGGCTCCGCGCTCTACTCGAATCTGTCGAGCACCGCGCCCAAGCTCGCGCTCGACGCGTTGAACGCGAACTTCGCGAGCACACCGCGGGTGTAGCGCGGCTTCGGTGGCGTCCACGCGGCACGGCGCTGCTTCAACACTTGGTCGCTGACGTTCAACTCCAGCTTCAACGTGTGCGCGTCGATCGTGATCGAATCGCCTTCTTCGATCAACGCGATGTTGCCGCCGGCGCTCGCCTCGGGCGCTACGTGCCCGACCACCATGCCCCATGTGCCGCCAGAAAAACGGCCGTCGGTGATCAGCCCGACCGATTCGCCCAGGCCCTGGCCGATCAGCGCGCCGGTGGGGGCGAGCATCTCCGGCATCCCCGGCGCACCCTTCGGGCCGAGGTAGCGCAGCACCATCACGTCGCCCGCGACGATTCGCTTGGCCATGATCGCGGCGAGCGCCGATTGTTCGTCGTCGAACACCCGGGCCGGGCCGGTGATGACCGGGTTCTTGAGCCCGGTGATCTTCGCGACGCAGCCCTCGGGCGAGAGGTTGCCTTTCAGGATCGCGAGGTGGCCGTGCGCGTACATCGGCTTGTCGATCGCGCGGATCACGTTTTGGTCGGTGCGCGGTGCTTGGGGAATAGCCGCCAGGTTTTCGGCCACGGTCTTGCCGGTGATCGTGATGCAGTCACCGAACAGCAGGCCGGCGGCGAGCAGCGTCTTCATCACCTGCGGGATGCCGCCAGCACGGTGCAGGTCGACCGCGAGGTATTGGCCCGACGGCTTGAGGTCGCACAGCACCGGCACCTTGCGGCGTACGCGCTCGAAGTCGTCGATAGTCCACTCGACTTCGGCCGAGTGCGCGATCGCGAGGAAGTGCAGCACCGCGTTGGTCGAGCCGCCGGTCGCCATGATCACGGCGACTGCGTTCTCGATGCTGCGGCGCGTGACGATGTCGCGAGGCTTCAGGTTCTTCTTCACGGCCTCGACCAGCACGCGCGAAGCCTCGGTGGCATGCGCGACGATTTCGTCATGCACGTTTGCCATCGTGCTCGAGAACGGCAGGCTCATGCCGAGCGCCTCGAAGGCCGAGCTCATCGTGTTCGCGGTGTACATGCCGCCGCAGGAGCCGGTGCCGGGAATGGCGCGGCGCTCGATCTGCGTGAAATCTTCCTCGCTCATGTTGCCGGCGCTGAATTGGCCGACCGCCTCGAACACGCTGACGATGTTGAGGTCTTTGCCTTGGTAGCGACCCGGCAGGATCGTGCCGCCGTAGACGTAGATGGCTGGCACGTTGGCGCGCAGCATGCCCATCATGCCGCCGGGCATGTTCTTGTCGCAGCCGCCGACCACCAGCACGCCGTCCATCCACTGGCCGCCCACGCAGGTCTCGATGCAGTCGGCGATCACCTCGCGCGAGACCAGGCTGTATTTCATGCCCTCGGTGCCCATCGCCATGCCGTCGCTGATCGTCGGTGTGCCGAAGATCTGCGCGTTACCGCCGGCGGCTTCGATACCGGCCACGGCCGCATCGGCGAGCTTTTGCAGGCCGGAGTTGCACGGCGTGATCGTCGAGTGACCGTTCGCGACTCCGATCATCGGCTTCTTGAAGTCGCCCGGCTCGTAGCCCATCGCGTAGTACATCGAGCGGTTCGGCGCGCGCGCCACGCCCTCGGTGATGTTGGCGGATCGGCGATTGATCTTGTCGGTGGTTTTGTCAGCGCTTGGGTGAGCGCTCTTGTCTGTCGCGTCGGTCATCGTGTGTCTCCTTGACGAGTGCAAAGTATGCGGTCGTGAGAAAGCAGCGTCCAATAGATATCAAGCGCCGCATTGATATGCTCGATGAATGACTGATCCAGAGCCGTCGATCGAGTTGCGCAGCTGGCGGCAGTTTCTGATGCTGGCGCAGACCTTGCACTTCGGCCGCGCAGCCGAGCTGCTGCACATCACCCAACCGCCGCTGACGCAAGCGATCCAGCAGCTCGAGCGCCGCCTGGGCACGCTGCTGTTCGAGCGCACGCGGCGCAGCGTCGCGCTCACGCCAGCGGGCGCGACACTCGTCGAACCGGTACGGCAGTTGTTGCAGCAGGCTGCGGCCCTGACCGTGCGAGCGCGTGACGCGGCAGCGGGCGAGGTCGGCCGCGTGCGGCTCGGTTTCATCTCGACGGTCGGCTTCGGGCCGCTGCCGCTGTGGTTGAGGGCGTTTCGCGAGCAGCAGCCGGGCATCGCGATCGAGCTGATCGAGGCGACCAGCGATGTGCAACTCGCGGCCCTCGAGCGCGGCGAGATCGATGCGGGCTTCACGCTTCATGCACCGGGTTTCGCGCTCGCGGCGCCGTCGGGTTTGCAAAGTCTCTCGCTCGGCGTCGAGCCGCTGGTGCTGGCGTTGCCCGAGGCGGCGCCTTGGGCGCAGGCCCGCCGCATGCGCGTGGCCGATCTGCTCGCGCAGCCGTTGGTGATTTTCCCGCGCAGTGCCACGCCTTCGCTATACGACGCGGTGCTTGCGTTCTACCACCGCCATGGCGCGACGCCGGTGATCGCGCAGCAGGCGACGCAGATGCAAACCATCGTCAACCTCGTGTCGGCCGGGCTGGGGCTCGCGCTCGTCCCCGAAGCCGTCACGCAACTGCAGCGGCCGGGCGTGGTGTACCGGCCGCTGCCGCGTGCGTTGGCCGAGTTCGCGCCGCATTGCGAAACCAGTTTGCTCTGGCCGCTCGACGCGGCGCCTGCCGTCGCACGTTTCGTCGGGTTCGTGCGCGCGCTGGTGAAGGGTCGGGTACGGGGGCCGCTGCGGTATCGTTCGCGCTGATTCGCTGCCGTCGCTTTTCGCACCTCTGTCCATGCTTCATTACCCCGAGTTCAACCCGATCGCGCTGCAGATCGGCCCGGTCGCAATCCACTGGTACGGCCTGACCTACCTGGTCGCGTTCGTGCTGTTCATCTGGCTCGGCTCGGTGCGCGTCAAGTTGGCGCAGTTCGCGTCACGCGACTGGTCGCGCCGCGACATTGAAGACCTGCTGTTCTACGGCGTGCTCGGTGTCGTGATTGGCGGGCGCATCGGCTACGTGCTGTTCTACAAGCCGGGCTACTACGCGGCGCATCCGCTTGAAGTTTTCGCGGTGTGGAAAGGCGGCATGTCGTTCCACGGCGGCATGCTCGGCGTGCTCGCGGCGATGGCGCTGTTTGCGCGCACCCGCAATCGGCAGTTCTTCGACGTGACCGACCTGATCGCGCCGTGCGTGCCGACCGGCCTCGCGTCGGGGCGCATTGGCAACTTCATCAACGGCGAGCTGCCCGGGCGACTGGCCGATCCGAACCTGCCGTGGGGCATGGTGTATCCGAACGCCGGGCCGCTGCCGCGCCATCCGTCGTCGATCTACCAGTTCCTGCTCGAAGGGCTGCTGCTGTTCGTGCTGCTGTGGATTTATGCAAAGAAGCCGCGCGGGCTCGGGCAGGTTTCGGGTGCGTTTTTGGTTGGCTACGGCGTGCTGCGGTTCATCGCCGAGTTCTTCCGCGAGCCGGATGATTTTCTCGGGCTGCTCGCTTTGAATTTGAGCATGGGGCAGTGGCTGTGCATTCCGATGATCGCGGTCGGCGCCATGATCTGGGTGTGGGGCCGCGGGCGCAAAGCCCGCTGAGCGCTGCTCCTAGAATCGTCGATGCGCCAAATTTTTCTAGACACCGAAACCACCGGCCTGAGCCCCGACTCCGGCGACCGCATCATCGAAATCGGTTGCGTCGAAATGCTCAACCGGCGCCTCTCGGGCCGCAATCTGCACTTCTACCTCAACCCCGAGCGGCGCAGCCACGAAGACGCGATCAAGATCCACGGCCTGACTGACGAGTTCCTGGCTGACAAGCCGCTGTTCGCGAGCGTGGCCGACGAGCTGCTTGAGTTCGTCGACGGCGCCGAAATCATCATCCACAACGCGAGCTTCGACGTCGGCTTTTTGAACGAGGAACTGCGCCGCTTGGGCCGCCCCAAGTTTTCTGGCTTCGTCCGGCAAATCACCGACAGCCTGTTCATGGCGCGCGAGATGTTTCCCGGCAAGGCGAACTCGCTCGACGCACTGTGCCGCAGGCTGGAGGTCGACAACTCGAACCGTTCCCTGCACGGCGCGCTGCTCGACGCCGGGCTGCTCGCCGAGGTCTACATCCGCTTGACGCGCGGCCAGAATTCACTGGTGATCGACGCCAGCGAGACCAGCGCTGCGCAGGCCGCGGCAGACGCGGTTGACTTCAGCCTGCTCGCGTTGAAGGTCGTGTTCGCGAGCGAGGCCGAATCCGCTGCGCACGCCGTCGTGCTCGCCGAGATCGACAAGGCCAGCGGCGGCAAGTTGGTCTGGCGCCAGACGGCCCCTGTGGCATAATTTGGCGCAGTTCGCGGCACCCCCCAAGCCCGCCGAACGCTAGGTATTCGGGCGGTTAGCTCAGGGGTAGAGCACAACATTCACACTGTTGGGGTCGGGGGTTCGAAACCCTCACCGCCCACCATCGACACCCCCCATCTTCAACGATTCGCCGAGCCACCGCCGCGATCGTTCATTTTGTGGATGAAGCTGCATCGAACGGGCTCGTTTCCAGAGTTCTAGGGATACCGATCGGCCGACGGCCGCCTACGCTTCATGTTTTCAACTTCGACCGGTCGGCGCCTTGCGGCGTGCCGGGCACAGAGGAAACGTGATGAAGCCATCCATGAAGCCGTCGATGTCCGGCAACCTCTCACTCGGCGTGACTTTCGTGCTTGCGCTCGGCGCGGCATTCGCGGTCGGCGCCTGGCAGGGGCGCCACGCTTCGGCCGGTGAGGCGCCTGTCGATTTGGCCGCCGAGCATTCGACGTTCGTGCAGTCGGGCGGCGTCGTCGCCGAGCCGGATCGCAGCGTTCCCGACGCCGCCGAAGCGCTCACCCACGCGCGGGCGCCGGGTGCCTCGGAGGCCAGCGCGTCGACCTTCTGACTGCGAGCGTGGCGGGCACCGGCCGCAGACTCTGGTGTTGATCAATGCCCGTCATCGGCGCCGGGGTCGTCGGCCTCACGATCGGCCGCGCATTGGCGATGCGAGGGATCGAGACGATCGTGCTCGAACGCGCGAACGCGATCGGCAACGGCACGAGTTCGCGCAACAGCGAAGTTATCCATGCCGGCATCTACTACCCAAGCGGTTCGCTCAAAGCTCGGCGGTGCGTGGCGGGCCGCGAGCAGCTGTACCGTTGCTGCGAATCGCATGGTGTCGCACATCGACGCTGCGGCAAACTGCTGGTGGCCACGAGCGAATCGCAGCCCGCCAAACTCGCGCTGATCCAGGCGCAAGCCACACGCAACTGCGAGCACGATTTTCGCTGTTCGAAGCTGCGCAGGCGCGCGCGATCGAGCCGGCGCTGTGCGTGGTCGCGGCGCTGCATTCGCCCTCGACCGGCATCGTCGACAGCCAGGCGCTGATGCTCCCGATGCAGGGCGATCTCGAGGCCCACGGCGGCGCGCTCGCGCTGTTGTCACCGGCCGTGTCGATCGACAGCACCGGCGAGTCGCATGTGGTCACGGGCGGTGGCGATGTGCCGATGGCGCTGGCGGCGCGCTGGATCGTAAACGCGGCCGGGCTGTGGGCGCCTGCGTTGGCCGCGAAGTTCGCTGGCCTCGCGCCCGCTCACGTGCCGCAGCCACGCTACGCGAAGGACAACTACTTTTCGCTCACCGGCCGGGCGCCATTCAGGTACCTGATTTATCCGATCCCCGAGGAGGCCGGCCTGGGCGTGCACTTGACGCTCGATCTGGCGGGCCAGGCGCGCTTCGGCCCCGATATGGAGTGGATCGAATCTGCCACACCGGACGACATCGACTACACGGTCGATGCGCGCTGTGCGGCTGGCTTCGAGGCTGCCATTCGCACCTGTTGGCCCGGTTTGCCCTCCGGTGCGCTATAGCCGGCCTACAGCGGCGTGCGGCCATAGCTGCGGTCGAGCGGCGTGATCGCAGACGACTTCGTGCTGCAAGGCCCGGCCGTGCACGGCATCGGTGGGCTGGTGAACCTGTACGGCATCGAGTCGCCGGGGCTCACGTCGAACCTCGCGCTGGCCGACGAAGTGCTCAGCCGGCTGGGGGTGTGACGGCCTCGGCCGGTGGCGCTTGCCACTGGCCGCCCACCAGCAACTCGTGCGGCTGGAACTGCGCCTTGTAGGCCATCTTGCCGCTCTGGCCGATCCAGTAGCCGAGGTACACGTGTGGCAGCTTCAGCAGCCGTGTTTGTTCAATCTGCCACATCACGTTGTAAGTGCCGTAGCTGGTGTGCGGCTCGGGCTCGTAGAAGGTGTAGACGGCCGAGAGCCCGTCGTTGAGCACGTCGAGGATCGAGACCATCTTGAGCGTGCCCAGCCCGTCGTTCGACGGCTCGCGAAACTCCACCAGCCGCGAGTTGACACGGCTTTGCAGCAGGAACTGGGTGTACTGGTCGACGCTGTCGTGGTCCATGCCACCGCCCACGTGGCGGCCGGCCTGGTAGCGCAGGTAGAGCTGGTAGTGCTCGGGCACGAAGCACAGGCGCAGCACCCGTGCTTCGAGGTTCGAGTGCGCCTTGACGGCGCGGCGCTGGCTGCGCGTCGGCACGAAGCGCGCGACGGGGATGCGCAGCGGCAAGCACGCCTTGCAACCGTCGCAATACGGCCGGTACGTGAACATGCCGCTGCGTCGAAACCCACTGGCCACCAAGCCCGAATAAGCGTCGGCATGGATCAGGTGGCTGGGCGTGGCGACCTGCGAGCGCGCCATGCGGCCTTCGATGTAGCTGCAGGGGTAAGGCGCCGTTGCATAGAACTGCAGTGAAGCGAGCGGGAGTTCTTTCGGGTGGGTCACGGGCCGCTGTCCTCGGTGGGGGCTTCGGCAAGGTTGTTGTCGAGATGCCGCCACATCGCCAAATCATAGGTCCAATCGCGGATGGAGGATTCGGCCAGGCCGCGGGCCAGCCGGCTCTCGAACTCGGTGCGCCGCAGCTCGCGCGCGCCCATCGAGGCGAGGTGGCCGGTGTGCTGTTGGCAGTCGACCATCGGCACACGGTTCTCGCGGCAAAAGCACACCAGCGCGGCGAAGGCGATTTTCGAGGCATCCGTGCGGCGCGCAAACATCGATTCGCCGAAAAACATGCGCCCGAGGCCGATGCCGTACAGGCCACCGACGAGCTCGCCGTCGATCCACGCCTCGAAGCTGTGCGCCCGGCCGAGCGCGTGCCAGGCGCAATAGGCCTCGATCATGTCGGGGACGATCCAGGTGCCGTCCTGCCCGCCGCGCGGCGTTTGAGCGCAGGCGGTGATGACAGCCCTGAAGGCGGTGTCGATGCGCAATTCGCAGCGCGTGTCGGCGGCAAACCGGCGCGTCGTTTTGCGCAGCGAGCGCGAGAGCCGGAACTCGTCGGTCATCAGCACCATGCGCGGGTCGGGTGACCACCACAGCACCGGCTGGCCCTCGCTGTACCAGGGAAAGATGCCGCGTGAATAGGCTTCGGTGAGCCGCTCGGGCGTCGGGTTGCCGCCGGCAGCGAGCAGGCCCGGGGCGTCGCTGCCGAGTGGCAGCGCCGTGCCGGTGGCGGGCAGCGGGTCGTCGGAACCAAGCAGCCAATGGATCACGGTGGGTGGCCTGCTCTCGTTTGCATCACCCATTGTCATGGGTTGTCACGGATTTTGCGCCGCCCGAGGCTGGTCAAAATGCAATCCCCACGACACCTCGAGAACGCTGGTGACACCGCTGATCCCGCGCAACGGCCGCGCTGCAGCGCTCATCTACGTGGCCGGCACGGCCGGCGCTGCGGCACTCGAATTCGAGCCGATCACGCCGTATCGCCCATCGGTTTCCAGCCCGGCGCAATTGCCGGCCGCGGGCCAAATCGAGTTCGAGTTCGGCGGCCTGCAGCAGCGCGCCGACGATGCACGCCGAAGTGCCAAGCACTCCCTGTTCAAACTCGCGTTCACGAAGGAATGGGGCTCCTGTTCGGCGGTGAAGCGCACGTGTGGCAACGTGACGGCAGCGACCGCGCGCAAGGCTTGGGCGACACCACGGTGACGCTCAAGCGCGCCTGGACCGTCGACGACGAACCGGCTTTCGGCATGGAACTCGGCGTGAAGCTGCCGACCGCCAAAGACCGCATCGGCAGCGGCAAGACCGACTGGTCGGTCAACACGATCTACAGCCGCGAACTCGGCCCGGTGCACCTGGACGCGAGCCTGAATGCATTGCGTCTCGGCGCTGTCGATGCGTGTACGTCGCGCACCCAGTTCGGCGCCTCGGCGTCGTTCTCGACCGCGCTTTCGGAGCGCTGGGGCATCACCGGCGAACTCTCGGACACGCGCCGCTCGGGCGCCGAGCACGGCGAGCAGGTGCTGACCGCGCTCACCTACAGCCCGAGCAAGCTGCTCACCTTCGACATCGGCGTCGCGCGCGCCGTGCGGCCGACACCGGCCACGACTTCGCTGTTCGCGGGCGTCGTGTTCCCGCTTGCGAAGCTCTGGTAGCGCTCGGCCCAGCGCCGGGCCGCCCCAAGCGGGCCGAGCTCCCCTCGGGGGGCGGGCGCCGAAGGCGACCTTGGGGTTGTCACTTACTGCATGAACCAGCCGTGACTGACGACGAGTGACTGGCCGGTCAGCGCGTTCGAGTCGAAACCCGCGAACAGCAGCGCCACCGCGGCCACGTCTTGCACGGTCGTGAATTCGCCGTCGACGGTGTCTTTCAGCATCACTTTCTTGACCACGTCGTCTGCGCTGATGCCGAGTGCTTTGGCCTGCTCGGGAATTTGCTTCTCGACCAGTGGTGTGCGCACGAACCCCGGGCAAATCACGTTCGCACGGATCTTGTGCTTGCCGCCTTCCTTGGCCACCGTCTTGCACAGCCCGATCAGGCCGTGCTTGGCTGTCACGTAGGCCGACTTGAGCACCGAGGCTTCTTTGGAATGCACCGAGCCCATGTAGATGATCGAGCCGCCGTTGCCCGACTTCTGCATGTACGGCACGACCGCCTTGGTCGTCAAGAAAGCGCCGTCGAGGTGGATCGCGAGCATCTTCTTCCAGTCGGCGAACGGAAATTCTTCGACCGGGTGAACGATCTGGATGCCGGCATTGCTGACGAGCACGTCGACCGTGCCCCAAGCCGCGACCACTTCGGCCACGGCCGCGTTGACCTGGTCTTCGCTGGTCACGTCCATCGCGACGGCCATCGCGATGCCGCCGGCTCGGTCGATCTCGTCGGCGGCTTCTTGCGCAGCCGACTTGTTCATGTCGGCGATCGCGACCTTGCCGCCCTCGCGCGCGAACGTGAGCGCGATCTCTTTGCCGATGCCGCTGGCAGCGCCGGTGACGATGCAGACTTTGTCCTTGAGCTTCATGAGCTTTTTTCCTTGAGCTGTTGTGTTGCGGTGATGTTTGCGGAAGTCGGGTGGTCGCCGCCCAGGTCGAACACATGCACGCCGCTCGCACTGCGCTCGCGTTCGAGCCAGCGCGGGTCGTGCAGCGTGTGCGCCATGTCGGCGCGGCCGGCGTCCCAGTGTTCCTGCATCGAGAGGCGCGAGAACTCGTAGTCCTTCGACTGGCTCTCGTAATGCTTGCTGCGGTAGATCAGGTGCACCACGTCGACCGCGCTCTCGCTGCGCACGCGTGAGAGCGCGCGCAGGTCGGGATCGTCGCGCCACTCAGGTGGCAGCTTCGCCATCAACCGTTGAGCGGCCTGCGCGATCACTTGCCGGTCGAGTTCGTTGGTGGTGTTAAGGCGGGTGCGGCTGGAGAAGCGGATGTCCTTCTCGCGTTCGGTCACCTCGGGCAACGTGGCCGGCATCGCGCCGGTCGCGGCGAACAGGTCGACCTGAAATACCGCGCGGTGGCGCTTGCCGGGCTGGTCGAGCACGTACTGGAGCGGCGTGTTCGAGACCAGGCCACCGTCCCAGTAGTGCTCGCCGTCGATCTCGACCGGTGCGAAGCCCGGCGGCAGCGCACCGCTGGCCATGATGTGTCGCGCATCGATCGTGTGATTGTGCGAATCGAAATACGCGAAGTTGCCAGTGCGCACGTTGACTGCGCCGACCGAAAGCCGGACCGTGCCCGAATTGATGCGGTCAAAGTCGACGAGCCGCTTCAGCGTTTCGCGCAGCGGCGTGGTGTCGTAGTAGCTGATCGCCGCCAACGAGCCGCGCGGCTGGAACGGCGCGGGCGGAAACCGCGGCTTGAAGAACCCCGGCACGCCGAGCAACATGACCTGCGTCGCGCTCGCCTCGTTCATGCCATGGCGGGCATCCGGATGCATGACCAATTGAGGTGTCGGCAAGGCCGAGCTGACCAACTCCCAAAAGTCGCGCAGCTTGCCCACCCGGTCTTGCGCCGAATTGCCGGCGATGAGTGCCGCATTGATCGCGCCGATCGAGATGCCTGCCACCCAAGTAGGTTCGCGGTACACCTTGCTGAGCGACTCGAATACACCGGCTTGGTAAGCACCGAGGGCACCGCCGCCTTGCAACACGAGGATGCAATCCTCGGCGTTGGCACGTGGCGTTGTCCGCGCCGCACGAAGTGCTGGGGCCGCAGGTGTTCGCGATGTCATCGGTGGGTGCTGTCGGGTCACCGCCGGGGCAGCGGGTGTCGCACCGAGCATAGCGCGCGACAGGCGCTGCACGGGTAACGGAGGGTGGGGAAAGCCCCCGCGGCGCGACTCCTGTCCGAGGCGTCGGACTGCGCCTAGATTTTCCCCATCACCAGCAAAATGATCACGATGACGAGCACCAAACCCAAACCGCCGCTCGGGCCGTAACCCCAAGACCGGCTGTGGCCCCAGCTCGGCAGCGCGCCCACGAGCAAAAGAATCAAAACGATGAGAAGAATGGTGCCGAGGGTCATGGTGATCTCCGTGGTTGTAATTGAAGAAAGATTATGTGTGCCTTTGCATTGCAGGAACGTGCCGAAGGCGCACACCGCTGTGAGCGGGCGTCGCGTCGCCTTGTGGTGCCTGTCCTACACCCGCCTCGGTCTTGACACGCCCTTGACACGCCCGCATGCATCTCCCAAAACAATTTACTACTGAACTATTCATGGCGTCATGAATTCATGACGCCATCGACAACTCACCATGAACATCGTCTGCATCGGCGGCGGTCCGTCGGGACGGTACTTTGCGCTGCTGATGGAGCAGCAGGATGCGTCGCACGAGGTCACGGTCGTCGAGCGCAACCGGCCGTACGACACCTTTGGCTGGGGCGTCGTGTTCTCCGATCAAACGTTGGGCAACCTGCAGGCGGCCGACCCGGGCAGCGCGGCGCAGATTCTGGGTGCCTTCAACCACTGGGACGACAGCGAGGTCGTGACTCGCGGCCACAAGGTGCGCTCGGGCGGCCACGGCTTTTGCGGCATCGGCCGCAAGCGCCTGCTCAACATCCTGCAAGCGCGCTGCGAGCAGGTCGGCGTGACGCTGGTGTTCGAGACCGACGTGCAAGGCGACGAGGCTTACCCCGATGCCGACCTGATCATCGCCGCCGACGGCCTGAACAGCCGCATCCGCGCGAAGTACGCCGCCACCTACCAGCCCGAAATCGATGCGCGTCTTTGCCGCTTCGTCTGGCTCGGCACGACCAAGCTGTTCGACGCCTTCACGTTCGCGTTCGAAGAGACCGAGCACGGCTGGTTCCAGGCCCACGCGTATCGCTTCGACGACACCACCGCGACCTTCATCATCGAAACACCCGAGCATGTGTGGCGCCGCGCCGGGCTCGACACGATGGACAAGGAAAGCGCGATCGCATTTTGCGAGCAGCTCTTTGTCGAGCACCTCGACGGCCATGCGCTGATCTCGAACGCGAGCCACCTGCGCGGGTCTTCGCAATGGATCACTTTCCCACGTGTCGTCTGCGAGCGCTGGGTGCACCACAACGGCAGGGCGCCTGTCGTGCTGATGGGTGATGCGGCGCACACCGCGCACTTCTCGATCGGCTCGGGCACCAAGCTCGCACTCGAAGATGCAATCGAGCTCGCGCGCTCGATCGCCGCGCACCCGGGTAATTTGAAAGTGGTCCTGCAGCACTATCAAGACCTGCGCAGCATCGAGGTGCTGCGCATCCAGAATGCAGCGCGCAATTCGACCGAGTGGTTCGAGAACGTCGACCGCTATGTGGGCCTGCCGCCCGAGCAGTTCGCCTACTCGCTGTTGACGCGCAGCCAGCGCATCAGTCACGAGAATTTGCGGTTGCGTGACAAGGGCTATGTCGAAGGCTACGAAGACTGGATCGCGCAGCACGCAGGCGCGCCGCGCGGCGCGGGCCACGGGCCGATCCCGCCGATGTTCACGCCGTTCACCGCGCGTGGCACCACATTGAAGAACCGCATCGTCGTCTCGCCGATGGCGCAGTACTCTTGCGTCGACGGCGTGCCGGCCGACTACCACCTGGTGCACCTCGGCGCGCGCGCGATGGGCGGCGCGGGCCTGGTGTTCGCCGAGATGACCTGCCCGTCGGCCGACGCGCGCATCACGCCGGGCTGCCCGGGCTTGTGGAACGTCGCGCAGCGCGACGGCTGGAAGCGCATCGTCGATTTCGTGCACGCCAATACCGCGGCCAAGATCGCGATCCAGCTCGGCCACGCCAGCGCGAAGGGTTCGACCCGCATCGCATGGGAAGGCATCGACCAGCCGCTCGATGCCGGCAACTGGCCGCTGATTTCTGCGTCGAAGCAGCAGTACGTCGACGGCGTCAGCGACTGGTCGCACGCGATGACGCGCGACGACATGGACCGCGTGCGCGACGACTTCGTTCGCGCCACGCGCTTCGCCGCCGAGGCCGGGTTCGACTGGCTGGAGCTGCATTGCGCGCACGGCTATTTGCTGTCGTCGTTCATCTCGCCTCTGACGAACCAGCGCACCGACGCGTACGGTGGTTCGCTTGCGAACCGGCTGCGCTACCCGTTCGAAGTGTTCGCGGCGGTGCGCGCCGGGTGGCCGACGAACCTGCCGATCTCGGTGCGAATCTCGGCGCACGACTGGGTCGAAGGTGGCATCACGCCCGATGACGCGGTCGCGATCGCGCGTGCCTTCAAGGCCGCGGGCGCCGACCTGATCGACTGCTCGTCGGGCCAGGTCAGCAAGCAGGAGCGGCCGGTGTTCGGCCGCATGTTCCAGACGCCGTTTTCCGACCGGGTGCGCAACGAGGCCGGCATCGCGACGATCGCGGTCGGGGCGATCTCGGAGGCCGATCACGTCAACAGCATCATCGCCGCCGGCCGCGCCGACCTGTGCGCGATCGCGCGCCCGCACTTGGCGAACCCGGCATGGACGCTGATGGAATCGGCCTGCATCGGCTACACCGAAATCGAGTGGCCCAAGGCCTACCGCGCGGCCAAGTCGCAGCTCGAGCGCGATCTCGAACGAGGCAGCGCCGCATGAGGCCCCACGACGCCTCCCACGTGCTGCTCAGCGAGGCGCATGAGCTCGGCCATGAAGGCCGCGCCGCGAGTGGCGACCACGCGGCGCTGAAACTGTGGCTGCGCATGCTCGCGAGCACGACGCACATCGAAGCCGAGATCCGCACCCGGCTGCGCGAGCGCTTCGGCATCTCGCTCGCGCGCTTCGACTACATGGCGCAGCTCTTTCGCTTCAAAGCGGGGCTCAAGATGCGCACACTGTCGCGCTACCTGATGGTGACCGGCGGTAACGTCACCGGCTTGACCGACGAGCTCGAAGCCGACGGCATGGTGCTGCGCGAAGCCAACCCCGAAGACCGCCGCGCCTGGATCGTGCGGCTCACGCCGAAGGGTCGACGCACGTTCGAGGCGATGGCGCGCGAGCACGAGCAGTGGGTCCTGGCCATGTTCGCAGGGCTCGACGCGAAGACCGTGCAGCAGCTCTACACCCACCTGGGCGCGCTGCGCGTGCAGCTCGTGCGAGGCGACCCATCGGCCAAGGAGAAGGCATGACAACTTCAACTTCAACGACAACGATCGCGACATCGACCGACCGCGTCGACCCGGCGCTGATCGCCGGCAACCGCAAGTCGCTCTCCGGCTACCGCGCGACGCATTTCAAGTGGGAGGTGAGCGACGGCGTCGCAACCCTCACACTGAATCGCCCCGACCGCAAGAACCCGCTGACCTTCGACTCGTATGCCGAGCTGCGCGACCTGTTCGGCGCGCTCAAGTACGCGACCGACGTGCATGCCGTCGTGCTGATCGGCGCCGGCGACAACTTCTGCTCGGGCGGTGACGTGCACGAGATCATCGGCCCGCTGGTTCGGTTGAAGGCGCCCGAGCTGCTGATGTTCACGCGCATGACCGGCGATCTTGTGAAGGCGATGCGCGCCTGCCCGCAGCCGATCGTCGCCGCGGTCGACGGCGTTTGCGCAGGCGCAGGCGCGATCATGGCGATGGCCTCGGACCTGCGGCTGGGCACGGCGCGCAGCAAGACCGCCTTCCTGTTCAACCGCGTCGGCCTCGCGGGCTGCGACATGGGCGCCTGCGCGATCCTGCCGCGCCTGATCGGCCAGGGGCGCGCGAGCGAGTTGCTTTACACCGGCCGCTCGATGGGCGGCGAAGAGGGCGAGCGCTGGGGCTTCTTCAACCGGCTCGTTGCGCCCGACGCGCTGCTGGCCGGCGGCGATTGCGTTGGCACGCGACATCGCCGTCGGCCCGATTTTCGCGAACGGCATCACCAAGACCATGCTGCACCAGGAGTGGGCGATGACGATCGATCAGGCGATCGAGGCCGAGGCGCAGGCGCAGGCGATCTGCATGCTGACCGAAGATTTCTCGCGGGCGTACCGCGCGTTCGTCGCGAAGCAGAAGCCACGCTTCGAAGGAAATTGAACATGCAGAACGAGAAAGGGCCGAGCGCCGGGCCGCCCCAAGCCGGCCCGCACCCCCTCGGGGGGTCGGTCGCCGTACTCGGCGATCGGGGGGCTGCCATCCCATCTGGACTGGCCGTTTTTCGAGGATCGGCATCGCGCGTTGGCGCATGAGCTCGATGCGTGGGCAACCGAGCACATCAGCGATGACCACGGCGATGTCGACGCGCAGTGCAGGGCGCTGGTGCAGTCGCTGGGGCAGGGCGGTTGGTTGCGTCATATCTATCGCGAGGTCATCGGCGCCTACAACGCGGCGATGAGCGCGGTCGTGGTCAAGGCGCTGATGGAGGACCGGGCCAAGGTCGAAGTCGAGGCCACTGCGGTCATCCCGCTCGGATGACGGCCTGCTCGCGTATTCTTTGGATATCCCTTTTTCAACATCACGCAACGGAGCGACCGACCATGGCCACGACCAAAGCCTCTTTTCACTGGGACGACCCGCTGCTGCTCGACCAGCAACTCAGCGGCGACGAGCGCGCGGTGCGCGATGCCGCGGCCGCCTACTGCCAAGAGCGCCTCGCGCCGCGCGTCACGATGGCTTTCCGCGAAGGCACGACCGATGCCACGATCTTCCGCGAGATGGGCGAGTTGGGCCTGCTCGGCGCGACAATTGCCGAGCAGTATGGCGGCGCGGGTCTGAACTACGTGTGCTACGGGCTGGTGGCGCGCGAGGTCGAGCGTGTCGACTCCGGCTACCGCTCGATGATGAGCGTGCAGTCGTCGTTGGTGATGGTCCCGATCAACGACTTCGGCACCGAGGCGCAGAAGCAGAAGTACCTGCCCAAACTTGCGCGTGGTGAGTGGATCGGCTGCTTCGGCCTGACCGAACCCGACCACGGCTCCGACCCCGGCAGCATGGTCACGCGCGCGCGAAAAGTCGACGGCGGCTACAGCCTGAGCGGCGCGAAGATGTGGATCACGAATTCGCCGATCGCCGATGTGTTCGTCGTCTGGGCCAAAGACGACGAGGGTGCGATCCGCGGCTTCATCCTCGACAAGGGTGCGAAGGGCCTGAGCGCGCCGGCCATTCACGGCAAGGTCGGCTTGCGCGCCAGCATCACCGGCGAGATCGTGATGGACAACGTGTTCTGCCCCGAGGAAAACGCGTTCCCCGAAGTACGCGGCTTGAAAGGCCCGTTCACCTGCTTGAACAGCGCCCGCTACGGCATCGCTTGGGGTGCACTCGGCGCCGCCGAAGACTGCTTCCACAAAGCGCGCCGATACACGATGGACCGCAAGCAGTTCGGCAAGCCGCTCGCAGCGAATCAATTGATCCAGAAAAAGCTCGCCGACATGCAGACCGAAATCACGCTCGGCCTGCAAGGCTGCCTGCGCCTGGGCCGCATGAAAGACGAAGGCACGGCATCGCCCGAAATCACGTCGATCATGAAGCGCAACAGCTGCGGCAAGAGCCTCGACATCGCCCGCACCGCGCGCGACATGCTCGGCGGCAACGGCATCAGCGACGAGTTCGGCATCGCGCGGCATTTGGTCAACCTCGAAGTGGTCAACACCTACGAAGGCACGCACGATGTGCACGCGTTGATCCTGGGCCGCGCGATCACCGGCATCGCGGCGTTCTGACGATGAAGGAGGGCGGCCATGGCTGACAGTGCGCACCTCGGCACCTTTGCCCGCGATCACCTGCCACCGCCCGACCAGCAGCCGGAGTTCATCTTCGAGCTGCCGGACCTGCACTTCCTCGATCGGCTGAACTGCGCCAGCGAGTTGCTCGACTGACACATCGCCGAAGGCCGCGGCGAACGCATTTGCTTGCGGGCACCCGGTGGGCTGCAGTGGACCTACGCCGACCTGCAGCGCCACGCCAACCGCATCGCGAACGTGCTGATGCCCGACCTCGGCGTCGTTCCAGGCAACCGCGTGCTGCTGCGTGCTGCGAACAAGCCGATGCTCGTCGCTTGCTGGTTCGCCGTGATGAAGGCCGGCGCGACCGCGGTCGGCACGATGCCGCTGCTGCGCGCGAAAGAACTCGGCCAGATCATCGAGAAGGGGCAGGTCACACACGCGCTGTGCGATGCGGCCTTGCGCGCCGAGCTCGACGAGGCCGCATCGCGCCACCCGCGGCTCGAGCACACGCTGTGTTTCGGCGATGCATCGACGGGCGGGCTCGAAGCGCGCATGGCGGCTCAACCCGATCGGTTCGACAACGTCGCGACCGCTGTCGACGACACCTGCCTGCTCGCGTTCACCTCTGGCACCACCGGCCAGCCGAAGGCGACGATGCACTTCCACCGCGACGTGATGGCGAGCTGCGTGTGCTTCCCGCCGCACGTGTTGAAGGCCACCGCCGACGACGTGTTCATCGGCAGCCCGCCGCTCGCCTTCACCTTCGGGCTCGGCGGCCTGACGCTGTTTCCGATGCACATCGGCGCCTCGACCGTGCTGCTCGAGAAGGCCGGCCCGCCCGACCTGCTCGAGGCCATCGTCGCCCACCGCGCCACCGTCTGCGTCACGGCGCCGACCTCGTACCGTGCCATGGCCGTCGGCGCGCGCGAAAATAAGATCGGCGTGCGCGACGGCGGGCCACTGAGGAAGTGCGTCGCCGCGGGCGAGGCGCTGCCCGCCGCCACGCGCGCGCTCTGGAAGGAGGCGACCGGCATCGAGATCATCGACGGCATCGGCGCGACCGAGATGTTCCACATCTTCATCAGCGCCGACGAGGCACACGCCCGGCCCGGCGCCACCGGCACCGCTGTGCCCGGCTACCGTGCCCGCGTGGTCGACGACGACGGCCACGACGTGCCCGCCGGCACCATCGGCCGCCTCGCCGTGCAAGGCCCCACCGGCTGCCGCTACCTGAGCGACCCGCGCCAGGCCGACTACGTGAAGGGCGGCTGGAACTACACCGGCGACGCCTACCTGCAAGACGCCGACGGCTACTTTTTCTACCAGAGCCGCACCGACGACATGATCATCTCGGCCGGCTACAACATCGCCGCGATGGAGGTGGAAGACGTGCTGTTGAGCCACGAGGCGGTTGCGGAGTGCGCGGTCATCGGCGCGCCGCACGAAGAGCGCGGCCAGATCGTCAAGGCCTTCGTCGTGCTGCGCGCGCCGCATG
>ENA-OFCD01000484-OFCD01000484.1-metagenomes-genome-assembly--contig:-NODE-484-length-25159-cov-3.576562_pt1 | contig 25159 bp, 19 predicted proteins | sample MGYA00153392_OFCD01 | MGnify analysis MGYA00153392
CCACGTAGGCGCACTCGCGCTCTCCGGCGAGATCTTCATTCGCCGAGGCATGTTCGCGGAGGCCGCCGAAAAGCTCGGAACGCTCGCGAAGCTCGACGGCGCGCCCGCGAAGAGCCGACTCACGGCGGGTGTCGCCGCAGTCGATCTCTTCGAGAACAAGCTCGAGCAGCCGGCCAAGGGCCTGGAGATATTGCTAGCGCTCCACACCGGCGGACTCTCCACCCTGCCCGTCCGGGAGCGCCTCGCGAAATCGGCGGCGCGCAACCAGTCCTGGGAAGAGGCCACGAGCATTCTGGAAGAGCTCATGCGCGAGCGTGAAGACTCGAACGGTCGGGTCGAAGCCGCGCGGCTCGCGATGGTGATCCACCGCGACCGAATCGGAGACAAGCTGCGCGCCGCGAACGCCGTCACGAAGCTGCTCGAGGAAGCGCCCGCGGACGCCGAAGCGCTGGACATGCTCTTGGAGATCGAGGCTCCCACCAAGCGAGCCATGCTCGAGAGGGCTAAAGCGATCGTGCTCTCCGACGCGACGCGCAACCCCGCCGACACCGCTAGCGTGTTGCGATTGGCGAAGCTCGCCCAAGCACTCAAAGAGCCCATCTTGGAGGAAGCGGCGCTCGCCGTGGGTCGTGCGCTCGGCGGACCCAACCCAAGTGTCGAGCAAGCGCTTGCACGTTTCGCAGCGAGACGAGCGCGCGTGGTGCCCCAAGTCCGAATCACTCCGCAGCACCTCGGCCTCATCATGGCGCCCCAAGATTCAGGGCCGATCGCCGATCTCTTCGTGGCGCTCGGGCCGACGCTCACCGAGGCGCTCGGACCGTCGCTCGAGGTTCTCGGCGTGTCCAAGCGAGATCGCGTCGACGCGAAGAGCGGCTTGCCGCTGCGCAACGAGCTCGTTGCGTGGGCGGGCGCGTTCGGGATCGAAGAGCTCGAGGTGTTCATCGGTGGTCGCGATCCGCAAGGCGTGCAAGGCGTACCGGGCGAGATACCTGCGCTGATCGTCGGCCCGAACGTGACGCTTCCACTCACGGCGCTTTCGCGCGCGCGCCTTGCCAGGGAGCTCTTCGGCCTCATCCGCGGCACGACTATTCTGCGCTCACGTGACGAGACCACCGTTGCGGCGATCGTCGTCGCAGCGTGCAAGCTCGCAGAGGTTCGGCTCGAGGCACCGCCCTACGCCGTGCAAGCGGAGATCGACAAGCAGCTTGGCAAGGCGATCGCGCGCAAGACCAAGAAGCTCCTGTCGGACGCGTGCAACAAGATCGCTCAGACCCGCGCCGACGCGAAGACGTGGACGCGCGCAGCGGCGATGTCTCATGCACGTGCGTCCCTCGTGGCGGCTGGCGAGCTGGGCGTCGTGCTCGCGGACATGTTGCCGCCTGCTTCGCCCGAAGACCCGCGCGCCGCCGACCTCGCGCGTTTCGTCCTCTCCCCTGCCTACGCGGATGTGCGGCGCTCGCTCGGCCTCGACGGTGGAACATGACCGACCCCAAAAAGCCGGACGGCGACAACTTCGATTGGGACCAGGCACTCTCCGAGTGGGACAAGGGCCCGCCAGAAGAGAGCGATGGCTCGCCCGCGGCGGCCGCTCCCCCGAAGCCTCCGGCCGCTCCGCTCTATCGACCTCCGGTGCCGACGGCGACTGACGATCGCGTCGAGGTCGGCGACTTCGATGACCAGACGCGCATGGCGCCGCCTCTGGAAGCGCCCAAGGAAAGGCGTGGCCGACGCGGAGGCCTCGGACAGCTCTTCAAAGCGCGTGACTCGGCGCCGGACGCTCCGGCCAAGGACGATATCGACGTACTCCTCGACGATTTGTTGCCGGGAGACGACGACGTGGTCACGAGTGCTGCTGATGTCGAGACGCGCGCGGTTGTGTCGGAGCCCTTGCGTCGGCCGTCGGCGTCCGTGCGACCCCCGGTGCCGGAGGGCGCGATGTTCGATCCGTTCGCGGACGACGAGTTCGAGGCAAAGCCTACGTATGCACCGTCAACGGTCCCGAACTTCGAGGCCCCGACCCCGCAGCTACTTGCACCTTCCGAGCGTTTGCACGATCCAGATGAGACGACCGGCGCGTTCCAGATCGCCCCAGTGATGGCAGAGTTGGAGAGCGCACGCCAGACGAAGGGCAAGGCCGACAGCGAGGAGGTCGCGGCCGTCGATCCCTCGGAGCTCATCAGCTCTAGCGAGTACGAAACGGTTCAGTCTCTTCCCACAGAGAAGTCCTCGAGCGCTCCGCCGCCTTCGATGGCTGCAGAGTCGTCTTGGGAAGACGAGCGCCCGGCCGTCGCTTGGCTCGAGGAGGCTGCCCTCCAACAAATGCTGGCGCGAGCAACGTGGCTCGCGGAAGAGGCCCGCTCCGTGCCCGACAAGCTGGGCCAAGCGCGCGGGCTGCTCGTCGCGAGCGAGCTCTACGCGTTGGGTGGCGATCGCGAGCGCTCAGGCGAGCTTGCCGCGGAAGCGCGAGCGCTCGCACCGCAGCTGCCGATGATCGAGCGACAGCTGCGCGCGGCGATCCCGTTCGCGGAGCGAGACCGCATCTTGGAGTCGCTCGAGTCCGAGCTCCGCAACGTGCCAACTCCGGCCGCGAAACTGCACGCGACGCTCTTCGCGTCGACCCTGCTCTCGGCGCAGGGCGACAGCGAGGCCGCGAGCAAGAGACTCGATCAGGCCGCCCGCATGGCACCGACCGACGTGCGCGTGATGCTGCTTCGTGCGGCCGCGGCGCTCGCTCGCTCCGAGACTGCGAGCCCTACGCTCCGCTTCCCCGACGCGCCCGAGACGGCCGTCATGGCGAACGCGGTCGGCAATGCGCTGCGCCTGCGGGGCGTCGAGCGCAAGGACGTCACGGAGCCTCACCCTGCAGACTCGCTTCGACGAGCGCGTTCGGCGATCGCCAAGAACGACGCTGTGGGCGCCGCAGAGCACATCGCCGAGCTGCGAAGCATCCCGGAGCTCTCGAAAGGATCGCTGTGGCTCGCATCCGCGTTCGCAGCGACCCGCACGACGAGCCGCGAAAAGTCGGCGGCGTGGCTGCGAGAGCTGGTCGAGTTGGGCGGAGACCTCGCTCGGCGCGCATTGGCAGCGCGTGGTCTGGAGATGAACGCGAGCCAGATTGTGAGCGACGCTTTGGCGGAGGGAGACGCGTTCAGCCCTCCCGAGCGCGTCATCATTGCCGCGATCGCGAACATCGCCTCGCCGCGACTGCGCTCCGATCTCGAGGCTCTCTCCACCATGCCGGAGTTTGCGCCGCTCGTCTCCGCCGCGTCGTCCGTGCTCCTCGACGCTGACCGCAAGCAAGAGGACGTCGCAGCTCGCTCGCAAGCCGTCACCGCGCACGCGGAGCGCGGGGTTGGCTCGCCTGCGACCCGCGCCGCGACTCGGCTCGGTCGTCTCCTCGCCGCAGGGGCTAGCGATCGCGAGCTCGAGCCTGCAGTGGCCGCGATTCGCGAGAGCGCGCCGGAGCAGGCCAACGCGCTTGGGCTCGAGGTCGACATCCGCGAGGGTCGCCAAGAAAAGATCGTCCAGGCCATTCTCTCCTTCAATCAGGACGAGACGCTCAAGCTATCGCGCACGCTAGCGGCAGCCTTGGTCGCGGAGCGCACGGGGCTCACGGAGCGCGCTGCTCACCTCTACAAAGAGGCGCTCGCGATGGAGCCCAAGCACGAGGCCGCGATGCGTTCGCTTGTCGCACTAGACCCCGAGACCGATCTCGTCACTGCTCTACAGGCCGCGGCTGAGGACGAGTCCGACGGTGTTCGCGCCGCGCTCGCCGCGCTCGAGGGCCTCGTGCGCAGCAACCTCATCGATTCGCAAGACTCGGTGGGGGTGTTGGAGCGAATTCACCGGCTAGCACCCACGCTGGGCATCGGCGCGTTCTTCGCGGAGCGACTCGCGCGCCGCACGGGCAACGTCGAAGAGGTCCTCAAATGGGTGCGCGAGCGCCGGCAAGTCGCGGTCGATCCGCTCGAGATCGCGATCGAGAGCGTGCGCGAAGCTCTTCTCGTCGCGGACGCTGACGCTGGTTTGGCCGCCGAGCGACTCGAGGAAGCGCATCGCGCGCGGCCCGATGATATCGCCTTGCGCGATCTCTACGAACGCCTCGCGCCCGAGCCTCCTGCGGATCGTGCGGCGTGGCGCGAAGCTCGCGGCAACGCGACGCAGGGTCAGACGAGAACGCTCTTTTTCATCGAAGCGGCGTACGAGTACGAACGCATCGGTGAGCGCGAGGGCGCGCTGCGAGTCGCGCGTGCGGCAACGTTCGGTGAAGTGATGCCGCCGCTCGCACGCGTTGCGCTCGAGCGCGCCGAGCTCGGCGCCAACGAGTCCTCGCGCTTGGCAGACGAGCTGCTCGGTCAGGCCCGCAACGCGCCAGACGTGCGCGCCCGCCTCGAAGCGTTCGAACGCCTCGCGGACCTCGATCAGAACAGCCGCAACGACCCCGCGAGCGCGCTCCTCTGGCACCGGTCGATCCTCGAAGAGACGCCACGTCACCTCTCGAGCCTTCGCTACGTCGAGCAGGTCTTGCTCGCGGAGCGGCGCGACGACGAACTCGAGCCCGTATCGACCGCGATCGCGCAAGCCCTCAAGGGCACCGGCGGCGGCGAGTCTTCAGGACATGCCGTACTGAGCGGGCGCTTGCGCATGCGGAGCGGCGATTGGGACGGTACCAAAGGCGTCGCCGTGCTCGCGGCGGCCGAGAAGAACCCGACGCTCTGGGCGCTCCGGCTCGCGAACGCGCATGCGCGCGCCGCAGACGACAACGAGGGGATGTTCGCGACGTCGATGGCACTGCTCGAACGTGCCTCGCGCCCGCAAGAGCTCGCGTCGCTCGCCGTACGCGCGGCGGAGTCCGCCCAGAAGATAGGCAACCCGACGCAAGCGCTCACTCTGCTCGAGCGCGCGGCGACCGAGGACCCCGGTGACGTGGTGACCTGGGCAATGCTCGCGCGTGCACGAGAACAAGCAGGAAATCTCGAGGGCGCTGCAGAGGCACACGAGAGCCATGCGCGAACGAGCGCCGTCCAAGAGCACCAGCTCGGCGCGTGGTTCGAGGCAGCGACGCTCTGGCAGCGCGCTGAGTCGACCGACGTGTCTACGCGCGACGAGCGAGCGACTGCCGCGTTCGAAGCGGCAGCAGCGATCAACGTCACCTACCGCGACGTCTTCCCGAAGCTCTCGGCGCTCTATGGCAAGCGAGGCGCGCGTACCGAGCTTGCCGCGCTCCTCGAGCGGCGCATCTCGACGGTCCTCGACCCAGACGAACGTGTGACCCTCGAGGTCGATCGCGGTCGCGCGCTAGCCGAAGTTGGCGACGCGGCGGGCGCAAAGTCTGCTTACGAGGCAGCCCTCGCCGTGCAGCCCGACCACGTCCCTGCCCTCACCGCGTTCGCAGATCTCGCGGCATCCGAAGGGGATTGGAACAGCGCAGAGCAGTCGTGGGTGCGCCTCGGGCGTCTCATCACCGAGCCTGCGGAGCAGCAGAAGATCTTCGCGCGACTGGGCGAACTCTATCTCACGCGCTTGCCCAATCTCTCGCGTGCAGAGGTCGCGTTTCAAGAGGTGCTGAAGCGTGCGCCCGACGACCTCGCAGCTCGCGAACAGCTCGTGCGTGTCTACAAGAAGCAGAACGACGCACCAAAGGCGCTCGAGCTTCAGCAGGAGCTCATCGCCAAAGCCTCCGATCATCCGACCAAGCGCGCCCGCGTGCTCGAGCTCGCGGACATCTACGAGAACGTCTCGCACGAGACGCGCAAGGCCGAGCAGACGTTCGAAGCGGCGCGGCGCGAGTTCCCCACGGACGTTCATGTGCTCCGCGGGCTCGCCGAGTTCCACATCAGGCACAAACAAGAGCCTGCCGTGAAGGTCTTGCTGGACCGCGCCGCGGGCGACGCGACGCGAGCGTTCACCGCAGGTCGTTTCACGACGGCGCTCTTCGAGACGATGATCACGGTCTACGAACTTCGAAACAACCAGCCTGCGGCTCGCGTAGTGGCCTCCACGCTCGCGGCGTTCACAGGCAAGCCGGCGGAGCTCGCGGGCGGCGAGGCGCGCGCGCTCGATCCCCGCTTCGACGACTTGCTCGCTCCCGAGGCGCTCACGCCCTCGATGCGTGCGCTCTTGCAGCGAACAGGCGAAGCGCTCGACTTGGCCGCCCCGTTCGATCCACGCGCCATGCGTACCTCGCCGATTGATCCGTCGGACAACCTCGCGCGCCGCCTCGGGCAGCTTGGGCAGTCGATCAACATGCCGAACCTGCAAGTGCTCGTCTCCCCGAGCCTCGGCCGTGTCGTCGTCCCTGTGAGCTCCAATCCGCCCACGATCGTGATGGGCGAGGCGATGTTGGCGGTGACCAACGAGGCCGCACGCGCGTGGTCGATCTTGCGCGCGTTGAAGCTCTTACAAGCGCGAGGCGCGGTCTTCGCGCGACTGTCACCGACGGAGGGTGCGTCGCTCGTGGGAGGCTGGCTCAAATGCTTCAACCCTCAGTGGACTCCACCGGGCGTGGCTCCGGCTGCGGTGACGGACGCGTTGCGGCGCGTACAGGCGAACCTCCCGAAGGAGCTCGGCACGGACGTCGGCATGATGGCGCTCGAGGCCGCGACGACGCTCGGCGCCCAACTCACTGCGATGGGTGGCGGCGTGCTTGCGTGGGCCAACCACGCCGCGCTGCTCGGCGTCGGCGACCCGAGCGCTGCGCTCGACGCGATCGCCTGGATGGGTCGGGGTATGGACGCCGCCCCAGCAGCAGAACAGGAGCGCGCGACCTGGATCGGGCGTAATCCCGAGGCGAAAGACATCATCGGGTACACCCTCACGGCGCCCTACTCCGACGCGCGCAAGGGCCTTTCGCTCCCATAGTCGACGGGGCGCGGAGTTGCGCGTAGCCTTCAAAAGCTCGGCGATGGCGTCGCGCGACCTTGGAGGCTGCCATGGAGAGCGAGCACGGACTCGACCCCACCAGGGATCGCATCATGTCGTCCAAGCGGGGCTGGAGGCTGCTCGGCGCGCTCGCGTTCCTAGGAGGCCTGGCAAGCACGATGTCGTTCGTGTGGGCGTGCGGGAGTAGGCCGCAGAACACGTTCGAGACACCCGAGGCCAGCGGCACGACCGGTCCCGACGCCGAAGATCCGCCCACCGGAGATCCGCCGATCTTCCCCGACGGGAGCAACGACGTGCGCACGTGCGAGAGCCTCGAGTGCAAGCGGGTCGACTGCGGCAACGGCAACACGACGTCCGTCAGCGGCACCGTCTACGACCCTAGCGGCACGACCCCGCTCTACAACGTCGCCGTGTACATCCCCAACGCGCCGCTCGCTCCGATCGCCGACGGCATCGACCTCACCAAGTGCGTGGCGTGCTCTGCGCCGCTCTCGGGCAATCCCCTCACGGTGGCGCTCACGGACTCCCACGGACACTTCAAGCTAGACAATGTGCCCGTCGGTAGCACGATTCCGATCGTCCTCCAGACGGGCAAATTCAGGCGCGAAGGTCTCACCATTCCGAACGTGGTGCAGTGTCAGGACAACCCATTTGCCGATCCGCTCCACCAGATCCTTCGCTTGCCCAAGAATCAGAAAGAGGGACACCTCCCGCTCGTGGCGATCACGACCGGCGGCTGTGAGGGGCTCGAGTGCGTCATCCGCGCATACGGCTTCGACGACGCCGAGTTCACGAGTGGCACGGGCACGGGGCGCTTTCACCTCTACAGCGGCCTCGGCGGCGGCGGCGCCGTTGGCACCACGGACGCGTACACGTTCTGGGGCAGCAACGACATCTACAAGTACGACATGATCGTGAACTCGTGTGAGTGCTCCCCGCATCCGCGCGACTCTTCCGGACCGGCGTACACGAACATGCAGAAGTACCTCGATCACGGCGGTCGGTTGTTCACGAGCGACTTCCAATACAACTGGTTCACTGACCCGCAGGCGCCTACGCCGTTCAAGACGACCGCCAATTGGATCACCAACCAAGGCGCCGCGAAGTACGGTGCGCCGTGGTTCGTCGACACCAGCTTCCCGAAGGGCAAGGCGCTCGACGACTGGCTGCAGTACGTGTTCAAGGCCAACGACCCGCCGCCGCCAGGTCAGATCACGCTCGTCGCGCTGCTCTATAACGTCGCCGAGGTGAAGGCACCCGCCACGCGATGGATTTACGCGACGGCAGACGGCACGAGTCACCTCAACGACAAGAACTACACGAGCTATACGACCAAATATTTGTCGTTCAACACCCCAGTCTCGAGCGACGCGGACGCGGGCGCCGAGCAGTGCGGTCGCGCGGTGTTCGCCGACCTGCATCTCAGTCACAACGTGCACTCTTCGCAGTGGCCGACGGGCTGTGACGCACTCGCGAAGGACCAGCAGGTGACCGCGTTCGAGTTTTTGTTCTTCGATATCGCCTCGTGCGTGCAGAACGATCAGGCCGTACCTCAACCGCCGCAGCCGAATTGATCGGGTCGTGTTTCATTGTTGCAACGAATGCCCGATTGAGCGGCGCTGGCGCGCACCTGTGGTAGATCGCGCCCGCCATGCCTTCAGAGACCATTCGTAACGTCGCCATTGTTGCTCACGTCGACCACGGCAAGACGACACTTGTCGATCACATGCTCCGCCAGAGCGGGACCTTCCGCGAAAACGAGGCGATGGTCGATCGAGTGATGGACTCGAACGACCTCGAGCGCGAACGCGGGATCACCATCCTCGCGAAGAACACGAGCGTTCGTTACAAGGGCACCAAGATCAACATCGTCGACACCCCCGGCCACGCGGACTTCGGTGGCGAGGTCGAGCGCACGCTATTGATGGCAGACGGCGCCATCCTTCTGGTCGATGCCGCGGAAGGTCCGCTACCGCAGACCCGCTTCGTGCTCCGCAAGGCGCTCGAGCTCGCGTTCCCGGTCATCGTCGTCATCAACAAGATCGATCGCCAAGACGCCCGCCCGAAGGACGTGCTCAACGAGGTCTTCGACCTCTTCTGCGATCTCGACGCGACCGAAGAGCAGGCGTTGTTTCCGGTGGTCTACGCGGTGGGCAAGCTCGGGCAGGCCAAGCGCGAGATGGACGACGTGATGACCAACCTGGACCCGCTCTTCGACCTGATCTTGGAGAAGATCCCGCAGCCGCTGGGCGATGCCAACGACCCGCTGCAGATCCTCATCAACAACCTCGACCACGACGAGTACACGGGCCGCCTCGCGATCGGACGCGTGGTCTCCGGAACGGTGAAGGCCAATCAGCAGATCATGGTGCTCAAAGAGAAGCATCAGGCCAAGGGCACCATCAAGGTGCTGTCGACCTTCGAAGGCCTCAAGCGCACGCCTACGCAGGAGGCGAAGGCCGGCGAAATCGTCGCGATCGCGGGCATCGAAGAGGTCTACGTCGGTGACACCATCACGACGAACGATCCGGGCTTCGAGACGCGCGCGCTGCCGCGTATCCACGTCGAGCAGCCCACGTTGAAGATGCGCATCGGCGTCAACACGTCGCCGTTCGCCGGCAAGTGCAAGCTCAGCAAGTTCCTCACGAGCCGCCAGCTGCGCGAGCGCCTCGAGCGCGAGACCCGCAGAAACCTCGCCGTTCGCTTCGAAGAGACGGACAGCCCGGACACGTTCGTGATGCTCGGGCGCGGCGAGCTCCAGCTCGCGATCCTCGTCGAGACGATGCGACGCGAGGGCTACGAAATGCAGCTCGGCAACCCCGAGGTCATCACCAAGACCGAAGACGGCGTGACCTTCGAGCCGATGGAGCTCGTGGTGGTCGACGTGCCGGACAACTTCATCGGCGTCGTCACCACGCGCCTTGGTGAGCGCCGCGGTCGGATGGTGAAGATGAGCAACCCGGGCTACGGCCGCGCACGTCTCGAGTACCGCGTCCCGAGCCGTGGGCTCATCGGCTTCCGCGGTGAGTTCCTCACCTCCACGCGCGGCACTGGCTTGCTCAACACGATGTTCGACGGCTGGGAAGAGTGGGGCGGAACGATGGCCAAGCGGCAGTCGGGCGCGCTCGTCTCCGACCGAACCGGAGTCACGACTCCGTACGCGATGAACCACCTCCAAGCCCGCGGCGAGTTCTTCCTCGCGCCTGGCGCCGAGGTGTACGAGGGCATGATCGTCGGCCAACACAACCGCCCGAACGACGCCGACGTGAACGTCATCAGAGAGAAGAAGCTCACCAACGTGCGCAACCACGGCAAAGACGACAACGTCGCGCTTGCCGTTCCGCGCTTGCTGACGATCGAGACCGCGATGGAGTGGATCGACGCCGATGAGCTCGTCGAAGTGACGCCGGACGCCGTGCGCGTGCGAAAGCAGATCCTCGCGATAAACCTTCGCCCGCGCCGCTCCGAGGCGATCGAAGACGCACAAGCCGTGACCTGAACTCCGCCGTATACTGAGCCATCATGCGCGCTCGTGCGGTCATGGCGTTTGGCGCGCTGCTCCTCGTGGGCAACGCGCGCGCGGACACGCCCTCCTGCGAAGAGCTCGTGAGACAGGGGCGTGCGTACGAGGCGAGCTCAGATCAGGATCGCGCTCTCGCCCGCTACGGCGAGGCCATTCAGCTCGATGGCGCGTGCGGCGTCGGATACCTCGCGATGGGCGAGCTGCGTGCGCACATCGGCGACGGTCGCGAGGCGGAGCGAGTCTTGTCCGCGGGCCTCGAACGCGTGCCGCGGATGCGGGCGGCGCGACTCTCTCGTGCGCGCGTGCGACGAGCGATTGGGATGCGCGCCGACGCAGAGGATGACATCCGTGCGATCGTCGACGACGTCGGCTCGGAGGAAGACGCCGCACGACCTCTCACGATCGCAGCACTACGCGCGGTCGCGGGTTGGTACGAAGAGGATCGCGCGAGACCCGCCGAGCTCGCGGCGTGGAGGCGGATTTTGTTCATGGCGACCCGCGCGGAAGACGCCACAGTCACGCGCGAAGCGACCGCGATGGTGCGCGCGCTGACCATCGTCGTCGGCATTGCGGACCCCGTGACCGCTCCCGCGAGGCGGGACCCTTTCAGACTCATGCTCGCGCGCGTCGCACGCTGAAGCGCGTGTCACCACGTGACAGGGGACCCTATTGTCGCGGTTTTCTCATAGCGTGGCCCCATGAATGAACGACGAATGAAGCGGCGATGGGTGGACGGACTATCGGCGTTTGGCGCTGGCTCGGTCGTGCTCGCGGCGCTCTTTGGCTGCAAGTCCAACAAGACCGAAGAGACGCCCACGGTGGTGGCCGCGGCGACGGAGACGGTGACGGCGGCTGCGACGGAGACCGCCGCTCCGGATAGCGCAACGGCGCCGACGACGACAACCACCGCCACCAGCGCACCGACGCATGCCGGAGTCGCTAACGGCAAAGCCGACATCATCAGTCCGATCGGCGGCACGGACTGCCCCGGCGACTACGCCGGTCCGCTACCGCCAGAGAACAAGTGCCACAAGAGGTGCTCTGGCAACGGCGACTGCAAGAGCAACAACTGCATGGCGGTCCAGAACACCAAGATGTGCATGGCGACGGGGATGGTGGACGACAGCAACGGCCCGCCGGAGGGCTACGTCGCCCCGACCGCTACCGCCGCGCCCGCGAAGCAGACCGTGGGTGTGACGTTCAAGGGCGACTGTCCCGACGGATGGAACCCCTCTACCAGCGAAGAGAACAAGTGCGACAAGGAGTGCAAGACCGACGCGGAGTGCGGCGCTGGCAACAAATGCAAAGCCGTCGGACCCATCGAAAGCGGCAAGCAGTGCCAAAGGGGCTGACGGTCACCTCTTGACGAACGCGTCGTGGAGCGCGCGTTGCGCGGCGACGAGCGAGGCCGCATCGATGACAGCGCCGATTCGAAGCGGTCCGGCGTAGGTCGAGGCGCACGCGGCCTTCGCGCTGGCGAGCGCGTCGAGGAAGACTGGCATCGCACGCGCGCTCGTGGTGAGGCCATCACCGACGACCGAAACGAGGGCTTTGTCGCCTTCGAAGCGCACAGCGCCACCCAGCTCCGCCTCGACGGCGCGTCGCTTGCTCTCGAAATCGGGAACGTTCAACAGTGGGATCGCCGCGGTCGCGCCACCGGAGCCGCCGAGCGAGAGGTCGAGCAGCGGAAGGTCTGCGCTCGCGCAGGCGCGGACGAAGCGAGCGCCGTCGGAGGCCGACGCGAAGAACACTTTGTCGAGGCCGACCACGGCGCGAACGCCGAGCGAGTCGCTCGACTCGCGCGAGATCGTCTCTCGCGCGACGTTGCCGTGCGCGTCTTCTGGGTCTGCCGTCTTGCGCGCATGGAGGGTGATCTTGGCACGCCGCGCCCACTCTACGGCCTGCGCGTTGAGCACCTTCGCGCCCGCTTCGGCCATCTCCTGCAGCACTCCGAGGTCGAGCACACCGAGGTGCAGTGGATCAGGCACGGCGCGCGGATCGGCCGAGTACACGCCGTCGACGTCGCTGTAGATCTCGCAGCGCTCTGCGCCGAGAGCCGCGGCTAGCGCGACCGCGGTGGTGTCGGACCCGCCGCGACCCAGCGTCGTGATCTCGCGCTTGTAGCTCATGCCTTGATAGCCCGCGACGATGACGACCTTGCCGCGGGCGAGCTCGTCTTCGATGCGATGCGGGCGCACTTCGATGATGCGCGCGTCGAAGTGGCGATCGTTCGTGAGGATGCCTGATTGACTGCCCGTGAAGCTGATCGCCTCGCACCCGCGCGCGGCTATCGCGATCGACACGAGCGCCATCGTCACACGTTCGCCAGTCGAGAGGAGCATGTCGAGCTCACGTCGAGGGGGATCGTCCGAGACCTGCTTTGCGAGCGCGAGCAGCTCGTCGGTGGTCTTGCCCATGGCGGAGACGACGACCACCACGTCGTGACCGCGGCGCTTCGCGGCAACGACTTTGTCCGCGACGAGACCGATCTTTTCGATGTCGGCGACAGACGAGCCGCCGTACTTCTGAACGAGCACGCTCATCGACTTTCTGCGCTATCACGCCGCCGCGGGTCGGGCCAACTCCAAGCAGTCTCGGCTAGAGCGAGGGTCTGGCAGCGCGGTACACGAGGATTGCCGCGCGCGTAGCGACCCACACGCGATCGGCGCGCGGGTCGATCGTGAGGATGCGTGCGTCTTCGCCGTCGATGTCCGCGTCGTTCGAGACGTCGGCGACGATGCGCCCCGAGACCACGACGAGCGCGCGCCCCACGTCTTCCTCGAAGCGCGACACGGGTGCGTCCGCGAGCGGCGCCTTTTTCGTCGAGCGGATCTCGTCGAGCGCGGAGAACGACTCACCATCGTCGGTCGAGCGCAGGACTCGCCCGCCCTCGAACACCGCGTCGAGCACGCCCTTCGCTGCTGCCAGCTCGGCGACCTCAGCCGGGAGCCCCTTCGCCGCAGGCTCTCTCGAGTTCCCGCGCTCGTCGAACCACACGAGCCTCTTGGCGAACACGAACGCGCCGCCATCAGTCGCCGCCAGAGCGGACACGCCGTCCATCGCACGCGCAAACAATAGCTCCCACGGGTGCGGACTCCACGAGAGCCCGTCGCCCGAGTCCACGAGCCGATCGAAGAAGCCTTCATCTGCGTGATCTGCCTCGTCGTCCGCGTCGAGCGGCGGCAAGTCCTCCGCGCGCAGCTCTTCGCCTTCTTCGTCGAGCCCCTCTTCTCCGCCGTCGTTGGTCGAGATGTCCGGCACGTCCTCGTCGATGCTGAAGTCGTCCTCGTCGATGCCTGGCGCATCGTCGCCTGGCGCGAACGGGGCGGCGTCGCCATCGAAATGAGCGACCTCGTCGGCCGCCTCCTTCGGGCCGTCGTCGTCGTCGCCGATGGCGCTGGACTCTTCCTCGCCGAAGTCCTCGTCCTCGATGGGATCGTCTTCCCCCGTGCTGTCATCGAGCGCAGACGCGCCGTCGTCCGGGGCAACCTCGAGATCGTCCTCTTCAAGGACCGACTCGTCGATCTCCCCGTCCATCGGAGGAAGCGGGTCGAGCTCGTCGTCCTCTTCGGCGGGTGTCTTCCGAACCTCGGGCACGGGCGCACCATAGCGCGCCGCACGCCTTCCGACACACCTGACTCAAAGGCCACACAAGCGGAGGACCAAAAGCCGCAAATTAGGCCAAACTCCAGCGCGGCACGACTGATGCTCAAGGGAAGAGAATGACCCCACGAGCCCATAACCTCCTGCGCCTCGCGGCCGTCACGGCGATCGCCGTCGCCCACTATCTGCCAACACTCTTCTCTGCTGGCCATTGAGCCGTTACGTTGCCGGGTCCGACCCGACGACATGCGCCTGCTCATCCTCTCCCGAAGTGCCACACTTTATTCCACAAGCCGTCTCGTCTTGGCCGCGCGCGCGCGTGGCCACGAGGTGACCGTAGCGGACCCGCTCGACTTTCACGTCGTCGTCTCCCGTAACCGGCCGTCGATGTTCCTCGGTGCCCGCCCGGTGCCGCCCGTCGACCTCGTGTTGCCGAGGATTGGCGCATCGATCACCAACTACGGACTCGCCGTAGTGCGACAGTTCGACATGATGGGCGTGCCGGTACTCAACACGGCGATCGCGATCGCTCGGTCACGCGACAAGCTTCGCGCGCTGCAGCTCCTCACCAAAAAAGACATCGATGTGCCCGCCACCGTCTGTGCGCGCACGCCCGACTCCATCGACCTTGCGCTCTCCCTCATCGGCGGGACCCCCGCGATCGTGAAACTGCAGCAGGGCACGCAGGGGATCGGCACGATGATCGCGGACACGCCTCAGGCCGTGAGCTCGCTACTCGAGACGCTCTGGGCCATGGGACAAGACATCATCTTGCAAGAGTACATCGTCGAGTCGAAAGGCCGAGATTTGCGGGCGATCGTGGTCGGCAAGCGCGTCGTGGCGTGCATGCGTCGTCAAGCGCGTGCGGGCGAGTTCCGCTCGAACTTGCACCGCGGCGGCCTCGGTATGCGCGTCCGCCTCGACCCTCGGTACGCGCAAGCTGCCGTCGCCGCCGTGAAGGTGATGGGCCTCGAGGTCGCCGGCGTCGACATGCTCGAAGCCAAGAGCGGCCCCAAGATCCTCGAGATCAACAGCTCACCGGGGCTCGAGGGCATCGAGAAGACGAGCGGCGTCGACGTTGCGGGCGCGATCATCGATCACGCAGAGCGATTCCTCGACAAGCGCGCCAAACGCCGCGCGACCAAGGGAGACCTCGCCCTGGAGCACGAGCGCCGGCCGCGCCGCATGCGCAGCTCGAAGACCCCTCGCACCAAGGGCACCTGATGCTGCGAGTCGAGCGTGAGGACTCTCTCGTAATCTGGACACTCGACCGACCCGAGACCAAGAACGCGCTCGACACCGCCACCATGGAAGCGCTCGAGCTCGCGATTGTTGCGGCGCGACAAGACAAACACCTGCGCGCCGCGATCCTCACCGGGGCCAATGGCGCGTTCGCCTCGGGCGGTGACCTGAACGAGCTGCGCGACCGGACCTCGAGAGCGGACGCAGAGTCACTCTCCGATCGCGGAGCCGCGTTGTGCCGCGCGATAGAGGACCTCCCCTTCCCTGTCATCGGCGTCCTGCCGGGGCCGGCGCTGGGCGGCGGGGCGGAGCTCGCCATCGCCTGCGATTTCCGCGTAGCGGAAGCCAAGTGCACCCTTGGCTTCGTCCAATCGCGTATGGGCGTGACACCCGCGTGGGGGACCACCTCGCGACTGGTCTCGATCGTCGGCTCTGCGCGAGCGTCGAAGCTCCTGCTCACAGGTGCGTCGGTCACCGCAGATCAGGCGTACACCCTCGGGCTCGTGGACGAGGTCACGCAAGCGAGCGGCGGGATCGACACTGCGCGCGCGTGGGTCTACGCGATCACCCAGTGCTCACCGGCAGCGACGGCTCGCACCAAGGCCCTCTTGGTCCACGCACGAAGAGGCCTCGACGAGCGCGTGCGGCCCCTCGAACGCGAGGCCTTCGTAGACACCTGGACCGGCCCCGATCATGTCGAGGCCGTCGAGGCCTACTTCGAGCGACGCCGACCTCGCTGGAGCTGAGTGTCATGCTGCGGCGCAACAACGCCTCTTGACGGCACGACAATTGTGACTACGTTCGCCTCAGAAACGGAGGACATCATCTCGAACAAAATGTTTGCTGCGTCGCAACAATGGGTGGGCTTCTGGACCAAGGCCACCGAGGACCACGTCGCCCGCATGCAGGCGATGACGCAGGAGTGGACCAAGCTGGAGAGCCGGTCGATCGAGCAGGCCGCCTCCGCGGTCGACGAGATGAGCAAGCTCACGAAGGACTCCTTCGCCTATACGAGCCAGCTCGCCGCAGAGTGGCGCAAGCTGATGGCCGCGCCGCTCAAGAAGACCGCCTGAGCTACGCGCTCCGACGAGACTTCCGTGCTCCTCCCCCACGACCGTGGGGGAGGCTAGCGCTCGCAGGGGTCTTTCGCGGCGCGCTCTCTTGCTCCGAATAGAACTTGTCGATCACGGGCCATAGACGCTTGGCGCCGGCGCGCGACACCACCGCACCGACATGACCGCCGGGCAAGTGAACGTGCTGCTTCACAAGACTGGTTGCGCGATCCACGAGCGCCACGGCGGATTCTTTCGGGACGATGGTGTCGTGCTCGAAGGAGACGACGAGCAGCGGACACTTCACGTTCTCGAGGAGCGCAGGCTTGCCCGACAGTGTGAACGTGCCCTTCGCGAGTGCGTCCTTCCGGTAGATCTCCTCGATGTAGCGGGCGTAGCACTCGCCAGGGAACGAGACGTTGTCGTTGCCCCACGCTTCGAGCGCGAGGAAGCCGTCCAGGAACTCGTCGTCCCACGCACGGTCGATCATGTGCACGGTCTTCGACAGACCGAGCGTCGGGCGAAGCATCATGAACGCGCTCTGTAGGAGCCGCGCCGGCACGTTGCCCGCGCCGTCCACGAGCGCGCGGACGTCGAACGTCGGCGTGCGCGTCCAAGACTCGAGCATGCCGTCCACGCCGTCGAACTTCACCGGTGCGGCGAGGACGCACATCGACGCGACGCGCTCGTCGTGCACCGCAACATGGATCGTGGTCAAGAGACCGCCGAGACAGTAGCCGAGGAGATGTACCTTCTCCGCACCTGCGATCTTCGCGCTCCTGCGAATGGCGCGGCCGATTGCCGTGTCGCAGATGTCGTCGAAGGTGACGTATCGATCCTCGTCGGCCGGAGTCCCCCAATCGATCACGAAGACGTCGTACCCCTGCATGACCAGGTACTCGACGAAGCTCTTGCCCTTCATCAGATCGAGCACGTAGTGCCGGTTGATGAGCGACGGTACGAGCAAGATGGGCAGCGGGTGCGAGATGCCGGCAGGGCGCGCGCGATAGCGCCGAAGGCTCCATTTATTCTCGGTGAACACCACTTCGGAAGGCGTCTCGCCCACGACGGGCTTCGGCCGCACGAGCAGCTTCGCCAAGTTCATCAGACGCCTTTGGCCCTGCTGTGAGTCGCCGTCGGTCACGCGTAGAGCCCCTCGAACGCGTCCTTGAAGGTCTCGTACACCTTCTTGCGTCGCACCTTCATGCTCGCGGTGAGGAGCCCGCCCTCGACGGTGAGCGGCGTTCGCATCACGGAGAACTTCTTGATCGACTCGTAGCTCGCGAGCGCGGCGTTCACGACGTCCACCCTTTGTTGCAGCGCAGCAACGAGCTCGGCCTCTGGCATGGTCTTGGCGACGTCCTCGTTCGGCCAGACACCGGCGACGAGGTACTTCTTCGCGTCGCCGTACACGACGACGTGCGCGACGAGCGGGTCACCGGCGAAGCGGATCTCGATGTTCGCGGGCGGGACGTTCTTGCCGCCTGCGGTCACCAGGATGTCCTTCTTGCGATCGATGATCTGCAGGAAGCCGTCTTCGGTCCATCGACCCACGTCGCCTGTCTTGAGCCACCCGTCCTCGGTGAATATCTCGCGGGTTGCGGCCTCGTCCTTGTGATATCCGCCGAACACGTTCGGCCCTTTTGCGAGGATCTCACCGTCTTCGGCGAGCTTGAGTTCCACGCTCGGGAGGGCCTTGCCGACGCTGTCGAAGCGATAGGCGTCCGGGCGGTTGAGCGTCAGCGTCGGCGAGGTCTCCGTGAGCCCGTAGCCCTCGATGATGAGGACGCCCGACTCATGGAAGACCTCCTTCACCTCGCGCTTGAGCCCCGCGCCGCCCGAGAGACAGAACTTCAGTCGCCCGCCGGTCGCGCGCGTGAGCGTCTCTTTGCGCGCCTGGGTATCCGTCTGTTGCATCGCACCAGAAGCGAGCTTCTCCCAGTGGGACGGCACGCTCATGAACACGTGTGGCTTCACCTCGGGGAGGCGCTCGAGGCACTCACGAGGGTCGCTCAAGTACGAGACCCAACCGAGCGTGTTGCCGAGGCACATCTCGCCGAAGCCGAAGATGTGGCTCATCGGGAGCCAGAGCACGTCGATCGCGCCTTCGTCGAGCAGCGGGGCGTTGCACTCTAGCCAGTCTTTGCCGTTGCAAGCGATGTTGCGGTGCGACAGCGGCACGCCCTTCGGGTTGCCGGTGGTGCCGCTCGTGTAGAGCATGAGACCGATCGCATCGAGCGAGATCGAGTCCATGCGGCGAAGGAGGTCCTGCGGATCGCGCGCCGCGCCGATCGCTTGCGCCTTCGACCAACCGAACACGCGCTCGTCGATCTGTGTGTCGCTCGGCGCGGATTTCCCTGCGTCACGTAGCTTCTTCGCTATGAGCTTGCTGTCGAGACCGTCGTCGAGCGTGACGATGCGCGCGAGCTCGGGGAGCTGCGACCACGCCTCGAGCGCGCGTGAGAGCAGCGTCGGCGTGTCGACGAAAAGCACCTGCGCGTCGCAGTGCTTCGCGACATAGATCACCTGCTCGGGCATGCTCGCCGCGTAGATCGGCACCATCACGCCGCCCGCCGCTTGGATCGCGAGCGCCGCCGATGCCCACTCGACACGGTTGGGTGCGTAGACCGCCGCGCGCGACCCGTCGCCGAAGCCCGTCGCGATCAAGAAGAGCGCGATGTCGCGCACCTGAGCCGCGAATGTACCGGTGGTGACCGGAGTCCACTCGCCCGTTGTGCCCCGCAACATGAATCGCGGCTTGTCCTTGCGCGCGTGGAGCTCGTCGAACAACCCGCGCGGCGCAATCTTCAACCCCATGTACTTCGAAACATCCATCACACACCCCTAACCTTCTCGGAGTTTGGTCCGTACTCTCGCGTCGCTCGAGCTTGCGGCACCATCGAGCTTCTCTTCCAGATCGTTCAGTCGGCTCTCCAGCTTGTGGAGGGCGTAGAGCGTTCGCTCTTGGTCGCGCTTGGTGGGCAGGCCCACGGCTCCCCAGAATGAAGCGGCGGCGCGGTCGGTCGCGGCCTTGGTCCGCATGAGCGTCGTCAGAAGCGCGCCAGACGGCTTGAGCACGATCGGACTTTTCATCACGGTCTCGAGGACCTTGGCCGTCGCGTTCTCCCACTTATCGAAGCCTTTTTTGGTCTTGTCCCAGTCCATCGCTACTGCCCCAATCGCCGCAGCTCGGCCGCGGTGGTGAAGTCGTCGTTGGTCTCTCCGGTCTGGCTCGTCGCGCGCGCGATCTCGCCGAAGCACTCGAACAAGAACTGCGTCTGCTTGGTCGTGATCGCCATACCGGCGGAAGGCTCCACGGTGACGCTGGTTCGCACGCGCAGCGCTTGAGTAAAGCTATATGCGGCGAGCTTCACCTCGCCGGACGCGTCCACGTTGATGTCGTACGTGTCCTTGCCTGCGTACGGTTGACCCCTCAAGGTTCCGCCGGAAATCGTTCCCGTCGACGTGTAGCGCGAGCCCACGGACAGTGGGAAGCGATAGACCGTGATCGGCGGCGTGTAGACGAGGAGCGTCTTGCCGCCAGGGCCGTCAACGTTCTTCGACGCGAGTCCGAGCAGAGCGATCGCGTTCGAGTTGTACGAGTAGATCGCCTCGGTCGAGCCTCCAGCGTCGAACGGCGTCGTGAAGGTCGCCGTGGGGAAGCTCGCCGCGTACCACTTGCCCGAGAGGCCGACGGCCGAGATCGTCGCGGTCTGATCGTCCGCGTAATCGGCGCCGAAGTCCCACGTCCTGCGGCCTTGCGTGCTGATCGCGCCGATGAGATCCACCGTCCGCGTCTTGCCTTGCGGCGAGACCAAGTAGCGCGCGGGGATGTTGAGCGCGGGCGACAACTCGCTCGAGTCGATCTGCCCGTCCAGATTCGGCACGCACGTGAGCTGCGGCAGCGAGCCTGCATCGTAGTTGGCGTGAATCGGCGCTGGGGTGCGATTGTCGCTACACGCCGAGAGCGTGGCGGCGCAACAAACAACTATGGTGCAACGCAACATCATTGACCTCCTCCGAACAGGAACGCGACTCTTAGCCGGATCGATTCCGCGAGCTGGGCCCTCAGGTTGTCCTTCGGGTTGTCCATGCCTGCCAGCGGAAAGAGGATGCCGTAGTCCAGCGCGACGTAGAAGCCGTCGCGGCTCTTGTACACGAGGCTCGGGTCTACCTCGACCCCAAGCGGGCGCTCACCCGACGGCGACCAATCGCTCGTCGATGCGAAGGAAGCGATGGTGGCGAACTCTGCGCGAAGCTCTCCGGTCGGCACCTTGAAGATGCGCGCGCGCGCGTGGGGGCGCACGTAAAATGCGCCGGTGACCTGCCCGATGATCTCGCGGAAGAGGATGCGATCGATGTGGTAGTCGGGATGGAAGCGAAACGAGTCCACGCGATTGCCGTTCGGTGGGAACGTGGCGGCTCCGAGCGTTGCTCCTGGATCACCCGAAGCGTAGCCACCATCGATGCCGGCGCCGAACGGTGAGGTCACGGTGCCGATCTCGGACTCTATCGCGAAGCCGATTTGGGCGCTCTTCACTGGCTTGGTGGTGACCACTCCCGGAATGAGCGAGGCGTTGTCGACCTGTCCACCCGCGTACGTAAACTCGCCCGCAATCGAGAACTCGGGATGCGTGACGCGGAGCCACGCGTCGCCGATGTAGTACTGCGCGCCGCGCCCCATCACTTGCGCGCCGGTGAGCTCGATGGCGCCGTTCGCGGGCTTCGGCAAATACGCGGCGGGGACGTCGCCGTCTTGCCAGCGATAGCTGCCGAGCAATCCGTACTCGACCGTCGTCTTGCCTGCCTTGCGCCTGCGCTCGCGCGAGACATCATCCTTGAAGCGGAGCATCGCGAGCGACAGTGATCGTACGTTGGAGAGCGGGGCGATCGCGATCGTGCGATCGTCGGCACGCGGCGCGAGCGCGAGAGTCGCCGAGTAGTCGAACGCGAACGCGAAGACATGACCCACGAGCGGAGTCGCGAACGCGACGCGATCCACCGAGTCTCCCGAGTCGCAGTCGATACAGTCGCCGCCGTGGGCGAGCATACCGAGTCCCCAGTGATTGCCCATCCGACCCACGGCGAGGAACCCGAACGGTAAGAGCACCTGGCCGTACGCGCGCCGGAGCGAGAAGATGTTGCCTGCCGGCCGCTGCGTGAGCGACGTGTAAGGTACGCCCTGGGGCATCGAACCGAGCGCGACGTTGTCGAGCGTGTCGAGGCGCATCTTGACGGCGACGCCTCCACCGGGCGCATAAATGGCTAGATCCGTGCGCAAGCGCATGTCCGCGTGCGTGAGCCATTGCGCGCGCGGATCGCCGAGAGGCGTGGGGAAGATCGGCTGTCCACTCGGCAAGAGGCCGCGGTCCAGGTCGAGGTTGTACAGGCCCTCGGAGCGGGCGCGGAAGTAGCCGTCCAGCTTGACCTCGAACTTCTCGCGAGGCGTGATGTCTTGCCCGATGTCCGAGAAGCCTGCCGCGCTCGCTACGGACGAGACTGACAAGCCGAGCGCGACGAGCGCGCATGTCGCAGAGCGCGAGCTCACTTCGCGTCGTCCGGCGGGGTCGGTGATTGTTGCGCTGCCGTAAGCTCGGGCTCGAGGAACGTCTCCAGATCGGCGGTCGACGCGCTCGCAGACTCGATCATCGGGAAGTGACCGCACAGCGGGTAGACGACGAGCTTGGCGTTCGGCAGATCGTGAGAGAGCCGCTCGCCGAAACGCAGTGTCGTGACGACGTCTTCGCGACCCCACAACAGCAGAGTGGGCTGCTTGATGCCCTTGTACTTGGCCTGTAGCTCGAGGAAGTGCTGCCCGCGTACGGCGGCGAGCGCACCTGCTTCGGCGCCCGGTCTGCCCAGTGCGCGCTCCACGTCGTCCACCAGCTTCTCGGGGATGACGGAGGGATCGTAAAATGCCATCGCCATCTTCTCGTCCGAGCGCTCGCTGTAGAAGAGCGAGAACAGCGTCTCGCCCACACCGTCTGCGCGCGACCAATGGAAGAACGTCGGGAGCTGCTCCTCGTAGACCCACGCGTCGTAGAGCGCGAGGCGCGTCACGCGTGCCGGCTGTTGCAGTGCAGCAGCAAGCGCGACCGAGGAGCCCCACGAGTGCGCGACGAGCGCGAAGCGGTCCACCCCGCGTTGATCGAGCAGGCCGTAGATGAGCTTGGCCTCCGCGTCTGGCGAGTAGTCTCCCTCGGGTCGATCGGTCCACCCAAAGCCTTTGAGGTCGAGCGCGATGACGCGAAAGCCCTTCTTTTCGAGCGCCGGCATCATCGACGACCAGGTCTCGAGAGACGACGCAAAGCCGTGCACGAGCACGACCGCGGGGCCCTTGCCGCGATCGACGTAATGGACTCGCACCCCCGCGACGTTCGCGAACGTGGCGTCCTTCGGCTCACCGGGCATGGCGCCCGAGTGGAACGACAAGCACCCCGCGAGCAGCGGCGCGACGAGCGCGAGCGACCAGCTCTTCACGGTGCGATCCGCTTCACTTCCGCGGCACTCGTGAACTCCACCTTCGACTCGTTCGCCTGCGAGGTCACGGTCGCTACGTTGCCGAAGCAGTCCGTGACGAACGCGAAGCTGCGCGTGGTGGTGACGAGGAAACCGACCGTATGCGTGAAGACCACGCGTACGCGCAAGACGGCGAAGCTGCCGAACGGAGTCTTCAGAGTTCCCTTTTGGTCCACTTGCGAGTCGTACTTGTCGGAGAAGATCACCGGGACGCCGCTCGCCTGGCCCGTGGCGTTCGACGTCGTGGTCCACGCGGCGCCGACTTGCAGCGGGAACTGGAGGGGCGCTGCGGGCGGCGAGTAGCTCACGTTGGTCTGACTGCCGCCACTCATGGGCGACACGATCCCGAGGATCTCGAGCGCCGTGGGGCTCGTGCGGAAAACGCCTAGGAGGTCACTCGACGCACTCAGCTTGGTCGCGTACGTCGCGGTCGGGAACGAGCTTGCGTACCAAGCGCCGGCGACCGGGAGCGTCTCTACGATCGCGTTCTGATCGCCAGGCAGCGCGACGGACAGGTCCCAGACGCGAGCGTTGTTGACCATCTGCCCGGCGGTGTCGAACGTGATGTTCGTCGCCGTGCGATAGGTCGCGTGCAAGCCGGCCTTGAGGGGCACTTCGGCGGCCGTGATCACGTCGTCGGCGTTGGCCGTGCAGCCCAGGCCCGAAGAGTCGCCCGTCTGCGAGTCCGTCGAGGTGTCTTGCCCTGCGCTCGAATCCACGGGGTTTCCGGCGTCGTCGTTGGGGCCGACCGGCCCGCAGACACCGTTCGACTGGCATACGCCCGAGGCGCAGTCCGCTCCCGCATGGCACGCGACCGACGCCCCTCCGCTCGAGCAGCCGAGCGCGCCACCCCCGACTACACCGATGACTAGGCCAACAACTCCAAAACCGACGATGCGCATGGGGGGTCCTCTCAGGAAGCGCGCGGACCTTAACTTGTCGTCGGCGATCCGTCAAGGCACTTTGTTGCACCGCAACATGCGCCGGACATTGCGTAGCGTCGGGCCGCGCGATACAACCCGTCCGTGGCCCCTCTCATCGTCAAGAAGTACGCGAACCGGCGCCTCTACGACACCGAGGACAGCCGCTACATCACCAACGCAGAGCTCTCGGCGCGCGTGCGTGCAGGCCGCGACGTGCGCGTGCTGGACGCCAAGACGGACGAGGACCTCACCCAACCCACGCTCGTCCAGCTACTCGTCGATGGCAACCGCGCGCACCTGCTGCCAGTACCGCTCTTGCTGCAGCTCGTCCGCCTCGGGGACGACGCTCTCGCCGAGTTTTACGGTCGATATATGACGTGGGCCCTCGAGGTGTACTTCTCCGTGAAGCAGCGCGCGTCCACGAGCATCAACCCGTTCGCGCAGATGCCCTTCGACGTCGGCGGCGCGCTCGCCCGCATGTTCATGGGCAACGCCGGAGGCGGAAACGTGAACGCGTGGACGGCTCCCTCAGCGCCCGCGCTCACACCTCCTCCCGAGCCGCCCGAGAGCAACACCGAGCTCGCGAGCCTGCGGCGGGATCTCGAGCAGATCAAACGTAGCCTGGATGGCCGCGCCAAGAAGAAGCCTCAGAAACGCGCGCGCTGACCACGCCGAACCCGATGGTGCGCTGCATCATGTTCGTCACGGGTGTTCGTCACGGGTGTTCGTCACGGGTGTTCGTCACGGGCGCGAGAACACCGCGCCGTCGGTCGGGAGCGTCGGGTCGACCACCACGCGCACGACGGTCTGATTGCTTGCGAGTGGGATCGTGGCGACCAAGCAGTTGTCCGCGTCCGCTGTCACGGTGCGAGACGCGTCGCGCTGCGCGGCGAGCAGGCGAAGCCGATTGCGCGCTTCGGTGAGGTCGTTGGCGTCGAGCGCAACGAGCGCGAGGCGCACGTGCTCGCGACCGATGCGAACCGTCGCGTCCGCACGGCTGAGCGCCGAGTCGAGGCAGTGGACCGCGTCCGCTCTCGCGTGCGCGTTGCGGGCGTTTTGCAGCGCGCCTTGCACTCGGTGTGCGTTGCCCTCCATCGTGCGGAGCTGCGCTTGGGCCTCTGCACGCATCGGTGAATCTGCCAGAGCGGCGGACACCACCAGCATCAAGCCGGCGACAAAGAACACTCGCATCGTCATTGTATGCTCCGATGCAAATGCGCTCGCGAACATTCATGCGGCAGCCGTGTCCCTGGCTCGCTTTGGTGCTAGTAGCCGCGACATGTTGAAGACCTGCTCGTTGCTGTCGTTGCTCTGCGCGTGCGGCGGAAGCGGCGGGGACCCCACGACCACCGGCACCGACGCGTCGGTCGCGGCGGACGTGTTGCAGCGCAACGACGGCGCGGGCATCAACCCCG
>ENA-OFCD01000487-OFCD01000487.1-metagenomes-genome-assembly--contig:-NODE-487-length-25137-cov-5.444861_pt1 | contig 25137 bp, 26 predicted proteins | sample MGYA00153392_OFCD01 | MGnify analysis MGYA00153392
ACCGTTGTTCAGGTGCCGAGTGTGCGAAACGCGGTGGCGTGAGAAACAGGTCGCTCGCTTTTTTCAACACAAATCGCGGTGCGACCAAGGACGCGAGTCCCACGCCCGCGCGGACACCTGCTCGCTTGAGCGATTGCCCCCATCGCGGAGCGCCATTTAATAGAACGATTGTGCTATTTATGATTGAGAAAGATGTAAGTGATTTGATCGGTGCCGAGTCCATGAAAATTCCTTTATCGGTTGGACGAGGATTTAGCGCGCACAATGCGGCTTGATTCTTTGCTTATCAGCAACCAAGCGATCAAATGCCCGCCTGGCCCGTATATTCGCATCTTTGTCGCGGAACAAACTGCGTGACCGATAGCATGACGAAATGACGCCAAACACCTCAAACGCGAATTGCTCCGAATCGGTATCGGCGGCAAATTCACCGGACTGAATCGTCATCTCGACCGATTTCACCAGGCTCTGATGTAACCGCTGCATATGCTCTACCACCGCATCGCGCATTGCGCCCTCGCGGTCGTCAAATTCGGTGGACGCAACCATCATTGGACAGGCCGATAAATCTGCACGCGCCGTCCATGCCAGCCAGTTATCAAATAGAGCGCTCAGCCGCTTCAAGCCGCGTGGCGCGGATAACGCCGGCATGAACGCGGCCTCATTAAATCGTCGCACGGCCTCATCAAGCGTGGCGATCTGCAATTCCTCTTTGGATCCGAAATGCGCAAACAAACCGCTCTTCGACATCCCCGTGTGCTTTGCCAACACCCCAATTGTCAATGCGTGATAGCCCGCCATGCTGGCATGTCGCAACGCTGTCTTAAGAATCACTGCGCGGGTTTCTTCGCCTTTGCGGGGTTTTGATTGAGGCATATTCATGGCATTATGATAGAGCGAACGTTCGTAAATTGTCAAATGTTACTTTTGCTTAATTTTAATGGACGAAGGCTATATTCGACGTGGCTTTGGGGCGAAAGTGCTTGTAAAGGCTGGCCAGTGAAAGGTCTACACTAATTTTTATTAATGCTTTTATTAATATCACTGCCATTGCTTGTAAAAGCGGCTCGCAATGACGGCCTGTCGGGCCGAATGGCTCAGTTGCTCGGCCGCATCGCCCGTTCATCCTCAAATAATTCCGCCCATCCCAAGTCAGTAGAAATCGCGCTATTGACCGCCTAAGCTGGTTTTAGGAGGTAACACCATGAACCTATTTCTTATCCGTCAGAGTTTTATTGCATTGCTGCTTTTGCTTTCTGGATTTGCATCTGCATCTCAATCTGCACCGGCTATAGCCATGCCCGCCACGTCCTTCACCGTCGAAGTCAGCGGCAAAGGCAAACCCATCATCTTCATTCCAGGTCTTGCTTCATCGGGTGAGGTTTGGAAAACAACGGTCACGCAATTCTCAAATCGTTATGAATGTCATGTCATCACGCTCGCTGGCTTTGCGGGCGTGGCACCGATAACAACACCGTTGCTCGCGACGGTGCAAAAAGAGCTGGTTGAATATATTGACGCGAAGCGCATGGATCGGCCCATCATTGTCGGTCATAGCTTGGGTGGGTTTCTGGCGCTGCGCATCGCCGCCGATACGCCGGCAAAAGTCGGACGTTTGGTGATCGTAGATTCGCTACCCGCGCTGGGTGCTGTGCAAATGCCTGACATCACGCCCGAACAATTGAAGAGCATGGCAGCAAGAATGCGTGACACCATGAAAAGCCAAGATACGGCCACGTTCGCCGAGGGGCAGCGACGCTCGATTGCCTCGATGGTGACCAAGCCGGAGGATGTTGAGCGGGTACTGGGTTGGGGACGCAAGTCTGATGCTGCAACGGTGATGAACGCGATGCATGACCTGATCGGCACGGATATGCGGGCGGATATTGCCCGGATCAAATCGCCGACGCTGGTGCTGGGCACGTGGATCGCTTATAAAGAATATACGACCCGTGCAGCCGTCGAGACCACGTTCAAAACGCAGTATCAAAAGCTGGATGGCGTGACTATCGAAATCGCCGATACGGCGCGGCATTTCATCATGTACGATGATCCCAAATGGATGGTTGAACGCATGGAGAAATTTTTGAAATGATGCTGTAGATGGCTTCAAAAAATATCAATCACCCAGCCGCACCCGAGCTTAAATTGAGTCAGGGTGCGGCTGTGTCATCCCTGTTGTCGTCAGACCCGCTGATGGCACATCCGCGCCGCGCATCGCTCACCTACTGGATTTGTCAGTTTGCGGGCTGGGGCTTGACGGCAGTTATCAACACCTTGCAGTCGATTAGCTTCGCACCGGATAACGTGCCGAGCATTGCGGCGATTTACATCTGGGCCGCGCTCAGTGGATTGCTGCTGTCGCATCTGTGGCGATCATTCCTGCATCGTCAAGCCTGGCTCGCCCGTCGTGGCAGGCCGCCGTGGCTGCGGCTGACAGGCGGCATCGCGTTGCTGGGGACAGTGCAGACTGGCTTGGTCATCATTGCTTTTGCAGTTGCTCGAGTACCGGGTACGTTTAAAAGCTGGGCTTTTCTGCCATTTGCGATTTTTGCCTGGACGCTGGCGTTTTCAGTATGGACGTCGATCTACGCCTACACACAATCGATGCGCCGCGCCAAGCGCCTTGAATCCGAATCGCTGCGTTTTGAATTGCTGGCGAAGGACGCCGAACTGCGCGCATTGCAGGCGCAGGTCAATCCGCATTTCTTTTTCAATAGCTTGAACAGCGTGCGTGCGCTGATTTATGAAAGCCCGGATGCGGCGGCGCAGATGATTGATCAGCTGGCACATCTGATGCGACATACCTTGTCGTCCGGTCGTAAAGCCACAGTGGATTTGCGCGAGGAGATTGAAGCGGTGCGGGTGTATCTCGCGATTGAAAAAATTCGTTTTGAAGCGCGGCTGCGCCCCGTTTTTGACATCGATGAGAGTCTGGGCGATACACAAATTCCGCCTATGGCGCTGCAAACGCTGGTCGAAAACGCGGTCAAACATGGTGCGGAGCGCAGCGTTGGGAATGAAGTTGATAGCGGCGAAATTCGTATCACGGTCAAGCGAGCGTCGGGCTCAGTGGTGATATCAATTTCCAATCAAGGCTCACTCGTAATAACTTCAGATCGGGGGGCTATAGACTCGGGAACGACTTGCGTAAAGTCCACTGGATCGACACAGCTCGGCTTTGAAAACACACAAAAGCGACTGGCGCTTTTAAACGGCGCGGCGGCACAGCTAACGTTGATTGAACGTGACGGTTGGGTGATCGCCACACTTTGCTTACCGGCCGCGCCATGATCCGCGTGCTGATTATTGATGACGAGCGCTTGGCGCGTGCCGAATTGCGACGCTTGTTGGTCGCGCATGCCGAGATAGAAATTGTCGGCGAAGCGGCAAACATTGAAGAAGCCAAACGCGCCATTGATGATTTGCAGCCCGATCTGATTTTTCTGGATGTGCAAATGCCGGGTGGCAGCGGCTTTGATTTACTCGCCTCGCTGGACGATGCGCCGGAGGTTATTTTTACGACTGCCTTTGATGCTTATGCATTGAAAGCATTTGAAGTTAACGCGCTGGATTATCTGCAAAAGCCGGTTGCGGCTAGGCGCCTTGCGGAAGCGCTTGCGCGCGCGCAGTTGCGAATTCAGAAAAATCAGTCGACGTTAAAAAATGGCAACAAAATTTTTATCAAGGATGGCGAGCGTTGTTGGTTCATGGCGCTAACCGACATATCTCTATTTGAATCAGAGGGCAACTACGCCCGTGTTTATTTTGAGGCCGATGCGGGGCTCCAACGGCCGTTGATTCTGCGCTCGCTAAATCAGCTGGAAGTGCGGCTGGACAATGCACAATTCTTCCGCGCCAATCGCCGCCAAATCATCAATCTCGAATTTATAAAACGTGTTGCTTCATCGGATCCAGGCGGCCTGCGTCTGGTGTTAAAGAATGATTTGATCGTCGAGTTATCGCGTCGTCGTGCGATGGAATTCAAGGCCAGGTCAAGTTTATAACTTTCGCGATTCGTGTCCTGTGCCACCACCCGCGCTGTCATGCCGGAACCTCAAAACCGACGAAGTGTTTGTCCGCACGCTTTGCAAAGTATGCGCATACGACCTGACTATCCGCTGTAAGGCCATGATTTCGCCACCCATCATAAAGTGCTGGTCACCACATCGCATGTTCCGCTAAGGCATCGCCACGCTACACTACTGCGGTTAGTCGGCCTCCTAAAAATTAAGATGTTGCCGAGCGAGATGCTTAGCTTGATCGCATGCGATAGCGCTTACAGTTGCTTCATCAGCGCCGTGATTTCGGGGACGTGATTTTTAACCGCGTCCACATTTGCAGCGGAAGTGCCCTTGGGCAATGGCTGACCTTTCTTGATGGCGTCCGCTGCTGCCGTGTTTTGCATGATCGAGAAATTCATCAGGAAGAATAGCCTGCTGGTGAGCCCGGCCGATGTGATGGCTTTCTTAGCAGCAGGAGCGGCGTCGGCGGCAGCGGCCATAGCTTCAACCGAGTTTGCCGCAGATGTTTTTTGTCTCAGGTTTTGCCAAGCGGTGGGATCGGCTCTTTTGAACGTGACCATGTTGGAGCCTGCCGTCATATATTCCCGCAAAAATTCTTCGGAAAGGGTCACACCAGCGATGGCGGCCGTATCGGCGGCCTCTGCCGCCCTCTCGGCAGGACTGATTGTGTGGGCCGGGATATTTAGACCAAGCGCGAAAAGAAAAAAACAGCAGCGCGTGAAGATGCCATGAGTGATCTGGGTAACGCGGGTGATTTGTGTGATGTTGCTTTTAAAAATCATGGGGTCTGCTTTCAAAAAAAAGAAATGGTGAATATGCGCGAATGGTGGGAGAGATATTTCTTGCTTGATTACCCACCTCTGCATGAGCAAAGCAAAATGCATCAAATTCCGCAGCTTGTGGGTTGCTCGTCTGCGAGAATTCAGAAACGACAAAGCCAATACAAAACTTTGTGTTTCTGCGATCGCCAGCAACTACCCACGCTTTTGCGACCGCGGGCATTTATCATCTTGCGTGTGGGCACACCCCGAGTTTCAATCCGGCCCACCATTTTTGTTGCGAAATTCAATAGAGGAGAATGCAATGCCCGTTTTAAGAGTTCACGGAGACGAGGCCGTTGCGCGGTTTTCTGCCACTCTTGTCGCTTCTAATGTACGCAATGCGTTGGCATATCTTTTAAGTTTGACGACTTATCGCTTCATCGCCATTTTCACCTTTCAAGATGGGCTGGCGCACGCCGTCATTTATTACGACAAGGAAAACCCGCAGGACGAGTACACCCAGCAAACAATGGATTCATCAACTTATTGTTGCTACGTGAGAGATAGTCAGGGCGTGTTTATGACGGCCAATGCGATGCTGGATGCGCGAACTAAGGATCATCCCCAACGAGAGATCATACCGGCCTATTGCGGCATCCCGATTCTGGATGCCGAGGGCATCATTTTGGGAACGCTATGCCATTACGATGTCGTGCCGCGTGACCCTGAACAAATTGATTTGCCGTTGATGCTATCCGTTGCAAGTGCGCTGGCGAGGGGCAGTCAAGTGCGGCCTCATCAGATAGCATGATGCTAGCGAACCGGTGCATCTTTGCCAGTCGTAACAATGATTGAAGCAACGATGCTTCGGTGGTGAGAGCGCCGTGGTGTTGAGGGCCGTGTATCGAAATAAAACTCTAGCACCACGGCGCGTCATCAAGCATTTTTATCTTGAACGCCGCGCCAGTGAAAGACTTCGCTACTTATCCGCGTATTTATACTTGTCCCTGCTCCAAACGTGGTGATGCACTTTTTACAGGCATTCTCGCGATCACACCTTTGCACAATACTGCGCCCGTGGGCGCACCGGTCGGCGAGCCGCCTTTGGGCTCTTTCGACACCGCAAATAAAGTGCCGTCGGTGAGGAGAACATCCATATCCGCTTTGATCAGCTTGGTATCCACAGAATCGCTCACCAGACCAATCGAGCGGGGCGCGCCGCCTTTGGGGATCACCCACAATTCGAGGCTGTGATCGTCGAGGCCATTCCAGGGCTTGACCATTTTCACCATCACATAGCCAGACTTGGGCTGCTCAACAATCAAGCGTGCCTCGCCTTTATCTTCCAATACCGCCATCACCATCGGATCGGGGCTCACTAGGGGAGCAGGCGCGGAGCGCAGCGTAAACGCGAGTAGTACCGCCGCTGCGGTGGTGCCGACAAAGCCTAAACCCCGCCAGAAGGAGAGGCTGCCCCAGAATCCGCCGCCGCTAGTAGTATTACCCGCAATATTTTGCTTCGTTTCAGCGTTACTGCGGTTAGACACCGTCGTGCCACCAATCCGGGCCTCGATGTTATTCCACACGCGTCCAGGTGGCGCTATTGATTCGACGAGATCTGCCAGCGGCGTGAGATGAGCTTCCCACGTCGCTACTGCCTCGCGTAGCGCGGCGTCATGCCGCATCATCTGTACAAAACGTCGGCGTGCGCCGTCTCTTAGCGTGCCCAGCACGTATTCAGAAGCGAGTCGTGAGATTAGTTCAGGGTTATTGAGTTTCATGATTCCAGGCACCCTTTCAGGCGCAACAAACCGCGTCGTATATGTGTTTTTATCGTACCCAGTGGTCGACCTAAATGTTCAGCGACTTCTGAATGCGAGAGGCCTTGAAAAAATGCCAGTGAGACTGATTGAAGCTGTTCGCCATCGAGCCCTTTCATGCAGTGCTCGATTCGCGATTTATCGCGCGCTTGCACCAGTTGGTCTTGTGGGCCGAGGGTTTCGTCCTCGAGATTCAGCGTAAAAAATTCTTCTTCGTCCTGCAATTCCAATCGCGGACGACGCACCAGATCAAGGCTGCGGTTACGCACGATTGCCGTCATCCACGTCATTGGCGCGGATTTGGTAGTTGCATAACCAGCAGCGTTATTCCAGATATTCACAAAGCTGTCCTGTAAAACTTCTTCGGCAAGATGCCGCTCTCTGACTATACGAAGCGAAACCGAAAACAGTTTCGATTTTGTTGCATCGTATAGTTCGGCGAACGCTTTTTTATCGCCAATACCGGCGCGCGATAACATCGCCGCCAATTTCTCGTTGAGTGCTATATCTGCCATGACTCAGTTTGCTCCTGCCAAATTGGATATTTTTATGGGTGGAGTAATTGTTGCGGTCGCTGTTAGTGGCGCTGCAGCTGTGTTTAAGCCGACGCCAACATCGTCTGTAGCGGGTTCGCGTGACCAGCAAACATCAGGCGCATTTGCAGCCCGGTTGAGTGCGCGGGCAAGGATAAAAAGTAAATCAGAAAGCCGGTTGATATATTGAAACGCCGATGCCGCCACGGGTTCGCTTTCAGCCAGCTTCACGATTGATCGTTCGGCGCGGCGCGCTACCGTGCGGGCCACGTGTGCGAACGCGCTGGCTCTGGATCCACCGGGCAAAATAAATTCTTTCAGCGGTGGCAGATCCGCATTAAATTTTGCGATTGCATTATCCAAAAAAAGAATATGTGCATCGGTAATGGCGCGATGCCCCGGAATACAGATTTCGCCGCCCAGATCGAACAGCTGATTCTGGATTCGTGTGAACAGCGTCACAAAGTCATTTGGCATCTTTTCGGTGAGCAATACACCAAGCTGACTATTTAATTCATCCAGATCGCCCATCGCGGCAACCCGTGGTGCCGATTTTTGAACGCGTGAGCCATCTCCCAAGCCGGTGCTGCCATCGTCGCCGGTGCGAGTGGTTATTTTTGAGAGGCGGTGAGCCATATCTAAATCCGTGAATACCAAGCCACGATTATAGCGGGGGATAACGATGGTGAGCAGGATTCCCAGCACGTAACGATCAAAAAAGTGTGTGTCCCGACCTGATTCCGTGGCGGCACGACAATCGCATGGGCAAAATTGGGGCAATAGGCACAAAGCCCAGCCGCTCGTTTTCAAACACAAAAAGTGAAAACTGCACACGGCGCGGGGCCGCATGCAGTTTTGAATGTTGAGTGCTAACAGCCTCTAACTACGCGCTAATTTACACGTCAATACGCGTGACGCATTGCCTGGCTCGCTGGGTCTTTTAAAACGCTTATCTCATGATTTGTAAAGAATCGTCCCGCAAACCAGGCAATAAAGCCGCCTAACATTAAGCCTTTGTTATTTCGGCAGCAAAACTTTGTCCACTACGTGAATCACGCCGTTTGACTGGTAGACGTCCGCAATCGTTACCTTCGCCGTACCGCCTTTTTCATCGGTGACCATTACGACCCCGTTAGCAGCGGTCGCCGTCAATATACCGCCTGCAACAGTTTTCAAAGTAGCCTTGCCGTTACCCGCCATAACTGCTTTGGTCAGCGCGGCTGCATCCATCTTTCCCGACACTACGTGGTAAGTCAGAATGCCAGACAGCGTGGCTTTGTTTTCCGGCTTGAGGAGCGTATCCACAGTGCCTGCTGGCAATGCTGCGAATGCGGCATTGGTGGGCGCAAAGACAGTGAAAGGGCCTGCGCTTTTGAGTGTGTCAACCAGGCCTGCGGCTTTTACAGCGGCAACCAGTGTCGTGTGGTCTTTCGAATTAACGGCATTATCAATAATATCTTTGCTGGGCAGCATTTGCGCGCCGCCAACCATGACCTGTGCAAAGCTGGAAGCCGCGCCGAATGAGATCGCCAAGGCGAGCCCTAATGAAGCTAATTTATGTTTGGTTTGCATTTAAATTCCTAAAAGTTAAATAAACGTAATGAGTCAAATAGATAAAATGAATGATGAAAAAAGTAGATTAGATTAAACATTCACGTTGAGCCCGGATGCTGCGACTGACAATCAATACGGGGTGAAACGAAAATCAGATTCAATTGATCGCGCATGCCTTTGAGGGTTGCTGTTCAAAATTAGGCCTGAACGAGATCGCAAGGCTCGAATCAGCAACTCAGTTTCGCCATGTTGCAATGGCGAGAAGTCGTCGTCAATACGCCAATATTGACTCAACTTGGACGGCAGCTCGCTTGATTACACAGCATTAAATGCGCTTGGTGAATCGCCTGATTTATTCAGGTGTGATTAATTTCAGAAAAAGCAACGGCGAATAATCCGACGAGAGTTGGTATGATTCATGGTTGTGAAATAAAACCGGGAAAGAATGGACGCAAGTTTAAGGTCCGGCCACACCATGAGCACACCCAAATTCAATTTTCTCGATTTTGAACAGCCCATTGCCGAGCTGGAAGGGAAGATCGACGCGCTTCGTTTTGTGCAGGATGATTCTGCCGTCGATATTTCAGCCGAGATCGAAAAGCTCGCCAAGAAAAGCCAGGGGCTGACCAAAGATATTTACGCCAAGCTTAATGCGTGGCAAATCTCGCAGGTCGCGCGCCACCCGCAGCGCCCGTACACGCTCGATTACATAAGCGCAATGACGACGGATTTTCAGGAGCTTCATGGCGATCGATCCTATGCAGATGATGCGGCGATTGTCGGCGGACTCGCGCGATTTAACGGCCATAGCGTGATGATAATTGGGCACCAAAAAGGTCGCGATACCAAGGAGCGTCAATTCCGTAATTTTGGCATGCCGCGTCCCGAGGGCTACCGTAAAGCGCTCAGATTTATGAAGCTTGCTGAAAAGTTTGGTGTGCCTTTACTGACATTTGTCGACACGCCCGGCGCGTATCCGGGCGTGGGCGCTGAAGAGCGCGGTCAATCCGAAGCGATTGGCCACAATCTTTATGTGCTGGCGGGACTTCGTGTACCTGTTATCTGCACGATCATTGGCGAAGGTGGTTCAGGTGGCGCGCTGGCAATTGCAGTCGGCGACACCACGTTTATGCTGCAATATTCAACATACTCGGTGATTTCCCCCGAAGGTTGCGCCGCAATTTTGTGGAAAGATCAGGCCAAAGCATCCGAGGCCGCAGAATCGCTCAATATTACGGCACCAAAATTAAAAGCGCTGGGCCTGGTTGACAAAGTGGTGTCTGAACCACTTGGCGGCGCGCATCGCGATCCTGCCGGCATGGCGATGACGCTCAAGAAAGCAATTGCGGATACGCTCAAACAATTGCTGGAGAAAACACCGGATGTGCTGGTGCGCGAGCGGCAAAAGAAATTGTTGCAAGTGGGCAGGTTCAAAGAGCTAAGCTAGAGGCCGTTGCAGGCGGTCGCGCCAACATCCAATTCATCCCCTCAGCCGTAAGCTTGTCCACCTAACCAATCATCACGGACCGCGTTGAAAAATATTCTTGTTTTGTTTGACCAAGAGTGGGACCAGGCACAGTTGCGTCGCGCGGCGATATCATCAAACCATGAATTTCGTTTTTTTCACGAAGGCTTTGATCTATTCAGCTTTCCAAGCAATGCGCAGTTATTGGTGTTTGATATTTTTCGCTTCGTCGACAAGCTCGTCGAGAAATACAAGCGGGTCAAAATCGACGGCATTATTTCTAGTCATGAGCAATTTGGTGCACTTTCGGCTGCCCTGCTGGCCGACCGATTGGGGCTGCCCACCACCTCGACTGACGCGGTTCTGAACGCACAGCACAAAGCGCTGGCGCGGACAATTTTGCAACGCGAATTGCCTGAGGCAAATGTGCCTTTCGAAACCTTCCCGCATACCGTGAAGCACCCGCAGGAAATTGCATTACCGTTTCCATTTTTTGCGAAGCCGGTCAAAGCCGCCTATTCGGTGCTGGCCCGCCGGGTGGAGGATTTTGCGGATTTGCGTGAGCATCTTAATTTTCGCCCTTGGGAAAAATTCATCATCATGCGTTTGGTCCGACCATTCAATGATGTGGTCGAGCGCATGGCGGCGACCAATATCAACGGTCGCTACATGCTCGGCGAGCAGCTGATTGATGGTTTTCAGGTGAATGTAGATGGCTACATGCAGGGCGGTGAGGCGCATATTTTGGGTATTGTCGATGCGGTGATGTATCCGGGCACCGATGCGTTCATGCGCTGGGAATACCCGAGCCGTCTACCTGCCGAATGGAAGCAAAAAATTCACGCGACCTCGCTGGCGGTCATCAAAGCGCTCAAGTTTGATTACGGCTTGTTTAATGTGGAGTTAAAAATTTGCTCGCATTCCGGCGACTGCAAATTGATTGAAGTAAACCCGCGCATGGCCGCACAATTTTCGGATATGTATGAGATGGTGGACGGCATCAATCTTCACGATTTGGCGCTCAGGCTCGCACTCAATGAATCGGTAGACGCCAGTAAAAAAGTGCAGCGCTATAAATGCGCCACCAGCTTCGTCTATCGGCGATTTGATGGCAAAGGCCAGGATCATTTTCCGGGGCCCCATGAATTCAAGGCGCTCGAGCAATTTGATCCCGGTGCGCAATTGCTGCTATTCAAAAAAAGCGGCAATGAATTAAAACGCGAGACCAAGTGGTTGCAAAGCTATCGTTATGCCTGCATGAATATGGGTGCGGAATCCGAGGAGCAACTGATCGAAAAATACCGTCATGCTTCGAAATTGATCGGGTTTCCGGCGAATTAGAACGCGCGCTCACTTGCGTTGCCTTCGCGGGTCGCTTTACGAGGGATCTGCTGCTTGCTTATGTTACAGAAAGCGGATGTCTCACCCAGAAACCCGGGTTCGGAAGGACCGTGTCAGGGGTCGAAAGCAAGTGCGCCAGATGCTTCGCAGGCCTCTGCAATGTAGAATGATGGACTGTGCATTTTTTGCTTTAATCTTTTCGATAAATCCCCATGATCGCCTTACCTGCCAACTCAGCTGCCAACCCCACCGTCTCCCAAATTCGTCAGGCCTTTGTCGATTTTTTCGTCTCTAAAGGCCATACGCACGTTGCCTCGTCATCATTGGTGCCCGCTGACGATCCGACGCTTCTGTTTACCAACGCGGGCATGAATCAATTCAAGGAATGTTTTTTAGGCCTTGAAAAGCGCGCTTATAACCGTGCCGTGACCTCGCAACGCTGTGTGCGCGCGGGCGGTAAGCACAACGACCTGGAAAACGTCGGCTACACCGCGCGGCATCACACTTTTTTTGAAATGCTGGGTAACTTCAGTTTTGGGGATTATTTCAAACGCGATGCGATTAAATTTGCATGGGAGTTATTGACTGTTGTTTATAAATTACCCGCCGAAAAATTGACCGTCACGGTCTATGCGGATGACAACGAAGCTTATGACATTTGGGAAAAAGAAGTTGGCGTGCCGAAAGAGCGCATCATCCGCATCGGTGATAACAAGGGCGGGCGCTACGCTTCGGATAATTTCTGGATGATGGGCGATACGGGCCCCTGCGGGCCGTGCAGCGAATTATTTTACGATCACGGCCCGCACTTTCCTGGCGGCCCTCCCGGCTCGCCCGATGAAGATGGTGACCGCTTTATTGAAATATGGAATCTCGTTTTCATGCAGTACAACCGTGAAGTTAAAGACGGGGCGATGATTCCGCTGCCGAAGCCATCTGTCGATACCGGCATGGGCCTAGAGCGGTTGAGTGCGGTGCTGCAACACGTTCACGCCAATTACGAAATTGATTTATTCCAGGCGCTGATCAAAGGCGCGATGCGCGAAACCGGCTGCACCGATATTGAATCGCCGAGCCTGCGCGTGATTGCCGATCATATTCGCGCTTGTGCTTTCTTGGTCTGTGACGGCGTGATTCCGGAAAACGCCGGTCGTGGCTATGTGCTGCGCCGCATCGCGCGCAGAGCGATGCGCCACGGTTACAAGCTCGGTCAAAAGCAACCGTTCTTTTATAAATTAGTCGATGATCTTGCCGCAGTGATGGGCGATGTTTTTCCGGAAATTTCAGCTTCTAAAGAGCGCGTTAAGGCGGTATTGAAACAAGAAGAGGAGCGGTTTGGCGAGACGCTTGAAAATGGTATGTTGATCCTCGACGCGGCGGTTGGCGACGATGTTGGCATGGGCAACAAACGGCTCGATGGCGAAACCGCATTCAAACTTTACGACACCTTCGGATTTCCGGTTGATCTCACCGCCGACATCGGCCGTGAACGTGGCTTTGAAGTCGATATGGCGGGTTTTGAAGCGGCGATGGCGGTGCAACAACAACGCTCACGTGGCGCGGGTAAATTTGTCGCCAAAGGTACCGTCGTTTATGACGGCGCCAAGACCGATTTCAAAGGCTATGAAGTGTTAAGCGCGACCGGCCAGATTCTGGCGTTATATCGCGATGGCTCCAGCGTGAAAGCATTAACAGCCGGTGAAGCGGGCATCGTGGTGCTGGACAAAACGCCGTTCTACGCCGAGTCGGGCGGGCAGGTGGGCGATGTGGGTGTGCTGGCTAGCGGCGGCGCGACGTTTGAAGTTGCGGACACGTCAAAAATTCAGGCTGATGTATTTGGACATTACGGCGCGGTCGCGTCGGGCATATTAAGGGTCGGCGACAGCATTTCGGCGAACGTGAATTTGGATATTCGCGCCCGCGTGATGCGTCATCACTCGGTCACCCACCTCATGCACAAAGCGCTGCGCGAAGTGCTCGGCAAGCATGTTCAACAAAAAGGCTCGCTGGTGGATGCCGACAAAACGCGTTTTGACTTCGCGCATAACTCACCGCTGACAAATGTTGAAATCGCGAGAGTTGAAACAATAGTTAATACTGAAATTCTCAAGAACGAACCCACCAGTGCGAAGGTGATGGGTCTCGAGGCCGCGCAAAAAACCGGCGCAATGATGTTGTTTGGCGAGAAATATGGGGACGAGGTCCGCGTGTTGGAAATTGGCTCATCAAGAGAATTATGCGGCGGGACGCATGTGGCGCGGACCGGCGACATTGGCTTGTTTAAAATTGTCGCCGAAGGTGGTGTCGCGGCGGGTGTTCGCCGTGTTGAAGCAGTCGCGGGATCAGTTGCATTTGATTATGTGCAAAACATGGAAAGGCAGCTTCAAGGCTCTGCTGCGCTATTGAAAGCGCAGCCGCAGGAAGTTGTAGCCAAGGTAAGCGCATTGCTGGAAAACATCAAGGCGCTTGAAAAACAATTAAGCAACCTGAAATCCAAAGTCGCGACTTCGCAGGGTGATGACTTATTAGGCCAGGCAATTGAAGTAAATGGCGTGAAAGTGCTCGTTGCCAAACTTGAAGGTGTGGACGCTAAAGGCCTTCGCGACACCCTGGATCAGGTTAAAAATAAGCTGAAATCAGGCGTGATTGTATTGGCCGTGGTCGATGGTGACAAAGTGCAAATTGCGGCTGGCGTCACACCCGATTTGACGATGAAATTTAAAGCCGGCGAATTGGTAAACCATGTTGCGCAGCAAGTCGGCGGCAAAGGCGGCGGCAAACCCGATATGGCCATGGCGGGCGGCACGGACGCTTCGCAGCTTGCAGCTGCCTTGGCGTCAGTGCGTGCCTGGGTGGAAGCCCGATAATTTGTGGCTTTCGTTCATGGTTTGTCGTGCGCCAGCAATCGAAATTTTTAAGAAAGAATCGTGATGAAAAAAGTTGGTTTGACCTGCCGTGGCAATTTGTTGGCGGCGATGGCGACGGCGCTGTGGCTGGTCACAGGTAATGCGTTTGCACAAGCTGCCGTAAACGTGACTGCACCATTAGCCGGAGCACGCTACGGCGTTCTCTCGCTGATCGGTGATCGCCTTTACGTCGTGACCAAACAACCGCCCACCGCGGCACAGCCTGAATCGTTCCAAAAAATTGATCTGATATTGCCGGCGGCGGTGTTTGATGAATTCGTACTAAAGAGTGTTGACGGCTTGATCAAGCGCGCTATTCCCGACGCGAATATCAAGCTGCTGGCGGTAAATGAGCCAAAATTATTTATGCGGCAAACGGATTTGATTGATGCAGGCGCGTCCTTGGCGAGTTTGCTTCCCGCAGTGCGTGATGCCACCGCAAGTACCGCAATCGACAAGCTGGTGCTGATCACTAAATTCCCCGATCAAGCGCATGTCAAGATGGGCAAGTCTGCATTGGCTGCGGGTAATTTTTTTGGCCTGGGATTTTATTCCGATGATTCCCAAGCGTCTCCGGCATCAGTCCCAGCCCCCGGCCCCGCGCCCTCAACGCCAGCTGTTCTGGCCGCAAAATCCTCCAGGCGCGCAGATAAAACATCATCGCCACCCGCGTTCGTCGCGCCATATGTTTATATTCAGGTCCTGCTGATCGATATTAAAACCTGGACCGTACTCAAGCAGGAAACGACTGCCGTGGCCACGATACGAGTGGTTGCGCCCATTGCCAAGGCCAAAGACAGCAACCCGACCGCCTTGGCGCCTTCGTCCGCCTATGACGCCATGTCCGGCCAGGATAAGGTTGCCACGATCTCAAAAATGCTGGATTACGAATTGTCAGTCATGGTTCCAAAATTGTTGGCGAAATAGTCCTAGTTTGTCGCCTGAAATAGATAAATGTTATGAGCGAATTTAAGTTCTGCCCCCGCTGCGCCACGTCTCTTACTGAACGTGAATTTGCCGAAGATGGCGGGCCCACCAAACGGCGGGCTTGCTCGAGTGATGCCTGCGGATTTGTTCATTACGACAATCCCACACCCGCCGTCGGCGTGCTGCTTGAGCAGGATGGTGAAATTATTTTGGCGCGTGGCGCGGGTTGGCCGGAAGGTTTTTTTGCTTTGATTACCGGATTTTTAGAGCGTAACGAAGACCCGATAAAAGGCGTGATTCGCGAAGTCAAAGAAGAAACCAATCTCGATGTGGTGGAAACCAACATCATCGGCAACTATATTTTTGAACGCAAAAATGAAGTGATGCTGTGCTATCACGCGATTGTCACCGGCGAAATCAAGCTCTCACCGGAGCTCGCTGAAACCAAACGCTATCAGCCCCACGAACTACGCCCATGGCCGCGCGCAACCGGTTTTGCGGTGGCAGATTGGATGAAGTCACGCGGGCTGGAAGTGAAGTTTATTGATCGACCGTTGATCAATGTGCAGCCGAAAACTTGAACTAGAAAGTACTTATGGACGGAAAAAAAACACAGCCCACGATCCAACCGGAATCGATCGCCGCCCAAGCCTTGGGCTGGATCGACGAAAAAACCAAAGGCGTGGTCGAGCCGATTTACACATCGACCACGTTTATTCGCGATCCGGACAACCAGTATCGCAATGGACGTATTTACGGCCGCGATCAAAACCCGACCTACGATCAGGCTGAAGCGGTGTTGACGGCACTCGAAGGTGGCCATGCTTCGCTGCTTTTCGCATCCGGCATGGCCGCAGCCACAGCCGTGTTTCAGGCATTATCGCCTGGAGATCATGTATTAGCGCCACAAGTGATGTACTGGTCGCTGCGCAATTGGCTCAAAAATTTTGCGACGCACTGGGGCTTGCAGATCGATTTTATCGATATGGAATCGCCCGATGCGGTGCGTGCTGCGATCAAACCGGGGCAAACCAAGCTGGTGTGGATCGAAACACCCGCGAATCCGTTGTGGACGATTACCGATATTGCCCTGACCTGCGAGATTGCACATGCGAACGGCGCGATGGTCGCGGTGGATTCGACGGTGGGTACGCCGGTATTGACGCAGCCGCTGAAGCTGGGTGCGGATATCGTTATGCACGCGGCTACCAAATATCTGAATGGTCATTCAGACGTGATTGCGGGTACCCTGACGACCCGCGAGGATAATCCGACATGGCAACGCATTCGTTCTATCCGCGCGCAGCTTGGTGGCGTGCTGGGGCCGTTTGAAGCGTTCCTGCTTACCCGAGGCATGCGCACGTTGTATCCACGGGTTCGTACTGCCTGTGTATCCGCACAGAAAATCGCCGAGCATTTCGAAAAGCATCCGTTGGTGGCCGAGGTGATGTATCCCGGCCTGCCCTCGTTTGCGGGTCACGCGGTGGCTAAGAAGCAGATGACGGGTGGCTTTGGCGGAATGATGTCGATCAGAGTGAAGGCAGGCGCCCGGTCAGGTGAAGCGGCTGCGATAGCGACTGCGGCGAATGTTCAGTTATGGAAGCGCGCCACGTCCCTGGGCGGCGTCGAGAGTTTGATCGAACACCGCGCCAGTGTTGAAGGGGCGGGTACACCGGCACCACCAGATTTGCTGCGAATGTCTGTCGGCATCGAAGCGACGAATGATTTGATTGATGATTTTGAGCAGGCGCTCGACATTGCGTCGCAACCTGCAAACCGATAACAATGCAAACGACATCACAAAGAATCCAGCATTATCTTTTCACCGCTAATCTCGATCATCTGATACCCGAATCAGCCGCAATTGAAACCGCGATTCACGCCTTCGTTTCAGCCCTTGGCAACCTGCCGCCCGACTTCAATCTCGATACGCTGTACACCTACAAAGTGCCGATGTTGAGCGAGGACGGCACGTGCTCTCTGATCGAAGAGCTCGCACCACAGCCCTACGACATTGCGGCGATTCTAGGTGGTCGAAGTGATGCCAATACGCGCAAGCTTTTGTTACTAAATCAGCTGGTGGAGCATGCCATCCAGCTCACGGGTGCGGATTGGCTGGGGATTTACCAAACACGCAAAAGTAAACTAGCCGATCCGGTATTGGTAAAGCTCGCCTACCGTGGCCGACCCAGTCGTGCTGAATTTCCGTTGAACGAAACCTTCGCCACAGGCAGTACCAATTCAACTGTCGGCTTGAGTGGACATGCAAAAGTGATTGATGATGTTGCTGTGCATACCGCAGCGGGTGGGGCGTTTTATGTGTGCGACGATGAAGTGCAATCGGAGGCGTGCGTGCCGGTGCTAGATGAAAGCGGCAAGGTGCTGGGCATTATTGATGCTGAGGCTGCGCCGAAAGCGTTCTTCAATACTAACCGCATGATTCTGGTCGTGGCGATGGCGCTGGTGGTGCCGGCGTTGTTGCCGTAACTCAAAACCCTTGCATCTACGGGTGTTTCAGCGAGTTTGTTCTTGAAGCTGCCCGTGCTTACTAGAGTTTATTGCGGGGTTTCTCCGCAAGCTGGACCGCAAACGCCTCCCGCTCGAAAACATTATCCCGATAAGCATCACCTCCTTTTAGAACAGCAATCGCACTCGCCGCCAAGTAAGCAAACGGAAAAATCACGCCCCAGCGTTCGTACTGGCGCACATGCGTATGCTCATGGGCGCGGAGCCTGAGTGCGGTTGCGCCATCGCGCGCAATGATGACGTGACCGAGCGTAATGGCTTGAATTTTGCCCCACGGATTTAGCAGCCAGAGTATGCGGGGAGCCACGCCATTGCTGGCTTCTACGGCATTTCCGATTCTCTCGCAGTGGCCGCCAGCGGTTTTGATGATGCCTGCGAGCGTCAGGCCGAGGAGCGTGATCGGTAGCGGCCACAGATAAATCCACCAGCGCTGCATCGCGACGCTACTTATTTGTTGAACGCCGCCCGAATGGTTTCAATGCGTTTGCGATTCACGCTGAAATCTTTTTCGCCAAGTCGTGATGCCGAGCGTGCATGGATCACACTAGCCTTAGCGTCCAGGGCAAATTCCACATCGTCGATGTAGCCCATCAATGCGCTTTTGAATTCTGCATATAAATAATTTTCACTATTGTTCACCACCGTCACGCGCGGTTCGGCTTGCACGATATTGACGATTTTTTTCCATGCGCTGGCGCTATCGCCCGAGAATGAAATTGGCTCAATGTAGTGCAGCGGGTCGGATTTGTCAGCTTGAGATGAAACGTTATTGGGCCGACGCGATACCGGCTTAAATTTGCGGTTGTTAAATCCTAAATCTGCAGGTCGTGAACCAGCGAATAGCCCCATGGGTTGTCCTCCAATAATTTCGATTGAGACGAGCGCGCTGATGATGCCGATCACTATCAGCAGGCCCAGAAAAATACGTTTTAATGTTTGCTTAATGGTCATCGCCGTATCCTAACTCATTAGCGTCTTCACGCCGTTTGGTGTGCGAATATAAGCGCACATCGTCATGCCGGAATAGGGCGGTGTCGAGGTCAGCACCAGCGATCTTTCCAGCCCTAATTCGCTCAACAAATACTGAATTTTCGCCGGATTCGGGTGCGCCGCTTCCATCCATTCAAAACGACATTGCTGATCGGGCAACCGCTCACAGGGATGAATCGGTACATCCCATTGAATCAGCGTCGGCATGAGACCGCCTTCAACGGGATAGCCATCTTCAGGAATCGTAATGCGCCATTTGAAATCGCCGCGTTCCATCGGATGGACGTTGCCTAATACGCTGCCGGTTTTTTTATCCAGCGCATCAATATCATCGTTCCGCGCCACCCAGCCCAGCAGGCGCGGCTTTTGGGCGATGCGTTCTTGCACATCGCGTGTGTCGAGTCCAAACCAACGTGGCATGAACGGTGCTAACCCATTTGGATCAATCGCGACTAATTCAAGATAGCAATCGGGCCCCAGCGACAACAGCCGATTGTGGGTGCCCATGCGTTCGTGTGTGCCCACCGCGCTGAGCTGAACGCCTAAGAAACGCTCCAGCCAGGCACTGCCGCGGTTCAAATCGGCGGTGCCCAGTACCAAGTGGTCAAGGGTTGTGGCGCTGTTCAAGTTAGTCATGGTTAGTGAGTGTCAGTGATGGTAAGTAAGCGCCGGAATCGGCATAGATCAATGTTGTATTCGAACGTAGTTGCTATTATCAGGGAAGTATCCACTCAGCTTCCGTCGTCAAGATAGCAGTCAAATCTAAACCACTTTCGGACAACCACCCATGAAAAATATTGCTGCGCGCTCGTTGCTAAATTTGAAGCTCAATTTCCCGCGTAATTTCCCCCGCACGCTTAGCCTCAATTGTTTCCCGGCGCTCCGTTTTGATCACCTCATATGGATATTAATGTCGTCAATGCTGGCCGCGTTTTTTAACGTGGCGTCTGCTCAATCGCCAGCGTGGCCGGTGAAGCCCATCAAGCTGGTCGCAGTATTCCCGCCAGGCGGCTCGGTCGATCAGGTGGCGCGGGTGATTTCGCAGCCGCTGCAGGTGCTGCTGGGACAGCCGGTGTTTGTGGATAACAAGGGTGGCGCATCGGGCTCGATTGGCACTGCCGCCGTGGCGAAATCTGAGCCGGATGGTTATACATTTGCGGTGGTGTTTGACACCCACGGCGTGAACCCAAGCTTGATCCCTAATTTGTCCTACGACACGAAAAAAGATTTGCTGCCGGTGATGCTGATTTCGCGCTCCGCAATGATGGTGGCGGCGCATCCGTCAACGGGATTTAAGAATTTTTCAGAAGTGGTGGCGGCTTCTAAAAAAGATCCGGGCAAATATGCGTTTGCCAGTATCGGCTCGGGTAGCCTCGCACATCTGGCGCTCACGCAATTGCAAAATCAGGGCAATTTTCAGCTTACCCATGTGCCCTACAAAGGCGGCGGCCCGGCTTTGCAGGACGCAGTGGGTGGGCAAGTGCCGCTGATAGCCGGTACGGTATTTCTGATCAGCCCGCAGGTTGACGGCAAAAACCTGGTGCCACTCGCAGTCACTTCCGCCAAACGCATTGCTAAATATCCTGATGTTAAAACCATGGCCGACCAGGGATTTCCAGGCTACGAATCGGTCGCATGGTGGGGCGTTTTTGCACCTGCCAAAACCCCACCCGCGATTATTGCAGCCATGAATGCCGCGCTGAAAAAAGTATTGAGTGAGCCTGCGGTGCGTGATCGTCTGATTGCGCAGGGGATGGAAATTGTCGCCTCCAAGCCGGATGAATTGGCCAAATTTTTGGACATCGAAATCGACCGCTGGGCGAAGGTCATTAAAGACAACAAAATTAAAGCCGGGGAATAAGCAATGCAAGATCGGATGCCGCCCATTGCGCATATTGATCTAACGGCCGAACAACAATCAGCCGCAAAGGAGCTTGCCAGCGGCCCGCGTGGCTCGGTATTCGGGCCATTTGTGCCGCTGCTGCGTTCGCCCGAGCTGATGCGACGCGTGCAGAAAACCGGCGAATATTTACGCTACTCCTCAGCCTTGCCCCCGCGATTGTCCGAGTTCGTTATTTTGGTTGTTTCGCGCTGGTGGGGCCAAGGTTTTGAGTGGCATGTGCATTCAAAAATTGCGGCGGAAGTCGGCGTAGCCTTCGATACGATTAACGCGATTTCAGAAGGTCGTCGACCCTCCGCGATGACTGCGGAGGAAGAAATTGTTTATGATTTTTGCACCGAGCTGCATGTGAATCATGCCGTGTCCGATGCAAGTTACGCGCGTATGCTGGCCCTATTCGGTGAACGCGGTGTGATCGATGTGACCGGATTGTGCGGCTATTACGGCCTGCTGGCAATGGTGATGAATGTGGCGAGGACACCGGTGCCGGAGGGTGGGAGTGAGTTGAGGGCGTTGAGGGTGTTGGTTTGAAACTCATCTACGGCACTGTGTACACCGCAATGATTCGGTAGGGCCCTGGTTCAGCATTTGTAAATACGCCGTGTTGAATAGCGTGTCTTGCCTCGTCATATGTATTGAAAAGACAATGCTGGTTCGTCGTCACTATTTCTGCGAGCGAATTACACGACAGTGGTGAGCATTCATGCGCGCAGCCAAGATTATAATTTGTAACGTCAAAGCCTTGAAGAGTTTTATGTTCAGGTTTTTGAATGTTTGTAGTGAATGATGCTTCTGGCGAAAAGGATCTCCATCGCGCTTGGGAATCGTCATATTCCTCTTCATGCGCCTCATAGTAGAAAAGGTGATTTCCATCGAGTGAAATTGAGTGTTCTTCAGCGAGAGCTTTAATAATTTCAGGCGAATCAAACAACCAATAACCGTTGTGACGCCAGTAGTTGATGTAATAGTCGAAATCTTTTGAAATACAGTCGCTGAGCGAAAAAATATCAGAGACGTTTTCTGCTTTTATCCAGTCCGGCCGTTTGGCAACAAGCTTGTACAAATAACCTATGGGCTGCATATTTTTTCCTCGTTGAAAAACCGCTAAGGCAGGCGCGGCTCTTAGAGTAATTAGTAGGTCAGGTTGCCAACGGCTACCTGACAATCTCAATTATTTGGAAACCGATGTCAGTTAGCTGCGCAACCTGATCTACTTGCTTAGGGAACCCTAGCGCTGGAGAGGTATTTGAGCCAAAAGTGCTTGAAAAAGCGCGTCAAAGCTAGTGTTCTCTAATTTTTCTACATGGAAATGCCTACCGCGAACGTTGCCATTTTTCTACAACACCAAGCAGTTTTCCCAACGGCGTCGCAACAAGCACCCATCCTATCAACACTCCCGCACCATTGGCCACCATATCCATTACATCGAATGTTCGCCAGCCCGTTGCACCTTAACGAACTCAATTACCACGCCCATCAACACCAGCGAAGCGGCGAGGCGCAGTCGTTTTCGCCATGCGTGCCACAGCTGCGCCCACCACCACATCGTGCCGCTGTAGGCGAGCAGGTGCCCGTATTTATCGCCATCGGGCACATCGATATTCGGCGGAGAATGCATGAGCGACAGAAATTACAACAGCACCAAAATAGCGATCCCGGCGATGAGCCATAACCGTCTGATACTTAATTTCAAAACGCGCTGTGATTCGAGGTCTAGGTACGGGCGCGGGCGACCATTAGCGACCGCGCATGAATTCTTTGGTCGCGTCGAGATCAATCGATTGATCGCCGCGTAACGTGCAGGTAAATGTAATGCGCTCAGCGTAATTCAGCCGGTTTTTCTCCTGCAGATTAACGACCAGAATATTTCGTTCGGCGGCGGCACCGCTATCGAGCTGCCATAGGCGTTTGAAGAGTTTGCTGTCGACGTGGAATAGTTCAGAGGTGTTCGCCAAGTCAGCCCGATGTGCGGCGATGCATGCGTCTGCCTGCGATTTTGAGGGCGTTCGATCCAGCGGATAACGTTTCTCGCCATTCGCCAGTGTAATTGTGTCGCTGCTCGCGCGGGCGCTGAGGGCTGGCGAGGAATCGTCACCGCTGGCTGCATCCTTGCGTAGTTTTTTCTGCGTCAGTTCAACGGCACAAGGCGTCTCTTGGTAGGTTGTTTTGCCGCCAGCGTCTTTGCATTTATAGAGTTCGGCTGTCGCCGACGTTGACCCCGCCATTGTCAGCAACACAATTGTTTTTGCAAACGCTCTCGTAGCAGCGTTGTTTTGAAAATTTAACTCGGTCATTGGTTTAATCCACGAAAAGTTTTGTGCGGCTACGTTTTCATCCAGCTATTTTTTTGGGGCGGCAAATCGGTGCAAACACCCTCAAACATTTCCGCCGCCATGCCGATAGATTCGCCCAGCGTGGGATGCGGATGAATCGTTTTGCCGATGTCTGTGGCGTCACAACCCATCTCGATAGCAAGGGCTAATTCGCCGATGATGTCGCCGGCATGCGTGCCGACAATCGCGCCCCCGACGATGCGATGTGTCTCGGCATCAAAAATCAATTTAGTAAAGCCTTCATCGCGACCATTCGCAATCGCGCGGCCCGATGCGGCCCACGGGAAGGTGGATTTTTGAATTTTCAGCCCCTTTGCTTTGGCTTCGTCTTCGGTCACGCCAACCCACGCCACTTCAGGATCAGTGTAGGCAACAGAGGGAATCACGCGCGCATCGAAAAATGATTTCTGCCCGGCGGCGGCCTCCGCGGCAACGTGGCCTTCATGCACCGCCTTGTGTGCGAGCATCGGCTGGCCGACGAGATCGCCAATCGCAAAAATGTTCGGTACGTTGGTACGCATTTGTTTGTCGGTGTCGATAAAGCCGCGGTCTGTCACCATCACGCCCGCTTTGTTGGCGCCAAGTTTTTTACCATTCGGTGCGCGGCCCACGCTCATTAAAACCATGTCATAGCGGACCGGCTCTTTTGGGGCAGATTCACCTTCGAAGGCCACGTAGATGCCATCAGGTTTCGCTTCCACCCCAACTGTTTTGGTTTTCAGCATGATGTTGTCAAAGCGATGCGCGTTAAATTTTTGCCACACCTTAACGAGGTCTCGATCCGCGCCCTGCATCAGACCATCCATCATTTCTACCACGTCAAGACGCGTGCCCAGCGTGGAATAAACGGTGCCCATTTCCAGGCCAATAATGCCGCCGCCGATGACCAACATCTTTTTTGGAATTTCTTTTAATGCTAATGCACCGGTAGAGTCCACGATGCGCGGATCATCCGGCACAAACGGTAGGCGCACCACTTGCGAGCCGGCGGCGATGATGGCTTTTTGAAACTTGATGATTTTTTTCTCGCCGGTTTTGTCTTGTGCCGTGCCGGATGTGATTTCTACTTCAATGTGGTTCGCGTCAAGAAATTGACCAAGGCCGCGCACCACGTCCACCTTACGCATTTTCGCCATGCCTGCGAGGCCACCGGTGAGCTTGCCCACCACATTTTCTTTCCAGCCGCGCAGCTTGGCCAGATCAATTTGCGGCTTGCCAAAACTGATGCCGTGCTCGGCGAGTGCTGCTGCTTCATCTGCGACTGCAGCGACGTGCAGCAACGCTTTCGACGGGATGCAGCCAACGTTCAGGCACACGCCGCCGAGCTGCGCATAACGCTCGATGATGATTGTTTTCATGCCGAGATCAGCGGCACGGAAGGCGGCCGAATATCCGCCAGGGCCTGCGCCAAGGACGACCATTTCGCATTCCATATCAACGTTGCCCGTGTACGAGTCTGCGCTTGATGTGGAAACAGCAGACGCTTCAAACCCATTACTAGCGGTGGGTTTTTGCTGAAGCGCCTTTTCCGGGGGCGCGTTGAATGCTTTGGAAACGTCCGTGGATATTGGACTTTGGACGTTCGGGGTTACAGCGGCAGTTGCAGACTCTTCCACAACCAAAACGAGTGAGCCCATTGAAACCTTATCGCCCAACTTTACTTTAATTTCCTTCACCACTCCCGCATGCGTGGAGGGCACTTCCATGGTCGCTTTATCACTTTCGAGCGAGACGAGCGAATCTTCCTTTTTTATGGTGTCGCCGACTTTGACGAGAATTTCGATAACCGGAATATCGGTAAAGTCACCAATATCCGGAACGTTGACATTTATCAGGTTAGCCATCGTCATTCCCTACAAAACGAGCTTACGAATATCAGACATCAGGCTCGCCAGATAAGTCGTAAATCTCGCACCGGCCGCACCGTCAACGACGCGATGATCGTAAGAGAGTGACATCGGCAAAATCATGCGCGGCACAAATTCTTTGCCATTCCAGATCGGTTTCATCGACGATTTTGAAACGCCCAAAATCGCGACTTCCGGCGCGTTGATAA